>Ga0075017_100001888_pt1 | contig 12960 bp, 13 predicted proteins | sample AleBraG_ABR_2012_FD_71475 | JGI IMG/M metagenome (GOLD analysis project Ga0075017, IMG submission 71475) | Freshwater sediment microbial communities in response to fracking from Pennsylvania, USA - Alex Branch Run_MetaG_ABR_2012 | ecosystem: Environmental > Aquatic > Freshwater > Creek >...
CGTTCGCGCAGCCGGACGCGGAGCCGGACGTGTCGCGCAGCTATTCGCAGATCTTCGGCGACTGGCTGTGCGCCGAGGCGGCCGAAAACCCGCGACTCGTCGCGATCACGCCGGCAATGCGTGAAGGCTCGGCGCTGGTGCACTATGCGCGCGCATATCCGGACCGCTACCTGGACGCCGGCATTGCCGAACAGCACAGCGTGACGCTGGCGGCAGGCCTCGCCTGCCGCGGCATGAGACCCGTGGTCGCGATCTACTCGACTTTCCTGCAGCGGGCCTACGACCAGCTGATCCACGATGTCTGCATCCAGAAGCTGCCGGTCGTGCTGGCGCTGGATCGGGCGGGCGTCGTCGGGCCGGACGGCCCCACGCACAACGGCTGCTTCGATCTGTCGTTCATGCGCTGCATTCCCGGGCTGGCGATCATGACGCCCGCCGACGGCGTCGAGCTGCGCGACATGCTGCACACGGCCGTCCGTTCGGCGGGGCCGGTGGCCGTCCGCTACCCGCGCACGCAGGTCGACAGCCGGGGCCTGAGCCGGCCTGCGGCCATCGTGCCGCATGGCACGGCGCAGCTGCGCCGGTCTGGCCGCCGGATCGCCCTGCTGTGCTTCGGTCCGCTGCTGGCCGATGCGTTGCGCGCGGCGGAGCCGCTCGACGCAACGGTGATCAACATGCGCTACGTCAAGCCGCTCGACGTGCCCATGGTCCTGCGCATGGCGCGCCGCCACTGGCTGCTGGTCACGCTGGAGGAGAACGTCATCGCCGGCGGCGCCGGCAGCGCGGTCGCAGAGTGCCTGCTGGAGCACCATGTCCGGACCCCGTTGCTGCAGCTCGGCCTCCCCGACCACTTCATGCCGCACGGCAGCCGCGAACAACTGCTGCACGAAGCCCGTCTGGATGCCGAAGGCATCCTGGCCGCGGTCCGGGCGCGGCTGGCGCTCATCGCGCCCGCCCGGCCCGCCGCTCCGGCCGGCGCGCCGCGCGTCTCGCCGCGGGACCGCCAGCGCGGTACCGGCACGCCGGGCAATGCACGCCTGCGCTGACCACGGCGCTGCCCCTGATCCGGGACCCGCTGCATGCGGCGATCCGTACTCGGCCAATCAGCGATCGGCGCTCAGCTCGCGGCACGCGCCGCGGCGCCGCGCAACGGCGGCTGCCAGCGCAAACGCAGGCGCCGGTACAGGGACAGGTGGTCCACGAACAGCCGGCCGTCCAGATGATCCATCTCGTGCTGCAGGCAGACGGCCGGCAGGCCTTCGAGGTCGAGGTCGCAGCTCGCGCCGCTCCGGTCACGCGACCGCACACGCAGCTGCGTGGCCCTTTTCACGTTGCCGACCACGCCGGGCAATGACAGGCAGCTCTCCTCCACCATGCCGACGACGCCATGCGCGAGAATCTCGGGGTTGATGAAACACCGCGGCTCGTTGCGTCGCTCCGAAACGTCGATCACGAGCACGCGCTGGTGCACGTTCACCTGCGTGGCGGCCAGGCCGATTCCGCGGGTCGCATACAGGGTGTCGAACAGGTCGTCGATGAGCCGCCACAGCCGCCCGTCGAATGCCGTCACCGGCGCGGCCCGGATGCGCAGGCGCCGATCGGGGTATTCGAGAATGGCGAGCGCGCTCATCGGTGAACGAAGGCAGGCATGGCGCGCGGGATCTCAACCGCCCGAGGCGATGATCGGCGCGGTTTCGCTGAGCTGTGCCGGCGCCGGCCGCCGGATCAGCGGTGCCATCGCAATCATGGTCGCAAACAGCAGCAGCACCTCAATCCCATAAACGCTGGTGTAGCCGCCGGCCGCGCCGCTGAAGCCCGCCAGGACCGCATGCGGCCCGGCCGCGCCGCTGACCAGGTCGCGAATGATGCCGCTGAGGCCCACGGCAATACCGGCCGCAGAGGCCTGCACGGCACCCCACGCGCCCAGTGCCAGGCCGCGCTGGTTCTCCGGTGCGCGATTCATGGTCGCCGTCAGCGTGCCGTGGCCGAACAGCCCGGCGCCAAATCCGATCAGCAAGGTACCCAGCGCAAACAGCAGCGCGGAATTGCAAGGTGCGGCGGCAATGACGCTCAGGAACGCCGGCATGCCCACCAGCGCGCCGATGCTGGCCATGCGGAACGGATCGGCGCCGCGGCTCAGCACGCGCGACGCCAGGCCAAAGCCCAACAGTCCGCCCAGCGCCAGCGTGGCGGTCAGCTTGGTCGTCGAGCCTACGCTGAGGTGGAGAATCTGGCCGCCATAGGGTTCGAGCAGGACATCCTCCATGCTGAAGGCCATCGTGCCGAGGCCCACGGCGACCAGGCGCCGGAGCGCGCGATCCCCTTCGCTGAAGCTCTGCCAGGATTCGCGAAAGCTCGGCGTCCGGTCCGCAGTGCCGGTCAGCCGCCGGGGTCTGCGCGCCTCCTGCTTCCACAGGGCCGCGACGTTGAGCACCATCGTCCCCAGCGCGCAGCCCTGAATCACCTGGACGAGCCGCTCCGGCGTGAAATTCACCAGCAGCGCCCCGAACAGCAGCGCGCTCGCGATCATGCCGAACAGCAGCATCACGTACATCAGGCCGACGACCTTGGGCTGCGACTCGGCGGGGGCGAGATCGGTCGCCAGCGCCAGCCCCACGGTCTGCGTGGTGTGCAGACCCGCGCCGACCAGCAGGAAGGCCAGGCCGGCTCCGGCGCGCCCGATCCACAGCGGCGCGTGACTCGCATTGCCGCCACCGGACAGCACCAGCAGTGCGAACGGCATGATCGCCAGGCCGCCGAATTGCACCAGCGTGCCCTTCCAGATATAGGGTACGCGCCGCCACCCGAGTTCCGAACGGTGGGTATCGGAACGGAAGCCGATCAGCGCGCGGAACGGCGCGAACAGCAGCGGCAGGGAAATCATGACGCCGACCAGCGAGGCCGGCACGTCGAGTTCGACGATCATGACGCGATTGAGCGTGCCGATGAGCAGCACCAGCGCCATGCCAACGGAGATCTGAAACAGCGACAGGCGCAGCAGCCGGCTCAACGGCAGCTCCGCGGTCGCCGCATCCGCAAAGGGCAGGAAACGCGGCCCGAAGCCCACCCAGGCCCGCAGCAGCTTCTGGCTGTATTTGTTCATGGGCGCGTGAATTTCCGCCGGAAAACGCGGGGGTCGGGATCAATGGATCCCGACCCCCTCACCTTGCAGGACCTGCACCACTCCCCGCCCTACTGGGCGGCCGGGGCCATCGGCGCCGGCGCCGAGATCGACGCCACCGAGGAATGTGCCGTCTTGGCGCCGCCCTGGAAGAACGCGCCCATCCACGTCGTATGCGTGAGCACGGCGAAGTGGATCAGCAACGAGATGGTCAGCACGGTGCCCAGGAACAGCGGCAGTCCAACGGTGGGTTTGACCACCAGCCAGATTCTAGCTTGGTTCATGTCATGCCTCCGTTAGTGCAGCCAGGGTGAATAGATGTAGGCCAGGAAGTGCGCGATAGCGGCGATCACGAAAAAAATCCGCGAACCGTCGATAACGTGCTTATGTAACTCCTCGGCCTCCGGTATGGTCAGGCCCGTCGGCCAGACCCTATTCGGATCGTCCGCCATAGCGATTACTCCTTAAATGAATGGACGTAAATAAACTTCCTCTCATCACTCAAACAACAGCCATTGTTGTGCGTACCCCGCACACGGGTTTGTCATCGCCCCCGGAAGCAGGCGATGAAGAAGTGCGCCCGGCCGCGCCCTGTCGCGGCTCGGGCCGGCCGCGGGCCCTGTCGGCAGGGCGTGCGGCTGGTACTGACTTCAAGGCGGTGCGCACCGCAGGTGGCTCCCACGCCGCAACTGCCCAGAAGGCTTACTGATGTCCATCTGCGTGGCTCCGGCGTGCCTCACAGCAACACCGGCAGGCGCAGCAGCGAGGACAGCGGCGTGGCCCCGTGCGACAGCAGCTTCATGCCCACCGAGGAGGAGAGCATGGAACGCGAGTCCCTGAGCTCCGGAATACCCAGCGTGGCACTCGTCGTGCCACCGTCCGACAGCAGGAAGGGCGTGTAGAAGGGTGGTTTCTGTCTGGTCAGCACCGGCAGCCACAGGGCGGACGACAGCGGCGCGGCGTCGTCCCATGCCTCGCCGCGCTCCGGGCCCGACGGCACGCCCGATTCCACCGGTCCCGCGCTGTCGAGCAGCTTGGCGACCATCGCCCCCATGCCGAACGGCGCGCGAACCGCAACCAGGGCCTGGCCTCGGGCGACGCCCGCGGCATAGACCTCGGCGTGGGCCTGCAGGACGTAGGCGGCCTTGATGGCCGCGACGACCTGCTGCGGGCTGGCCGTGCCGGACGCGGTGACCAGGCTGATCATGTCGTCGGGGATACCCCACCGTTTCAGCCTGCTGGCCGCGTCTGCGGCTTGCTGCGCGCTCGCGTACATCCGCACGATTGGATAGATCACAGTGCCTCTCCTTGATCGCAATTCATGTCAGGCCCCCCCGTTGGCACCGCGCGTTAGTGCGCGCCGGCACCCGCGAGCTCCGGATAGTCCTTGAGCATGCTGACGCCATACAGCGGCTTGAATGCGCCCTGATGGCAGGTCTCGCAGTCGACCTTGGCCACGTCATGCATCGGTCCCTTGCGGTCCGCCGGAAATACCGGCGTCAGCGGCTCCAGGTACTGCGTGTTGATGTCGCGGACCATGCGGATGCCATACCACGCCGTCGCGCGCTGCGGCGTACTGGAGTCCCAGGAGGTGAACGACCGGCTGTTGTGGCAATAGGTGCAGTTGACACCGAGCGCCCTGGACATGTGGATCATCAGTCCATAGCTCTTCTCGGTCTGCTTGATCGTGCTGCCGCTTCCGGTCCCGGGCAACGGCTCCGTGGCGACGACGCGGATGTTCTCGGGCTCGCCCGCGAGGAATGTGCCGTAGGGATCATTGGGCAGGGACGTGAGACCCACGACCGGCGCCGGTGCGTTCTGGCCGGCTCGATTGCCCGCGAAGTCGGCGCCGGGCGCCGGCGGCACCTGCCGGTACCAGACGTACTGTGGCACGCCATTGCCGCGATGACAGGTGTAGCAGGTCACCCCGGTGGCTGCCACGTGCGCCTGCCACTCGCCGTTCAGGTGACGCACCATGCGCAGCATCTGTCGCGCCACCACCTTGCGGTAATTGGCGTCGCTCGCCATGTCGGTCACCGCGTGGCAGTAGCCGCAGCTCTGTTCCGGCGGCGCCACCCAGGCCGTCATCGCCACCATGAGCCGCGCGAACTGCGCCACACTGAGGTCGTTGAGCACCTGGATGTTCTGATAGACGCTCGCGGCCCGCGGTCCCGACGCGTCGGCGGGCGGATCGGCCGCCGGCACGGTATTGGCCTCCGCCTGCCTGGCCTGGGTCCGCGGGTTGTACACCAGGCCCATCGCCAGTCCGCGGTAGCCGTGTTGCACGGTGCTGACCGGCGGCCGTTCGCAGCTCGTGGTGACCGCCGCCACGGCGGCGGCCAGCAGCAGGGTGCGCAGCAGTTTCATGGGGCGGCTCCCGGCAGCGTCGCGGGATCGGGCACCGCGGGGAACACCTGCGGATAGGACGGCGCCACGCCGTGCTTCACCGCCCACAGGTACCAGTTGTCGACGACCGTGCCCGTCAGCAGGATGCCGATGCCTCCGACCAGCGGGCACAGCACTGCGAACCACCACGCCCAGCGATGGATCGACTCCACGGTGGCGTTGAACCCCATGGTCCAGCGCCAGAAGAGTGCCGCTCGTTCGGCGCCGGTGCCGCGATCGACGATCTGCTCGAGCTCGCGGTCGACGCCCATGCGGCTGCAGGCCAGGATCGTGGCCGCGTGCATCGCGAACAGCAGCGCCGAGCCGTACAGGAATGCGATCGACAGCATGTGGAACGGGTTGTAGAACAGGTTGCCGTAGCGGATCGAGAAGGCCGCCGTCCAGTCCAGGTGCGGGAAGATTCCGAAGGGCACGGCCTCGCCCCAGCTGCCCATGAGCAGCGGCCGGATGAAACCGAGGACCAGGTACAGCCAGATTGCGGCGGCGAAGGCCCAGGCCACGTGCGTGCCCATGCCCAGCGCGCGCGCGCGCCGGTACATCCTGGCCCACCACAGCAGCAGCGAGGCGGTCAGGAAGAAGCCCGCCATGAGCCACCATCCGCCCTGGTTGAGCGGCGGGATATGCAGCCCATTGCTCGGTGCCGGCGGCTCCAGCGCCAGCCACGGGAGCTGGCGCAGGAACTCGGTCGGACTCCAGTTCACCGACGCCAGCATGTTCAGGCCGATGATCTCGAAGGCGATGAAGCCGCACAGCAGCGAGGCGAGCCCGAGCGTTCCGAGGTAGACCGGGCCGACCTGCGCATCGCCCATCCAGCCGAGCCAGTAGCTGAACAGGCTCCCGCCCTGGCGCTTCCAGATGCCGGGGCGCAACGGCGTGCCGCCGTAGGCCGGCGAACGCACCTGCACGGCGTTGAAGATGTTCATGTACTCAGCCATATCTGCCTCCGCTCTCCGTACGGGCTGCGCGCGCCCGCCCGCCTGCTTCCCGTGCCCGCCTCAGCGCGGCCATATCGGCAGGCTCAGCCACCAGTTCCACCATTCGGGCCAGCCGCGCGTCCAGAACGGTCCGCTGATGACGATGCACACCGCGCTCCAGAACACGGCACTGAGCGCCAGGAACAGCCCGAGCCGATGGATGCCCAGCGTGCCGATCGAATAGCCGATGGTGTCCCGGAAAAAGGTGTTCTCGTGTTCGGCGGTCTTGATCGTCTCGCCCGGTTTGGGGTTGACGCCGGACAGGATCGCCCCGCCGTGCAGCGCCAGCGCCAGGGTGGTCGTAAAGAAGAAGCTGACCGCCAGCATGTGCGCCGGGTTGTAGTGAAAGTGCAGGTACTGGTAGCCCGTGTTCGACACCCAGTCGAGATGGCTGAGGATGCCGTAGGGAAAGCCGTGTCCCCAGGCACCGAGCAGCACCGGCCGGATCACGACCAGCGTGAAATAGGCGAAGATCGCGAAGCCGAAGGCGATCGGCACGTGGTAGCCGATGCCGAGCTTGCGGCAGATCTCGACCTCGCGCAGCGCCCACGAAATGAATGCGCCCAGCGCGCACACCGTGACCAGCTGCCACAGGCCGCCCTGCGCCAGCGGCGCGATCCCGAGCCCGTAGCTCAGATCCGGCGGCGCAATGCTGATCTGCCAGAGGTTCCAGGTATGACCGAGCACCGCTCCCCAGGCGAGCATGATGGTACCCAGGGTGGCGAAGAAGATGGTGGTGACGCCGAAGAACCCCACGTAGAACGGGCCGACCCAGAAATCGAACAGGTCGCCGCCCACGAGGGTACCGCCGCGGACCCGGTACTTTCTTTCAAAGCTGAGCATCGCCATGACTGCTTTGCCTCTTCGTTTCGCTATCTCAACTCACGATACTCGCGACTATCGCGGACCAAGGCTGCCTGAGGCTGCTTCCGGCAACGGACGGGCGGGACCACCGACTCCCGCACGGTCGTCCGCTGCCATCGGCAGTGCTCAACGCACCGTCTATTTCGAGTCCGAGGCGACGGCCGCCGGCATCGAGGACGCCTGCGCCGCGGCGGCCGCGGTATGGGGTCCTTTCAGCCAGTTGAACCGGTCGTTGCTCAGCAGGATGAAGTGGATCACCAGTGCGAGCACGAACAGGAAGATGAACAGCGCGACCAGAGCCCGTCTTGGATCGAACAAGGTCCAAATCCGCCACATTTCGCTAACTCCTCTTTGAAAAATGACAGCAGCTGCAACGGCCCGTCACAGCCATGGACGCCACTGCCATACCAGGATGTGCGCAACCACAGCGATCGCCGTGAACACCAGGAAGCTGGTCACGAAGATTCTGTGGAACTCCTTCGCTTCGTTCTCCGTCAGCCCCGAAAGCGAGCGTCTATCATCAGCCATATAACCTCCGTCAAGATGGCCCGCAGGCCGCTACCGCGCTACCCCACGCGGCCGGGTTGTCCTTGGGACGCGTCGCGTCCGGGACGGGGAATCCGGCCGAAGCACCGGCCGGATATCGCGCCTCCGCAGCCGTCGCCGCGCGGCAGCACCGCGCCGCGACAGCAGCGATTTCACGAATTGCGTTCATGCGGGCTGCAACTCCCGCCCTGCCGCGCCGTGCGTGCGGCGCAGCCGTTCGACCGTCACCTGTTCCTCGCCGGCGCCGCGGGCGGACCGCTCCGCCGCGTCGCGCAGGCGCTTGGCGGCGGATATGCGCACCAGCACCGGCTCGGCCGTGAGCAGCCGCTCCAGCAGCGCCTGCGCTGCGGCGGTCCAGGGCAGTTCTCGGTGCACTCGCGCGGGCGTCGACTCGATGCGGTCCAGATCGGCGGCCAGAGGCAGGATGCTGAACAGCGCATCGAACAGCGCGTTGCACACTTCCTGCACCAGGTAGGTGGCCCCGCTGTAGCCCATGAAGGGCGTGCCGGTGTGGCGGCGGATGATGGCGCCGGGAAACGAGGCCGGAATATAGACACCGCGCGCCCCGCATTCAGCCATGTACATGCGCTCGTTGTAACTGCCGAACACGATCAGCGGGCGCCGCTCGCGGATCTGCGCGCGCACCGCGGCGTTGTCGGGCTTGACGCCGGCGCTGCGCGACTGGCTGAAGGCACAGGGCATGCCCAGCTCCTGCTCGAGAAAATTGCGCAGGCCGCGCGTGTAGGTCTCGGTGGCCACCACGGCAAAGCTCGCGGTACCGAAGAAATCCTGCGTCACGGATCGCCACAGGTCCCACAGCGGCTTGAGGGTCGTGTGCTTCTCGCGCTCGATGAACGGCGCCGGGTCCAGGTCCAGCAGCCCGCCGAGCGTCTGCAGGAATTTCGTGGTGCTGTGCAGGCCGATCGGTGCCTGCAGGTAGGGCCGCTCGAGCGTCTCGCACAGCAACCGTCCGAACTCGCGGTACATGCAGATGTTGACGTCCGCATCGACCAGCTTCGGGATATCCGCCAGGTGGCTGCCGAGCGGAAACACCATGTTGATCTCGGCGCCGATTCCTTCGACGAGGCGCCGGATCTCGGCCAGGTCCGCCGGCGTGTTGAAGTAGCCGTACATCGGTCCGATGATGTTGACGCGCGGCTTGACGCCCGCCGCGCGCGGCTTGCGCGGCGCGATGCGCTTCCTGCCGTACTGCGTCCACAGCCAGGAGAGCGCCCGGTTGGCGCTCTGCCACTGGTCCTCGTCGATCGTGCGCGGCAGGAAACGCTGGATGTTCGTGCCCTCGGGCGTGACGCCGCCGCCGATCATCTCGGCGATCGAACCGGTCACGACCACGCTCGGCAGGTCCGGATCGAGCGTGCGATGGGCGCGTTTCATGGCACCCTCGGTGCCGTGCTGGCCGAGTTCCTCCTCAGAGATGCCGGTGACGACGATCGGCAGCTCGTGCGGAGGCAGGGCATCCGTGTAGTGCAGCACGGACGTGACCGGCAGGTTTTCGCAACCCACCGGGCCATCGATGATGACCTGCAGCCCCTTGACGGCCGTGAAGGCGTACACCGCGCCCCAGTAGCCGCCCGCCCGGTCGTGATCGAGCACCAGCATCAGATGCCATCCTCGGCGGTGGACCGCACGCCCTGGCGCGCCGCGAGCGCGCGTTTGCTCTGGACGCGGAATTCGGGCCGGTCCTTCGGCACGTCTTCCCAGACGCCGGCCGCGTAACCGCTGCCGACCCCCCCAAAGAAGGCCTTGAAGCGCTCGAAGCGCGCCTTGTTGCCGAGCGCCGCATTCACGACCTGCGCCAGCGAGCCGGCGCCGGCCGGACCCATGAGTGGCCGCGCGGAGATCAGGTTGGTGAAGTACATGGCGGGGATGGCCCGTTCCTTGGCCGCCTGCACGACCGGCGTCGTGCCGATGGCGAGGTCGGGCTGGAACTCCTGCAGCGCCGCCTTGTCCTGCTCCAGCGAGGCGCGATACTGCACGCGCGTCCCCTGCGCCTCGAGCCAGCTGCGATCCGCATCCGACCACGGCGTGCGCGGGCAGGCGGTGCCGACGTAAGGCACCTGCGCGCCGGACTCGATCAGCAGGCGCGCGACCAGCAGTTCGGAGCCCTCGTAGCCCGACACCGTGATGCGGCCGTCGATGCGCGCCGCCGCCAGCGCTGTGCGGATCGCCGGCAGGAACCTGTCCTTGGCGGCGCCGATCGCCGCCGCGCCGACGCCGGCCGCGGCGCCGATCGCCTCGAGCCAGGCCGCCGTGCCCTCGTAACCGACCGGCGCCGAACCGACCACCTGGCGCCCCGCCGCCGTGAATTCCCGGATCGAGGCGGTGTAGAAGGGATGAATGGCCGCCACCAGCGGCCCGTCGAGAGCCGCATACAGCTCGCGCCACTCGCGCGTCGGCACGCATGGACCGGCGGCCAGGCCCAGCGGCTCCAGCAGCAGCCCCAACCCGACCGGATCGGCGGGGAACATCTCGCCCAGCAGCGCGACCGTGGGCCGTTCGCTGCGTCCGCCGCGCGGCGTCTGCACGGGACCGGCCTCCGCCTCGGTGCGCGCATAGCGCAGCATGGCACCGGCGAGCACGTCCTTCGCTTCCGCATGCGTCGGCACGCCGAAACCCGGCACATCGATGCCGATGATGCGCACGCCGTTGATCTGCTTCGGCAGCAGCTTCAACGGCACGCCCGATGCGGTCGGCACGCACAGGTTGATGATGACCACCGTGTCGTAGAGCTGCGGATCGGCGAGCGCGTGCACGGATTCGCGGATGTCCTCGAACAGCTTGCCCGTGACCAGGGTCTCGGAGTTGAACGGTACGTAGCCGACGGTGCGGCGCGCGCCGTAGAAATGCGACGTGAACGTCAGGCCGTAGACGCAGCAGGCCGATCCGCTCAGCACGGTCGCCGTGCGACGCATGCGCAGGCCCACGCGCAGCGAACCGAAGGCCGGACACATGCTCTGCGGCTGATCGTGGGGACCGAGCGGATAGTCCTGCGCGTACTGCTGCAGCACCTCCGCCTTGCCCGCAGCCACGGCGGCCTCGCGCAGCGCCTGCTTGCCTGAATGGCAGCCGAGCCCGTCGACCTGCTTTTCGGGCTTGATGGCGCTGATGTCGACCGCGGCGGTGCCGCCCGGGACCGCTGCGCCAACCGCTGTGTCATCGAGGCTCATGTGGGGCTAGACCGCTTCGTAGATTACTTCGAGCGAGGGCTTCTGCACGATGGCACCGCCGCACATGTCCTCGGGCGTGGCCGGCTCGAGCACCACGTTGCGGCCGACGGCATCTCCCTTGAACAGGCCCAGCAACGCATCCTGCCCCAGCGGCTTCGGTCGCACCGGCGGCGCCTGCGCCACGCCGGCGGCCAGCTGCTCGAACAGCGGCGCCCAGGTTTCGCCCGGCCGCCCGATGATCTGGTAGTTGGCGCTCTTGCGGCGGATCTCCTCGTGTGCGGGGATCGCCGCGAGCACCGGAATGCCGACCGCGTCGGCGAAGGCCTGCGCCTCGCCGGTGCCGTCGTCCTTGTTGATCACCATGCCGGCCACACCGACGTTGCCGCCCAGGTTGCGGAAGTAGTCGACCGCGGAGCAGACATTGTTGGCGACATAGAGCGACTGCAGGTCGTTCGATCCGACCACGATGACCTTCTGGCACATGTCGCGCGCGATCGGCAGTCCGAAGCCGCCGCAGACCACGTCACCGAGGAAATCCAGCAGCACGTAGTCGAAGCCCCACTCGTGGAACCCGAGTTTTTCCAGCAGCTCGAAGCCGTGGATGATGCCGCGGCCGCCGCAGCCGCGACCCACCTCCGGACCGCCGAGCTCCATGGCATAGACGCCGTCGCGCTTGAAGCACACGTCGCCGATCGCGACCTGCTCGCCGGCCTGCTTCCTGCGCGCCGAAGTCTCGATGATCGTCGGGCAGGCGCGGCCGCCGAACAGCAGCGAAGTCGTGTCGCTCTTCGGATCGCAGCCGATCAGCAGCACGCGCTTGCCCTGCTGCGCCATCATGTAGGAGAGGTTGGCGAGCGTGAAGCTCTTGCCGATGCCGCCCTTGCCGTAGATGGCGATGACCTGCGTGGCCTTGGTGGGCGCTTCCCGCGCCACCGGATCCGGTTCGATGGCCGCTTCGGCGCGCAGGCGCCTGAGCCGGGCATCCTGCAGCACCACGGGAACAGGGGGCGCGTTCGACGTGCTCATGATGGGCTACTCCAGTCCAGGTACATCTTCAGGCACTCGGGATCCGTGAACGCCTGGCGGTAGGCCGCGACTGCGTCGGCGGCGCGGGCCCGATGCGTCAGCAGCCCGTCCAGGGACAACTGGCCGGACTCGCACAGGCGATGCACGTTCTGCAGATCGCGCGGCTGCCATTGCGCCGCGACGCTGAGGCGCACTTCGCGCATGAACGCCGGCGGAAAGCTGAAGCTGACCGGTGCGCTGTAGAAGCCGGCCAGCACGATCTCACCGCCGGGCGCCAGGTGCGCGATCAGCGTGTCCAGCAGCGCCGCATCGCCGCTCATGTCGCAGATGCAGCGGTAGTCGCGGCGCGGGTCCGCCGCCGGCTCGATCACCGGATAGCCGGTGGCACCGGTGCGGCGCGCAGGCTGGGTCTCCCAGACCACGGGCGGCGTGGAGGAGCGCAGCATCGCCAGGCGCACCAGCAGCCGGCCCAGCACGCCATGTCCGACGATGAGCTGCGGCGTTTCGCGGCCGGCCTCGAGGGCATGCAGCGCCGTCGCCGCCAGCGCCAGCAGGATGGCGCGCTCGCCCAGGGCTTCGGCCACCGGCGTGACGCGCGCGCCCGGCACGACCACGCGCGCCGCCGCGCTGCCGAACAGGCCGCGCACCTCGCCGAAGCAGCGCGCACCGGGCACGAACACGCGCTCGCCGCGCGTGCGGCCCGACTCGGCGCCGGCGTGGCTGATGCGGCCCACGCCCTCGTAGCCGGGCACCAGTGGATATCCCATGCCGGGAAAGGGCGGCATGGCGCCCGACCAGAGCAGGCGTTCCGTGCCGGTGCTGATGCCCGACCACT
>Ga0075017_100001889_pt1 | contig 12959 bp, 10 predicted proteins | sample AleBraG_ABR_2012_FD_71475 | JGI IMG/M metagenome (GOLD analysis project Ga0075017, IMG submission 71475) | Freshwater sediment microbial communities in response to fracking from Pennsylvania, USA - Alex Branch Run_MetaG_ABR_2012 | ecosystem: Environmental > Aquatic > Freshwater > Creek >...
GAGAATGATTTCTTCGCCGGCGCCGCTGCCGAAGCGCGTGCGAATGCGGCAGAAATACGCTGTCAGCTCGGCCTTCCCGAACACTACTTCCTTTTTGCTGGCCGCCTGGTCACGGAAAAAGGAATTTTTGATTTGCTGGCGGCTTATGACAAACTAGATGATTCTTTGCGCCGGCAGGTCGGCCTGGTGTTCGTCGGCGATGGCCCATCGCGGCGTGCCTTAGAGGATCGGGCGGCTGCGATTTCGTCGGGGATCGTGAAATTCGCCGGCTTTGCAAAACGGGAACAGCTGGCAAAATACTATGCCCTCGCGGAGATGTTAATTCTGCCAACTTACACCGATACTTGGGGCATGGTAGTGAACGAAGGCATGGCGTGCGGCTTGCCTGTAATCCTGAGTCGCGCTGCCGGATGCACGAGCGATCTGGTACAGGATGACTACAACGGATTACTGGTTCCTTCTGCAAAGATCGGAGCTCTTGCGTCTGCAATGAACCGTCTGGCGCAACAACCGGAGCTCTGTAGAACCATGGGGAAGAGGAGTGCAGAGAAAATCGCGCATTATTCTCCCGCCGCGTGGGCCGAAGGCATTGTGCGAACAGTTGAGGCAATAAGAGGCGAGGGTGACTGATCGAATCTCAAAGGCGGTGATGGTTTCTGTAGCTCTGGTCCTTTTCCTGCCCATACTGATCTATGCGGCATACGCCCGGCCCATACTTTTCAATGCGACGAACGTGGGCGCCCTGGCGGCGCTGGAATGTTTAATAGCCGCGATCTGTCTGTATCGTAAAGTATTCTTTCCGCTGGTCATGATTTCGTTCCTCTTCGCAGGTTCGAACCTGCCAGTGGGAGGAATGTGGATTGCTGGTCGCTGGGTCGCTTTGGCCGTGGGAGCGGTCGTGGGTTCTCTCATCATGCTGAAACAGCGAGGACATCGCTTTAGTCAATTCCACGCATTTGCGATGTTCGCCATCCTCGCGGCCACCGTATCGGCGGCCGTGTCCCACTATCAAAACTTCGCGATTCTAAAGGTCCTGAGCCTGTTTCTTCTGTTCTTATATGCAGGTACTGGGGCCCGCTTGGCGGTGAGCGGACGGGAGAATCGTTTTTTTCAGGGATTACTCACAGCTTGCGAGATTTTCGTCGGTGGCATGACAGTGTCTTACGGCGTAGGAGTTGAGGCCATGGGAAATCCCAACTCACTGGGTGCCGTCATGGGGGTAGTGGCTGCGCCAATTCTTCTTTGGGGATCACTACTCGAGGAAGGAAGTTTCGCTCAACGCCGGCGGCAGGCCCTCTACCTGCTCTCCATGATTTTGGTTTTTTACAGCCATTCGCGGGCCGGAATGGGCGCTGCTTTTTTGTCGTCGGCAGTTCTGTGTCTTGCACTGCGTCAGTTCAAGTTGTTAGGAAAAGGCGTCGTAATTCTCCTGATCATCGTGGCCTCCTCTGCAATTTTCGCACCGGAGACATTTTCCAGGACCGTTTCCGATCTCACCTCATCCGTAATATACAAGGGGCGCGACGAAGGGATTTTCGCCTCCCGAAAGACCCCGTGGGGAGGCGTGATGCAGAGCATTCACAACCACTTCTGGTTTGGATCGGGCTTCGGCACGACCGACACTGGTCAGGATGCCAGTGCGCAACTAGACAAATACGGTGGTTTCGCCACCCCTGAGGGCGTCACATCAGAAAATGGCAGCAGCTACTTAAGCATACTTTCCTGGGTCGGCGTCCTCGGAGTAGTACCTTTCGCCTTATTAATCCTGACGCTGCTGGGGAAAATTATTCAAAGCGTTTTATGGATGCTTAGAACCGCAAATCCTGTCCACCCTGCTGTTCCGCTGGCCATTGTGCTGCTCGCAGGATTGATTCATGCGGTATTCGAAGACTGGCTTTTTGCGGTTGGATACTACCTGTGCGTATTCTTTTGGAGTTTTGCATTCGTGCTGGTCGATGTGGCGCCAAATGTGTCCTTCCCGCGTTTCACGGAAAAATGGGCGCCAGCGCGTCGCGTTTGGGGCAGTGTCGCACAGAGCCGATGAAGCATCTTTTCGTGAACAGCCTCGCCGGTTCTGCCGGAGGAGGCGTGACCTACATTCGCAATGTAATTCCGCGCCTGGCGGCCATTCCCGGCCTTCGCTTAACCGTTGCTCTGCCACCTGGCATAGGCAAAGAGCTTTCCGCATTTCCGAACGTTGAATTGCTGGAGATGCAAATGCCGGCGCTTCGGCGCTTTTGGTATGAACAGTCCAGTCTGCCCGCGGTCATTCGACGCAGCCGCGCCGACGTTTTGCTCTCGACCGGGAATTTCGCGCTAAGGAACTCGCCTGTCCCGCAGATCCTGCTTTCGCGAAACTCCATCTATACCTCGACGGATTTCTACCGCGATCTGCTTGCACGTCACGAGTATGCGACATGGATGGATACGCGACTGCGGGGGGTCCTAGCAAAGCGATCAATTACTTGGGCGGACGTCACTGTCGCCCCCAGCGAGGCATTTGCGGCCGAACTGCGACGGTGGACCGGCGTGGAAGTTCGGGCCATTCATCATGGGTTCGATAGAGACGCGTTCACAAGCGATCCGGGGCAGCTTCCCTCGGAGATTCAGGAAAAGTTGAGATGCGCTGCGGGAACGCTCAAACTACTGTTCGTGAGCCATTACAACTACTACCGAAATTTCGAGACTCTTTTGCGCGCGCTTCCGATTTTGCGGAAGAAGCTGTCCGGCCGTCGCATCAAGCTTTTTCTTACATGCAAGCTAGTCGCCGGGGAAAATCCGGGTACTTACAATCCCGCTGCGGCTGCGCGGCTGGTGAAAGAGCTGGCCGTTTCCGATCTGGTTGTTGAACTGGGAAGCGTTCCATATCATCGGCTTCACCGCTTGTACAGCTCTGCTGATATCTACGTAACTCCGGCCTACACAGAAACCTTCGCCCATCCACTCGTTGAAGCCATGGCCAGCGGCCTGCCTGTGGTTGCATCTGATCTTGCAGTGCATCGTGAGATTTGTGTGGACACCGCGGAGTACTTCCCGAAATTCTCTTCAGAGGCATTGGCCGAAAAGGTGGCCGGAGTTGCTCGGTCATCGGACGGCCCGAAGAAAATAGCTGCCGCCGGCCTGGAACGATCTCGACAATTTTCATGGGAGCGCCATGCTGAAGAGATTATGCGACTATCCGACGACCTGATCGAGCCCAAGACGTCGCAGGCTCTTGCTCGCCAGCCCAGAAGACTGTGATGCAGCCTATATGCTTCTGGCAACAGAAACAGCTAACGGGCGGCGGCAAAATCTCATAATTGTCTGCGAAACGGCGTGAATCTGTTCGTCCGCCATCTCGGGGAACAACGGAACAGATAACACTTCAGCCGCGGCCCCTTCTGACTGAGGAAACGAGCCTCTCGAATATCCCAGATCGGAGTATGCAGCCTGCAAGTGCACTGGCACTGGATAATGGATGCCCGTCTGAATGCCGGCATCACTCAGCGTTTGTTGCAGCGTATTTCGCTCTTTGCTGCGGAGTGTATACGCGTGGTAGACGTGGCGAGCCCAGGGCATCTCTTGGGGCGTGACCACACCCGCATCGGCCAACTGAGCATTGTATTTCCCGACGATAGCACGGCGCGCCTCGGTCCACTTCTCCAAGTGTCGCAGCTTTACTCGCAGGATCGCGCCTTGAAAGCCTTCCATCCGGTAATTGAATCCGCGCAGCAAGTGATGATATTTGCGATCCTGTCCCCAGTCGCGGAGCATCCGAATGGTGCTCGCATATTCCGTGTTGTTAGTCGTGACCGCGCCGCCTTCACCGTAGGCTCCAAGATTCTTGCCGGGATAGAAACTGAAGCACGCCATATCGCCGATGCTGCCCACCGGACGACCTTTATATTTAGCGCCGTGAGCCTGCGCGGCATCTTCGATGACTACGAGTTTATGACGCCGCGCGATGTCCATGATCGGATCCATATCGGCCGGTTGGCCGTAGAGGTGAACCGGCATGATCGCCCTCGTACGCGGCGTGATCGCAGCCTCGATAGCGTTGGGATCCATCGTGAACGAGCGAGGATCGATGTCGACGAGCACGGGACGAGCGTTTGCATAAAGAATCACCGCGACGCTGGCCACGAATGTGAACGGAACGGTGATAACCTCATCGCCCCGCCCCACGCCTCCGGCCAGCAAGGCCAAGTGCAGAGCGCTGGTTCCGGAATTTACGGCGATGCACTCCGAGGTTCCGCAATGCGCCGCGAAATCCTGTTCGAAGCCGGCTACTTCCGGGCCCAGCACGAACTGGCAGTTCTCCAGGACTTTACCGATGGCGTCGTCGATCTCAGGCTTAATGCTGTGGTACTGCGCCTTCAAGTCGAGATAGGGAACTTTAATGATCTCAGACATTGTTGTACTTGGTAAGAAGAGATTATAGCGTGCTTCCGAAGCCGCCGTTTTGCCTGGGAGTCAACAGGAATACTTTGTGACCTTAATATTCGGCAGAGAAAAGCCGAGTTTTCAACGGCAAGCAGCCCGTCAAGGACTCATCTTCAACCATCTCGAATTTGTCATAGGCGGCACGGGCCTTGATTATTGCGACCTGTTCCGACAACTGTGCGCTCGGATCGGAGTCGTCGTTTTCGCGAACTTTCCAGAAGCTGATTCAGCATCCTGAGGAGATTGTCACCTCTCCGCGCAACACCATGTCGTCTGCGTGAAGAATTGAGAGCTAAAGCTACTTGCAAACGGCCCCAACCGTTATAATGACCGCTACTCATGGCCCTCGTTTCCGAGACAAAGCTTGGTCCATATGAAATCCAATCGTCGCTGGGCGGCGGTGGCATGGGCGAGTTGTCGCGCCAACGACGGGAATCTCGGCCGCGAATCTCGGCCGCGCGTAGCCCTCAAGGTGCAACCCACTGAAATGGCCTCGACCACCCGAACATCGTCACAATGCACTTGGTGGAGAAATGTGAGGGCGTCCATTTCCTGTCCCCGGCTCGCTGGCGGCGGCTCATGAAAAACGTATCGTGCCCGTAAAGCCCGCCAACGTCATGGTCTCGACGATGGGCGCTGTCAAGGTTACTCGACTTCGAACTAGCAAAGATATTCGCGGGGCCAACGTTGGCGACGCTACTCTGACCTCGGCGAGCCGAACGCAAGCCGGGATCGAAGGACCTGATCGGAATTGCACTCTGAGCACGAAAAACTAAATATGTTTTCCAACACGACCCGACCTGAAACCGCAGGGCCACACTCTCCAAGCGCTGACAACCGGAAACACCGTGCAGGCCAGATCATTGTCGTCGTCACTATTCTGGTGATCTATTCCTACCCCGCCATCCGCACGTACTTCGCCACTGGTTGGAGCCGCATGCCCGCGGTGAGCGCTCCAGACTTGGGGTTGTATTTGAGCATCAGCGAGCTGGAACGGACCTCGGATGGCCAGATTCTGAACCCGTACTATCACGTTCCTGTGCCTTACGCGGTGAGCTATCTGAAATTCCGGCTGGGACCGTGGTTGTTTGGCGGCCTCGACCGCCTGTTCGGAGAAAGAATCTGCTTTTCTCTCATGATCTGGAATCTGCTTTGGTGGGCGCTGTTATGTCTGAGTGTAATCTGGTTATTCCAGCGGCTGCTGCCGAATCCCGATCTGTTACTGACGTTGGCGGGAGTTTCGTTGCTTACCCTGTTCGGCCTCGACGGATTCGGTCACGTCATGGCGGCCTGGGTTCACTCGGTGCCGATGAAACTTGTGGGCAGCCTGCCTTTCCTGCGGCCCTTTAACCCTCAGGTCATGATGCCGATGTTCGTCTGCTATCTTGGACTGCAGGTGCGCGCGCTGCGCGAAAAAAGTGCGGTCCCCTGGATCGGCTTGGTGGTTTTACAGTTCGTGGCGTTCACAGCCTTCCCTTTCGCCACAATGATGATGGCCGGACTGACGGCGATTCCGGTCCTCTGGTATGTGGTTTCGGCTCCTAAGCGGATTTCGCGTGTGGTTGTGTTCACGCTGGGATGCGCAATTCCTGACATTGCCTTTGCCATGCGCGATTCCGCCGGTTTCCGGCTAAGCTTTCCCGAGGAAGGCTCCATCTTTCACTTTCATCCGCACTTGATCCCTCAGATGATCGGCAAGTCGTGGCTCCTGATCGCTGTGCTGGTGCTTGCCACCGCGCTTGCGAAAAAGCTGCCACCCGAAATCAAGTGGCCGCTGGTGAGCCTCGGCATGGCAAATCTGCTGCTGAAGTTTGGGGATGTATTTGTGTCCGAGCGCGTTTTCTTCATAAGCGATCACATCGGATACTTTTACCAGCCGACAATCGTGATCCTTTTCATTTTTCTGGTATCCGCCTATATGCCAAGTCGCGATAGCTCGTTGTGCCTGACGAGTGCGCTGTTGGCAGTGATTGTTTTCTGCGTCGTCTATGGATTGCTGATGGCGGAGGGCAACTACAGGACAAACCTCGCATACAACCAGGAGCAGGCCGACCTAGACCGTTGGATCTCGGGCGGGGACATCTCCCCGCAAGATCTCATTCTCACAAGCTTCGAAGGCACCGCATATGACGACTGCGAGTTTATCCCACTGCTTTCGCAGGCCGAGGTTCTCTACTGTCGCAATGCCCAACTCACGCTAACGGCAACCCAGAATCGGGACGTGCAGCGGCTGCGCGAAGTTCTCTACATGTACTTTGACGGCAAGGACAGCCAGTGGCTCGAAAACGCGACTCAATTCGAGCGCTATGGCGTCTATGGCGAACTTTCTTCCTATCGAACCCCCAAGGAGTTGCAGGCGCGAATCGTACAGTTGCGGAATGAGCTCCGTCCCATTTTTCTCAAAGTCGAGAGTGATGATCCTTCGATACGGGACTTCTTCCGCAGATTTCGCAGGGTTTGGATCGTGGAGAACAGCCAGCGTCGCGGGTTTTCGAACGAGAAACTCGGAGCTTATTTGAAGATAGAAAACCAGGAGATCACCGGCAGCCTCGTGGCAATCCAAGCGAAACCGAAGTAGCGTATTAGGCGCTCCAGCGAATTTCGCGTTCGCTCTCTTGCCGCGCAACCCGTTGTCCGACCACTTTGCGAACGACATAGTGGGGGCGCGCTTTGGTTTCTTCGTAGATGCGGCCAACGTACTCGCCGATTACGCCGAGGAAGAACAGGTTCACGCCCGAAAGAAACGTCATGACGACGAGCAAGGCGGTAAAGCCTTGCGGCGAGTGCAGCCAGAACTTGGCATAGATCGCATAGAGCGTGAAAAGAAATGAAAGCGCAATTGCACTGGCGCCGACGATCGTGACAAGCCGTAGCGGGACGATCGAAAAAGCGAAAATCCCGTCGGAGGCCAGCTTCAATAGCTTAAGGGGCGTGTACTTGGTGTGCCCGGCATTGCGGGCGGAGCGCTCGATCGGAATACCGATCTGGCGAAATCCCACCCAACTGCGCAAGCCGCGGATGTAGCGATGATGTTCGGGCATGCGGCGGATTTCTTCCACCACGCGCCGCGACATTAAACCGAAGTCGCCGGAGTCCAGCGGCAGTTGAACGCGCGAAAGCGCCGCGAGGATGCGATAGAAAGCGTAGTAGCAAAGCCGCAGCCACCACGCCTCCTTGCGATTCATGCGCTGCACATAGACAACATCGAAGCCCTGCTCGTATGCCTGCAACAGTTGGGGGATCGCTTCCGGGGGGTCTTGCAGGTCTCCATCCATTGAGACCGTGACGTCGCCGGAAACGTGATCCAAGGCCGCCCCCAGGGCGGTCTGGTGCCCGAAATTTCGCGAGAGCGCAATGACTAACAAGTTCTGGTTTTCCCGGGTGGCATCCTCCAGTATTTCCAAAGTACGGTCGGAGCTTCCATCATCGACCACGACGATTTGATGCGGACCACCCGGAACGTCGTCCAGCACCGCCTGTGTTCGACGAAGCAATTCGTGCACGATTTCGTGCTCGTTGAACACGGGTATGGCAACGGAAACGCGCGGCGGTTCAGCCATATGCTGACTATCCTTTATTCTCAAAAACAGCCATCACGGAAGTGCCAAAAAGCTTCTGCGGAATTGGTTCGCAGCGCGCCGTCCACAGCAGCAGGCGATTCAACAACGGCCCCCTGCTGTCGAATCCGGCTTTAGCATCGTGCTTCGGCAGACTCATCATTTTCCGCAGCACGAGCAGTGGAACCAGGGGCAGCCCCCAATACGCAGCTGCCCGCACCTCCAGGCCATTTTGCTTGCCCACGTCCACCAACTGCTGCAGCGAATACCGGCGCAGGTGACCCGCGGCACGGTCATAGTCGGAGTACAACCATTGACTGGCAGGAACGTTCACCAGCAGGAAACCGTTCGGGGTCAGATGAAATTTCACAGATTGCAGGAACCCGCTTTCATCTTCGATGTGCTCCAGCACGTCGAATAAAAAAAGCAAGTCAAACTGGCCGCGGAGTTCTGGATTACGCTGATGAATGTCATAGCAGAAAAGGGGAGACTGGAGGCTGACGCTTTTCTCCAGCGCGAACGTGTTCAAATCGAACCCCGCAACCGGGACGCCGTAATTGTCTTCGATGTCTCGCTGCAGCAGGCCGTGGCCACAACCGATCTCAGCCACGCGCTTCGCTTTCCGTATCTTCGAGTCCGCCAGGCGGTTCATCACCTCAAAACGGCGCCTGATCCAGAAATGCTCGACCTTGGCGATATCGAACCACCAGTCCCCCATGCTCACGGGCGCCGCGGAGGACAGGTACGTGATCGCGCGGTCCTGAGAGGCCATTAAAGGGTTCTGTTTGGCGAGCATTGCCGTAATCGGGAAATCATATCAGGAATCAAAATAGCCAGGCATTTTTTCGTAGCCACGTTCGCAATCGGCGTAGGCTCTGTGTTGCTCTTCCCCCAGATGGTTAAGCATATCCCGATTACCCGAGCGCGTTTGAGCATCAGTGGACGTTACAATGCGCCTAAGAAGTAAGATTTCTCCTTGACACGTCTTCGGATGATTCGCTCACTTTTGAGCGCTCGAAAGAGTGCCGCTCGGCGATTGGCCCCGAGTCCGCGCGAAATCAGTCGCAGGTTGGCGTCGTGATCGCGCAACGAATCGCAGGCGATCCGCCAACAAATTGGGCACGGGAGTGCAAAGATCGGGATTGGTGCTGGGAAGTGCGTGCTGAGGTTAGGGCCGGGTCAACCCCTAACGTCTCGCGGGGGACGGGAGTCGCCGAGCGATTTGAAGGCGACTCGATGCAGGTCGATCCGAGGGAAGAGGAGCCTAATTTGTGCAGTATGTGCGGCTGTTTCGAGAACTAATTGGTTATGTTGTACTGGAAGCACTCAGGATCGCTCGAAAACATGCCAAGGTTGATGGTGAAGCTTGACCCTGCGCTGATTGAAGCAATGCGCGGCCTCGTCCCCATATCAGCAGTCGTGTTGCATGTCACACTCAGACGCGAGCTAGCCGAAGAAGTCGATGTGATCTGAATGTCGCTGTTGTTTGTCACCACCGTTGTGTTGATCTGACATGTGCCACCACTGGCGTTGGGTGCGCACGAGAACGCGCCCGCTGCCGCAGATCCGCAAGATACGACAGATGGACTCGACGGTGTCCCGTTTGCAGAGCAGTTGCTGGCCGTTTGATAAGCCGTCGCCTGCACGGGAACGGCGAATGTCTTGACCGAAGAAGTCAGCCGCTCTAAGAAGTTCTTCGCTCCGCGATTGGGTGCCGTGCCGATGTAGCTGGATACGGAATTTAAAGCTCGCAAGGACATGCCGCCCGATTGATCCGAGCCGATGGCCATGTCGCCGGGATCGTTCGACGGGCGGAACCCGAACTGGGAGAGCGTCTTCCCGATGTTGCTGTCGACCAGTGTGATCAGGTCCGAGGTCCCGTTCGCCGCTCCGAAGTTTTGCCGTCCCTTACTGCTGTTAGCCTGCCCGGTGGGCTGGAACATCAGCAACGCGCCGTTGACGCCACCCACATCTAGGCAGGTGACCCATGTTGGACTGAAATAGGCCGAGGTGCCGGAACTACATTGCTGCGCGATGACGGCAGGCCCAAAGTTCGCCGCTCCGGCGCCTGGCCCACCGCGGGCCGACACGATGGGCTGCCCCTGGTAGGTATTCATAAACATAGGAGCCACGCCGGTCGTGTTATTGACTAGCGACGCAGGCCAGAACCAGAACTGCGGAGCGAACTGTGGAGTCTGCACCGTATATGAACTGGTAGCAGATTGCGTGTCCGTGTAGCTGCACATGCCGTTGGTACCACAGGTGGCGCTGTATCCGGTCTGCAATGCATACGTTCCCGTATTGAACGGCGGTGTAGTATTGCTGGGACCGATCGTGACGAGAATGTCCCAAGTCATCGTTCCGACCGAGCGGCTAATCCCATCCAGTCCATCAATGTTCGGCCAGGTGACAGGGATATTGGTTAACCCACTCGCGGGTAGCCCGTAGCCGACGAACATCAGCGGCCCGTAGCCTAGGGTGGAGCTATGGGGCACAACGTAGTAATTGCGCTGCGTGCTGCCGGAGCCGCCCGTGATGAATACAGCGGGGTCGGAAATCAACGGAAAATTGCCGACGATTTTAGATCCCGGGCCGCCCGAGAACTCCACCAGCATGTGCGCCGCCCCGGTTCCTACTGGGTACAGGGAATTAGCCCTGCCCGCGTCGAAGTAGACGTTGGCCCAAGTAGCTGGCTCCAGACTTCCCTGATAGCGGAAGGCGTAGGTCGGCTCGCCCTCGCACACGGAATTGGTTACGGACAGTCCGTTGTTGCCACCCGTGTAGCAGTTGTTGTTACTCAGTTCGGAATCGGAGATGAACATGATTCCGGCCATGCGTTGATCTATTCGCTGATAAAGCAGAGCTCCCATCGGCCAATTACTGCTGTTCTTGATAACCGAGTGTCCATAGTTCCCGAAGCGTACAATGCTGGCTTCCTGATCGTTGTCCCCGACGATGCCATAACTGAAATACCCGAGGCCCCCAGTGGTCTGGAGCAGGTTTACGTCCTGCAACACACCCTTGTCGCTATTATCTTCAATGAAGGCGTTTAGAATATTACAGAAACCGAAAGTATTTCCCGCGGAGAAAGTAGCACTGCCAAACGATACAGTCAGAGTCGTGCCGGTTGTTGGCGAAATAGCCTTCGCTACCCAAGTCTGCTCTGTCGTCGTAGAGTGGGTTTCGCAGGCTACTGTATCGCCCACAACAAAGTTGTGAGCGGCAGCCGTTGTGACCGTGTAAACTCCGCTAGATGCCGAGACAGACGCCACTTGTGATCCATCCACATTCAGCGTCGAGGCACCTGTTAGTCCGTAGACTTTGGCGTAACTGTACGATGGGCTATTATTGATCCCGCCCATTTCGATGCAGCGATCGCGGGTGTAACACACAATGTAAGCTCCGCGACCCTCCATCGTGGAACCGAATCCCCGCAAATACACTGTCCCGTAAACGCTGTAGGTCGTGCCTGCCACTAAAGCGATATTCGGCGTCTGTCCTGCCGTCGCGACGCTGCCGTTAAATGCGTCGTTCTCTGCTTCCTGGATACCCGTGGAAGCCGAACCCACCGTGTATCCCGCGGTGTGCGCGTAAGCCGTCATTAATGTAATCGTTCCGTTTCCCGTTCCCGGCGGACAGCTCCCCCCCGTCACGAGCAGCGTCTCCGGCGTTCCCGTACCCGATATGTGGACTTTGTACCTGTAATAATTAGCGACCGAGTTCGTATCGAGTCCCAAAGGGCACGGCGCCAGGTGAATCGTGTGACTGCCGGGGGCCCCTAGATCATCTGTTGGGTTCTGCGAAAAATTCCAAGATGAGGTGACGTACCGGATATTCGCGAGACGGCTAGCGTTAGACACCTTTCCGGGGGGCTGGACGCTCTGATGGGCCGAGGGGCTTTCAGCGATGTTTTGACCGAGCAACGCAACACCTCGCCAATACAGAAGTATGACGAGGACCGAAAACACTCGCGTCCAATTCATTTGACTCTCCTCGAAAGCACGCAATTCCTTAATTGGTGTCCGAAAACCTTACACAAACAGGGAGGATTCTGAAGCCCTGAGATAGGGTAAACTTGTAGGCGTCGTGTAGTGCACCCCTCAAAACTGGACACTTGGGGCCGTGTTTGAAGTGATGGTTTGAACCAAGACCGCACGAGCATCGTGGGGGTTCGTCCGCGGAGTCCGCGATGCGGACGGTCGTGATTGTACTCTTCGGTCCAACGGGCGATGCTCAGTTTGGCCTGATCTAAGTTCTCGTACTCGTCGAGCCACACCTCCTCTTCTTTTAAGCTGCAATGAAACCGTTCGATGTAGCTGTTGCCCTCGGGATGGTTATACGCGGTGCGGCGGTGCGTGATGCCTAACAGGTTCAGCGTTTCGACGTACTGCGCCGAAGTGAACTGGGTGCCGTTGTCGGTGGTCAAAGTCAAACCCGTTCCGCCAGAACCGAACGGCAAAACCTCCAACACCGCGCGGTTGAGCGCTGCCAGAGCTTCTTCCGTGCGACAGCGCAGACTCAAGTTCCAGCCCACGATCTCACGCGTGCAGCAGTCGATCACTAAGACCAGATATGCCCAGCCTACACTCGGCCCCGCCCAGACCTTGGTCATGTCGGACTGCCAGACGTGATTGGGATGCAGCGCTTCCACTTTGCCCGAGCCCTTTCTCCGCGAGACTTAAAAGCGGCGCTGGCGCACCAGCAGACCACGCTCCCGCATCACGCGCAACGCTCGCTTGCCATTAACCACCAACCCGTGATGCCGCCGCAACCACCAGACCACGCGACGATAACCGTAAGCCGGTTTCTGGCCGTAGGCGGTAATGATCTGCTCGTCGTCCGCACGATCTGCACGGCTGGCGCGCGGTTGCCAGCGATAATAAAGGCTCGACCGGCTAACCGCCAGGGTCTCGGCCACCAGACTCGCTTCCTTTCCTTGGGCCACAAGTTCCTGTGCCGACGAGTGCGCTTGGCCGCAGC
>Ga0075017_100001890_pt1 | contig 12958 bp, 9 predicted proteins | sample AleBraG_ABR_2012_FD_71475 | JGI IMG/M metagenome (GOLD analysis project Ga0075017, IMG submission 71475) | Freshwater sediment microbial communities in response to fracking from Pennsylvania, USA - Alex Branch Run_MetaG_ABR_2012 | ecosystem: Environmental > Aquatic > Freshwater > Creek >...
CGGCGCGGGATTGTTCACCGTCACATGCGTCAGCGCCGACGACGCCGTCACACCATTGACCGTCACCACACCAGCCGACAACACATGCCCACCACTGAGAGCCGACACATCTAGCGCGAACGTGTGCGAACACGTCTGCGCGGTTTGCGGCGTCGGACACGCGAACGCGTCGGCTTGCACTCCGTCTAAGTAGAAGCGCAGCTGGGACGGGTAGTCGGTGAGCCTGCTGTCGGTGGCGCCCATGACGGTTACGCTCACGGTGCCGGACACCGAGGCGCCGTCCGTCGGCGAACTGATCGACACCGTCGGCGCCGGGTTATTCACCGTCACGTTGGTCGGGCCGGACGACGCAGCAACACTGTTCGTCGTTGACACCGTTGCCGTCAGGACATGACTTCCGGAAAGCAGGGTTGCGTCCCACGGGAACGTTGTCGCGCACGTGTGTGCCGACGTCGGGCTCGGGCACACGTAAGTACCAGCAGCCGTACCGTCAACGAAGAAGTTGAGTTGCGCTGGATAGTCACTCAGCGCCGAATTGGTCGAGCCGCTTACCGAGACCGTCGCTTGTCCAACAACAGTGCTGCCTGGCGATGGGGAAGAAATCGTCACGGTAGGCGCCGGGTTGGTCACGGTCACGTCGACCGGACTGCCGGTAGCGGTCAGCGATCGTGTTGTGCTGACTTGCGCGACCAGGACGTGCGGACCAGTGATGCCGGTCGCATCCCACGACACATCACCGCTGCATACATGCGCATTCAGTGGGGTCGGACAGTTGTACGTGCCGACTGCCACCCCGTCGAGGAGGAGAGTCAACTGCGACGGGTAGTCGCTTTGCGATGCGTCTGTTGCACCCGATAGGTGCACCGTCGTCACGCCCACAACGGTCGATCCTGATGTGGGTGTCGTAATCGACGCCGTCGGTGCTGGACTGTTAACGGTCACCGAAATCGCGGGGCCGGTCGATACCTGGCCGTTCACAGTTTGGACAAATGCCGCCAGGGTGTGCGTTCCTGACAACCCCGTCGTATCCCACGATGCAGTAGAAGAACACATGTGAACGGTCAAGGGCGTCGGACAATTGACGGTGTCGTAGACAGCGCCATCTACAAAGAGTTCGATCTTCGCGGGGTAGTCACTCAGCGCGTTGTCAGTCACGCCCGAAAACGACACATTGATCGTCCCCGAGACGGTGTCTCCAGCCGTCGGCGTCACGATCGCCGCGACTGGTGCCGGGTTGTTGACGGTCACCGTAGACACGGACGAACTTGCTGAAACCCCGTTCTGCGTAACGACTTCAGCCGCCAACGTATGCGTGCCTGACAACCCCGTGGCGTCCCAGTGAAAGGTGTTGTCACAGGCGTGCGCGGACATCGGACTCGGACAAGCAAACGTGTCGGACTGGACACCATCGATAAACAATTTCAGCTGTGCCGGATAGTCGGTCAATGCTGTGTCGGTCGAGCTCGACACGGCGATATTTGTGGCCCCGAAGACGGATGAACCGTCGGTTGGCGAGCTTATGGCGATCGACGGCGCTGGATTATTGACGTTGACATTGACCGTCGAACTCGTAGCTGTTGCGCTGTTGACGGTTGTGACCGTCGCTGACAAAGCATGGGCACCCTGAAGTTGCGTGGCATCCCATGAGAACGTCGTCGAACACGTGTGCGCGGTCAGCGGTGTTGGACAATTGAACGTTTGCTCTGCCACGCCGTCGACCAGCAGTTGCAGTACGGACGGGTAATCCGAGAGCGACGAGTCAGTCGAACCCGACACGTTGACGCTGGTGACGCCAACCGCGGTCGCGCCGTCAATGGGCGCTGAGATCGACACCGTCGGAGCTGGATTGGCAACGGTCACATTCACTGCGCTGCTCGTTGCCGACGCACCTTGCGCCGTGTCCACGGTAGCCGTGAGTACGTGGGCACCGGTGAGCGATGTGACGTCCCAATTGAACGTGTTGTCGCAATTCGTCGGGGTGCTGGTCACCGGACAGTTGAAGGTGGCGAACGAAACCCCGTCAACGAGAAGCGTCAACACGCTCGGTGTGTCCGTTAATCCAGGGTCCGTGGCAGCCGAGACAGACACACCCGTCATGCCGGCAACCGTGCTGCCGTCGGACGGACTGGTGATGGCGACGGTGGGGTACGTCGGTGCGGCGCTGACGGGTCCGGGCAGAACGGCACCTACGAGCGCCGCCGCCATGACGACGGGCAGGAGTAAGCGCGTCCCGTGCCACAACTTGTCCAACATCGCTCCCCCACCGCCCCCTCTGCCAAGGGGCATGGCAATCAGCCGGATTACCCGGTATCGATGGTTATCGGCCGATCATGCAACTTTCACGTTGCCACACCCTGTGATCGCCGTCCGATGCGTCGCTATTTGTTATAGACCCGGTCCGCAATACGGGACACCCTCGATGCCGATGCCCCCTCGATAGGTCAACTTGAGGTTGGCGGCGTTGATGGGCACGTCCAAAGTGGGGCTTGCCCAGACGCTGAACACTCGGGCTGGCTCGGCACCGGGTTGGTCGAGTCGCAGCGTTTGGAGGCTGATCGTGACGTGGGATTCCTTCGTTCCGGCCCAACACCACGATCCGGTGCGCTGGAGCGCGGCTGCCGACGGGCTCACCTTGGTGCCTGGCGGCCGTCCGCCGAAGCCGACGACGACGTACGGATCGCCAACGAGCGCCTGGTAGCCCCCACTGACGTTGCGCACGCTAAAGGACATTCCAATTGTGGCTGAGCGGTCAACGGTCAACTCGGCGCGACCGCCTCGGACGACGTCCGTCGCGACCTCATAATCGGTGTTAATGATGTGACCTGGCACCGCGTGCGCAGCGGTGATGATGCACCCTTCGCAATTGGCAACGCGGAACGTCACAGTCGTCTGCGGAGGAACGGACGGCGCCGCAGGCAGTGGCCCAACGGTTGGCGTCGAACTCGCGGGAGGACGTGCCGCGAAAGGAAGGTCGGACCGGGCCGCAGCGCATCCGCTTCCGAACCCGGCGAAGGCAAGAACACCGGCTAGCAACAGGCTCTGAATCACACGCCCACTCACAACTGTCACCTCCCGAGTTCCGTGACCATCGTGTGCCTTCTTCTAGTTCACCCCGTCGATCGCTTCTGACGATCTGGCGTAGGTCCCGCTGCTTGGTTCCAAAAGGCGGCAGAAAGTTCGTGGTACGCGTCACAGTGTGTGCGTAGTGCTGATACGAATTGATTCCACGGACGGCATCCCGCGCCTGCAGCGGAGGCGAAACATCTCGTGCGCAACACGTTCCCCAGAACGCGTCCGGGACGTTGGTCACCAAAACGTCGCACCGATCGAGAACTGCATCTAGTACTGCGTAAGCGATTAGGGTCCGACGGCTACTTGAGACGAGACCTGCGCGCCACAAGCGGGGACCTATGTCACCGCTGAATTAAGGGTGAACGCGGCTATGAATGTCACGGGATATCTCATATGTATCAGAGATACAGATGTCGATAGCAAGACATTGCATCCCGCTTTAGACACAGCAGCACCTGACGTACGCGCTTCACAACGCACGGAGAGGGCATGGTGCCCACATGACGACGGGCGAGCGGACGCCGACAGTCTCAGACAAGACCCTGCGGCGATTGCTCATCTTTGGTTCCATCGCAGTCATTGTGTTGGTCGTCGCTTTCTCGACGATCTACTACTTCGGACAGCACGTCGATGCCGGGCCTTCGCTCACCGACCGCGCTGTCACTCATGCCGAATCTGCCGTTAAGTCGCAACCGTCAAACATCGGGCTGCGCCTCACGTTGGCTCAGGCATACCAAGCCGACAACAGAAACGACGACGCGCTCACGCAGTACAACGAAGTCCTTAAAGCGGTGCCGAACAACGCCACCTCGCTCATCGGACGGGCCGGTTTGTACATGGCCCAGGCGAACTACCCGCTCGCCCAGAAGGACTACCAAACGGTCGTCAGCATGGCCAATAACGCTGAATTCGCAGGCGCCAACACGCAAATCCAAGCAGCGCACTATTGGCTCGCCGTCATCTTGTTCAAGCAGCACAACGTCGCGGCTGCAGCTGGCCAGGCCAAAGCAGCGCTGGCCATGGACCCCACCGATTCTGACTCCTGGTACCTCGTCGGGCAGGTCGCCCTCAAACAAGGTGCGCCAAAGAGCGCCGTCAGCTCCTTCGTCCGCGCGCTCACCTTTGTTCCAAGCGGCTGGTGTCAGCCGTATCAAGGTCTCGTCACTGCGTACGGCGAACTCAAAGATGTTCCGCACACGACGTACTACCAGGCATCTCTTGCGCTGTGCCAGAACAAGCCTGACGCCGCTGCGGCACTGTTCAAGCAGATTACGTCCGGCCCGGTCGCTGCCAGCGCTGACCTCGAACTCGGCAACATCTCCGAAGCAAAGGGCGACAAGGCAGCCGCCCTCACCTGGTACCGCAAAGTGCTGACCATCGCACCGCACGACTCAAATGCCAAAGCCGCGATCGCGCGGCTGACGAAAGCCGGCGCCGTAGCAGCAGGGGCGAACTGACATGACAACGACTGAAGACTTCATCGACACAACGTCCGTCCCTGAGGTCAGCGGCGGCTCAGGTGGCGACGGCACCGCACCCGGCCAAGACTCAAACGGACGCGGACGTTGGAGTCGGCGCACGACGATCGCGCTACTAGTTGTCATTGGCTTACTGCTCGCCATCGTGGGTTCGATCTTCGTGTGGTACCTCGTCACGCACAAACCCATCACCGCACTGCCCGGCATCTCGCAAGATTCAACGCCGACCTATAGCTACAGCACCTTCGGCGTCGTTCAACCCCTTGGCATCGCAGTCGCCAGCGACGGCAGTCGGTTGTACGTCACGCAGTCCGACGGGCCTCGCAACGTCGCCATTTTCGACCGCAGCGGCCACTCCCTCGGCACGCTCACTCCGCCGAAGAGCACCGGCAAGGTGCACTTGCCGCTCTACGACGCCATCAACCCTGTCACCGGTGATGTGTACGTCAGTGACCGCGTGACTGCCGCTATCTACGTGTACTCCGCGAATGGCAAGTTCCTTCGCACGCTGGGCCACAAGGGGTTCACCGGCGTCTGGGCCCCGCTCGGTCTGGCGTTCGACAACTCCCAGAACCTCTACGTCACCGAGGCGCTCCCTTCGACCAGCCAGGTCCTGGTTCTCGATCCAGCTGGCCAACTCGTTCGAACGCTGAAGACCCCCAGCGCGATGTCGTTCCCCAATGGAGTTGCCGTTGACCCGTCCGGTGACGTGGCGGTCACCGACAGCAACAACGGACGCGCTTTCGTCTTCGCACCTGACGGCAAGGTGAAGTGGACCATTTCGTCCGGCTCGGCCCCCGGCGACCTTGGTCTACCACGTGGTGCGACCTTCGATTCTCAAGGCCACCTCGTCATCGTCGACACAACAGATCAAAACGTCCGCGTCTACCGCCTCAAGGGCGACGGCACCGTGACGTACGTCGGATTGTTCGGCGACCAGGGAATGGGCAACGGCCTATTCCAGTACCCAAACGGTGCAGCCAGCGACAGCCGCGCGCACGTTTACATCACAGACCGGGTCAATAACCGCGTTCAGGTCTGGAGTTACTAGCGGACGACAACTATCGGCTCGGGCGCCTGACACTTCACCGTGTTGCGCGTGTTTCCCAACAGCCCAACCTTGTTGGGCCACAGAGGAAGGGAGGTGGAGACCTTGAGAAGAATGGCGTTCCTCATCGCAGGAACGACCCTGCTTCTAACCTTCGGGGCGTCGCCAGCATTTGCTGACAACGGGCCCCACGTCTCCACAGCATTTGGTTCACTCGATGGTTCAGGAAACGTCGTTCAGTCCCCTGGCGAGAACAACGTCAACACTGACCGTTGTGCCGGTTGTCACCGCGCACACACGGCTCAGGGCGCGTTCCTGCTGGCCTCTGGTGACGCTTCGCAATTGTGTTACTCGTGCCACGGCACGGCCGGTGTTGGCGCGACAACTGACGTTGTCGACGGCGTTCAATACTCGACCGCTGACCGAACCGGCGCGATCGCTGGTGCGCTGCGTGGTGGCGGTTTCAGCCAAGCTGAGATCGGCAACGCGAGCGTTGTCATCGCTAATAGTTCTCGAGGCCTATCCCCCGACAAGTCAAAGACTGTTATCGCCGTAGGCGCGCAGACCGCGACAACATCGGCCCACACCGTCAACGCCAGCAACGCTCTTGTTGCATGGGGTGGCGGCGCACCGGGTTCAGGTGTCGGAACCTCTCTTAGTGGCGCGAATGCACTTGAGTGCACCTCGTGCCACGACCCGCACGGAAACGGTAACTACCGCATCCTGCGTCCGGTCCCCGTCGGCGCTCCCACAGGCACTGCTGCTGTGACGATCTCTGACTCGGCCACCAAGGTGTACACCACGACCAACTACTGGCTCGTTGACGACCCGAACTCGGCCACCGTTAACGGACCCACGGGCACTCCGAACACGAGTGCCTTCCTGGGCAGCATTTCGTCATGGTGCGCAACGTGTCACAGTCGCATTCTGTCGCCAAGCGGCGGCTATGCCGAAGCACTTGTTTCGGTCAACAGCGGCGCGACCAGCTACACCGCCACCTTCACCGGCGGAAGCGCCAACTTTGCGGTCACAAGCTCCATGCCGACCGTCAACGTTGGTGACACCGTTGCCTTCACCGGTATCACTGCTACAAACGCGCCAGCCGCCAACCTGGTTCCTGGGTTCGCGACCAACGTGTTGTACAGGGTGTTCTCCATCAGCGGCACGACGATCACCGTGGGCAACCCGGCTGGTACCAGTGCGCTGAAGCCGACCACCGGCTACAACGGCACGGCGACGTTCGTACTCGGAAGCCAGACGACGGCTGACGGCAACTTCATGTTCCGTCACCGTTCCGACAACGGCACCATCTCGCTGCAAACTGGCGTCACCACGCGTGGCGTCCCGTTCAACGCGGACGGTACTCCGAATATGAACATCCTCGGTTTCAACAACCCGAACTGCCTTACCTGCCACGTTGCGCACGGTTCCAACGTGACGATGGGCGGCGACGGAAACACCAGTTTCTCGTCGACGGTTAAGAACCCGGACGGATCCGCAGGCGACAGCTACCTCTTGCGTGTTGCGAACCGCGGTATCTGCCGGATGTGCCACAACCTCTGATCGAGAGGGAACAACTGTTGTTAGCGCTGCGGTGGGCAAGTCCTCATCGCAGCGCTGGCAACGACTAGACATAGGAGTCACGGTGCGACGGGCAGCGCGGTCGATGCGAAGCATCGAGACCCGCACAGCCATCGCTCTGTTTACGGGACTAATCGTGAGTGCCCTCATCGTGCTGCCAACGACGGACGCCAGTGCGGCGCCCTTTCGCACGGCGTCTAACCCAAACCCACACGTCTCGTCTTACGTGGGCACGGCTGGCACCGAAGTCCTTAACGTGAACTCAGACAACTGCGCGAGTTGTCACCGAGCGCACACCGCAAAGAACGAAATGTTGCTGACGACAAGCGGCTCCCAAAGCGATTTGTGTTTCACATGCCACGACGGCACAGGCGCGACCACGGACGTCAAAAGTGAGTTTGTCTCTGGGCCACAAAACGATCCGGCGACCGCCTCTTACTACCGCCACGACGCCACGGCCGTCACCAACCACACGTTGGCAGTTGACAACGAGTTCGGCGGCGTCCTCAATCGCCACTCCGAATGCACCGACTGCCACAACCCGCACGCCGCCGCGAACACCGACGCCACGGTGCCCGCGGCTGGCGTGGCGTGGCCCACCTCGGGTCGCCTCGCGGCCATCTCTGGTGTGACCGTCGACAACTCGACGACCCCAGCCACCTACACGTTCGCTTCAGGCGTCGGCACGACGCTGACATTCGAATATCAACTCTGCTTGAAGTGCCACTCCAACTTCACGGTGCTTCCAGCGAATACATCGGGCAAGCCATCGCGAGACCTGCTCGACGCTGGTGCGGAGTTCGATCCAGCAAATGCTGCCTACCACCCCGTTGAAGCGGCAGGCAAGAATCAGACCACGGCGATGGCCAACAGCCTGAGTGGATCCTCGCCCTACAAACTCTGGAGCTTTGGCACCACGGCGACGGTGCGATGCACAAGTTGCCACGCGGACGCCCTTTTCGGCGCCGGGTCACCGACACCTAACGCCGTGCTACCACCTCACACGAGCTTGTACCGCGGCATCCTTTTGCAGAACTACGAGGACCGCACACTCCTCACCGCGACCGCGCCTTATGACTCGTCGAATTTCGCGCTCTGCTTCCTCTGCCACACCGACAGTCCCTTCAAGAACGAGACCGCTGGTAATAGCGCCACAAACTTCTTACAGGGCACCAACGATCTGCACTACTTACACACGTCGAACATCAACGGCATCGGCGATCCCGCTATGGGATCGACGATTGACGACATGAGCGCGGGTAGTGGCAACGCCCTGTGCGCCGAGTGCCACTTCCGTCCGCACTCGACGAAATTCCCCGGCAATAATCAGGCGTCCAATTCGCGCCTCGTCGCCTTTGGTCCGAATGTGACCGGAAACGACACGGCGGCGCCGACGTGGACCGTGGATACCCAAGCCGGAACCGTGACGTGCGACCTCACGTGTCACGGTCACCAGCACTCCGCCGCCAATGGCGATTCGTACACCTGGGTGGGGCAATGACAAGTCACCACTCCCGTCAGATTCAGACGGCGATCCGTCGTCGCGAGTCTTGCCAATGTCGTCACACCGCACGTCGTCACGGGCTGAGCACACGGCTCAGCCACCAGCCCGAGGAGTTGTAGTCATGGAATCACCAACGACAACCGATGCCGCGATGCGCGCAGAGTTGCTAGCCAGGCTCGGGCTTCCCCCAACCGCAGGCGCAGGACACATCGAAGCCGCGTACCGAGCGGCCAATGCCGTCCTCGATCGCATGCCACCAGAAGAGGCGACCTTCGTCGCCGGACAGCGCGCCGAACTCGACGCATTGCGGTCGCTACTGCTCGACAGCGCGGAGTCCCCTGCGACGACTCAGACGACTGCGCCAGCCTCTGACGCGATGGCCACCACCGCGACTGCCATAGATGGCCCGCCAGCGCGGCGTGGCAACAAGGCGCTCATCATCGGAGCTGCCGCTTTGGTTCTCCTCGTCGGAGGTGGACTCGCGTTCAACTCGATGACGTCGTCAGCGGTTCCGCCGATCTCAGGCAAGCCCACCAACACCACGGCCCCGACGGCGGGCAAACTCGACCAAGTCAAAGTCGCCGCACTAATGCAGAAGATCACCGCCAACCCGAAAGACTTCGCGTCCTACATGGGCTTAGCTAACTTGTACTTCCAAGCCGGCGACTACGCGAACACGGCGATCTTCACAACACATGCTCTGAAGCTCAAGCCCAGCGACGTTACGGCACTAGTCGCCGACGGTGCCGCGCAGTTCAACAACGGCAAGACAGCCGTCGCGCAGGCTGACTGGACGCGCGCCGTGGCGCTTGATCCGAAGAACGTCGAGGCTCACTACGACCTCGGGTTCGCTTACCTGAGTGGCAGCAAGCCCGATCTGGCGAAGGTCCAGAAAGAGTGGGAGACCGTCGTCAAACTCGCGCCGAACTCTGACATCGCTAAGAACGTCAAGACGCATCTCGCCAGTCTGAAGAGCACGTCAGGTAAGTCGGCTGCTGGCAAGTGATGCAACCGTGACCTCCACAACCGTGACGACCAAGCCCCTCCACAAGAGGGGTTGGCCCGTCGTGGTCCGCACTAACTCGGGACGCCACCATGAGTGATCCTGCCGACCCCGTTCCCGCCGTTGAAACGTCAGTTGAAGAACGTCCGCCGCGACAGAAGCGACCGTTCCTCGGACGAACGACCAGGCTTTACCGCAAACTCCACTTGCCACCGATCAAGTCGCGGCGAGGCATCCTGCTCATCGTGCTGATCTTTGCGGGCTTTGGTTCAGTCACGACGATGGTCGCTCTCAAGGCCGCGAACTACAGCGAGTCTGCGGCCTTCTGCGGTAAGTGCCACGCGATGGGTCCAGAACTGCACGCGTATCAGGCGTCGGCGCACTCAGAACTCCCCTGTGCCGATTGCCACGTGGCTCCCGGATTGATGGGTTGGGTCAAGGCGAAGATCAAAGGCACGCAGCAACTCTTTGAAGTCGTCACGGGTTCGTTCCCCAAGCCCATTCCCCCGCCTGATCATTCATCGATGCCACCTGTCACCGATACCTGTTTGAAATGCCATGCGTTGTCGACTATCACGAAGAATGGCGGGCCAATCCAATTGGTGCTGCGCCCGCACTTCTTGAGCGACAAAGCAAACACGGGTCAGATGGTTGCCGTGGTGCTCCGACCACAAGGACTCGGCGACGCAACGAACTCGGCTAATTCGTCGACACAAAGCAAGGGTGTTCACTGGCACGTCGTGCAAAAGGTTACGTACTTGTCGTCCGATCCGAAGACTCAGACGATTGACTACGTCAACGTGACGAACCCGAACGGCACGCACACCGAGTACGTCTCGGCCAGCGTCGTGCAGTTGTCGGGCAACGTCCGACCAGTCATTCAGCGTCTTATGCAAACCGAAGTCACCCGGACGATGACGTGCCTGGACTGCCACAACCGTGCAGGCCACAGCACACCGTCGCCGAGTCAGGCCATGGATAGCGCTTTGGCAGACGGGTCCGTGAGTCGGAACCTGCCCTACATCAAGCGTCAAGCAATGGCCTTGCTTGATCGCGATTTCGCTTCCCTCGATCAGGCCAACGCCGCAATCGGGGCCTTGCGGTTCTGGTACGAGAAGAACTACCCGGTCATCGCAAAAACGCACCGGAGCGAACTGGCTACAGCGATCACGACAATTCAGTCGATCTACTCTGAACTCGCGACGCCAGCGATGAAGGTCTATGCGTCGACCTATCCCGACAACCTCGGCCACCAGAAGTCACCGGGCTGCTTCCGTTGCCACGACGGCGGTCACTACAAGGTTGTCAATGGCGCTGTCTCGACGCAGGTCATTCCCTCGACGTGCTCGACGTGTCACACGTTCCCGCAAGTTGGCGGTCAGGTGACGAGTTTGATGTTGGCTGGCAAGCCGACATCACACAACGACCCACTGTGGGTGTTCAATCACAAGTACGACGCAGCCGCCATCGCAGCCGCCCGTAACGCACAGATCGAACACAGTTCGGCGTCCGTTGATCCGGCAGGCACTTCGTGTGGAACGTGCCATGAAAAGAGTTACTGCGAGGCCTGCCACAAGTCGGGCGCGATCAACGTGTCGCACCAGGCCATGTTGTTCAACCACGCTGCGGTCATCCGCCAGGTTGGCGGAACCACGGCATGCGCAACATGTCACCAGACAGCGACTTGCGCGCGGTGCCACAAGAGCAACATCTTGAAACCCGAGATTAGCTAGTCGCTCGCACTCTGAGTTGATGGGTAAGTGTGTGGTCTGTTTAAGCAGGCCACACCGCCACCTCTGAGGTCTGGTGGACCTACCGACACGCAACTGCTGGGCGGAGGTGACGTCCGCCGTCGCGGCGGAACACGTCACAGTGAGAACTAGTGACGGCCAGTTATATGCGTCGAAGTGTCTGCCGCACCAGGTGGCGGCAGCACCTGCCGTCCGGCTTCAGGCTGCGTTGATGGCGGCCTGAATGTCAGCGTCCAACGTCGCGGCGTCAATCGAACTGACGAACTTCGCGACGACCTTGCCCGACTTGGAGATGAAGTACGTTTCGGGGAAGCCGGTGACGTAGTAGTGCTGACCGATTTCGGCATTCGGGTCAACGACGCTCTCGTAAGCGACGCCGTAGCGCTGCTCAAAAGCCCGCGCTGGCGCCGTGGTGTCGCGACTGTTGACGCCAAGAAAGACGACTCCGCGGCTGCGCCACTTCTTCTCAGCGGCGCCGAGAACTGCGGCCTCTTGCTTGCAAGGATCGCACCACGACGCCCAGAAGTTGACGACGACGACTTTGCCCCCGTACGCGCCCAGTCCGGTCTTGCCAGGCCCATTGAGCCGATCAGCCGAGAACACCGGTGCCGTCATGCCAGTCGGATCTGCAATGAGGGTGGCGGCATCGACCGACACCGCAACGGACGCGCGGCTTGGTGCTAGCGCGACACCGAAGATAGCGACGGCTCCAACTGCCACCGCGATGAATACAAATAGGCCAGCTTTCGACCTTTTCGCGGGCTGCTCTGACGCCCCACTGGCACCGTCAACGACTGCTGACGCGGCTGGTGCGGAACCGGTGTGGGAGTCAAACGGAAACGCCTCGTTTGCATCCAAAGAATCGGCCGGAGGCAAGTCAGATAAGGACATATCCATAGTTTGCAGCGTCATAACAAGGAAACTCGGCGTCCTAAGACCCCGCTACTGCGGTCCTTGGTCCTTAGGTTTTTCACGCCGCAGCCACCAACAATTGTGGCGGGTGGACATTTGTACTGAACAGACGCACACATAACCGAAAATCCAAGATGTGGAGGGTCAAGATGTCGGACGCCACCGAGGTCGAGACCACACCGGAAAACCCGCTCGCGTTAGAACGCCAAGGCCGCTCGTGGCTCTGGGTCCTGCTTGGTGTTGTAGGCATCGTTGTGGTCGCCATTGGCGCGACGGTTGTCATGAGCAAGTCAGTTGTCTACTACAAGACACCGAGTGAAGTGATCCAACATCCGGGTCAGCAAGTTCGCCTGGCCGGCAAACTCGTGCCGCACAGCATTGTCGCGCAGCCGAACACCGGACAAACGGACTTCAAGGTCACCGACGGAACGACTGTCATCAACGTCGTCTACACCGGCTCCGCGTCCACAGCGCTGTCGACGGCATCAAAGCCTGGAACCCAGATCGTTGCCGAAGGTGCACTCGGTAAGGACGACGTCTTCCGCTCAACACAGTTGCTGGCGAAGTGCCCCTCCAAGTACACGGCGAAGACCAGTGGCACCAACTAGC
>Ga0075017_100001891_pt1 | contig 12957 bp, 10 predicted proteins | sample AleBraG_ABR_2012_FD_71475 | JGI IMG/M metagenome (GOLD analysis project Ga0075017, IMG submission 71475) | Freshwater sediment microbial communities in response to fracking from Pennsylvania, USA - Alex Branch Run_MetaG_ABR_2012 | ecosystem: Environmental > Aquatic > Freshwater > Creek >...
GCGGCCACCAGTCCGGCCCGCTCGAACGTGCCGGCCGGGTCGTCGCCGTCGTGGGTGTCGTACACGAACATCACGTCGATGTCGGAGGCGTAGGAGAGCTCACCACCACCGAGGCGCCCGAGGCCGATCACCGCGAAGGGCATCGGCGGACGCAGGTACGCGAGCGCGCCCTCGAGGCAGGCCTCCGCCAGCGCGCTGAGCTCCCGGCCGGTGACGTCGAGCGACACCAGGCCGAGGACGTCGCGCGTCGCGATGCGCAGCAGCTCGCGACGACTGAAACGGCGGAGGCCTTCTCGCCGCTGTTCGTCGTCGCCGCGCCACTCGAGCGTGTCCTGCACCTCGTCGACCATGTCCGCGCGCGACTTCTCGGCCAGCGCCGTCGGGTCGTCGAGCTGGTCGACGAACTCGGGGTGACGACGCAGCGCATCGCCCGCGACGCGGCTCGAGCCGAGCAGGATGCAGGCGCGCCGCGCGGCGACCGGTGCGTCCCGGAACGTCGTGGCGAGGGAGGCCGACCGGGTCGGGCCCTCCGCCAGACGGCGGAGCTGGAGCAGTCCGAGGTCGGGGTCGGGCGTCTCGGAGAGCCACTCCAACACGAGCGGCAGCAGCTCCTGCATGAGTCGCGAACGACGGGTCAGGCCGGTGGCGAGCTCGCGTACGGCGGCGCGGGTGCGCTCCATGTCGGTGAAGCCGAAGGCCGCGAGCCGCTCGGCCGCGGCTTCGGGCGCCAACGGGCCGACCCCGGCGAGCGCGTCGAGCAAGGGAGCGAAGAACAGACGCTCGTGGATCGAGCGCACCGTGCGCTGTTGCTCGCGCGAGTCGGCCTCGAAGCCCCCGAGGGCGTCGCGCCAGGGTTCGTCGCGGTAGCCGAGCACCCGCGCCAGGCGGACGCGCGCGCTGTGCTCGCTCGGGATCGTGTGGGTCTGCTGCTCGTCCTGGAGCTGCAGGCGGTGCTCGACCGTGCGCAGGAACTGGTACGCCGCGTCGAGTCGGATCGCGTCGTCGGGCTCGACGTACCCGCCGTTGGCGAGCGCGGCGAGCGCGTCGAGGGTGGTGGGGGAGCGCACCGAATCGTCGTGGCGCCCGTGCACGAGCTGCAGCAGTTGCACCGCGAACTCGATGTCGCGGATCCCGCCGCGTCCGCGCTTGAGCTCGCGCTCCGCGAGACCGCGCGCCGACAACGCGGCCTCGGCGCGCTCCTTCATGTCGCGGATCTCGCGGATCGCGTCGGGGTGCAGGCGTTCCGGCCACACGAAGGACCGGGTCACGGCGAGGAAGCGCGACCCGAGCGCAGCGTCACCCGCGACCGGCCGCGCCTTGATCAACGCCTGGAACTCCCACGGGCGCGCCCAGGTCTCGTACCACGACACGTAGCTCTCGATCGTGCGCGTGAGCGGCCCCGCCGCGCCTTCCGGGCGCAGGTCGGGATCGGTGCGGAACACGATGCCGAGATCGCCCGGTCGGCCCATCACCGCCAGCACTTGCCGCGCCGCGCGTGCGGCAGGTTCCGGGTCACCGGCGTGGACGAAGAGCACGTCGACGTCGCTCGCGTAGTTGAGCTCGCGGCCGCCGAGCTTGCCCATCGCCACCACGGCGAACCCTTCGGGGGGCTCGACGATGTCGAGGGCGGCCTGCAGGCACACTCCGGCGAGGGCGGCGAGCTCGCGCCCGACCGCGGGCATGTCGGCGAGGCCGAGCAGGTCGCGCAGCGCGATGCGCACGATCTCCGAGCGCTTCCACTGCCGGAGAGTGTGGTCGTCGGCGCCGTGCGCGGCGACGTGGGTCGACCACGACACCTGGAGATCGGCATCCGTGCGCTCCCGCGCCAACGCGGCGCGATCGCGGAGGCAGTCGAGCAACGACGGGTCGGCGATCGCCGCGGACGACAGCGACCGGGACGCGCACGCGAGGGCGAGCACTCCCTCGCGTGCGAGGTCGTCGCCGACGACGAGCTCGCGCACGTGGGGTGCCGCCTCGACCAGGCGGTCGAGCACCATGCGTGCGGTCGCGGCGTCCGCACTGCGCTCCATGGCCGCCGTCAGCGCCGGCGTGGCCCATGCGGCCCGACTCACGCCCCCGGCGACCATGCAGGCAGTGTCGCGTATCCTGAGCCCATGCCTCGCCTCCGTGTCGCCGCGGCACAGCTGAACCTCGTCGTCGGCGACCTCGACGGCAACACCAAGCGCATCCTCGACGCCTACGCGCACGCCGAGGACGAAGGGTGCGACCTCGTCGCCTTCCCGGAGCTCGCCGTCACGGGGTACCCGCCCGAGGACCTGCTCCTACGGCCGGCGTTCGTCGCCCAGTCGACGGAGGCGCTCGAGAAGATCGCCACGGCCACCGGCCGGTGTGCCGCGGTGGTGGGCTATCCCGAGATCGGGCGCGACCTCTCCAACGCCGCGGCGGTGTGCGCCAACGGCCGGGTGCTGGGCACCTACCGCAAGCACCTCCTGCCGAACTACTCGGTGTTCGACGAGCAGCGGTACTTCGTGCCGTCCACCGTCGACGGCCCGCTGTTCGTCGTGGGTGGTGTGCGGGTCGCGGTGTCGATCTGCGAGGACGCGTGGAGCCCCACCGGCCCGATCGCCACCCAGGCCGCGGGCGGCGCGGAATTGGTCGTCAACGTGAACGCGTCTCCGTTCTACGCGGGTCGGCTCCACGAACGTGAGGCCATGCTGGCCACGCGCGCGGCCGACGCCTCGGTGCCGGTCCTCTATGTCAACCTGGTCGGTGGGCAGGACGAACTGGTCTTCGACGGCGCGTCCATGCTCTTCGACGAGACCGGTCACCTCGTCGCGCGCGCGAAGCAGTTCGAGGAAGACTTCCTCGTCGTCGACCTCGACGTGCGTCCCGGGTTCCGCCGTCGCCTGCTCGACCCGCGCGGGCGCACACGGGCCGTCGCGCTGCCCGAGGTGCCGGTGAGTGACGTCCAGCTCGGCGAGCACGACACCGAGCCACGTGTGGAAGACCTGCTGCCCCCGGTGCGCGAGGTCTACGAGGCGCTCGTGCTCGGAACCCGCGACTACGTGCGCAAGAACGGGTTCTCCGACGTCGTGATCGGGCTCTCCGGCGGGATCGACTCGTCGATCGTGGCCGCGATCGCGGTCGACGCGTTGGGCGCCGAGCACGTCACCGGAGTGCTCATGCCGTCGCGCTTCTCCAGCGACCACAGCATCAGCGACGCGCTGCTCCTCGCCGAGAACCTCGGCATCCGCACGCACACCATCCCGATCGAAGACGCCCACTCCGCCTTCCTCGGGATGCTCGAGGAGCCCTTCGCCGACCTGTCACCCGGCCTCGCCGAGGAGAACCTGCAGGCGCGCGTGCGCGGCACGATCCTCATGACGATGTCGAACAAGTTCGGCTGGCTCGTGCTCACCACCGGCAACAAGAGCGAGATCGCGACCGGCTACTCCACGCTCTACGGCGACATGGCGGGCGGGTTCTCGGTCATCAAGGACGTCCCGAAGATGCTCGTGTACGCGCTCTGTCGCGACCTCAACGAGCACGCCGGGCGGGCGATCGTGCCGGAGTCGGTGCTGGAGAAGCCGCCGAGCGCGGAGCTGCGACCCGATCAGTTGGACTCCGACTCGCTGCCCGCGTACGAGCTGCTCGACCCGATCATCGAGGGCTACGTCGAGGACGATCTCTCCGTCGCCGAGCTCGAGGTCGCGGGCCACGATCCCGACACGGTGCGGCGCGTCGCTGCGCTGGTCGACCGCAACGAGTACAAGCGGCGCCAGGCGCCCCCGGGCGTGCGGGTGTCGCCGAAGGCGTTCGGCAAGGACCGCCGTCTGCCGATCACCAACCGCTGGCCCGGCTGACCGCGGGCACCGGCGGTGCTGCGCAACCGGAGGTTCGCGGCAGAGGCTGCACTGCTCGGTGCGGCGCTCCTGTACGGCCTCACGTTCCCGATCGTCCACGACGCGCTCGCGGACATCACGCCTTTCGCGTATCTCGTCGGCCGCTTCGGGTTGGCCACGTTGGTGCTCGCACCGGTCACGATCGGCGCGCTGCGCACCCGCGGCCCGGATCGCCGCATGCTGGTGCGCGCCGGGCTGATTGCCGGCCTGCTGATGTTCGGCGGGTACGCCACGCAGACGGTCGGGCTGCAGTACACGTCGCCGTCGTCGTCGGCGTTCATCACCGGTCTCTACGTGGTGATCACACCGGTGATCGAGTCGGTGATCGTCAAGCGGCCGCCGCGCCCGCCGGTGCTCGCGGGGATCGTGATCGCCACCGTCGGCCTCTACCTGCTCACTGGCGCCGACGTGTCGTTGGGCAAGGGCGAGCTGTTCACGCTCGCGTGCGCGGTGCTGTTCGCGTTCCACATCGTGTACCTCGGCGCCTACGCGAACGTGCTGCCCACGTTGCCGTTCACCGCGATGCAGATCGCGACGGTCGCCGTGCTCTCGCTGCCACCCGCCACGGTGCAGGGCGTCGGTACGCTCACCGTGGCCGCGGTCGTCGCCGTCGTGTTCACGGGGATCATGTGCTCCGTGGTGGCGCTGCCGTTGCAGCTCTGGGGGCAGCGGCGCATCAACGCGAGCCGCGCCGCGCTGGTGCTCCTCGCCGAGCCGGTCTTCGCGGGGATCGCGGGCTACGTCGACGGGGAGCGCCTCGGCGTAGTGCGCGTCACCGGCGCGGTGGTGATCCTGGTGGGCATCGCCGTGTCGGAGCTGTGGCCCCGACAGGACGCTCGTACACTGCAGGCGTGACGCCGGAGGAGCTCGACAACCTCGCACGGCTGCGCCGTGCCCGCGATCTCGTCAACCGTGACTACTGGCGCCCGCTCGACGTCGCCGACCTCGCACGCGAGGCGTTGATGTCCCCGGCGCACTTCTCGCGGCAGTTCCGCGCGGCCTACGGAGAGACGCCCTACTCGTACCTGATGACCCGCCGCATCGAGCGCGCGCAGGCACTGTTGCGGCGCGGCGACCTCTCCGTGACCGACGTCTGCATGGCAGTCGGCTGCACGTCGTTGGGCTCGTTCAGTGCACGTTTCACCGAGCTCGTCGGCGAGACCCCGACGGCATACCGCAGTCGCGACCACGCCGCGCTCGTGGGCGTGCCCGGCTGCGTCACCAAGGAGCGCACGCGGCCCGTGCGCCGCGACCGGTCGCGGACGACGCTCGCTTCGAGCAGGATCGGAGAAGCAACGGCGACGTCGGTTCCGTAGCGTGACGGGCATGACGATCTCACTTGCCCGCTGCTTCCTCCAGGTCAACGACCCCGACGCCGCCCTCGAGTTCTACCGCGACGCACTCGGCCTCGACGTCCGCAACGACGTCGCCAAGGAGAGCCTGCGCTGGATCACCGTCGGGGCGCCGGGCCAGCCCGACGTCGAGCTCGTGCTCACGAACTTCCTGAACGGGAGCCCGGCCGACACCGACACGATCGCGGCGCTCGTGGCGAAGGGCGCGATGAACGGCGTCCACTTCCATGCCGACGACCTCGACACCACGTTCGCCCGGCTCCGGGGCGCCGGCGCGGAGATCGTGCAGGAGCCGACCGACCAGCCATGGGGCGTCCGCGACGGCGCGGTGCGCGACCCCTCGGGCAACCTGGTGCGCATCGATCAGACGCCCGCTCCGTAACCTTCCTTGGTCCGGCTGGGCGTCGCGGATGGCAGACTCCACCCATGGAGCAGCACCAGCGGTGAGCGGCGCAGAGACCAGGATCGGGATCGTCGAGTGGTCGGGCCGCATCCGCAGCGCGCGCTCGATCGAGATGCGGCTGGCGGCCACCTTCGGCACGTGGATCCCGCTCGTCGAGGAGCCCCAGTCCAAGCTGCTCCTCGCCCGCCACGCCCGTCACTTCGCCTGGCACGCCGACCTGTGGGACGCCCTGGTGCCCGTCCTCCACGACGTCGCCGTCCCCGACGGCGTGAGCGACCCCGGGATCCAGCAGGCCGTCGCCGCACTCGGCGCGGTTACCGGCCCGGCCGGCGTGTACGAGGACGTCCTGCCCCACGTGGTGGCCGCCTACCGACGCTGGGCCGAGGAGGCCAGCCCGGTGGCCGAGCGCCCGATCCTGCGGGTGCTCGACCTCACCCTGCGCGACGTCGACTTCGACGCCCAGGAAGGCCACGAGCACTTCACCCCTTGATCAACTGCCCGAACGGGGCTCAGGGGGCGGGAGTGGGGTTTTGGTGCCTCTTGACGCCACCGGTATCTTGAGGTTCACCAGCGCCGGGTCCACCCGGCACGACACAGTCCTGAAAGTGGGGTCGCCCGGTGGCGAAGGAGCGTGTCGAGCGGGACGAGGAAGATCTCGTCCGCCTCTATCTCACCGACATCGGTCAGTACCCGCTGCTGACCAAGGACGACGAGGTCCGCCTCGCGCAGCAGATCGAGAACGGCAACGCCGCCCGTGAGAGCCTCCTCGAGGGGGGCAAGCAGCTCACCCCCACGAAGAAGCGCGAGCTGCGGCGCACGGCCCGCGAGGGCGACGACGCGCAGCGCACGTTCGTGCAGTCGAACCTGCGCCTCGTGGTGTCGATCGCGAAGAAGTACCAGGCGTCGGGCCTGCCACTCCTCGACCTGATCCAGGAGGGCAACCTGGGCCTGATGCACGCGGTCGAGAAGTTCGACTGGCGCAAGGGCTTCAAGTTCTCCACCTACGCCACGTGGTGGATCCGCCAGGCCATCACCCGCGGCATCGCCAACACCGGCCGCACCATCCGTCTCCCTGTGCACGCGGGCGACACGCTGGCCCGGCTGCAGAAGGCCCGCTCGCGCCTGGAGCTCAAGCTCGGCCGTCCCGCCACGCTGGCGGAGCTCTCGGCCGAGGTCGAGATGCCGGAGGACAAGGTCACCGAGGCGCTGCGCTTCGCGGCCGAGCCCCTCTCGCTCTCCGAGCCCCTGCGCGAAGACGGCGACGCCGAGCTCGGCGACATCGTCGAGGACCGCTCGGCCGAGTCGCCCTTCGAGGTCGCGGCCACTGCCCTGCTGCCCGACGAGATCGAGAAGCTGCTCGCTCCGCTCGACGAGCGGGAGCGCCAGATCCTCGCCCTCCGCTTCGGGCTCGACCGTGGTGAGCCCCGTACGCTCGAGGAGGTCGGGGAGCACTTCAACCTCACCCGCGAGCGCATCCGCCAGATCGAGGCCCGGGCGATGAGCAAGCTGCGCCACCCGTCGGCCGACACCGGCGCCCGCGACCTCCTCGCCGTCTGACCCCGCCCTCCTCCGAGGTTGCGTCGCTCGTAGTCGCATACGACCTGTGAACGACGCAATGTGTGACGAGGGCCCCCGACGTTGCGTCGTTCGTATCCCTCGAGGGCATGCGAGCGACGCAAGGTCCCGTAGGTAATGGGATACTGCCGGGCATGGAACGACATACGATCACGTGTCCACTGTGCGAGTGCATGTGCGGCCTGCAGGTCGACGTCGAGGGCGACGAAGTCACCCTGATCCGAGGCGACCGCGACGACGTCTGGTCGAAGGGCTACCTCTGCCCCAAGGGCACCACGCTCGGGAAGCTGCACGCCGACCCCGACCGCATCCGCGTGCCGATGGTCCGCGACCGCGAGACCGACACGTGGCGCGAGGTCTCGTGGGAGGAGGCCTTCGCGAAGTGCGAGGAGCTGATCCACGGCGTCGTGCAACGCCACGGCATCGAGTCGTGCACCGCGTTCGTCGGCAACCCCGCCGGCCACAACTTCGACCTGCAGCGTTACATGGCGCTCCTCATCGGCAACGCCGGCTTCCACCACATCTACAGCGCCGGCACCGTCGACCAGTGGCCCAAGAACGTCGCGTGCGTCCTCATGTACGGGAACATGTGGAAGATCCCCACGCCCGACATCCAGCGCACCGACTACCTCGTCATCATGGGCGGCAACCCGCAGGCGTCGGGCGGTTCGCTGCTGGCGTGCCCCGACGTGCTCGGTGAGATGGACAAGATCCGCGAGCGCGGCGGCCGCGTGGTCGTCGTCGACCCGCGTCGCACCGGCACCGCCGACCACGCCGACGAGTGGGTGCCGATCCTGCCGGGCGCCGACGCCGCCTTCCTCCTCGCGATGTGCCACGTGCTGTTCGCGGAGGACCTCGTCGATCTCGGCGACGTCGCCGACATCGTGAAGGGTGTCGACGCAGTACGTGCGCTGTGCGCCGATCTGACGCCCGAATCGGTCGAGGCGTTCACGCGCGTGCCCGCCGATACCGCCCGTCGCATCGCCCGCGAGTTCGCCGCCGCCCCCAGCGGCGCAGTGTACGGGCGCATCGGGCTGTGCAACCAGGAATTCGGGACGCTCGCCTCGTACCTCGTCGACGTGGTGAACATCCTCGTCGGCAAGTTCGATCGACCCGGCGGCCTGATGTTCGGCAACCCGATCAACTGGCCGCTCGGGTGGATGGCGTCGACCGCGAAGAACGGCCTGCCCGAGTTCGGCCGCTGGCGGTCCCGCGTGTCGGAGGTGCCCGAGGTGCTCGGTCAGGTCCCGTGCGGCGTTATGGCCGAGGAGATCGCCGCGCCGGGCGATGGGCAGATCAAGTTCCTCGTGACCATCGCCGGCAACCCGGTGATCAGCGTGCCCGACTCCGCGAAGCTCGAGGAGGCCCTGCCACTGCTCGAGGGCATGATCTCGATCGACAACTACCTCAACGAGACGACGCGCTTCGCCGACGTGCTCCTGCCCGGTGCGTCACCGCTGGAGCAGCCCCACTACGACGACATCATGTGGGGCTGGGCCGCACGCAGCGCGGGCAAATGGAACGACGCGATCTTCCCGCGCGACGCGTCGGTCCCCACGGAGGCGGAGGTCCTCGCCCACCTCGGTTGGCTGTTCACCGGCAAGACGAACGACTCGTTCGACTTCGCCACGCTCGACGACGCGTGGTTCGGCGCGCTGTGCCGGTCGCAGGGTCTCGACCCCGCGGAGATCGGTGAGCACTACGACCGCGGGGGCGGCGAGCGCCTCGTCGACCTCACGATCCGCACCGGACCGTTCGGCGACCGCTATGGCGAGCACCCGGACGGTCTCACGCTGGAGAAGATCAAGGCATCCGAGCACGGCGTCGACATGGGGCCGCTCGTGCCGCGTGCACGCGAGATGGTGTGCACGCCCGACGGCATGATCGACCTCGCGCCCGAGTACATCACCGCCGACGTTCCCCGCCTGCTCGGGCGCGCGGCGGCCGCATCGGACGCGCGCGACGGGCTGGTGCTCATCAGCCGCCGCCACATCCGTTCGAAGAACACGTGGCTGCACAACGTGAAGGTGCTGGTGAAGGGGAAGGACCGCTGCACGCTGCTCGTGCATCCGGAAGACGCCGCGGCTGCGCGGCTCGTCGACGGCGGGATCGCGCGGGTGAGCTCCGAAGCCGGCAGCATCGAGGTGCCGGTGGAGGTGTCCGACGAGATGATGCCGGGCGTCGTGTCGCTGCCCCACGGGTGGGGGCACGACCGTCCGGGCACGCGCCTGTCGGTCGCCCGGGAGCACGCGGGCGTGAACAACAACCTGCTCGCGCCCGCGCACTTCTACGACCCGCTCTCGAACAACCACGCGGTCAACGGCATCCCGGTGGAGGTCGTGCCCGCATAGCGCTTGGTGGCGATTGGCGGAGGCGGCAGGAATCGAACCCACCGGACGGGGATCACCCGTCCCACTCGTTTTGAAGACGAGGGGGGCCACCAGACCCCGTTCACCTCCGTGAGCAGTCTGGCACTTGCGAGCCGCCACCCGGGTCGCCGGGGCGGTCCTCTTTGAGGTGGGGCGCCCGGGGGCCTACGATGCCGAGGGTCGTCGACGCGGAAGGAACCACCCCAATGAAGAAGATCCTGATCGTCCTCATCCTCGCTGCCATCGGTGTAGCCGTGGTGAAGAAGGTGCGTGCCGAGGCCTGAGCCTCCGCCACAATTCCTAGAGCGACTCGGGGCCCGCTTCGGCGGGTCCTGTCGCGTCCGGCTCCGGAGCGCAGCGCGCCCGCTCCAGTGCCACGAGCGCGAAGTACGTGACCGCGATGCCCACGCCCTGCAACGGGGTGAGCAGCACGTCGACGCCGTAGAAGGCGAGCACGTGCACCCAGCGATCGACGTCGCGGAGCAGCCAGTCGACGAACGCGCCGAGGCCCTCGCTGATGGCGAGCACGATGGCGGCGAGCGAGAGCACCCGCCAGAAGTGGCCGCGCACGAGTTGCGCGCTGCGGCGGAAGGCGGCGCGCACGCCGACCCGCTCCACCACGATCGCCGGCCCGTAGAGCGTGAGGAACACCACCACGAGGATCCCGGGCACGACCAGCAGCAGAAGACCCAGGACTGCGAGCAGTTCGTAGGCGACCGTCGCGAGCACGAGCGTCACCCATGGCACCTCGGCGAGGAACTCGCGCAACGAAGGGAGGCGGTGGCCGTGCAGGTCGGTGCCGACCATCTTCTCCGCGGCGACCGCCTCCACCTCGGCACTGCCGATCTCGAACACCAGGATCACGAAGAGGTTCACGATCGCGGTGCCGGGGTCGAACTTTCCACTCGTGATCTTCACCGCGAAGTGGTAGCCGCCGAGCTCGAGCAGCGCGAGCGGTGCGAGCACGACGGCCGCGAGCAGCCACAGCTGGACTGCGTGGGCGCGCCACACGAGCATCGTGGTGCGCACGACCTCGCCGACGGACAGGCGTTCCTCTCCCAAGCGCGGGAATCCTAGATGTGCTGTCGTCGCGATCCGCGTGACGCGATCGGCGCTCGGTCGTGTCTTGGTGACCACTTCCCTCCCGTCGTCCCTCGGCGTCCAACCGATGCCGAGACATGAAGGAGGAACGTGGTGTTGCTCGCGTTGTGGTCCCCGAAGGGTGGGGTGGGCACCTCGGTGCTCGCGGCGGCCGTCGCGCTCGCGACGGCGCGGGAGGGTCGCGAGGGTCGCGACGGTCGCGAGGGCGAGCGCAGCACGGGCGTGCGTCTCGCCGATCTCGCCGGTGACCTGCCCGCCGTGCTCGGGCTCGGCGCCGACCCGGTGCTCGGGCTCGGCGACTGGCTCGCCGCCGGTCCGGAGGCGCCCGGCGAGGCGCTCGACCGCCTCATGGTGGAGGTCGCCGCCGGGGTCGGCCTCCTGCCGTTCGGCACGGGCGCGCCCGACACGCGACCCGACGCGCGACCCGAAGCGGGCGCCGCCCTCGCGGTCGTGCTCCGCGACGGCACATGGCCCGTCGTCGTCGACTGCGGCGCGGGTGTCGACCCGGCCGTCCGGGCGTGTGCGGAGCTCGCCGACGCCACCGTCGCGGTGCTGCGCCCCTGTTACCTCGCGCTGCGGCGGGCGGTCCACTCACCGTTGCTCGCGTCCACGGGTGGCGTGGTCGTGGTCGAGGAGCCGGGCCGGGTGCTCGGCACGAAGGAGGTCACCGAGGTCCTCGACCTGCCGGTGATCGCCCGCATCCCGATGCGGGAGGAGATCTCGCGCGCGGTCGATGCCGGCGTCCTCACCACGCGGCTCCCCAACGCGCTGGCCCGGCCCGCTCGGCAGCTCGCCACACGCGTCGGCATCCTCCCGGCCCGACGGGGCGCAGCCGCGTGAGTCACGGCGAGCGGGTGCTCAAGGAGCGAGTCCACGCCCGGCTCCTCGCCGAGGCCGGCGACGACCTCGTGCCGTCGCCGGTCGTCGTGCGCTCCAGGATCGCGGAGCACCTGCGCGCCGAGGAGCCGCTCCTCGACGCGGCCCGGTTCGACGGACTCCTCGCCGAGTTGGTCCACGAGGTCGCCGGTCTCGGCGCCCTCGAACCGGTGCTGGCCGATCCCGCGGTCACGGAAGTGATGGTCAACGGTCCGGGGCGGGCCTACATCGAGCGGGCCGGTGTGCTCGAACCCGTCGCGCTCGACCTCGACGCCGCCGCGATCGTGCGCCTCGCGGAACGCATCGTCGCGCCGTTGGGCCTCCGACTCGATCGCGCGTCCCCGATGGTCGACGCTCGCCTCGCCGACGGCTCCCGGCTGCACGCGGTGCTGCCGCCGCTCGCAGTCGACGGTCCCTGCCTCACGATCCGGCGCTTCGGTGCGCGGTTGCTGACCCTCGCCGACTTCGGCGCGCCCGCCGAGGTCGCGGCGTCGCTGCACGCGCTCGTCGAGGGCGGCGCGAACGTGCTGGTCGCGGGCGCCACCGGCGCGGGCAAGACCACGTTGCTCAACGCGCTGTCGCGCGCGATCCCGGAGCGCGAGCGCGTCGTCACGATCGAGGAGACGGCTGAATTGCGGCTCGCGCAACCTCACGTCGTCCGGCTGGAGGCCCGTCCACCCAATGCGGAGGGCGCGGGTGCGGTGCCGGTCCGCGATCTCGTGCGCGCCGCCCTGCGCATGCGTCCCGATCGCATCGTCGTCGGGGAGGTGCGGGGTGGCGAGGCACTCGACATGTTGCAGGCGCTGAACACCGGGCACGACGGCTCGCTGTGCACCATCCATGCCAACGGCCCCCGCGACGCGCTGCGGCGGCTGGAGACCCTCACGCTGTTCGGGGGCACGGCGTTGCCGCTCGTCGCCGTGCGCGACCAGATCGTGTCGTGCGTCGACGTCGTCGTGTTCGTCGCGCGCCGTGAAGGCCGACGGATCGTCACCGAGATCGCCGAGGTCGTCGGCGCGGGGGAGTCCGGCGAGGGGTCCTCTCCGTCCACGCGCGCGCTGGCGCGACTCGAGGGCGCGCGGCTGGTCACCGTCGGCGCACCCACACGGCCGGCGCGTCGTGTGGAGGCGAACGCGCGATGAGCCTGTGGCTCCTGCCCGTCGCGGCCGTCGTCGTGGTGGCGTGCATCCGGGGCGCCGGCCGCGCCGACGCATCCACCCGTGTCCAGGCACTGCGCGCCCGGCAGGTCCGGCGACTCCCGCGGGTCGTGCGCGACCCGCTCGCGCGCGCCCTCGCACGCGCCGACCTCACGGTCGAGCCGGAGCAGGCGGTCACGACCTGGGGCATCGGCGTACTCGCGGCCGCGACGTTGGCCGCGGCGTTCTCGCCGTCACTCGTCGTCCTGGTCGTTCTCGGTG
>Ga0075017_100001892_pt1 | contig 12954 bp, 11 predicted proteins | sample AleBraG_ABR_2012_FD_71475 | JGI IMG/M metagenome (GOLD analysis project Ga0075017, IMG submission 71475) | Freshwater sediment microbial communities in response to fracking from Pennsylvania, USA - Alex Branch Run_MetaG_ABR_2012 | ecosystem: Environmental > Aquatic > Freshwater > Creek >...
CCATGGAGTTGAGCGGCATCGAGCCTGACGGACTGGATGCAAGAGAAAACTTCGGCGCCCGATGCATTCACAAAAACGCCAACGGATGTGACCCTCTTGGGAACTTTCGCGCGGATTTCTAATGCTGCAGGCTGGCTGATGAAGCGCGGGCTTTTTGGATAGAAGTTAAAACCGAGGAGATCAGCGCCGGCGTCGATCGCTGCAAGCGCGTCTTCCAGATTCGTGATGCCGCAGATTTTTACTTTCACCGGAGCCATGGAAACTAGCCAATATCCTTGGACAACAGCAAGGAGGTGAGAGCGGTCGCAGGATCGGGCGCGAGCATCAGATATTCGCCGATGAGAAACGCATCGAAGCCGGCGGCGCGGAGCTTGACCAGATCATCGTGCGTGTGGAGACCTGATTCGCTGACGGCGATGCAGTCCTCTGGAATTTTCTCGGCTAGTTCAAAGGAAGTTTCTGGACGCACGACTAATGTTTTCAGGTCGCGATTGTTGACACCGATAATTTTGGCGCCGGCGGAAAGCGCGCGGTCGAGTTCCGCGAAAGTGTGAATTTCGACGAGCGGCTCCATGCCAAGTTCGCGGCCAAGCGCGATGAGGTCGCGCAGAAGAAAATCTTCGAGCACGGCCACGATCAGCAGAAAACTGTCTGCGTCATTTGCGCGGGATTCCCAAACTTGCCAGGGATCGAAAATAAAATCCTTGCGGAGGACAGGGAGCTTGATTGATTTCCGCGCGTCACGAAGATTTTTTAGCGAACCGTGAAAAAATTCAGCTTCGGTGAGCACGGAAAGTGCGGCAGCTCCAGCGGATTCCAGACTCTGCCCGAGAGAAACGGGTTCAAATGGCTCGCGAAGCACTCCCCGCGAAGGCGACGCAGGCTTGAGTTCCGCGATCACGTTCAACGCATCGCGGGAAAGCGCGGCGGAAAAATCGCGCAGCGGCGTTGCAGCCTTCACTCCGTATTTCAGCGCAGTTTCGGGGAGGACTTTTTTGCGATGCTCGACCTCGGCGCGACGCGCTCCAACAATGCGGTCGAGTACGGTTCCGGGGTTAGCATGGGCCGGCATAATAGGAAGTTTTTATGCTAGAGGGAGAAGTACTCTGAGTCAAATTGTGGAAAAGTTGACAGTCGACAAATAACAGCCGAAAGTTGAACGTTCCTAATTGAAGGCTCGAGGTCTAAAGTTGAAAGTTGGACGCCGCTTGCAACACGCTTGGATCACTGCCACGGTCAGATACGACTTCAATTTGCGGAAAATAGTTCTGGAGAAATGATGGGATACGCGGAAGTGTACGGTAATTTACTGGAAGCCATCACACAAGAAGCGGATGTGATTGCGATGAAATATTTTCGTGCGAAAGAATTGCAGATTGACCGCAAGAGCGACGGCTCCGCGGTGACGCAGGCCGATCGCGCTGTGGAAGAGATGGCGCGAGCCCGAGTGCAGGCGAGCGGACTGCCGCTGGATATTTTGGGCGAAGAGATGGGAGGAGCGGATTCGACGGCAGCGAGCAAATCCGGCCGCGCGCGGCTGATTATTGATCCAATCGATGGCACCGAGGAATTCTCGCGCGGGATTCCAACTTTTGGAACGCTGATGGGGGTTGAACTCGGCGGAGAAATTGTCGCGGCGATGGTGAGCGCGCCGGGACTGCATTCGCGGTGGTGGGCGTACCGGGGCGGAGGCGCATTTCGCGATGGGCGGCGGCTGCATGTTTCGGAAGTGACGAGTTTGAACAAATCCATGGTGTTCAGCACGGGAACTGGCCCAAGCAAGAATGCCCAGGACCAAGCGAAGATTCGGCGGCTCCTCGATGCCGCACGGAACAGCAGGTCCTTTGGCGGATTCTGGCAGCACATGCTCGTGGCTGAAGGAGCGATTGAAGCGGCGCTCGATTGGACATCAAAGCCGTGGGACCTGGCGCCGCTGGGAATTATTGTGGAAGAAGCCGGCGGGCGCTCGACGAATGTGCGCGGCGAGAGAACGATTTATACGGGACAGCTGATCAGCACGAACGGAAAGATCCACAACGAAGTCTTGAAGATTCTTCACTAAAGCCAGCCCAGAAACTCCCATGCAAAATATTCGGTTACTAAAAACATTGAATGAAGAAATTGTGGCTTGCCGGAAGTGCGCGCGGCTGGTGAAGCATCGCGAAAACATTGCCCGGGAAAAGCGGCGGGCCTATCGGAATTGGGAATATTGGGGCAGGCCGGTGCCCGGGTTCGGCGATGCGGAAGCGCAATTGCTCATTCTCGGATTGGCGCCGGCGGCGCACGGGGCAAACCGCACGGGGCGCATGTTCACCGGGGATCGGTCAGGAGATTTTTTGTTCGCGGCGCTGCACAAGGCGGGTTTTGCGAATCAGCCCACTTCCCTACACCGGGATGATGGACTGCAATTAAGTGGCGCGTATATTTCGGCGACGTGCCGATGCGCTCCGCCAGAAAACAAACCGTTGCCGAATGAGATTGATAATTGCCGAAGTTATCTTGAAAGAGAAATTGAAATTTTGAAACCGAAAGCGGTGCTGGCGCTGGGAAAAATCGCCTGGGACGCGTACCTCGAAATTTTGAAGCGGCGCCGAGTGATTGAATCGCGAGCGCGATTTAAGTTTGCGCACGAGGCTGAGGAAGAAGTGGCTTCAGGGACTCCACGTTTGTTCGGTGTATATCATCCGAGCCAGCAGAATACGCAGACGGGGCGAGTGACGCCTGCTATGTATGCCCAGGTTTTGCGCCGCATACAACGATTCCTCGAAGCTTAACTCTGTCGCTGTTCGTCCTTTCACTTCACTGTCCGAAAATTCCGACAAACCGATGGAGGGAATATCGGACATAGAGCAAGACCCCTCGCTTGACGCAAGGAACTGGTTCCAAGTGGCTGTGTTTTCAACACCGAAAATGTTCAGTTGACCTGGGAAATGGTTGCCGAGATGCAATGTTCCGAGCGCCAGCCGATTGAAGGAGGAGTCGATGAACCGCGTGAGAACAAACTTTTCGGTTGCCGGTTTAGCAGTATTGCTATTGAACATGGCAGGGAGCGCCACGACGACCGCGCAGCAAGCATCTGCGGATAAATCGCAGGAGACGCAAGCTCCAGCGCCGGAGCAAGCGCGGCAAAGGGCAGATGGCGAGAAACACGGGTTGCCCCTGGAAGCGTACGCCGTTGTGCCCGGGACAAGATTTCTGGTGCGGCTGGAGGAGGATCTTGGCACGAAGGGAACGCAGGAAAATGCGAAATTCCGCGTGAGGACACTCGAGCCGCTGGAGGCAGGCACTGGGATTTACTTGCCGCCAGGGGCGGAGATTGAGGGCCATGTGAGCCGCGTCGAACCAGCGGGAGTCGCGGGCCGGGCGAAGCTCTGGCTGACGTTTGACGATATTCACACAAAGTTTGGAACGCTACCGATTGTGGCGGAAGTGGCGAGCGTGCCCGGCGACCACAGCGTGAAAGCGGGTGGGACGCAGGAAGGGTTGATCGAAGGTCGGACGAGTTCGCAACAGGCAGCAGCGCAGGCTGCGGCGGCGGGAGCGGCGATTGGAGCAGTCCACGGCGTGAAAGACAAAGACAAGAAGGAAGCGGCAGAAGGAGCGGCGCTGGGAGCACTGACGGCCTACTTGATGGAGAGTGGACGCGGGCATGAGTTGAATTTGCCAAAGGGAGCGAAGCTCGAATTGGAACTCGAACGCGCGTTATATCTGCTGAAGCAATGACGTCGTCCGAGTTCGAGGGTGAATACTTACGCTGCCTGCGCCGATGGATGGCCACGTATTCTTACTCGCCTGAAGACACGGCTTGAGACCGGGAAGACCTTCAAGCCGCATTGATATATGGTGCGCATGGTTGCGAATCGAGTTCCGTGCTGCCGGACACAAGCACTCCACGAAATCTAGCTGAAGCTAGTCGAGATTGCCTCAGCAATTCAGAGAGACAATGGTAGCTAGCAATCACATGATTTCCCAATGTCCAATTGACCCCAACTCCCAGTAAACGCGCAAACGGGACTAGTGAGTAAAACATCTGTTCTAGGCGGCGATGGCCGGAGTTTCAGGTCGATCGATGGAATTGGCCATTTGCTACGGGGTAGGGGCGGCGTCACCGACCGTACACAAGCACGTGAAACGTTCCCGGAATCGCCGCGCCGCGAGGATGCGGCCGGTCTGCAGTGGGGGCAGGCGCAGGCGCAAAGTCCGCCGTGTCCAGAAACAGTTTGTGGGTCTTGGTGTCGAGGCCCATGGTTTTGGCACCAATTTCGGTCTTGATGGTTTCGGCTTCGCTGAATTTGTCGGGCGAGTCTTCGTGGAATACGTGGACCAGGCCCTCTCGGGTCGAGACGAAGATTAGCGCGGTCTCGGGGTCGTAGGCGGCGGCGTCCGCGCCAGCGGAGATGGGGAATGACTGGAGGACTTTTCCGCTGTCCGAGTCGAGCACCACGAGCATCTGGGGTTCGCGGCCAGCGCTGAAGAGCCGGTGGTGCTGAACGTCCATGGCGAGAGCCGTCGGCCCTCCGGCGGGAGCGAGCGGCCAGCGCGATTTGATTTTCAGGGAAGTAGAATCAATAGCCACAAGTTCGTTTTTGTCTTCGAGATTGACGAAGACCGTTCCGTTTCCATCTGCGACGGCAAACTCCGGGCCGCCGCCAAGCTCGATGGTCCCGACGACGCTGCCGCTCTTGGCATCAATTACCGTCGAATTGTGGGGATCGCCATCCATGACCAAAACGCGCTTCGAGAAGGGATCGTAGATAACGCAGTCGGCGTCCTTGTCAGCATTGGCTTCGCCGGTCACCTTGAGGGTCTTTAAATCGAAAATGATCACCTTGCCCTGCGCTCCGTCGCTGATGAAACCGCGGCCAAACTCAGTGGCCACGGCGACCCCGTGATCCTGCTTCAAACCGGTGATGTTTGCGATGAGGGCGCCGCTGTCGGCGTCGAGGACCTTGATTTCAGTGCCATGGGAAATGTAGACGCGCCGGGCGGCAGAATCGACCGTGATGTAGTCGAAGTATTCCCGAGTGCTCCCCTCGGCGGCGCCGAAGTTGTATTTCTTAAGCAGGTGATAGCCGTTCGTGGCCGCTGTCAAGAGCGAGAAGCTGCCAAGCAGGATGAATAGCGCGCCACTTGCAATACCTCTGAGACCAGAAGATTTCATGTGAACCTCCCTCGCGATGGAGAGCATTCCACAAACTCATTTCTTTTTTTACCGATTGTGCTCCGCAAGCTTGGCTCTCCGTCTCTGAAAGAAGCTATCGCGTCGAATCTAAACGGAGGATAAACGGCGAGGAACCGGCTGGTTAAGCTCGTCCTCGGAGGGGTGTCACGTGATCGTCGGATCGCGAAGAAGCTTGCGCGTTTTGGAGGAATGGAGGCTGCGGCGCTCTTGGTTCGTATAAACTGATGGGGTATTGGAGGGGGATGCTCGGCGTCGTCAACTCTTCCTGCCTCTCAAGACGAGGTCAAAAACATGACGGTACTGCATGAAGAGCTTCTCTCTGAACTTCAAAGCTATGCCATGACTGCGCCTACGGCCCGGTCCGTCATGGAACGGATCGCCAACCGCCTCCACGAGAGGATGACGCGCTACAACTGGGCTGGTTTTTATCTAGTCGATCCGACGGACTCAAACTACCTGATCGTTGGACCTTTCGCGGGGAGCTTTACGCCGAACGCTCGCATTGCCCTTAACACCGGACTCTGCGGGGCAGCGGCCAGCAAAGGTCAGGTGGTGGTGGTGCAGGACGTCTCGACCGATCCACGCTATCTTGCAGGATCGTCCTTGGTTAAGTCCGAAATCGTAGTTCCCATTTACGCGAACAAAAAGCTTGCAGCTGAGTTGGATATTGAAAGCTATTTTGCTGACACGTTTACGCAATCGGAACAGGAGTTTGTCGAAGCCTGCGCCAACCTGATCGCAGACTACTTGGGAAGAACGTAGCAGGCCGGGAATTTGTCCCGGGAAGCACGTTTAAGCGGGCGTGATCGATAACGAGCACCTTCAAGATGAACTGTGTGAACAGGTGGCCGAGCGGGGGTGCGAAAATTGGCGGAGGCGAGTTGCGCACCGCAAACGCGGGCATTCAATAGCTAGATAACCCAGCCGGTTTTGTGCAGAGCTTTGGAGCCGAGCACGAGCTTGCGAAACTGCCTGGGCTTGGGCGACTTGCTGGCTGCTCTCCAACAGCATGAACGCTCATGGAGATATCACCTCGATGGGAGTATCGGCATGCCGGAGAAGAGCTTTAGGCGATCCATATCAGAGTTTTCTAATAATCCCTGGCCGGTACGCGTTGACCTGCGATCGTGCGTGCCGATGGGGTGCGTCGAGGATGATGGGGTTATGTTGCAGCCAGCCTCTTAAAGGAACGCGGTAAACTTGGCAAGGGCACGAGGGCTTGTTAGAGTCGGAGTGTCCAGCAAACCTGAGAAATGCGCGTCCATCCAGAATAGCCGGGGAGAGGCTCTAAACTCATGGCGGAAGAGGCACGGGCAGCGGCGCGGTCCGTCGAGATGGCGGGAAGAGCCATCGAAATGGTGGGGCGGAAGGATCGCGTGTTGATTGTAGAGGACGAAGAGAACGCCCGGAAGGGTTACGAGCAACTGCTGCAGCGGTGGGGCTGCGATGTGCTCGGAGTAGGGTCGGCGGAAGATGCGCTGGCGAAATTTGCCAGTTATCAGCCGGATGCGCTGATTGCGGATGTGGAGCTGCCCGGAATGAACGGGCTGGACCTGCTGAAACAGTTGGGGCCGGAACTGACCGATGTGCCAGCGATTATTATTACGGGCAAAGGCAGCGAAGAGCGCGCAGTGGCAGCGATTGAGTCTGGGGCTTTCTGGTACATCGAAAAGCCGTTGAAAGGACCCGTGTTGCGGGCACTGCTGGACCGGGCGCTGGGAAAAGCGAGAGATGCGCGGCAACTGGCTGTGCTGCAACGACAGTTGCGGGAAACCGGACGGCTTGGGGAACTGGTTGGCGCTTCAAAGCCGATGCAGGACGTGATGCGCATCGTGGAGATGGCGGCGCCGAGTTCGGCGTCGGTGCTCATCACGGGGGAGACAGGGTCCGGCAAAGAGATCGTCGCGCGAACCATTCACAAGCTTTCGCCACGATCAGGCGGGCCGTTCGTAGCGATCAACTGTTCGGCGATTCCAGAAACGCTGATGGAAAGTGAAATTTTTGGCCATGAGCGCGGTGCGTTCACGGGAGCAGCCGAACGGCGGCTGGGTTGCTTTGAGTTGGCCGACGGCGGGACGCTGCTGCTGGACGAAATTGGAGAGATGCCTGCTCCAACGCAAGCAAAGCTGCTGCGCGTGTTGGAAGACCGCAAAGTGCGGCGGCTGGGGAGCAAGACGGAAACAGCGGTGGATGTGCGAGTACTTGCGGCGACAAACAAGGATCCAGAAAAAGCAGTGGCGAGCGGACAAATGCGGCAGGATCTTTTTTTCCGGTTGAATGTGTTTCATATTCACCTTCCGCTGCTGCGCGACCATAAAGACGATATTCCTTTGCTGGTGGAACATATCCTGCGAGACGTAAATGCGAAACACGGGAAGCAGGTGCGCGGGGTGGGCGCAGAAGTGATGGACATCTTTATGAGCCACACTTGGCCGGGAAACATCCGCGAGTTGCGGAACGTGCTGGAGCGGTCCGCTATCATGTGCGAGAGAGAATTGATTACGCGGTCGTGCCTGCCGGGGGAATTCGGAAAGACGGTGCCGAAAGGCCCGGGAGATCTTTCGATGATGAAGTTTCCCGTGGGGACAACGGTGGAAGCGATGGAGCGCGAACTGATTTTGCAGACGCTGGCCGCGACGAGGAACAACAAAACGAGGGCGGCGGAGATCCTGGGAATCAGCCTGAAGACGCTCCACAACAAATTGAAGGAATACGGCGGGGAACGCGCCGAGACGGAGTAGAGACGCGGGATGCAGCTGCGGCTGCGGACAAAACTGACGCTGGTGACGACGAGCCTGGTGCTGCTCGTGGCTCTGGTGCTGTCTGGGGTTTTTGCCGCGCAATTGCTGGAACAGCTACTGCAGGAAACCAACACGCGGGCTAATGATCTGGCGGACCAGGTTTTCCTGCAAGCGCAACATTCGTTAAAGGATGCGACGGCGGAAGGCTTGCGGCCGTCTGCGGATACACCCCAGGAAACTCACGACTACATCCGTCATGCGTTTGAGACCAGCGACGGGCTGCGCACGCAGTTGAAAGCGGCAAAAAGCAACCCGGTGGTTTACGAAGTGTCCATCACGGACTCCGAGGGGCTGGTGCTGATCTCGACGGACGAGAATCTTCAAGGACAGTATCTGGCCCGCAGGACGCCGCTTTCGCAGCTGATTCAGAGAAACTTCCTGAGACAAGTGAAAGCGCTGGCGGGATCTTCCAGGCTTTTCGAATTGGACTACCCGTTCAGCAAAGGCGGACAGCCATTTGGCGAAGTTCGGATTGTGATGAATGCGGGATTGCTGCTGGCAGAAAGCCGGCGCGGGCTGTGGACTTCAGGAATCATCGTGATTTTGGCAGTGGTGATCTCGACGATACTCGCGGCGCTGGTGAGCGGGACGACGCTGGCGCCCCTGCGAGTGATTTCCGCGCAGCTGGATCGAATCTCAGCAGGACAGTACGACCCGATGGGAGCGGAAGCGAGGGGAGTGGCGCCAGCGGGCGACGAATTAGGCGTGGTCAGCCGAAAAATCACGCAGGTTGGACAGCAGTTGCGAGGTGTGCACGAGATTTTCAGCACGATGCGGGAAAACATGAACTCGGTGATGTCGGGGCTGGAAGACGGATTGCTGCTGTTCACGAGAGATTCGCGGGCAGTGATGGTCAGCCCAGCGGCAGAAAAATTTCTGGGCCAGCCATCGGGACAGATGCTGGGAAAGCGAATATCTGAAATTTTTCCAGAAGGACACGCGCTGCGGCAAGTATTGAGGATTGAGTCTGATGAGTTGGTTGAAGTGGCAGCGGAGATAGAACTTGAAACCAAGGACGGGTCCAAGCGAGTTGGGGTGAGCGTGCAGACGATTCAGGAAAATGGGGAACGGATGGGAGCAATGGTCACGCTGAGGGACCTGGACTCGCTGGACAACATCAATACGCAGTTGCAGGTGAGCGAGAGGCTGACGGCGCTGAGCCGCATTACGGCCGGCGTGGCTCATGAAGTAAAAAATCCTCTGAATTCCATGCGGCTGTGGCTGGAGAATCTGAAGGAAGCGTTGCCTAAAGGGAGAGATGAGGCTACCGGGCAGGCCGTGCACGTTCTGGATAAGGAGATTGACCGGCTGGATGAAGTGGTGAAGCGCTTCCTGGATTTCACGCGGCCCATGGAAGTGCGGCTGGAGGCCACGCATCTGGGTGACTTGCTGAAGGAAGTACTGGAAGTGGCGCAGCCGCAACTGAAGAGATCAAAGGTGCAAGTGGCGCAATTGCTTCCGATTGATGTGCCGGAAGTGTTTGTGGACCGGGGGCTGCTGAAGCAGGCGGTGCTGAATCTGGTGCTGAATGCAGCGGAAGCAATGCCCGAGGGAGGCCAGTTGCGGCTCGTTTTGAGCAGGCGCGGGGAGATGGCGGAAATTGCCGTGGGCGACACGGGAAAAGGGATTGCACCAGAAAACAGGCAAAAAATATTTCAACTGTTCTTTACAACGCGGCCCGGCGGAAGCGGCATCGGATTGGCTACGACATTCCGAATTGTGCAATTACACAACGGTTCGATAGACTTTACTTCAGAGGTCGGCCGCGGGACGACGTTCAGGATTGAGTTGCCGCTCGCGGCATAAAAATGACGAGAACCCCAGCCTCGCCCAAAGTGTGTCTGTCGCGGAGGGTTCGCGCGGCGGGATTCGCTTCCCTGACGTGTGCGTCGTTTTTATTCGGCGGGTGTTTCGGCTTCGCGCGAAAGCAACCTGCGCGTGGTTGGAATGCCGCGAATGCCCTTAAGCCGGTGTACGTGCCGCAGGTCGCGGCGGGAGATCCATCCAAGATTGCCACGCCGGAGATTGCGTGGGAACTCCCAGAAATTTCGCTGCAGACGATACCGTTTCGAGTCACGCCGGCCCGCCCCAGAGTCGCAGCTCCTGCCAATGCAAACACCGAGGCTGAGCCGGAAAAAACTGATCTACCGGTGATTACAATCCAACTGACACCACAAGAATCCACCCAGGCGCAGCAAGAGGCAAACGAGAGCATGCGAATCGCGGAAGCAAATCTGAAAGCGACTCGCGGACACAAGCTAAACTACGCGCAAGCGGACCTGGCGTCCAAGGTGAGCGGGTTTCTCAAGGATGCGCGGGAAGCGGCGACCAGTGGAAATTGGAGTACTGCAAGGACTCTGGCGAAGAAGGCGCAGGTGCTTTCGGAAGAGCTAGCAGCTTCGTTATAAGAGTGCGAACCACCGCGGTTCTGATGTGAGGTGAATCCCAACAATGTCTGTGAGAAAGTGGCGCGATGAAGAAGTTTGATGTGGCGATAGCTGGCGGCGGGGTGATTGGCGGATCGATCGCGCTGGAATTGGCTTGCGCGGGGCTGAGAGTTGGCGTTTTCGACCGGCAACAACCGGGACGAGAAGCATCGTGGGCCAGCGCGGGAATTATTTCTCCTGCGCCGGAAAATGCGGGAATGATCCCAACCGTGGCTGCCGGCAAGATGAGTGCGGCTATTTATCCAGAGTTTATTGCACGAGTTGAAGAGCTGTCTGGACAGAAAACGGGATATCGAGCCAAGGGCACGCTGGCGGCGATCTTTTCGCGGGAAGCGAAGGAAGAATTGAGCACGATCGTCGCGCTTCATCATGGGCTGGGGTTGAAGGCGGAAGCGCTGAGTTCGGAAGATGCCAGAGAGTTGGAACCTGCGTTAAGCGAGGAAATTGAAGCCGCGGTTCTACGCCCTGATGAAGCATCCGTGGACAATCGAGCGCTGACGACGGCGGTGCTGGAAGGCGCAAAACGAAGTGGGGTGGAAATCTTTGCGGGGAACGGAGCAAGAGGTGTGTGGCACGAGGGAGATTGCTGCCGTGGTCTGGTACTTGGGGGCGAAAAAGTCGAGGCGAGATGGACGGTCATCGCTGCGGGAAGTTTTTCGGCGGGAATAGAGGGAGTGGCGGAGTACGCTCCGGTTCGGCCTGCGAAGGGACAGATGGTGTCTATGCGGTGCGAAAAAGTGAAAATGGAGAGAGTGTTGTGGTCCGAGAGAATTTATTTGGTGCCGCGGAATGACGGACGGATCCTGGCGGGAGCGACCCTGGAGTATGTGGGCTTCGACAAAGAGACAAATGCAGGCGGAATGAACAAGCTCTTGTCCGGAGCAATTGAGCTGGCGCCAGACTTACGAGACGCAAAGATTGAAGAGACTTGGGCGGGGCTGAGACCCGACTCGCCCGATCACTTACCGATACTCGGACCGACGGATGTGGAAGGTTTGCTGATGGCTACGGGACATTTCCGGAGCGGGATTCTGCTGGCGCCGTTTACGGCGCGCGGCATGCGCGAATGGATTACCGAGGGCCAGGCCAACACGGAGTGGGACCGATTCAGCCCGATGAGGTTTCAATCGGCGAAGGCAACCGCGCGGAGCGGCGGCTGAGCTTGAGACTAATGTTCGGGCCGCCGGGGCGGTGAGTAAACCACGTTGGGGGGATACGGTCTCAGATTTGTATATTGAATCTGATCGGCGTCGAGATAAAGGTCGTGTTCGAGTTCGATGTCCAGGGTTGAGCCACGTGGAAGTTCGGCTTCAGGACCGCGGGTGAGTAGTACCGCTGCGAGGCCCGCAGCGGCTCCAATGCCAGCGCCAATACCAGCGCCCTGGGCACTACGACCAGCGAGTGCGCCGATGCCCGCTCCGGTCGCCGTCGTCGAAACCACGGTGCCGACGTCTTTGCCCTTGCCGCTGGGCCCGGTGATTTTGCCTTCCGAATCCATAGTTTCCATGCCGCCGGAGTCGGCGCCGCGCGGTGCAGCATTGAGATCCACCGTGTAACCATTGGGCAGAATCAAAGTCTTGAGCCGGAGGCGAAACTCGCCCTTGCCTTTTATTCTTCCGGGTCGCCTGGCTTCAATCAGTTCGCCACGCAAGTAGGAGCCAACGGGAACCACTATGCGGTTATTCTGAGTGATGGGGAAGGTGGTCTGAAGGTAGATGGAGTCGCCAGGCTTGGCGCCACGCGTCGAGATGCCATTCTCCAGAATGACGCCGAAGCGAGTTCCTGAGGGGACGAGGATTTTCTCACTGGGGTGTTTGAGCGTGGATTGTTCTTGAACAGGCGGAGGAGCGGTGGCCGCTGCAGGAGGCGGAGTTGACTGAGGCCCTTCCGATCCCTGGCCAAGCAGTCCAGCCGAGAGGAGCGCGCACAAAGCCGTGACAAGAGAAAAACGCAAAAGAGCTTTCCCGGATCGCTGCATTGGAAACCTCCGTCCTGGCAATTCCGATGCGCAGAATACCCCGAACGGATGCCTGAGTCCATGCCAGAAATCCAGGTGATTGAAGCGAAAAGCTAAGCGGCCCGGGCTCGCCGGCGCGGCTGAAATCATAGCGGTGGAAATGGCGCTTCGGGTTTCGATCGAGCAGCCGGACAGAATGGGAAGCGTCGGAAAGCGCAGTGAGCGCGGCGACGCGTTCGGGCGCGGGCAGAAGCGGCATCTCGGCGAGTTCCACGGAACGCTCTTAGGAACGAGCCGGAGAGCCTAGTGAGAGTAGAAGAATAAGGGATGAACCCAGAACAGGATTGAGATACCTTATTCTTGCGCCTCCCGAACCAGAATCATACCGACTGCGATTAAATAGGCAGGCCACGTGCCAATTCAAGCGTGGTTCTGCCCCCGTGCTTTGTTCCAATCGACTGAAAAAACCGGATTTGCCGGGCGCGGGGCCGGATCTATTTGCGCATCTCGGTGAAACGTCTGAGGTGGCCGAACAGCCGCTGCAAAATCAGGCACCCTGTGCAAGGA
>Ga0075017_100001894_pt1 | contig 12951 bp, 13 predicted proteins | sample AleBraG_ABR_2012_FD_71475 | JGI IMG/M metagenome (GOLD analysis project Ga0075017, IMG submission 71475) | Freshwater sediment microbial communities in response to fracking from Pennsylvania, USA - Alex Branch Run_MetaG_ABR_2012 | ecosystem: Environmental > Aquatic > Freshwater > Creek >...
TCGGGCGCGATCTCGTTGACCACCGCGAGGGCGGACGCGGCGTCGTCGACCAGCACGGCGCGGCCGCCCGTGCCCAGGGTCGACTCGATCTCCGCGCGGCGGGGTGCGTCGGCGAGCAGCTTCGCGATCGCGTCGTCCACGGCGTCGATCACCGCCGGGTCCCACGCGACGAGCACCGCGCTGCCACCCGGGCCGTGCTCGGCCTGGGCGAGCAGGTCGGCGGCGGCGAACTCCGGCGGCAGCGACGCGTCGGCGAGCACCACCACCTCACTGGGGCCGGCGAACGAGTCGATGCCGACCGCGCCCGCGACCTCGCGCTTCGCCAGCGCCACGTAGGTGTTGCCCGGACCCACGATCACGTCGACCGGGGCGATCGTCTCGGTGCCGTAGGCCAGGGCCGCGATCGCCTGGGCGCCACCCACCCGGTACACGGCGTCGACCCCGGCGATGGCGGCGGCGGCGAGCGTGGCCCGGGGTACCCGGCCGTCGGCGCCCGGCGGCACGCACAGCACCACTTCGGGCACCCCGGCCACCCGGGCCGGGATCGCGGTCATCAGCACCGTCGACGGGTACGCGGCACGTCCGCCGGGCACGTAGCAACCGGCGCGGCTCACCGGCAGGGTGAGCTCACGCACGGAGATGCCGTCGGTGTCGATCTCGGCGTGGCCGGTACCGGCCTGCCGCGCGTGGTAGTCACCGATCCGGGTGGCCGCGATGTCGAGCGCGGCCCGCAGCGCCGGGGACGCGGCGTCGAACGCAGCCTGGATCTCGGATCGCGGCACTTGCAGGTCGTCGATCTCGCAACCGTCGAACCGGGTAGTCAACTCCCGCAAGGCGGCGTCGCCGCGGGCGCGGACGTCGGCGATGATGGCGCGCACCGACGCCAGCGCGGCGTCGTCACCTGCACCCGACACGGGGCCGGGAGCGGCAGCCAGCGCGCGGGCAGGATCGGGACGGCCGCGGAGGTCGAGGAACTGGAGCACGATCCGGTCATCGTAACCGTGGCCCCATCCGGGCCTGGGCCCGAAATCGGGCGCTCCGAGTTGGCGCGACGACGGGCGCCTGCGAGGCTGGCCGGATGTCGATGACGTCCGATGCCGCCGAGCTGTCGAGTCTCCGGTCCCAACTGGAGGAGCTCACCGTGCGCGTCGTCAGAGTCGGCGACAACTACCGCGACACCGACGACTCCGCCATCGCGAGCGAGCTCGACCAGGCCGAACGGTCGCTGCTCTCGGCGTGCCGCTCCGTCGACCGGGCCATCGACCGCCTCTCCAGCTGAATTCCGAGCGTGTGGCACTTCTGCCGGTCCTGACCGGCTCAACTGTCGCATGTTCCCTCGAAAACGGTTCCGCGGAACCGCATCACCGCGCACTCGACGGTGGCATCACTCGACGATCGCTATCCCGCGAGTGCGGTGGGGTCGGCCGAGGGGCAGATGTCGGCGAGCACGCATCGCCCACACGCGGGATTGCGGGCGTCGCACACCTGGCGGCCGTGGAGGATGAGGCGCAGGGAGAACCGGCCGCGCTCCTCCGGCGGGACGAGCCCGTTGAGGTCGAGCTCGGCCTTCACGGGGTCGGTTTCGTTGGTGAGCTTCAACCGTCGCGAGAGCCGCCCCACGTGCGTGTCGACGGGGAGACCGGGCAGGTCGAACGCCACCGACCGCACCACGTTGGCGGTCTTGCGCCCCACCCCGGGGAGCTTCACCAGCTCCTCGAGCTCCGTTGGCACCTCGCCGGCGTACTGGTCGTCGAGGGCGCGGGCCATGCCCAGGATGTTCTTCGCCTTCGAGCGGTAGAAGCCCGTGGTGAAGACGATGCGCTCGACGTCTTCGGGGTCGGCCTGCGCGAGGTCGTGCGCAGTCGGGTACTTCGCGAACAGCGCGGGCGTGACCTTGTTGACGTTCTCGTCGGTCGTCTGCGCGGAGAGGATCGTGGCGGTGAGCAGCTGGAACGGGTTGTCGTGGATCAGCGCGCACTCCGCGTCGGGATACTCACGCGCCAGCCGGATGCGCACCTCCTCGGCGCGCGCTTTCGCACCACGGGGACGGGCCATCCCCCGAACCTACCGGTCAGGCGATGTCGGGCTTGAGCGCGATCACGTTGAAGACCGCGCCGGCGGGATCGGCGACGACGGCGAAGCGACCGGGCTCGATGTCGGTCGCGGCCATGAGCACCGACCCGCCGAGGGCCTCGACGCGCGCGGCCGCGTCGTCGGTGTCGCCCACCGCGAAGTACACGCCCCAGTTCGGCGGCATGTCGGGCGGGGCCATCGGCGGGATGGGCATCATGCCGGCGATCGCGCGTCCGCCAACCGAGAACTCCGAGTAGGGCATCTCGCCTTCGTGCGTCTCGGCCGTCCACCCGAACACTGCGCCGTAGAACTCGATCGAGCGCACGATGTCGGTGGTGAGCAGCTCGCTCCAGCAGAACGCGCCCGGCTCGTTCACCACTCCCGCGCCCGGGTGCTCCCCCGCCTGCCACACGCCGATGACCGCGCCGACCGGGTCGCTGAAGAACGCCATGCGGCCCGCGGGACCCACGTCGATCGGCGCCACGATGACCGAGCCGCCCGCGGCCTCGGCCTTCGCCACTGTGTCGTCGGTGACGGCCACGTTGACGTACGACGACCAGTAGGGCGGACCGGGGTTGGTCGCGGGTCCGATCCCGGCGACCGTGCGCCCGTTGAGCGTGCAGACCCGGTAGCCCCCGAACTCGGGGTCTCCCTCGGGGCACTCCCAGCCGAACAAGGCGCTGTAGAAGTCGGCGGCAGCCTGGATGTCGGGGACGCCGATGTCGATCCAGCTCGGGACACCCGGTGCGTACGAGTCCATCTGCATCGTGCTCTCACTCCGTTGGTCCAGGTGTTGCGGCGACGCTAGGCGCGCCGGGTCCTCACGTCGAGAGACAACCGCCGGGGACGGGGCCGGCCGGTACGCTCCGACGATGCCCTCGACGCCCGTGCTCCGCGAGTTCGCGCCCGACGACGTCGCCCGCATCACGCGTCTCGCGGAGGCGGTGGAGCAGTCCACGGGCATCGCGCCGCTCGACGACGACGCCTGGACCGGGCTGCACGACACCACCGGTCGCGACACGGGGATCGCGCTCACCGGGCCGGGCGAACCCGCCGACGACCTCGTCGCCTACGCCCACCTCGCGCACCACCACCCCGGTGAGTGGTCGGTGTCGCTGCTCGTCCGCCCGGGCGCGCCCGACACCCGCGCGGCACTGTTGCGCGGCGCGCTCGACCACATCGGCGCGGTCGGCGGCGGTCGCGTGACCGTGTGGTTCCACGGCGCCACCGACGCCGACGACGCGCTCGCCCGCGATGCCGGTCTCACTCCCGACCGCGAGCTGCGTCAGCTGCGCGTCGCCCTTCCGCTCTCCGAACCGGTGCGGTGGCCCGAGGGTATGACCGTGCGCACCTTCCGGGTCGGCCACGACGAGGACGCCTGGGTGCGCGTCAACAACCGTGCGTTCGCCGGCCACCCCGAACAGGGTGGCTGGACCATCGACATGCTGCGCGCCCGCGAGGCCGAGGACTGGTTCGACCCGGAGGGCTTCCTCCTCGCGTTCGACGCCGACGGCCTCGCCGGGTCGTGCTGGACGAAGGTGCACGCACCCCGTGCGCCCCACGAGCCCGATGCGCTGGGTGAGATCTACGTCATCGGCGCCGACCCGGCGCGTCATGGCACCGGACTCGGGCGCGCCCTCACCGCCGGCGGCCTCGCGTCGCTCGCCGATCGAGGAGTCACCACCGGAATGTTGTTCGTCGACGCCGCCAACGAGGCCGCGATCGGGCTCTACACCAAGCTGGGTTTCACCACCCACCGCGTGGACCGCGCCTACACGATCGATCTGATGCTCGCATGACCACGCGCTACGCACCCACCCGCGCCGAGCTCGACGAACTGCTCGCCGGATGGGGCGAACCCCGCTACCGCGCGCAGCAGGTGTGGGACGCGCTCTACGGCGCGCGCCTCCCCCTCGGCGACGCCACCGCGCTCCCCCGCGCGCTGCGCGAGCGCATCGCCAGTGAGCTGCCCGACGCGCTGAGCGTCGTCACGGAGCAGACCGCCGCCGACGGCATGACCAGCAAGTGGCTGTGGAACGCCGCCGACGGCGCGCAGGTCGAGACCGTGCTCATGCGCTACCCCGACCGCGCCACGGTCTGCGTGTCGTCGCAGGCCGGATGCGCGATGGGCTGCACGTTCTGCGCCACCGGCCAGGAGGGCTTCGAACGTCACCTCACCAGCGGCGAGATCGTCGAACAGGTGCTGCGCGCCGCGCACGCGTCGCCGCAGCGCGTCGGCAACGTCGTGTTCATGGGGATGGGCGAGCCCCTTGCCAACTACGAGCCGGTGTGGGAGTCGGTCGAGCGTCTCCACCACGACGCCGGCATCTCGGCGCGCCGCATCACCGTGAGCACCGTCGGCGTGGTCCCCGGCATCCGCCGGCTCACCACCGAGAGCCTGCCCGTCACCCTCGCGGTGTCGTTGCACGCTCCCACCGACGCCGACCGCGAGCCCCTCGTGCCCCTCAACCGCCGCTACCCGATCGCCGAGGTGCTCGACGCCGCCGCCGAGTTCGCGGGGGCCAAGGGCCGCCGGGTCACCTTCGAGTACGCCTGCATCGCCGGGGTCAACGACACCCGCCCGCAGGCCGAGGCGCTCGGACGCCTGCTCGGCGCGTTCCCCGGATCGGGCGGCGCCCACGTGAACCTCATCCCCCTGAACCCCACCGGTGAGTTCGGCGGCCAGGCCTCGGCGCCGCCCCGGCTCATCGACTTCGCCTCCCGGCTGCGGGCCCACGGGATCACCGCGACAATCAGGAAGAATCGGGGCACCGACATCGACGCGGCATGCGGCCAGCTGCGCTCCCGGGTGGCGATGCCCAGGGTGGTGCGGGGATCGGCCACAATGGAGCCGTGAACGATCAGTGGAAGTGGGTCAACCAGTTCCAGCCCCAGACGCTCTACCTGGCGACGATCCTCTGCTACGTCGACGCCGTCTTCGGGCTGTTCAACGGCTTCAACCCGCTGAATCTCGTGATCATCGCGTGTCTCGCGCTCGGCGGCTTCGGCATCGCCAACGAGAAGCGGTGGGGCTACGCGGTCGGCGTGATCGGCGCGGTGTTGCAGGTCGCGGTGTTGCTCGCGATCTTCGGCGCGTCGGCCTTCACGTCGCTGGTGATCATCAGCCTCGGCTTCGACGTCGCCCTCGTCGCGTTGCTCCTGCACCCGATGAGTCGCGAGTACCAACGCATCTGGTTCAAGTAGTCGCTGGGAGTCTCCTGCGTGTCCGCAGGTCAGCGGCACCACGCCATGAGCGTGGTGCTCACGTCGTCGGTGGCGGGATCGTCACCGTGGTCGTCGTGGCCGGGGGCTGCGTCGTCGTCGTGGCCGGGGGTCGCGTGGTCGTCGTCGTGGCCGGGGGCCTCGTCGTCGTGGTGGCCGGTGGCCTCGTCGTCGTCGTGGCCGGTGCCCGAGTCGTCGTCGTCGTGGCCGGTGCCCGAGTCGTCGTCGTCGTGGCCGGTGCCCGAGTAGTCGTCGTCGGGGTGGGTCCAATCGGCAGGTCCGCCCCCAACAAGATGACTCCGACTGCAGGGGCTGTCGCGAACGTCACCTCCGCCTGCTGCGCGTCCCGTGCTGCAGCCTTGGACACGAACGGGACTGGGACGTCGATCGGTGGCGAGGTCGAAGGAGCCGCCAGCGGCGCGGGCTGCAAGTTCGCGGTGGTGACCGTGGGGGACGCTGTGGTACTCGTCGCCGCCTTGGCCTGCACCTCCGGGGCGAAGTGGGTCACTCCAGGAGGCCCGCTCGCCAGCGCCAGGGCACCTGCCGCCAGACCGACGAGCAACACGCCAGCGCCGATGACGGCCAGGAATCGTCCACGGTCGCCCATGTCTCACCTCCTGGTTTGGTCGGAGACAGGATGCGGACCACGGTCCCGCCTCCTGAAGGGGTACGCCGCTTCGACGATCTCTGTTCTGCGGCGCCCCCCTCATCCAATGAACTCGGTCAACGACTCGGGGTGTACCCGAGCGCGCACCTGCCGCCTTCCGAGGTGGGCAGACATGTAGGAAGACAACAGGAGCGGCGCCAGTCTGCTCGTCAACTCGGCCGCTGTCACTAGGGCCGAGCCAGCGGTCGCGCGGTGTCCATGTTCGCCCGGTGTTCACCCGCAGACCATGGGCCGCCCGCTTCTCGCCGAAGCACGACCGGCATCGCGTGCATCCGGGTGTGGGTCCACACCGAGCCGGGACCACGACCTGCGCGGTACGCCTTCCTCCACGGACCTCCACGGATGGGGATCCCGATTCGTGGCGGGTGAGGGTTCGTGAGCTTTCGGGCTATTGCTCGGGATCTGCACTCCACGTACGGTTTCGCGAGCTCAGCTCCGTGTCTGGGGCGGGTCGATCAACGGCGAGGGAACCATGGCTCCTGCGCGACGATTCAGACGATTCACAGGTATCGGGGCAACCGTTGCCGCGCTCGGGATGGTCCTCACCAGCTGTCTCCCGCGGACGCCACCGCCACGCCCCACGACCTCGAGCACGACGAGCTCGACGACGGCGAGCCCGCCGCCGAAGATGGGCGACGGGGTGAACGTCGCCATCCCCGGCCTCTGGCACACGCTCGGGCCCGGACCCGTCCAGCCGAACCCGGTCCCGAACTGCACATGGCAGCGCACCAACGCGCTCACCAACTGACCGCCAGCAACTCGCTCGGCGTCGGGGCGTCCTCGGACACCGCCCACGGCGGCGGTCCGATGTACGCCGAGATCCTCCCGACCGACGTCGGCTTCGTCACGCACGGATGCCAGGACTGGGTGCAGGCCGACGGGCCGCTCGACCAGCACCTCGCTTCGCCCGGTGGTCCGATCGGGACCGGTGAGTACCGCGTGGGGGCGGAGGTGAGTCCCGGCACCTACCAGATGCAGCCCGTCGCCGAGCCGCCTGGCGTCGACTCGCAGTGCTTCTGGGAACGGCTGTCGGCGTTCACCGGGCGCCCCGGTGCCTACGACTACTCGGCGCCTGCACCGATCATTGCCTCCGGCCGACCACTTCTGGGGCAGGTGGCGACGGTGACGATCGAGCCCGGCGACGTCGGCTTCCGCTCCATCATGTGCAACCCTTGGGTGAAGATCAGCTCGTGATTCGCTACGCGATCATGTCTGCCGCACGAGCGACTCCGCCGACGACTGAACCCGCTCGAGCCGGCATTGGGCATTGGCCGGCATTGAGCATTGGACGGCGCAGGACCGTCGGCGAGCCCGGTCTCGGACTGCGCCTCAGCCGAGGAACGAGCAGGCCTTCGTGGCCTTCACGACCTTGCCGAGCTTGCCGCCCTTGTCGAGCTTGTCGACCTTCGAGAAGCTGGTGTCGATCTCGGTACCGCCCGACTGGATCTGCGTAGCGATGGCGCTCGCCTGCGTCTGGAAGGTCGTGGCGTCGTCGGTGGGCAGCTTCTCGGAATCGGCCTCGGCCTTGGTGAAGATGCTCTTGGCCTGGGTGAGCGCCTTCGCGAATGCGGCCTGGATCTTGGCGCCGTTCGTGGTGTCGGGAGCTCCGGCCGCCTTCACGTCGGTGATGGCGGTGTCCGTGGCGTCGATCGCCTGGCTGAGGAAGTCGACGAGCGTGGTCTTCGCCCCCGCGAGGTCGGTCGTGTCGGCGAGCGCGCTCTGGACATCCTTCGCGGAGGACTGGATGGTGTTCTCCCAGTTGCCGAGCGCGGTGCAGAAGCCGGTGGCCCACTTCTGGGGCTTCACGGTCTTCGCCCTGCCGGCGCAGCCGACAGACCCACCACGGGGACGGCAGCGAGTGCGACGATCGCGATGGCGCGTGTGAACCTGTTCATGGAGTCCTTCGTCCTCTCCCCGAGGGGCTCGTGCACGGTCAAGATCGGTCTGGTTGCCCAGCCCGTTGTTCGAACCAGGTGAGCGCCCCCGGATCGGCGAGGGAGCTGCGGCTGGCAACGTCGTCGGCACGGCTCCCGGTCAGGATCCGCTTCACCGGCACCTCCAGCTTCTTGCCCGAGAGGGTACGAGGCACGGAGGGCACGGCTTCGATCGCGTCCGGGAGATGTCTCGGCGACAATTGGGTACGGAGTTGAGCGCGAATGCGAGTCAGCAGGTCGTCGTCGAGCGCAACTCCCGGTGCGAGCGACACGAACAGCACGAGACGACCCATCGAATCCTCGCCTCCGGGCGTGTCGGTGTTGCCCTCGAGGTGCACGACCAGCGAGTCGGTGATCTCGGGGAACGACTCCACCACCGCGTAGAAGTCGCTGGTGCCGAGACGCACCCCGCCGCGGTTGAGCGTCGCGTCGGAACGACCGGAGATCACACACGATCCGTCGTCGGTGAAGGTGATCCAGTCGCCGTGGCGCCACACGCCCGGGTAGTCGGAGAAGTACGCGTTGCGCAGCCTCGTGCCGTCGGGATCGCCCCAGAAGCCGACGGGCATCGAGGGCATCGGCTCGGTGACCACGAGCTCGCCCTGCACGCCTGGCGGGCAGGGGAACCCATCGGCGTCGAAGGCCTCGACCGCGCAGCCGAGCAACCGGCAGGTGATCTCGCCGGCGCGCACGGGGAGGAGCTTCACCGCGCCCACGAACGCCGCGCACACGTCGGTGCCGCCGCTCACCGACACCGGCTGCACGTGGGCGCCGACGGCGTCATGGATCCAGCGGAAGCCGTCAGGCGGCAGTGGCGCGCCCGTGGAACCCACGCTCCGGATAGCGTGACCGTCCGGCGGCACCACCCCGGCCTTGCGGCACGCCATCACGAACGGCGCGCTCACGCCGAACAGCTGCACACCGGTGTCGGCCGCGAGCTCCCAGAGCGCGCCGAGATCGGGCCAGCCCGGGTCACCATCGAACAACACGAGGGTCGCGCCCACGAGCAGGCCCGACATCAGGTAGTTCCACATCATCCAGCCCGTGGTGGTGAACCAGAAGAACCGCTGACCCGATCCGAGGTCGTGGTGCAGGGCGAGCGTCTTCTGGTGCTCCACGGTGATGCCGCCGTGGCCGTGCACGATCGCCTTCGGCAGACCGGTGGTGCCCGAGCTGTAGAGCACGTAGATCGGGTGGGTGAACGGCACCGCGTCGAACGAGAGCGGGCCGGGCGTCGCGAGCAACTCGGTCCAGTCGTCGCGCGCATCCAAGCCTGCATACGGCACGCGCACGGTGTGGCGCAGCGTGGGCAACGCCGCCGCGATCTCGGCGACCTCGGCGCGACGGTCGACGAGCTTCTCGCCGTAGCGGTAGCCGTCGACCGCGAGGAGCACCACCGGTTCGATCTGGGCGAAGCGGTCGACCACCGACCGCACCCCGAACTCGGGCGCGCACGACGACCACACGGCGCCGATGCTCGCGACGGCGAGGAAGGCGACCACGGTCTCCGGGATGTTCGGCAGGTAGGCGGCGACGCGATCACCGCGCTGCACGCCACGGTCGAGCAGCCCGGCCCGACAGCGCGCCACCGCGTCCGCGAGCTCCGACCAGGAGAGCTGCACTTCGTCGCGCGACTGGCTGCGCGCCACGATGGCGACGTCGTCGGGGCGCACCTCCGCCGCGGCGAGCGCGTGCTCGGCGTAGTTGAGCGTGCCGCCCGGGAACCACTCCGCCCCGGGCATCACCCGGCGTCCGAGCGCGGCCGTCGGCTCCTGGTGCCAGCGCACGCCGGCCCACTCGGTGAACGCCGACCAGAACCCTCCGAGGTCGTCCACCGACCACGCCCACAGCTCCGCGTAGCCCGGGAAGGTCATCCCCCGCTCGGCCTCGAGCCAGGCGAGGAACCGGCCGATCCGGCTGTGCTCCCGCACGTCGGCGGGCGGCGACCACAGGATCTCGCCGCGCTCGTGGAAGGATGCCGTCACAGGTCGAAGCCTAGAAAGCGGCCGAGGAGGAACAGTGGACATCCCGCACCACGGACGCTGGTTCGAGGACCTGCCGGTCGGGCTCGTCGTGCCGCACGCGCTCACCCGCACGGTCACCGAGACCGACAACGTGCTGTTCACCACGATGACGATGAACCCGGCGCGCCTGCACCTCGACGCGCACTACGCGGAGAGCACCGAGTTCGGTCGTCCGTTGATCAACTCGATGTTCACCATCGCGCTCGTCGTCGGGATCTCGGTGCTCGAGACCACGCACGGCACCACGGTCGCGAACCTCGGCTTCGAGGAGGTCGTGTTCCCCAAGCCGCTGTTCGCGGGTGACACCGTGCACGTGGAATCGGAGGTGGTCGACGCGCGCGAATCGAAGTCGCGCCCCGATCAGGGCATCGTCACCTTCGAACACCGCGCCTACAACCAGCACGACGAGCTCGTGTGCCGGGCGCGCCGGGGCGCGCTCATGCACAAGCGCCCGACCGGAGCGACCTCGTGAGCACTCCGTCCGGGGGCCGCGTCCCGGCCCGGCTGCGCAGCTTGCTCTTCGCACCGGCGAGCCGACCCGACGTGCTGGCCAAACTGCCGCGCACCGGTCCCGACGGCGTGGTGATCGACCTCGAGGACGCGGTGCCCGCCGACGCGAAGGCTGCGGCGCGCCCCCATGCGCGCGCCGCGGGCACCGCCCTCGCGACCGCGCATCCCTCCATGGCGGTGTACGTACGCGTCAACGCGGTGCCCACCGAGTGGTTCGCCCACGACATCGCCGAAGGGGTGGCGCCCGAGGTCAGCGGCGTCGTCGTGCCGAAGCTCGAGTCGCCGCAGCAGATCGAGACCGTCGTCGACGCGCTCGAACGAGCGGGCCTCGACCACCTCCACCTCTTCGCCGGCATCGAGACGGCCCAGGGCGTCGAGTCGGCCCGCGAGCTCTTCCGCGCCCCCGTGCGCGTCGCGTACTTCGGCGCCGAGGACTACGTCGCCGACATGGGTGGCGTGCGCACCGCACACGGCACCGAGGTGCTCTACGCCCGGTCGCGGGTCGCACTGGCGGCCCGCCTCGGTGGCGTACTCGCCCTCGACCAGGTCGTCACCGCGCTCGACGACGAGGAGCGGTTCCTCGCCGACGCGGCGCAGGGGCGGGCCCTCGGCTTCGCCGGCAAGCTCTGCATCCACCCCGGGCAGGTCGCCCTCGCCCACCGCGCCTTCTCCCCGAGCGCCGAGGAGGTCGACCGCGCCCGGCGGCTCCTCGCCGCCTACGACGCGGCCACCGCCCGCGGTGAGGCAGCCATCGCCTTCGAGGGACAGATGGTCGACGAACCGCTCGCCCGCCACGCCCGCGCGGTGCTCGCCACCGCCGACGAGTAGCGCCGACGGCAATCCCCGGGAATCCGCACCCCTAGAATCCGCGCCGTGCCCGACCCCCGAACCCCGCGTCAGGTCATCGACGACATCGAGACGCGCCTCCAGCCGCTGGAGATCGAGCTGGCCGAGGCCTGGTGGGAGTCGAACACCCGCTCGTCGCCGCAGGCCGACGAACGCCGCATCCGCGCCGAGCTCGCCCGCCGGTCCTTCCTCGCCGACGCTGAGCTGTTCCACGAGCTCCGCCGGGCCCAGGACGAGATCAGCGACCGCGACCCCTACGACGACCACCCCCAGGATCGGCGGCGACTGGCCATCCTCCACGACGCGTTCGTCGCCCATCAGGTGCCCGCCGAGCTGCGCCGCCAGATCGTCGAGCTCGAGACGGCCGTCGAATCCACCTTCAACAACTTCCGCGGCGAGATCGCGGGCGAGCGCGTCGACGACAACGCGATCTCCGAGATCCTCCGCACCAGCGCCGACGTCGACGAGCGCCGTGCGGCCTGGGAGGCGTCGAAGCAGATCGGCGCGCAGGTGGCCGACGGCATCCGCGAGCTCGCCCGCCTGCGCAATCGCGCCGCGCGCGACCTCGGCTACCGCGACCACTTCGCGATGGCCCTCGCCACCGGCGAGCTCGACGAGGACCGGTTGTTCGCCACCCTCGCCGACGTCGACGCAGCCACCGTCGGACCGTTCAGCAAGTGGAAGGCCGAGCTCGACGCGTCCCTCGCCACGCGCTTCGGCTGCGCGGTCGACGACCTGCGCCCGTGGCACCTCGACGACCCGTTCTTCCAGAGCCCACCTGCCGAGGGCGCGCTCAGCGTCGACCAGTTCTTCGAGGGCGCGGATCTCGAGTCGCTCACGCTGCGGACCTACGACGGACTGGGCCTCGATCTGCGCCCGGTGCTGGAGGGCAGCGACCTCTACGCGCGTGATGGCAAGAGCCAGCACGCGTTCTGCATCGACATCGACCGCCAGGGTGACGTGCGCGTGCTCTGCAACGTGGAGGCCAGCGAGCGCTGGATGGACACGATGCTGCACGAGTTCGGCCATGCCATCTACGACCGCGAATCCGACCGTTCGCTGCCGTGGTTGCTGCGCGGCGCCGCCCACCCGCTCACCACCGAGGGCATCGCGATGCTCATGGGGCGCCTGGCGCGCCATCCGGAGTGGTTGGCCGAGGTCGCCGGCGTGGACCGGGCGACCGTCGACGAGCTCGCGCCCGCGCTCGCGGAGGCCCAGCGCGCCGCGCTGCTCACCTTCGCCCGCTGGGTGCTGGTGATGACGAACTTCGAGCGGCGGCTCTACGCGGATCCCGACAGCGACCTCGACACGCTGTGGTGGGACCTCGTCGAGCGGTACCAGCAGGTGCCGCGGCCCGAAGGCCGATCGGCGCCCGACTGGGCGGCGAAGATCCATCTCGCCGCCGCACCCGTCTACTACCAGAACTACCTCTACGGAGAGCTGTTCGCGTCGCAGCTCGACGCCACGCTCACCGAGCGGGCAGGTGGCCTGGTCGACCGGCCGGCGGCCGGTGCACTGCTCGTGCGCGACGTGTTCGCGCCGAGCGCGTCGGTCCGCTGGGACACGCTCGTCGAGCGCGCCACCGGCGAACCGCTCTCCGCCACCCACCTTGCCCGCCAACTGGAGCGCTGATGGACCTCGGACTCAAGGGACGCGCCGCGGTCGTCGCCGGCGG
>Ga0075017_100001895_pt1 | contig 12951 bp, 8 predicted proteins | sample AleBraG_ABR_2012_FD_71475 | JGI IMG/M metagenome (GOLD analysis project Ga0075017, IMG submission 71475) | Freshwater sediment microbial communities in response to fracking from Pennsylvania, USA - Alex Branch Run_MetaG_ABR_2012 | ecosystem: Environmental > Aquatic > Freshwater > Creek >...
GCACTGCAGAGAGTCGTGCATCGCTGCCTGGAAAAAAGCCCGGAACAGCGATTCCAGTCTGCTTCTGATCTCGCGTTTGCGGTGGAAGCATCGTCAGATTCAGGTTCGCAGGTCAGTCACATTGCGCCAGTAGACTCGGGTAAAAAGTGGCTGTGGATAGCGGCATCGGGAGTTGCAATCTTGATAGCTGCAGCCCTCATTGCCTGGTGGCGCCTGCCGCTCGCAGTACCGCAGGTGCAAGCCGTCACTCAACTCACCGATGACGGAGAACCCAAGCAGGGACGCTTGGTAACTGATGGATCACGAATTTACTTCAATGAAGGCGAGACTGGGAGTTGGCGGATCGCACAGGTTTCTGTCACCGGAGGACAGACCGGGCCAGTTTCAACCAGACTTGCGAACCCGCGGATTGCCGCTTTGACACCCGACAATTCGGCGCTGCTCGCGATGGCTAGCGGGTCCGATGATCGTACGGGCCCGTTGTGGTTGATCCCGCTCCCGGTGGGCGAGCCCAGGCGGGTTGGCGGCTCTGAGGTGCAGGACGCGAGTTTTTTCCCCGATGGACGGATTGTGTTCGCACAGGGAACAGCCTTGTTTGTTGCGGAGAGGAACGGATCCAATCCTCGAAAGCTGGCCCAGCTGACCCGCGGCGCAACTGCACCGAATGTCTCACCTGACGGAAGCCGGGTTGATTTCACGCTTTGCTGTGACGGCTCTCCGCCCTCCTTGCAAGAGATCGCTGTCGGCAGTGACCATTTGCACGACCTGCTGAAGACGGACCCAGATGCGCTCTCATGTTGCAGTAGCTGGACTCCGGATGGAAGGTATCTTCTCTTTCAGAACCAGCGTAATGGCAGATCGGACCTATGGGTTCTCCCGCAGCAAGCTGGATTTCTTCGACCCAATCTTTTCCGACCCGATCAAGGACCGGTGCGCCTTACCAACGGCCCGCTGTCATACGCGAATGCAGTCGCGAGCCGTGACGGAAGACAGATCTTTGCCATCGGGGCGAAGCCGCGTGGCGAGCTTGTCCGGTACGACGAAAAGATCCGCGAATATGTTCCTTATCTCTCGGGCATCTCCGCAGCCGACCCTACATTCTCAAGCGACGGAAAATGGGTCGCGTATCGCTCTTACCCGGATTCTACTTTGTGGCGTAGCCGTACAGACGGGAGCGATCGCCTTCAGCTTACTGATGTCCCAATGGTGCCTTCGTATCCTGTCATGTCGCCGGACGGGACTCGAGTTGCCTTTGGAACCTACTACGCTGTTGGGCAGGGATACAATCTCCTCATAGTCGGCACGGAGGGTGGCCCGCCACGGAAGATTGCCGAACAGTGCGGCGGCCCGACCTGGTCTCCGGACGGCAACCTGCTGGCCCTTACCTGTACAGTGCCTGGCAAGCACGCAAGTGACCAGGCCTTCGCGGAACTCCGAATTGCCGATCTACAGAGCGGCAAAATCTCAGCCGTTCCAGAGTCCCAGGGCAGGTGTTGCGCTTATTGGATAAACCAGCACACTCTGGTCGCAGCAACGGAAGACAATGCTAAATTCCTGATCCTTGATCTTACAACGCATAAATGGTCCGAGCTGGCCTCGGGCCAGTTCGTAAATTGGTTTATTTCGCCTGACAGGACTTCACTGTATTGCACAACTGGCGGGCCGGAGCCGCTTGCACTCCGCATCCGGTTTTCCGATCACAAGGTGGAAACCATTGCCAGTCTGAAAGGGCTACGCCGGGTCGTAGATGTAAATGCTGGCACCGAAATCAACGTCGCTCCAGACGGATCCGCGCTCTTCACACGCGATGTCGGCACCCAGGAGATATACGCGCTGGATGTGAAGTGGCCCTGAGGAACGATCCTGCATACCTCAGCGGGGGCCTCTTATTTTCTCGATTCGAACGGAGCCAGCCTCAAAGGTAGAAGCTTCTATGCCTCGCCGGAGTTGCGTGAGTGGACTCGCCCGCCGGGATGGCTAAATTGCTATCGGAGTCGCACGCCTGAAGTGCCCGTAAAATGGGCGTTTTCTCGAAAAGAGTAACACTGAGAATCTGAGGGTCGCATAATACACCGTCCCCACCTTGCCTCTTCTTCCCTTTTTTAAGTGGTGCACTCCGAACCGCCATCGCGACGCCCGCAGAAGGGGCAGGCCTTGCCCGAACGTTACTCTTGCCGCCGTGGCACCCATCGCATGCACGCCGCCATCTACTGGCAATCGGGGTGGAAAGCCTCTAGGCGACGGGGATCTGTGAAGTTTCGGATTGTCGCCAACTCGCAAACTACCCGCATGCTCCGCACTTCCTCCTTCAAGGTCAAAGCTGTGTTTTTTGGTTGGGACGCACGCTCGCATGTCCAAATCGGGATGGGCTTGGGGAGCAAAAAGGACGTCCGATCACCTGGAAAGGCTGTGATTCCTAGGACGCAACGGATTGCGAAGATGGAGCGTCGGGTCGGGCACCCAAAGACCTTTCTCGGCTATCACAATCTAGTCAGCGGAATCGCGCCGTATCCCGCACCTGCCGGGCCACGGCTTCCAGAAAGTCGTCGAGGGGCTGGTCAGGGTCGCGTTGCAATCCCGTCCTCTGAGTGATTCGGGTGGCTATCTGGTAGGCCGTCTTATCTCGCACCGCCAGGTCCAGATCGGCTCTGCGGTGCAAATAGGTTTCGATCAGCACCAGCTCTTCGGATGTGAGTTGCAGGAGCTGGGAATGGGTAGGTGAACCTTCCGCGCTAATATTCCACTCGGGCTTCACTTCCCGGGTGGTCTTTTCGTGCACCACAACCGTTCCCGCCACGTAGTCGCCAACCCGCCGGTGTTGACTGCTGATCATCATGCAGACGATGCCGACACCGTAGATGCCTGGCAGACCATCAATCACTCGCAGCAAGTTGCGACCGATGGCCTCGTACACATTGATCGGCCTGCCGGATTGGTGGATGACCCTGATTTTCGCAAGCCGCTTGCCTGGGGTCTGTCCCTTCCAGACAATCTCAAAAAACGCGAAGTAGCCCCAATATACGCAAAAGATGAACAGGATCGTCAATGCGGGAACGAAGCTCGCAGGAATCCAGGAGAGGTAGCGGCCTACTCCGCTGACCCCCAAGATCGTAAGTAACAAGACGGCTGCGATATAGAGCACAAATTGCAGTAAAGTGTCGATAGCCAGGCCGAGAAACCGGCTGCCTATTCCGGCCAGGGGAAGCTCCAGAGAAATCTGTTCCGGAGTATCAATCTGTAGATGATCGGCGGACTGCAATTGTGATCTCCACTCGTTGGTTGGAAAAGCGCAAGCCTCACTGGAGCAGGCTGGAACAACTGCTCGACCACTGTACAAGCAAAGGATTCAAGTCTCTCACGCGCTCCGAACTGCAGGAGCTCAGCCTCCTCTATCGCCAAATCGCCGCGGATTTAGCGGCGCTTCGCGAAGACCGCGGTTCAGTTCATTTCTCCCGGTACCTAAACCAATTGCTCGCGCGGGCACACAATACCATTTATTCCGCCCAAAGGACGAATTCGGCGGCCATCATTGATTACTTTAGGAACACTTACCCGCGGATCTTTCGCCAGAATCTTAACTACTGCCTGGTCGCATTTATCATATTTCTCGGATCGGCCGTCGTGGGCATGGCTTTGGCCTACCACGATCCTGACTTCAAGGTGAAGATTCTCGGACCTCAGATGGTCGCAACAATTGACCGTCATGAGATGTGGACCCATTCGATTGTCGGGATCAAGCCAGTTGCGTCCAGTACCATCATGACCAACAACCTGGGCGTGGCATTTACCACGTTTGCAGCCGGGATTACCGGTGGCCTGGGCACCATCTACATGATGATCTTTAACGGGCTGCTGATCGGGGTCATCGGAACCGCGTGCTGGTTTTCGGGTATGAGCCTGCAGTTGTGGAGTTTTGTTGCGCCCCACGGAGTGCTCGAATTACCGGCCATCTTTATTGCGGGAGGTGCGGGACTGCGGCTGGCGTACGGCCTGCTCTTCCCCGGATTTCTTTCCCGGCGCGAAGCCTTGGCCCGCGCGGGAACGGAGTCGGTCAAACTGTTGCTCGGAGTCGTACCCATCCTGGTGATCGCGGGGGTGATCGAAGCCTTTGTGTCGCCGACCGGCCTGGCGGTGGCGCTTAAGTTTGGCATGGCGGCGGCGTTGTTTGGGCTACTCGTTGCTTACCTGTTCTGGGAACGCCCGCAACCGGCTAAAGCTGGCTTCGTTGCTTGATCTCGAGGTACGAGTTCACCAGCGTTGTGGAAAGTTTGCCCGAACTGGTTTCGAGGGCCAGGGCTCCGCGTTCTCGCAAACGTGCCAGTAACAATTCGCGCCGGTGAACTACTTCCTGTGCCGCCGCCGTCTGGTACATCTCATGAATGTCGTGCGGACTTTGCGATGCCAACTGATTCAGGTCGGGCTGGCCAATTACAACAAACAACACCAGGTGTCGCGCCAAAAGTTGCGCAGCGGCCTCAATGACCTCGGGCGTCATCGCCGTTTCCGCCAGGTCGGTAATCCAGACCACGAGGCTGCGCCGCTTCTGATCGTTGAGCAGACGGCTGGCGGCCTGCAGGTGGTCCGCCTCCCACTCGTCTTCGTGTACCAGTGCAAGTTGCTGCATGATCTGCATCAGGTGGGCGCTGCCGCGTGCCGCGGGAACACGTTGGCGGGCTCCGCGTCCATACGCCAGTAACCCGACACGGTCGCCCGAGTACAGGGCAACCTGGGTCAGAGTCAGGGCGGCATTTACCGCGTAGTCGAGTTTGCTGAGATTGTTAACGCGGGCGCGCATGAGACGGCCGCAGTCGAGCAAAATCCAGATGGTCTGGCTCCGTTCGATTTCGTAGAGCCGGGTGACCAGCTTGCCGCGACGCGCGCTGGCGGTCCAGCAGATATCGCGGAATTCGTCGCCCTCACGATATTCGCGCAGGCTTTCAAATGCCCGTCCGGCGCCCCGAAATCGCGTATAGCGCTTCTCCAGCTCAATCTGGCGGCTGCGGATGAGATAAACATGCGCCTTGGCCTCTTCCAGGTTGGGATAGGTAATCACCGTCTGTGCCAGCGGCATCCTCGCCCAACGTTCTGCAATCCTCATCGGACTCTGGTAGCGAACGTAGACATCTCCCAGATGGGCGCGGCCACGAACGCCCGGCGTGACCGAATACTCCACTTCTGCCTCGCCATGGGATGGAGCGTTGACTTCGAGTTGGATGGGTTCAAAACGTAACTGATGCGGCAAGTCGTCGAGAAGCTTGGCGTGGATCGTGGAGTTTGACTGGTTGATCACGGTCAGCCTGACTTTTGACTCGACCGACAGCGCCGCCGGAGCCAGCCAGGTGCGACGGACCCGCAGCCGCGCCGGCTGCGGCAACCGGAGAAGGTCCAGCAGCCATGCCAGCAGTAAGAGAACGTCCCATACGATCATGGCATAGACGAAACGTTCCTCGGAAAAAGCCGGCACCAACCAAATGAGACCTATCAGCAAAAAAAAGAAGAAACGGCTCGCGAAGGCTACACCGACGCGTTTGAAGGGGAGCCCCTGTCCTTCATTTGACGTTGAAATCAGCTCCCGTGGGTTACCTCCACCGGGTTCGCTCCCAGCAGAGAGAGGCACATCGGAACCGTCCACCTTTGAATTAGCAACCGCCGGGCTCAACGCGGTACCTCGACGGCCCGGAGAACATCCTGCAAAACTTGATCCGGCGTAATTCCTTCCAGATCGGCCTCGGGTTTTACCACAATGCGATGGCGGAGGACGGGCAGTGCGGATTGCTTGATGTCGTCTGGAATGAGATATTCGCGGCCATCCATGGCTGCAACTGCTTTGGAAAATACCATCAGGCTTACTGCGGCCCTCGGACTCGCCCCCAGAGAGAGCGCCGGCCATTCGCGCGTGCGGCGCACCAGTTGCACAATGTACGCGAAAAGCGATTCCTGGACGTTGACCGTTCTTGTCTCTTGCCGGGCCTGGTTCAGTAGCTCCGCGTCGATCGGCATGAGTTCGGCGCTGTTCAAGTCATGGGAGTCAAAGCCGCCTTGCACATTCGAGAGAAGGTGGATTTCGTCCTTTGCCTCCGGATAGGACACTCGAATCTTCACCAGGAAGCGATCAAGTTGAGCTTCGGGCAAGGGATATGTGCCCTCGAAGTCGATTGGGTTTTGAGTGGCAAACACGGTGAAGAACGGGGAAAGATCATGGCGCGTTCCATCAATCGTGATTTGGCGCTCCTCCATGCACTCCAGAAGGGCGGCCTGGGTGCGCGGCGGCATGCGGTTGACCTCGTCGACCAGCAACAGCTGGGTGAAAACCGGGCCGGGGTGAAGCTGAAAAGTGCTGTTGGACAGATTGAGCACGTTGGTGCCAATGATGTCGGCAGGCATCAGGTCGGAGGTGCATTGCACCCGCTGAAAATCGAGGCGCAAAAGATGCGAGAGCGCCTTGACCGCAAGTGTCTTCGCAATCCCGGGTACGCCTTCCAGCAGCGCGTGCCCCTGACACAGCAGCGCAATCAGGCATTGCGTCTTGAGATCTTCCTGGCCGACCACTACCTTGCCCATCTCAGTGCGGATGTGGAGCACCAGCTTCGGAACGGCTTCCATCAATCTCTCTCCTTGACTGACGTGGGAAACAATTTGAATTTGGCCGCGTAAACATGTAGAGACTGTACCAATTGCAGGGCCGCACGGGGACTCATCGTAGTGTCGTAGCAGGCGGACTCGCAGGCGCGCAGAGTTGTGTTGAGATTTTCGTCCCGAAACAACCAGCGTTCGCTGATGGCGCGTTCCAGTTCATTCACCGATGCATTGCCGGCCATTCCCAAACGTCGTGTGAGCCAGTAGCGAAAGCGGTGATAAGAAATGTCCACCGCCACGGATGCGGCGTTGGCTTGCTGGTAGAGCGATCCCAGGGTCCGCACGAACTCCAGCGGAGAGAGCCGAGCGTCCCGGACCGGGATGCTGATCGGTCCACTCCTTCTGGAATGAGTAAGAAGGATAGCCAGGCTGAATAATACAAATTGCAGGAAAATCCATTTGACCGGCGACCCCACAATCGAGGCCGCCAGGGAGCGACGGTAGCCGTGAAAGTATTCGTCCCAGAGGATCTGCGTATTTGGCTGGCGTCCGATACACGCCAGAAAAAACGCCAGATTGCCGCGCTCCTTTAATCCTGCATTCGTGAGCGGAGTAGCCGAAGCCCACCAGATGACTTCGCCTTTTCCGAATGTGTACTTCACCACCAGCGGCTTGTCGCCGTTTCCGTAGAGTGCCACCGCGAACGGATCGGATCCCCAGTATGCCTGCGGCGCCAGAGTAATTTCCGGAGCGGAGCGCGTGATGGAAGACGGTGACTGGGCCGGGACCGTCGCCCAGGTCATGCCGGGCAAGGGATCGGGAACCACTCCGTTTTCCGGTAGAAAGAGCCCCACGAAAACGCCGGTCGCAATTACCCTTCCGCCCTTTTCGATGAATTGCAGAAGCTGGTCGCGCTCCAAGGTCGTAGGCGCCCCGGCCGGTTCCGCCAGAACCAGAATCGTGCCCGCAGGTTCGGGCAATTCACTGAGCGGTTGTTCCCACCGCTCCACTGCGTATCCAGCTGCTTTCAACAACAGGTATGCAGCCTTGGCGCCGCTCGAGCCGGTGGAGTAGGTGCTCGGTATTTCGATTGCGGAATCCGTCCCTTTTGTGAGAACGAACGCAGCCACTATGAGGAGAAGAAGCCCCCTGCCTGCAATCAGAAACAGCTTGCGATCAGCGGGACTCAGTTGGAATGGCAACCAAGCTTCTCCAATTGAGCCAGAGCCTCGGAAAACGCCTGCGCATCGGCGGGCTGCGTGCCATACCAAACCAGTTCGAAGCTTCGGGTCAGAGCGCCCAGGGTGGCGCGATGTTCACTCGCAGAGGGTAGCAGGCGCAAGTATTCGCGAGGGGTACGCGCCACGTCGGGCCGCCACAGTCCTTGGGCTTCGAGAAAAGAGATTCCACACCAGTATGAAAGATGGATGGCTTCTCGCCAATTGCCCGCCTCCGCTGCCAATCGAGCGTCCTCCATCCAGATCTTCCATTCCTTGCTGGAGACCGGAAGCGGGTGCCGCAGAATGGTTTCCAGTTCCGCGCTATGGTTAATCGTCCGGTACATCCAATAGGCCAGTACAAACAAAGCCAATGTGATCAGCGCGTACACTGCGACATTGCCGATGGTAGGAATGGCGGATGCCCGGATGACCCGGCCTAGTAACCGGATCAGCAGTTGCGTCAACCGCTGTTTCAGACGGTCGATCCAGGTCGGTCCATGGAGATTCTTGAATTCCGCACCGGCAAGGATTCCGTCCAGCAGCGCTCGTTTCTGGGACACATCCGATTGTGGCGCCTGGAATGAAGCTGCTTCCGCACTCAACGTCTGCAGTCGCACGCAGATCCTGTCCTTGATTTCCTGGCCCGGCTTTCGCTGCCAGTCCTGCAAGTCTCGACGGAGCCATTCCGAGGGCACTTCAAACACGCGGGTTTCAGTTTGAAGGCGCCAAACCTGCGGAACCTCTTTCAGGAGGTTGGGCACTTGGTCTGGTTGGCTTAACTGTTTGGCCGCGTAACCGAAATGGCTCAACTCGACGATGTATTCGGGGACACTGAGTGTGCGAAGCTCGGCCTGCTCCTGCGCCCGCCCCGCTGCGGAGACCATGAGCAACAACAGCAGCGAGAATCGTGGAATAATTTGGATCCAATCCATTCCATGAGCCTAGACGGAGGCCGGAGTTGGGGTTTGGCCTTGCGCACCGTCCAACGTAGACATCATAAGTTCAAGGTCGAAGCCTTCTTTGCGCACTCTCTGATCGTAGTAGACCAGCGAAAGCGCGATGGTGAGCAGCGGGCTGACCAAACATTGAGTAAGAAAACTGCCGATGGGAAATGCGATCTGACTCCATACCGGGAATTCTGCCGGATTGTGGCCGCGAGTAAACACTCCAATCAGTATGAAAATAGGCATTTCCCACAGCACGAATATGGTGTAAATCAGAATCAGGAACAGGACGCCAATCACAAAAATCCGTCCGCGGCTTCCTTTGGTTAGTTCCGCGCTCCGCGACACCGAATCACGCAGCCCCTTGTCTTCCAACACGGCCACCGGGATGGTGAGCGCCCACATCAGGGCGAGAATGATTCCGGGAACAATCAGCAGGATGAAGCCCACGCTAATACCAATTCCCACGCCGATCATGATCAGCGACAAATAGAAAATTCTGCCCTTGATGCTGGCGAAGCTTTCGGCAACGCTGGTTGGTCGGTCAAGATGTACGTTGGAAACCGCCATCACAGTTGCGCCCTGGGAGGCTGCCGCCACGGCCAAGTAGCACACCATGGTTGCCAGGCTCCACATCAGCGTCCAGCCCAGAAATCCTGCCGCCATCTTCGAACGTAAGACCACGCCCCCGAGTTGGAAGGCCAAAGTCACAGCGTGAGGGAGCGCGGCGATCCCCACGAAGAGCAAAAAGTGCTTCCGGTAAAGAAAGAAACTCCGGTCCAGCAGTTCGCCGGCACTCATGGGACGCAACGCAGTAGTCATGAATCCTCGCTTGGCGCGAACCTGCAAATTTCCGTGGAGAATAACACAGTTCAACCCGGTCGCCTGACTACTTGCTTGATGCTCATTTGTAGTCGCCACCCGATCCCACGAAGGAATCAACGATTTGCGACCGGCTGCATGGTGTATTGACGCTGACTTAGCTGAACCTGCAGAGTAAGGCCGCCGGAATCCCGTACTTCCACGGCTGCCGGCTCTCCTTCGCGGTCGAGTGTGTACTTGAAGGTGTAGGTGCGTCCGCCTGACAGAGTTTGTCGGATTACCCGGCTGCCTTCGTCATATTCATTCTGGAGAATCGAGCTTCCATTCTGCATGACTGCAGTCATTCTGTTATTTGAATCGTAGAGATACTGGGTTACGCGTCCGCCCGCGTCCCTGACGCTGGCCAGGCGGCCGGCGGAATCATAGCTGTAATCGAATTTGTCCCCGCCCGCATCCTGCACCTGCGTGATCCGGTTCCGGCTGTCGTATTGGAAATACAACCTGCCCCCCGTAGACGATGCGGCGTGAATCAGATTGCCCGCCGGGTTGCGTTCCAGGCCCAGGGCATTGCCCTGACGATCCCTTATCCCGACCAGGGCCGCCTGTTCGGGACGCTGAACGTTCCCGTCCGGAAAGTAGTACGTCTTGCCCCTTGAATCGACCAGTTTCCATCCCGGCCAATCCCAGCGAATTGTCGATCCTGAGAATTCTCCGCCTTCGTCATCGGATTCTGTGTAGACAGCATCCCAGTAGCCAAAACCCCAGTTGGATCGTTTGTAGTGCACCCGCCCGCCGTCGGCCAGGACCAGGTCGATCCAGGTAAACGGCCACCTGTCGCCGATCGGAACAATATTCAGACTATGGGAACCGCCAATGCCGAACGCTCTCGATCGCGAATCCTGTGTACGGAGCACCCGCGTAAGGCGAAGGGGCATCGCCCCCGGAGGGTCGAATTCGGTTCGACGATCCAAAAACAGCCCATAACGCAAGTCCACTTCCATGATTTCCAGGTTCAATTGCGTGACCTCCCCGCTGCAACCGCTGAGTATGCCGCCTTCGGTCCGCATCTTGCCGGGGAGAGTGTAGTGACGGATGGTGAAGCAGGGGTCTCCATCCTCAAGGTGTCGCTCGGCGCGAACTTTTGCGTCGGTAAGCAGAAAGTCTTCGCCGATGTCATCGAGATCGTCGAGATCATCTATCGAGCCGGAAAGGACGCTGGAATAGTCGTAACTAGGCTGCAGATGGTAGTAAAGCAGGCCTATGTCCTTGGTGATCATCTTTCGGGCCCGTTCTTCCAGGAGTTTTGGATTTGCCGGCTGTTTCTCAAACGCAGGATCCATCCGTGCCGTAGAAACCACTCCAAACCGTTCTTCCTGTCTCCAGTTGAAAGCGTAACTCCAATCCACCTGCGAGATGTACATATCCTGATCGGTGACGCCGATAAGGATGGCGCTGGGATCACCCGCCAATCGCGGGTTGGCGCGTTTCATCGCCTCCACCAGTTCTTCGGCGATGAACTGCTCGCGAATTTCGTCTCTGCTCCAGTCAGGTAAAGGGATGGGTTCGAGAACACGAAGCTGGATTCCGTACTTCTTTTGATAGAAGGAAAGCAAATCATTCGAAAGAACGTCCTGCGGTTTGCCCAAAGGCGCAAGGTAAACTGTTCCGCGCCCTTCCAGGTCCTTAACAGTTGCCGGCTTAGCGCTCTCGGTCTCTTCTTTGCGCGAGCTTTCAGTCGAACTGGTGGTCACTCGGCTGACGGGGCGCCTAAATGCGGGGCGCAACCAGTTTTGAATATTGCCCAGGAATAAAGCCACGACAAAAAGAGCCGCCGTGGCCCATGTTGCAGTGAGTTTCAGCAGGGACGCGTCGGGATTTGCGCGGCGGCCCCTTCCCCGCAACTCCGCGCGCAAAGTCGCTATCCACTGCAGCATATCGCCCGCAGGAAACGCCCGCTTGGGAAGGACCAGGAACTCCCTCGCGGGTCCGAGCAGCAGAAAAAGCGCGTCCGTTTCGTAGTACCGCTTCAGGTCGAACCAGGACCATGCGGACGATTCGGGACCGGCCTTGATACCCGCTGCGGTGAGCTCGATCTCGAATGGCCCCATCAAGCCAGGATTCTGTTCGTGCGCGCGGCGGGCGAGTGGTTTCCACAAGAATATGCGGGCGATCAGCAGGCATGCCGACACCGCCCACAATCCAAGTCCCAATTCCAGATTGCCGGCGAAGAGTGTAGCGTAGGTGCCGGCAAGGGCTGCCCCCAGCGCGACAGGAAGCATGATCCGGAAGAAAAAACTGCTTCTGCCCAGATGCGCGGCATGGTCACGCCGCGAGTCGAAGTATTCTTTCTCGGTAAGAGTGTACTTCAGGATCACAGGGCGCTTAGGACTGAGAGAATCATGCTCAATTTTGACGCGCACGTCAATCCGCATCCACGCATCTCTGCTTTGGGGCTTGTGCCAGACAGTCTTTGAGTAGCAGGTGCCTGATCTTCACAGCGGCAACCCCTAGGAAGACTAGCCAGTCGATCGTCCACATGAATCGCCTAGGCATTGGCAAGAGGACAAGGCGTCACAACGACATTCTCACGCACAATCCCGGAAAGAGCATCAGGATTCACCTCCGAAGGTTCGTTAGGTCGGGCTCCCAACGATTGCCACAAACGCTAAGTAGAATTCCTTTTTGAGTAATCCTGCTGGACAAATTAGGCTGGCGCTTCTGCCGAGAATGTCGTCTGAAGAGTACAATCCAGCCGCAAATCTGGTCGGTGTTCGACAACCATCTCTTAACAGACCGGGCTCCCAAAGAGCTCTACTATGATGAGATGACAGGCCGCGAGAGTCACACAACACCGAGAGTTGGAATTTTTGGACAACACCCCAAACCAGAGTTTTGTCTGTGATATGGATGCCGGAAGGTCGTTCGGACCCTATCGTCCCGAATATCCCTCAAGCTCTATCTTGTCCTTGATTTTCAGAAGCCTGGTGGACTGCTTTTCGGTAGGCAGCTTCCGAGGCATGCCACATGCAACTGCAAGAATGGACTCCTCATCGGGACTGAGCAATGTACGTGCCTTGGCCCACGCTAACAGCTGTTTCCAGTATAGAGGCCCGCCGGAGTCAGTTTCGCCTGTTCGTGCATGTACGTTCTCCGTGCTCGTTCGTATCGCCAATGAGTTCCGTATTGTGCCCCGCCAAGGGCAGGAGCTCGGAGAAGCCGTGAGATTTGCTCGATTCTTTGATGAACTTCTTGATTCGTGGCAGAACTACTGATATTTCGCGAGCGGTGACGAGGCATGCGGCAACGGAAAGATGACACGAGGGACTGACCAACAGCGGCAGTAAGTCGCCGGGCAGGCGAAACGGTCGTCATCAGGCACAGCAGAAAGC
>Ga0075017_100001896_pt1 | contig 12950 bp, 8 predicted proteins | sample AleBraG_ABR_2012_FD_71475 | JGI IMG/M metagenome (GOLD analysis project Ga0075017, IMG submission 71475) | Freshwater sediment microbial communities in response to fracking from Pennsylvania, USA - Alex Branch Run_MetaG_ABR_2012 | ecosystem: Environmental > Aquatic > Freshwater > Creek >...
CCACCACCCCGGGAGTTCGGGCTTCGTCGAGCACGAACCCGAGGCTGACCGCCCGGGCCCGCTCCGCGAACAACACCACGGCGTCGCTCGAAGCCGCCCTGGCCGGGTCGTCGGCGACCAGCATCGACCGCAGCGGCCACAAGTGCTCACCCGGGACGCCCAGCGCCTCCTGGCTGGTGGCCAGGATCCGTACCCCCGGCGCCCCGGCCAACACCATCTCCACCAGCTCAGCGGCGGCATCGAGCAGGTGTTCGCAGTTGTCCAACACCACCAGCAGCCGGCGGGTGCGGAGGAAGTCCACGATCGACTCGGCCATGGTCATCTGCTGGCGTTGGAGGACGCCAAAGGCGAGGGCGACAACCTGGGCCACGTCGTCGTCGGTCGCCGCTGCCGCCAACTCGCATACCCACGCCCCGTCCGCGAAGCCTGGGCTCATCTCGGCCGCGACCTGCAACGCCAGGCGGGTCTTGCCGACCCCGCCGACACCGGTCACAGTCACCAGCCGGCGCGAACCAAGCTCTTCCGCCACCGCCGCCAACTCCTCGTGGCGGCCCACGAATGAGCTGGCCAACGACGGCAGGTTCCCCGGCAGCACGCCCAGCGAGCGCAACGGCGCGAACGACCCGACGCCGACCTGGAATACCAGCACCGGCCGGTCCAGGTCCCGCAGCCGATGCTCGCCCAGGTCCACCAGCTCGACCTCCGCATCCACAACCCCCGCCGTCGCCGACGAGCACACCACCTGGCCGCCGTGCGCGACCGCCATGAGACGTGCCGCACGGTTCACCGCGGTGCCGAAGTAGTCGCCGTCACGCTGCTGCGCCTCACCGGTGTGCAATCCCATCCGCACCCGCAACGGTGTCACCGTCGGCCAGGACTCCGCGCCGATCAGCCGCTGGGCCGCCAAGGCCGCGCTCACCGCGGACGACGCAGTCGCGAACGCGGCTGCGATCCCGTCTCCCATGGTGGAAAACACCGTGCCGCCCTGATCGGCGACGGCCTGTCGGAGGATCTCGTCGTGACGGGACAAGGCGAGCCGCATCGCCGCCTCGTCGGCCTGCCAGAGGCGTGTCGAGCCCTCGATGTCGGTGAAGAGGAACGTCACGGTCCCCGACGGCGCAACCACCGCCGCAGCCTCCCACGCCAGCCCGACCAACCGCCCCGTATCACCTCGTCATGGGCGTGGCACCGCGCCCGAGCAACCGTTGCAGAGTGCCGGATCCAGTCTGTGGATAACTCGGGTTGTCGCCGCGGGCTGCCGAGCGGAATCGCCCAATTCAGCACTCTGTCCAACCTCGTCCGACCGGGGGCCGAGGCGCTTCATTACGCCCCTCGCGGCCATGAGCAGCCTGCGGGGCTCCCCTGAGTCCGCCCGATCGGATCCTGCTCGACGCCAGCGTGCTGATCGCCGGCAACTCGGCCGACGCGGCCACGGAGCGTGACGCCAGGGCTGGTGTGCGGCCACGACTTTTGGCCCCTTCTCGCACCCCATCCGCACCCCCATTTTCCCCCGTACAACATCCGTACCCCCATCGCGAGGTGCATTTCGGACACGGTCGGCGAGTCCAGGTCAGCCCCGGTCCCACCCGGTCCGCGCCGATCCTGGCGGATCCGACCCGGTCTGACGAAAATTGAGGGACGGTTTGAGGGATGGCCGGGGGCGTCACGGCAGTTAGCTGCGATGCGGATTTCGGCCGGGCGACTGCCGGCCGGCTCATTATCCGATCCCGGGACCGCGGTCCGGTGGACCGCGGTCACGTTCGGGCCCGCGATCCTGGCCCCTGGTCAACTCCTCGGCCCACGCTCGGAGATCGCCGTAGTCGTCATCGTCCACGTCGATGATGAAGCGGACATCGTCGTCGGTGCCTTCCGTCAGGACGACTTCGTAGACCTGCGCCCGCTGACGACGATCATCGAGATTCCACCTTCGCCGTGGTCCACTCCAGCTGACATGGAGCGGCAGTTCGATGACACCGGCCGCTTTGACCACACGAGCGTCGCCAACGTCGGCCGGAATCGAAACTGGCCTGCTCCAGCCGTTGCGCCTTCCGTTGCGGGACGCTCCCGATTCATCCATGGTGAGATGTTAGAAGGGTCAGGCCGATCGGCGGTCGGTGCCAGATCGCCTCCAATCCAGTCCAGGGTGAGAAGGCCAGGATCGCGGAAGGGTCAAGTTGCGATCCTTCGGGGCCAGGTGGCGACGGCGTGACCGACCGCGTGCCTATCTCTCGGCGGGTGGGCCAGGGCGGAGTCGGAGCCGCTGCATCGCCTCGGCGGCCTGGCGGTCGGGCGGCGCCGAGGAAGTGGCTGTACGTCTTGATCGTGACCGCGGGGTTGGCGTGGCCGAGCCGGCCGGCGATGGTGCGTACGTCGACGCCGGCGCCCGCCAGCGTGCTGGCGGTGAAATGGCGGAGGTGGTGGAACTCGACGTTGTCGAGCCCCACCCGCCTGCGGGCCTGCCGGAAGGCGTCGGTGACCCGGGCTGGGCGCCAGGGGGTCCCGCCGGTGGGGTCCTGGGACCACAGGTAGGGGTCAGCGACCAGGACGGCTTCGAGGAGGGCGGCCCGCTCGCCCGTGCGGCGCTGGTGGTCCACCAGCACGGCGAGGGTGTCAGGGTCCCGACGGCGATGCGGCGGGACCGGTGGGTCTTGCGGCCTTCTCGGCCACCCGGGCGGTGGTGTCGGTGATGGACCGGCGCACGGTCAGGGTGGCGGCCTCGTGATCGAGGTCGGACCAGCGCAGGCCGCAGAGCTCGCCGCGCCGGCAGCCGGTGGCGGCGTAGACCATGGAGGGCAGGTCGCTGTCCGCCCGCTGGAGTTCGGCGATGAGGGTGGCGACGTCGTCCGGGGTGGGTGCCGGCACGTCGTGGTGACGGATGGTGGGCGGCGACGCGCGGTCCGCAGGGGACCGGTCGGCGGAGGTCCTTGGCGCCCAGGGCCGGGCCGAGGCGGGCGCGGACCAGGGACCGGTACCCGTCGATGGTCTTCTCGGCCCGCCCCATGGCAGCGAGATGCTCGAGCCGGTCGTCCAGCAGGGCCGCCACCGTGCGGGCGCCGCCGCTCAGGTTCTTGTCGGCGGCCACGGCCGACAGGCGGGCAGCTCGGCCTCGGCCTGGCGCTCGGGTCCCCGGAAGGTCCGGCTGACCTGGTGGTACTGGCCGGTCAGGGGATCGCTCCCGGTGCGGACGCGCAATTCCTACACCCCGGGCCGGCGCTTCACGGAGGTTCCCCCGCTCGGCCTCGGGGTATCCCTCTCATCGGTTGTGAGGGATTATTGAGGGATACCCCGGGGCCTGCGGTGTCGGTCTCGGGGGTGGACACCCCATCTGACCGGCGGAGGGAGTGGGATTTGAACCCACGGAGCCCGGAGGCTCAACGGTTTTCGAGACCGTCCGATTCGGCCACTCTCGCATCCCTCCCGGTACCACTACCAGGCATCTTGTCCTTCCCCTGGCACCGTAGACCTCACTGTTTGCTGACTGCTTGCTGACGTTCGCGCTACGACGCCTGTGTGGCACGGCAGCAACGCGCACCCGGTACGGTACAGGCTCCCTCACGCAGATCGGGCAGCTACGCTGGCGGCTCCCGGCCACGCCGGCCAGGAACCGCTGATCGACCGGCAGCGCACGATGAGCCGGATGTTCTCGGGCACCGGGTGCGCCGTGAACGACGAGCTGGCGAAGCTCTCGCTGAAGCTCAGCAGCTCAAGGTGCCAAAGCGTCCGGGGCCCTGCCGCGCCATCCCACCTTCGGCCAGCTGCTCGACCGTTGGCTCGCCCATGTCGAGCCCGGCGGGAACCTGTCCGTACCGTCACGGGAACGGTCGCGAAGGCGTCGTCCGCTGGTGGCTTCGCCAAGGCCAACCAGTCCGGCGACCTGGGGTTGGTGGCGCTAGCGTCGCCGCCGGCCCCGCCGGCGGGTCGCAAAGGGGGGGCGAAGTGGATCTGGGTATCCGGGGTCGCCGGGCCATCGTGGCCGGAGGCAGTGCCGGGTTGGGCCGAGCCAGCGCCCGGGCGCTGGCCGCCGAGGGCGTCGACGTTGTGCTGGGCGCGCGGGGCGAGGAGCGTCTCCGCCGGGCCGCGGCCGACATCGCCGCCGAGACGGCCGTGCGGGTCACGCCGGTGGTGGCCGACCACTCCACCCCCGAGGGACGCGACCGCCTGCTGGCCGCCTGTCCCGAGCCCGACATCCTGGTCATCACCTGCGCCCCGCCCAAGGTCACCGAGGACTACCGCGAGATCACGGTGGAGGACTGGCAGGAGTCGGTGGCCACCACCATGATCGCCCCCATCGAGTTGATGAAGGCCACGGTGGAAGGGATGGCCGAGCGGGGTTTCGGGCGGATCGTGAACATCGCCACGGGCGCGGCCAAGTACCCGGCTGAGTCCCGACTGCTCTCCGGCCCGGCCCGCTCCGCCCTGGTCAACTACTCGGTGGCCGTGTCCAAACGGGTGGCCCGTCACAACGTGGCGATCAACAACCTGCTGCCCGGCATGTTCCACACGGCCACCATCGGGGAGCGCTTCGCCGAGGCGGCGGCGGCCAACGGCACGACCTACGAGGAGGAGACGGCCAGGTTCGTGGCATCGTGGCGCATTCCCGCCGGTCGCTTCGGGGACCCCGACGATTTCGGGGCCTTCTGCGCCCTGTTCTGCAGCCGCCAGGCCAATTTCACCATCGGCCAGAGCCTGGTCGTCGACGGCGGCCTGATCAACTCCATCTTCTGAGCGGCTCCCGGCTCGCTGCCTGGTCGGCTCAGGCGCCGGCGCGGCGGGCGGCGAAGAAGGTGCTGAGCAGGGCCGAGGCCGCCTCCGACTGCACGCCGTGGGTCACCTCGACCTCGTGGTTGAGCCGCGGGTCGGCGCACAGGTTGTAGAGCGAACCGGTGGCGCCGGTCTTGGGGTCGGCCGCCCCGAAGGCCACCCGGCTGACCCGGGCGGCCACCAGGGCGCCGGCGCACATGGGGCACGGCTCGAGCGTGACCACCAGGGTGGTGCCGGTCAGCCGCCAGGTCCCGAGGGTCCGGGCGGCGTCGCGCAGGGCCAGGATCTCGGCGTGGGCGGTCGGGTCCCCGGTGAGCTCCCGCTCGTTGTGGCGGCGGGCCAGCACGGCGCCGTCGGCCCCGATGACCACCGCCCCCACCGGTACGTCGTCGTGGTCGACGGCCGCCCGGGCCTCGTCGAGGGCCACGGCCATCGCCTCGTCGTCGGTCACCGGCGCACTTTACGGGGGCCGGTCAGCCCAGCTCCGCCTGGGCCGCGAATCGGGCGACCACCTCGGCGTACTCCTCGACCATCTCGAGGACCACCTGGCGGGTCGGACGGATGCGGTCGAGCCGGCCGACCACCTGCCCGACGAAGTAGTTGGCCAGGTCGCCGGCGCCGGTGCCCGGGCGGGCCGAGCGGCCGATGCGGGCCTGCGCCTCAGCCACCAGGATGCTCTGCAGCGGCATGGGCAGGGTCGGCGGGGCCTCCGGGCCGTTCCAGGCGTCGGTCCAGCCGCTGCGCAGCATGCGGGCAGGTTTGCCGGTCAGCGACCGGGAACGCAGGGTGTCGGCGGCCCCGGCGGCCAGGAACTTCTCCTTCACGTAGGGGTGCGTCTCGGCCTCGACGGTGGTCAACCACACCGATCCGCACCACACGCCCTCGGCCCCGAGGGCCATGGCCGCGGCGATCTGGCGGCCGCTGGCGATCCCGCCGGCGGCCAGGACCGGCGTCGGGGCCACAGCGTCGACCACGTCGGGTACGAGGACCATGGTGGCGATCTCGCCGGTGTGCCCGCCGGCTTCGGTGCCCTGGGCCACGATGAGGTCGACGCCGGCGGCCTGGTGGCGGGTGGCGTGGGCCACGGCTCCGGCGAGGGCGGCGACGACCACTCCGGCACCATGGGCCCGTTCGATGAGCGACGCCGGCGGCGGCCCGAGGGCACTCGCCACCAGGCGGGTGCGGTGGGCGAAGGCCACGTCGAGGAGCGGTCCGTAGGTCTTGGGGTCGACGCCGAGCCGGGTCGAACGTCGGGCCCGTTCGTCACCGTCGGGCAGGGGCGGCACGCCGTTGCGGTCGAGGAGGTCGTCGATGAACCGCTTCTGCGCCTCGGGCAGGGCACGGTCGATCTGGTCGCCCTCGAGGCCGCCCTGCTCAACCCCGGCGTACTTGGCCGGCAGGAGCAGGTCGACGCCGTACGGGCGGCCCCTGGTCTCCTCCTCGATCCAGCGAAGGTCAATGTCGAGCCCGTCGGGGGTGTGGGCGGTGGCACCCAGGACCCCGAAGCCGCCGGCGTTGGTGACGGCGGCCACGACATCACGGCAGTGGCTGAACGCCAGGATGGGGAACTCGACCCCGAGCAGCTCGCTGACCCTCGTGCGCATCCGATCCCTCCCCGGTCCGGTCACCCCAGGTGCCGATCCCGGCGCCGACCCTAAAGCGAAATCCCCGACATGGCGACCGGCCGGCGCGCCGGGCGGTGGGGTCGGGTCCGGGTCGCGGCGGCCCCGGGCGGTGCGCCCCCGGCATCGGCTGGCGTCGCCCGTCAGCGTGGGGACGCGAGAAAGGGACCGGCGGGGGGGGTTGCCGGTCCCTTCTTCGCTGAAGCGGCTGCCCAGGTGGGGGGGGTACCGGGCGGCTCGCTGTTGACACCAGTCTGCCGGGACCGCTGTGATCTGTCCAACAGTTCTTTTCGATAGGACCCATCTCCGGACAAGATGGTCTGGGCGGCTGGGGACACTGGCCGGCCGGGCGCAGTTCGGTGAGCCGCGGGGGTCCGGGGGGGCGCCGCGGCCGCCTAGACTGGCGGACAACCGAGCGGGAGAGCCCCGGCCCCCAAGGGTCGGGACGCCGACGGAGCAACGTCCCCGGAATCTCTAAAGGCACCAGGACCGCTCGGGGTCGAACGCTGGAGAGCAGCCGGGCCCGCCCGGCTCACCGACGGGGAAAGCCCCACCCGGGGCGAATCTCTCAGGTCCCGATGACAGCGGGGGAACCAACCCACACGCCCACCGGCGATCAGGAGGTTCCGCTGTGACTGTGACCGCGACCGGGCAGACGACCGGGGGGGCGCTGCGGGTGCCGCTCGCCGAGCTGGAGACCGACGGGTTCGCCCCCCGCCATCTGGGTGCCGACGACGAGGCCCGCCGGGAGATGCTCCGCCAGGTCGGGGTGGCGTCACTCGACGAGCTGATCGAGCGGGCCGTGCCGGCCTCGGTGCGGGCCCACCCGGCCCTCGAAGGGGTCGGGCCGGCGGCCAGCGAGTCGGAGGTGACGGCCCGGCTGCGCCAGTTGGCGGCCCGCAACCGTCCGATGACGTCGCTCATCGGCATGGGCTACACCGGGACGGTCACCCCGCCGGTGGTCACCCGCAACGTCCTCGAGAACCCGGCCTGGTACACGGCCTACACGCCCTACCAGCCGGAGATCAGCCAGGGTCGTCTGGAGGCGCTGCTGACCTTCCAGACCCTGTTCGCCGAGCTGGCCGGGCTCGAGCTGGCCAACGCCTCGCTGCTCGACGAGGCCACGGCGGCGGCCGAGGCGATGACCATGGCCCGCCGCCTCTCCCCCGGCACCCGGCTGGTGGTCGATCCCGACACCCACCCGCAGACGGTGGCCGTCCTGCGCACCCGGGCCGAGCCGACCGACGTCGAGATCGTCGTGGCCGATCCGGCCGAGGTGCTCGACGATGCCACGCAGCTGGACGGCACGTTCGGGCTGCTGCTCTCCTACCCGGGTTCCTCCGGCGCCGTGCGCGACTGGCGGGAGGTGGCGGCCCGGGCCCGGGCCGCCGGCGTCACGGTGATCGTGGCCGCCGACCCCCTGGCTCTGATCTCGCTGGAGGCGCCGGGAGCGTGGGGGGCCGACATCGTGGTCGGGTCGTCGCAACGCTTCGGCGTGCCGATGTTCTTCGGAGGCCCCCACGCCGCCTTCCTGGCGGCCAGTGAGCGTCACGCCCGCACGCTGCCCGGCCGACTGGTCGGGGTGAGCACCGACCGGGCCGGGCGGATCGCCCTGCGACTGGCCCTGCAGACCCGCGAGCAGCACATCCGCCGGGAGAAGGCGACCTCCAACATCTGCACCGCCCAGGTCCTGCTGGCCATCGTGGCCGGCCTGTACGCCGTGTGGCACGGCCCCGACGGGTTGCGGCGCATCGCCGGCCGGGTCCACCGTCTCACCTCGCTGTTGGCCGCCGGGTTGCACCACGGAGGCCTGGCGGTAGGCAACGCCACCTGGTTCGACACCCTCACCGTCGGCGTGGCCGGAAGGGCCGCCGAGGTGCACGCCGCCGCTCGGGCCCGGGGGCTGAACCTGCGGGAGGTCGACGACGACACCGTTGGCGTCACCCTGGACGAGACGACCACCGTGGCGGTGGTGGCGGCCGTGCTGGAGGCCTTCGGCGTGGTCCTCGACGCCGACGCCGTTCGGGCCCTCGATACCGAGGCACCCGACGGGCTACCCGACACGTTGCTGCGCCGGGGCGAGCTGCTCGCCCACCCGGTGTTCCACCGCTACCACACCGAGCACGAGATGCTCCGCTACCTGCGCCGCCTGGCCGACCGGGACCTCGCCCTCGACCGGACCTCGATCCCGCTCGGCTCGTGCACCATGAAGCTCAACGCCACCACCGAGATGGTGGCCGTGACCTGGCCGGAGTTCGCCGATGTCCACCCCTTCGCCCCCCTCGACCAGGTCGAGGGTTACCGCCAGCTGATCGCCGAGCTCGAGGCCGGTCTGGCCGCCTGCACCGGCTACGACACGGTGTCGCTCCAGCCCAACGCCGGAAGCCAGGGCGAGCTGGCCGGGCTGCTGGCCATCAGGGGCTACCACCGCTCCCGGGGGGACACCGGACGTCGGGTCGTGCTGATCCCCTCCTCGGCCCATGGGACCAACGCGGCCAGCGCCGTGATGGCCGGGATGACGGTGGTCGTCGTGGCCTGCGATGCCCGGGGCAATGTGGACCTTGACGATCTGCGGGCCAAGGTCACCGAGCACGGCCCCCGGCTGGCGGCGCTGATGGTCACGTTCCCGTCCACCCACGGCGTGTTCGAGGCATCGATCACCGACATGTGCGAGCTCGTCCACCGTCACGGTGGTCAGGTCTACGTCGACGGGGCGAACCTGAACGCCCTGGTCGGGGTGGCCGAACCGGGGCGCTTCGGGGCCGACGTGTCGCAACTCAACCTGCACAAGACCTTCTGCATCCCCCACGGCGGCGGCGGCCCGGGGGTCGGCCCGGTTGCCGCCCGGGCTCACCTGGCCCCCTTCCTGCCGACCCATCCCCTGCGCCCGGAAGCCGGGCCGGTCGGGGGGACGACCGGTCCGGTCAGTGCCGCCCCGTGGGGGTCGGCGGGGATCCTGGCCGTCTCGTGGGCCTACACCGCCCTGATGGGCGGCGCCGGTCTCCGGGAGGCCACTGCGGTGGCCATCCTCAACGCCAACTACGTGGCCCGGCGTCTCGATGCGGCCTTCCCGGTGCTGTACCGGGGTGCCGGTGGTGACGTGGCCCACGAATGCATCCTGGATCTGCGCGAGCTGACCCGCGCCACGGGGGTCAGCGCCGAGGACGTAGCCAAGCGCCTCATCGACTACGGCTTCCACGCTCCGACGTTGTCGTTCCCGGTGGCGGGCACCTTGATGGTGGAACCCACGGAGAGCGAAGGCAAAGTCGAGCTCGACCGCTTCTGCGAGGCCATGTTGGCCATCCGCGCCGAGATCGACCGGGTCGGGGACGCGACGTGGCCCCGCGACGACAACCCCCTGGTCAACGCTCCCCACACGGCCGAGGATCTCCTGGCCGAGCCGTGGTCGCACCCCTACAGCCGTGAGCTGGCCGCCTACCCCCTCCCCAGCCTGCGGGCCGCCAAGTACTTCGCCCCGGTGTCGCGGGTCGACAGCGCCAAGGGCGACCGCAACCTGATCTGCACGTGCGCCCCGTTGGACGAGCTGGGGTGACGGTGAGCCGTGACCGCCGCTGACGCGGCCCGGTCGGGTGGCGGGTCGGGGCCGGGGGCCGCACCGGACTGGGTCACGGTGGTGGCCACCGGGTCGTGCGCCCGCTGCGGGCCCGCCGCCACCCGACTGCCCCGCTCCGAGCTGCCCGCCGCCCTCCGGGGTGAGGGGCGACGGTGGCGGGCCCTGCTCGGGGAAGCGCCGCCGGCGGCCCTGGCCCGCCGACCCGCTCCGGCCGAATGGTCAGCGCTGGAGGGCGCCGCCCATGCCCGAGATGTCCTGGCCCTGTTCGCCGACCGGGCGGGGACGGCGCTCGGGGCGCCGCCCGGGACGGAACCGGAGTTCGGCTGGTGGGACCATGAGGCCGCCGTGCTGGCCGACGCCTACAACACCCAGGACCCGCTGGTGGTGGCGTCCGCCCTGGCGGCCAACGCCGACCGGCTGGCCACCCTGCTCGAAGGTCTGCCCGACCCGGCGTGGGCGAGGGCCGGCACGCGGCGGTCGACCGAGCGGTTCAGCGTCGAGGATCTGGCCCGTTTCGCACTCCACGAGTCCACTCACCACCGCGGCGACGCCGAGCGGGCCGCCGCGGCCCCCTGAGCGCCGACGGCCCGCTCATCGGTAGGCCCCCGCCGTCTCCGGTTCGGCGGCCGGGGCGGTCCGGCCGCAGTAGGGGCAGCTGAGCGTCACATCGCTGACCCCGATCACCAGACGCTCGATCGACACGGTCGCCCCGCAGCTCGTGCAGATCACGGTGCCGTAGTCCTCATCCATCGGTGTGGTGCCCATCGGTGTGGTGCCCATCGGTGTGGTGCCCATCGGTGTGGTGCCCATCGGTGTGGTGCCGGTCACACGTTCCACCTTCCAGCTGGGAGGAGCCGCCCGGGTCGGCGGGCTCGACGGCGGAAAGGTCCCGACGACGGCCACGTCCACACGGCGGGCCGTTCGATCTCGACGAGCCTCCCCGAGGTCGAGCGACGGTCCCACCCTCCAGCGCGGCCCGCTAACGGGAACCTAAGGGGCGCTCAAGGCTGACGTAAAGATCCCAATTGAACTCCGATGAGTGAAGTGACCACCACCCCAGGTGGTGAAGGGGCGGGAAAACTGGCGGTGGCGTGGCCCGGACGGGGTCGGGCTGGTAATCCTCCTGCGTGCCCTCCGCCCCGCCGAGCCCGTCACCCCGGCCGGGGCCCACCGTCGTCGGCATCGACGTCGGCGGCACGTTCACCGATCTGGCCGCCCGCGTCGGCGGGACGCTGGTCACCGCCAAGGTCCCCTCGACGCCGCACGACCCCGCGCTCGGCGTGCTCCACGTGCTGGCGAGCGCCGGCCTTCTCGGCCCACTCGAGCTGCGTCACGGCACGACCGTGGCCACCAACGCCCTCCTGGAACGGCGCGGGGCACCCACCGCCCTGGTGACCACCGACGGGTTCGCCGACGTGCTCGAGATCGGCCGGCAGGCCCGCGGCGACCTCTACGATCCGCACGCCCGCCGACCCCGGCCGCTGGTCGAGCGGGCGTGGCGGCTGACCGTCACGGAGCGGGTCGGGCCGGCGGGTGTCCTCACGCCGCTCGACGACGCCAGCGTCGAACGGGTCGTCGCGCGCCTCCGCCACGCCCCGGTCGGCGCGGTGGCCGTCTGCCTGCTGTTCTCCTTCCTCGACGACCGCCACGAGCGGATCATCGCCGCCGCCCTGCGGGCCGCCCTGCCCGGCGTGGCCGTGTCGCTGTCCTGTGAGGTCCTCCCCGAGGTGCGGGAGTACGAGCGCACCTCCACCACCGTGGCCAACGCCTACCTCACCCCGGTGGTCGGTGGGTATCTCGACCGGTTGGCGACCCGGGCGGTCGAGGGGGGCGTGGCCGGCACGTGGGTGATGGAGAGCTCGGGGGGCGTGGTCAGCTTGGAGGAGGCGGCCGCCCGGCCGGCCACCCTGGTGTTGTCGGGGCCGGCCGGCGGGGTGGTGGCGGCTGCCGCCGCGGCCTCCGCCGTCGGCTGTCCCGACGCCCTGACCCTCGACGTCGGGGGGACCAGCGCCGACGTCGCGGCCGTCGTCGCCGGCGAGCTGGCCAGCTCGGTCGGACGCGCCGTCGCCGGTGTCGACCTCGGTCTCCCCTCCCTGGACATCCATACGGTCAGCGCCGGCGGGGGCTCGCTGATCTGGGCCGACGACGGCGGCGCTCTGCGGGTCGGGCCCCGGTCGGCCGGCGCCGATCCGGGCCCGGCCTGCTACGGCCGGGGCGGCCGCCAGGCCACCGTCACCGACGCCCTGGTGGCTCTCGGCTACCTGGCCGACGGCGCCCGCCTCGGAGGCGCCGTGACGATCTCGACGACGGCCGCCCTGGCCGCCCTGGTCACGGCAGGTGAGCCCCTCGGGCTCGGGGCGATCGAGGTGGCCGTCGGGGCTCTGGCCGTGATGAACGCCCATCTGGGCGAGGCCCTGCGGCACATCAGCGTGGCCCGGGGGCTGGACCCCCGGGCGTTCGCCCTGGTCGCCTTCGGAGGCGCCGGCGGCCTGCACGCCTGTGCCACCGCCGAGGAGCTCGGGATCCCGACCGTGGTGGTCCCGGCCGGCGCCGGCGTGCTCTCCGCCGTCGGCCTCGGCCTGGCCGACCGTCGGGTCGCCGTGTCGCGGGCCCTCGTCGCCCGCCTGGCCACCCTCGGCCCCGAGCGTCTCGAGGCGGCCTTCGCGGCCCTGGAGGACCAGGTGGCCGCCCGTCTGGTCGGCGCCGTGACGACCCGCCGCGCCGATCTCCGCTATGTCGGCCAGTCCCACGAGCTCACCGTGCCCGGCGGCGACGCCGCCGAGCTGACCGAACGGTTCCGACGCGCCCACCGGCGCCGGTTCGGTTACGCCGTTCCCGGAGGCCAGGTCGAGGTGGTCTGCGTCCGGGTCGAAGGATCGGTGTCCACCCCGGCGGCCGGGCCGGGAGAAAGCGGTCCGGAAGCCGGTGGGCCCGGCGCCGGGCCGGACGCGGCGGGGCCGCAGAGAGCGGGGCCGGGTCGGGCCATCGTGGGG
>Ga0075017_100001897_pt1 | contig 12949 bp, 7 predicted proteins | sample AleBraG_ABR_2012_FD_71475 | JGI IMG/M metagenome (GOLD analysis project Ga0075017, IMG submission 71475) | Freshwater sediment microbial communities in response to fracking from Pennsylvania, USA - Alex Branch Run_MetaG_ABR_2012 | ecosystem: Environmental > Aquatic > Freshwater > Creek >...
CGTCTTCTTCGATGGGTCTGGCGTCACGAGAGGCGTCGAGGGCTGCAACGAGGCCGTTCGCGCTGAGAAGCGCACCTTTGGGGCTTCCCGTGGTCCCGGCTCTGCTTCCTGGCTGCTCTTCACCTCCGGGACCACGGGAAGCCCCAAAGGTGCGCTTCTCAGCGCGAACGGCCTCGTTGCAGCCCTCGACGCCTCTCGTGACGCCAGACCCATCGAAGAAGACGACATCTTCTTGTTTCCCTTCCCCCTCTGTCATGTGGCGGGCTACAACGTCCTTCGCCTGCATCGCGCCGGCCGCCCGGTCGTACTGATCGATCGATTCGAGCCCACTGCCTTCATCGATGCCGTAGAGCGAGAACAGGTCACCTCGACGACACTCGCCGCCACGATGTTGGCTGCGTTGCTTGACCATCTTGGGGACCAGCCCGCCGACGTCCTCCGGCTCCGGACCTTGCGGACAGTGGCCTATGGCGCGTCGCCAATGCCTGCCGATCTGCTTCGTCGAGTCGATGGGCTTCTCGGCGTGCAGCTGACACAGGGCTACGGGATGACCGAGCTCTCCGGAAACGCCGTCTTCCTCGACGCACTGGATCATCGCCGAGGGCTGCGTGACGATTCGAGCCTCTTGGCCGCGGCCGGCAGACCCGGTCCAGGAGTCACCATCGAGCTCCGAAACGACGACGGCGAGCGAGTGACATCTGGTTCGACGGGAGAGATATTCGTCCAGGCTGAGCAGATCATGCTCGGCTATCTCGACGATGCCGACGCGACGTCGAAGGCGATCCAGGACGGCTGGCTCGCAACCGGCGATGTTGGACGCATCCGTCCCGACGGTTGTCTTGAGATTGTCGACCGAGTGAAGGACATCATCGTGACCGGCGGAGAGAACGTGGCCTCACTCGAGGTTGAGGTCGCCCTCCGGGCCGTCTGCCCAGAGCTCAGCGAGATCGCCGTCATTGGCGTGCCGGACCCAACATGGGGCGAGAACGTCTGTGCCGTCGCCGTCCTAGCCCCTGGGGCTCAGCTCGAACTCGACGTGATCGCTCGGCGACTTGACGGGCACCTCGCCGGGTACAAGATCCCCCGGCACCTCGTGCTCATCGATGCGATGCCACTCACGCACTCGGGCAAGGTGGCAAAAGCTGAGCTCCGCTCTGCCCTTGCCGCTGAGCCCCACCTCGCTGGTGTCCGACGATCGTCAAGGGCGATCTGAGCCGTCGGGGGCGTCAACTCAGTACGAGCAGGGCAAAGCCGTCATAGCCCTTCACGCCGACCGTCTGGATTGCCGTGGCCTCGAGCCGCGGATGGTCGTGGAGGAGATCCATCATTGCCCTGGTGCCGACGATATCTGGGCGCTCCGAGGACTCATCAGCGACGCCTCCGTCTCGAACCACGTTGTCGACGAGGATCACGCTGCCGGGACGTCCCAGCGCGACGGCTCGCTCGACGTAGCCGACGTTTGATTCCTTGTCGGCATCGATGAAGATGAAATCAAAAGGTCCATCGCCATCCATGATCATCGAGTCCAGGATCTCGAGTGCCGAACCTTCGATCACCTCCACGCGGTCAGCGACACCCGCTAGCTCGATGTTGCGCCGAGCGACCTCGGCGTGGGCCGGGTCGATCTCGAGGGTCACGACGCGGCCCTTTGCTCCGACACCGCGGGCGAGGTGGATCGCGCTGTAGCCGCCGAGCGTGCCGACCTCGAGAACCTGCGTGGCACCAGCGATGCGTACGAGGAGCTCTAGCTGCTTCGCTTGGCTAGCTGAGAGCTGGATCGCAGGAAGTCCCGCCCGCTCGCTTGCGGCCACGACCTCGCTGAGAACCGGATCCTCTTCGAGGAGGCGGTCCTCGAAATACCGATCCATATCTGTCCAAATCTGCTCTGCCATGGCTCACCCCGTCGTTCCGTCCTTCGAATCGAGGTTAGGACCTCTTCGCCGATGCTGTCGGTGCGTCAACGACCCTGTCGGCTCGAGCGCCCGGGGCTAAGTGCATTGCGCAGGTTCCACTTGACGGCACCAACGAGGTCGCGGAGGCGCTCGACGCTCGAATAATCGCCTCCAGCCTCGGCAGCAGCAAGCGCTGCCTCAAGATCATTGCCATGGCGGAGCAGCTCGATCGAGAAGTCGCGGCGCATCCCACCCGCCAGGTCGTAGCCGAAGTTGCGATGCCAGCGTGACATGAAGGCCTTGTAGAGCCGGACGCGCTCGTGGAGACCGCTCGAGTGGGACATCGGATTCTTGTGCCGACTGAGGATGTAGTCGGGAAGGACGTCGGAGAAGGCGTGACGCAAGATCCACTTCTCGTAGCCGTCGCGAATCTTGAGCGAGACGGGGATCCGCATCGAGAGCAGGAGCATGTCGAGGTCGAGGTAAGGAACCCGAGCCTCCACGCACTGACCCATCGATGTCCGGTCGACCCGTTGCAGCTCGGTGCGTGAGAGCTGCCGGATCTTGTGGAGGAAGAGCGAGCGCGTCGTCGCCTCATCCACGTCTTGATACATGTCGTAGCCGCCGAAGAGCTCGTCTGAACCGTCGCCGGTCAGCACCACCTTGATGCCAGCCTCGTGGACTGCCTCGAAGATCTTGAGGGAGACCACTGCATTGATCACATCGCCGGACTCCGTGGCCTCCGAGACCCGGACTGCCTCTCTCACCTCTGCCCGGCCGATCTGACGGGGCTTGAGCTCGACCACGACGTGGCGGATACCAAGATCGCTGGTCAACCGACGCGCGAAATCGAGGTCTTCACTCCCTTCTGCTCCCACGGTGAATGCCACGCAATCAGGATGGAGGCGGGCAACCTGCGTGGCCACCAGGGACGAGTCGAGGCCGCCTGAGAGGATCACGCCGACGGGCAAGTCGGTGTCGACCCGACGCGCGACTGCACGCGTGTAGGTCTCGATGACGGCGGCGGCGGCCTCGTCGACGTCCTCGAACATCGGCTCACCCGCTCCGAGGGCGAGGAGATCGATGTAGGGGTGGAGTGAGAGGTCGGCGAGAGCGTCACCCGTGCCGCAGTAACCGGGCGGGACTTCGACGATGCGCGTACCGAGGGCAGTGAGCGCCTTGATCTCAGAGGCAAGGTGCAGGCGTCCGCCTGTGCGAACCCAGTAGAGGGGCTTGATGCCTGCGGGATCCCTGGCGACGAAGACCGAATCATCAGAATGATCGACGATCGCCAGGGCAAACTCCCCTCGCAGCTCGAGAAGTGCCTCTTCACCCCACGCCAGCAGCGACTCGAGCGCAACCTCGGTATCGCTCATCGAGCGGAAGCGGACGCCCTCAGCCTCTAGCCGGCCACGAAGCTCGGCGTGATTGAAGATCTCGCCGTTGTAGCAGAGCGAATAGCGTCCGTCTGCGCTCCGCCAGGGCTGCTGAGCCCGAGCACGATCCACGATCTTGAGTCGCGACGTCGCCAACAGTGTTGTCGGGCCTCGCTCCTGTTCCAACGACTCACCGCGCTGGACGATTCCACCGATCATCGCCTCGAAGTACTCGGCGTCCGCGGCCGAGAGGTCGCGACCAATCAGCAGCGCGATTCCGCACATCTCGGGCTCGACTCAGCGACCGGCGCGGGCCGCGTAGTGATCGACGAAGTCCGGAGCAAGGCAGATGTGCCACGCTCGACCCTCGTCGATGACGTTGAGCACTCCCCGATCCAGATAGTCGAGGAGCACGTCTCGCAAGACGTCATCGGCAGCGAAGCGCTCGAACCAGGTGACCTCGATGTCTGCCGCCCAACCGCGACAGTGCGCGCTCGGGAGCAGAGCGGAGAACCCGAGCGCCCGGAGACGCCGCTGATGCTCGACGCTCCTCACGATGCTGTTCACCCGGATCGGAGGCGTCCCTCGTGGGGCGAGCTGTCCGACTTGATCGGCGACCTCGTTGAGCACGCCGAGCATGGCGGGCCTGATGCAGGTGAAGCTGAGGCCAGGTCCTCGTGGCTCATGACCGGGGAAGAGGCGCTGGACCAGGAAGTCTCTCCCTCGTCGCACGATGCCATCAGAGGCCACGCCGAAGGAGAACCGAACGGAACCATGCCGACGCTCAGCGACGAGATCGAGATAGTCCGGGGCGTTCACCGCATCCGCATCTGCCAGCAGGTCGTCATCGTGGTCCCACCAGACGAGATCGACGTTCTGGAGCAGCAAGATCCTCACCAGACCCGCGGCCGTCGCAGCATTCGACGCCACCGAAGGGACGAAGCGTCCGTACTCGACGACGGACTGGTCGATGAGCCGCTGCTGGCCTCCTTCGAGCGAGGAGAGGAAGGCGAGCGAGGGCTCAGCAAGACCCTCTGCGAGCAGGCCAGCGACCTCAGAGGGATCCGCTGCTGGCCCAAGGGCCTCGATCCGTTCGTAGAGGGCATCGATCGACGCCCGACGCTCCTTGAGAAGGCGCGCCGGATCAACCTCGAAAGCCGACCGAGTCACGGCTGTCGACGCTACCACCGGCATCTCATTGAACTCGGGCGCAGGGCCGTCCGCAGAGCAAGCCTCCAACGCCGCCGAACGACGCACGATCGATGCCAGCACGATAGGAATGACGCGGGAGGTGACCGATGGACGGACACGGCGATGGTGGATCTCCCAAGCACGCTCCCCTCGTGCTCGCGACGCTCATCGGGGTCGCCTCAGTCGCGAACTTGAATCTTGCGGTCGCAAATGTCGCACTGCCAAACATCGGGATCGCCTTCCATGCGTCTCAGACGCAGCTGAACCTGGTCAGTGTCGGCTTCTCTCTCGGCCTCGCCGGGACCGTCCTGTACCTCGGGGCCCTTGGTGACCGATATGGACGCAAGATGATGCTGCTCCTCGGTATGGCCCTGACCATCCCCGCCGCGCTCCTTGCCGCCTTTGCCTCTTCGATCGAAGTGCTCTTCGTGGCTCGATTTGCCGGAGGAGTTGCAGCTGGGATGGCCTATCCGACAACCCTCGCTCTGATCACGGCGCTGTGGACCGGCCAGCCTCGGACCCGAGCAATCGCTCTCTGGTCGGCAACTGGAGGGGCGATGATGGCCCTGGCCTCGCTTCTTGCCGGCTGGCTCCTCTCCGTCTACTGGTGGGGGTCTGTCTTCGTCGTATCGGTCCCACTCGCGGCTGCGGCCTTTGTCCTCGTGGCCTTCTTCATTCCCGCTCACGTCGAAGAGACCGACGGTCGCGTAGATAATCTCGGCGGTGCGCTCTCTGTCGTCGGCATCGTCGCCCTCGTCCTGGCCATCAACTTCGCCCCCAGCCCCGGGGAAGCCGAGATCGCCATCGCTGCGGGAGTTGTCGCATTCGTGGCGCTCGTCGGCTTCTTCATACGGCAAGCTCGAGCTGCAGAGCCGCTCTTCGATCTCCACATCGCCGCCCGTCGGACGTTCCTGATCGCTGCCATCGCAGGCCTCATCGTCTTTGGGACTCTGATGGCAGCCATGTTCATCGGCGAGCAATACCTCCAGAACGTCCTGGGCTACTCGACGCTGCGCGCTGGTGCCGCGGTGCTACCCGCCGCCGCCTTCATGCTCATCGTGGCGCCACAGTCAGCCAGGTTGATCGAGCGATTTGGCTCGCGGATCACCCTTTTGGCCGGCTACACGTTCCTCTTCCTCGCATTCATCGTGATGCTTGTGGCTTGGACGGCGAGCTCCGGCTACGGCTGGGTCGCACTGGCCTTCAGCCTCGTCGGCATCGGTGTCGGTCTGGCGGGCACGCCGGCATCGCACTCGCTCACCGGCTCGGTGCCAGTGAAGCGCGCAGGGATGGCTTCGGGGACCGCAGATCTCCAGAGAGACCTCGGCGGGGCGATCATGCAGTCACTGCTCGGGGCGATCCTCACGGCCGGCTATGCCAGTGCTGCGGCGTCACGCATCGCGCAGTCCAAGTCCCCTGTGAGCGCGCAGGTGACCAACGAGCTCGAGCGCTCCTTCTCAAGTGCCACCGCCGTGGCCCAGGCCTACCCACATGATGCCGCTGCGATCATCGCTGGGGCACGGGACTCATTCCTTGAGGGCGCCAACTGGGCCTACGCCGCCGGAGCCGTGGCAATCGTCCTCGGCGCCCTGGTCGTCGCAGCCTTCTTCCCCAAGAAGGACGCCGAGCTGGCAATGCTGGACCAGTTCCACCGCGTCGATTCGAGCACCTGAGCGGCGATCGTCAGCCGACCGGAGTTGCTGCCGGCGGAGCCGGCGGCACCTCGGCCCCATCCCCAAGGTCGATGTCCCCCTCATCGGGCTCGACCGAAAGACGCGGGAGGAGCTTGTCGAGCCAGCGGGGAAACCACCAGTTCGCCTTCCCGATCATCAGCATGACGGCTGGAACGATCGCCATCCTGATCAATACGGCGTCGACGGCGATACCTGCAGCGAGGCCCAAGCCGAACTCCTTGATGACCTGGACACCCCCGAGGATGAAGGAGCCGAAGACCAAGATCATGATCAGCGCTGCGGCTGTGATCGTCTTGCCGGTGGCGGCCAGGCCGTTTCGCACCGCTGTGGTGTTGTCACCTGTCCGCTGCCACTCCTCGTGGATGCGAGACAGCAAGAAGACCTCGTAGTCCATGGAGAGCCCGAAGAGGATGGCGAACATCATCACCGGGATGAAGGTCTCGATCGGCCCTGGCCGAGTCACGCCGAAGATCGAACCGGCCCAACCTCGCTGGAAGACCGCAGTCAAGATCCCGAAGGCAGCACCGATCGAGAGGAGGTTCATGACCGCCGCCGTGAGTGGGACCAGGAGACTGCGGAAGACAATGGCGAGGAGCAGGAAGGACACCAGCACCACCAAGCCGATGAAGAGTGGGAGCTTGGCGCCGAGGACGTTCGCGAAGTCGACGAAGATCGCCGTCACTCCCCCGACCAGCACCGTGGCGCCTGTCCCCGCGGTGGCCGCCGGCAGCGTTGTCGAGCGGAGCTTTTCGATCAACGAGGTCGTCGCAACGTCCTGTGGTGCACTCTTCGGATAGACGATCGCCACACGCACCGAGGCACCTGGCGTCGTCTTGTCAGGAAGAGGCGGCGCTTGCACGACCTCGGCTACGTTCGCCTGCTTCGCGACGTCGTTGAAGGCCTGAGTGATGGCCACGTTCTGGGCGTCGTTGTGCGCCACCGCGACCAGCTGCAGCGGCCCGTTGAATCCGGGGCCAAACCCTCGCGCCAGCATGTCGTAAGCCTGGCGGGTGGTCGTGCTGGACGGATCATTGCCCTGGTCAGAGTGCCCAAGTCGCATGCTGAAGAAGGGCAGAGCGAGGATCACGACGATCAAGAAGGCCAGGAGGGCAGGGAGGAGGGGGCGACGACGGATGAAGTCTGCCCAGCGCGGCCAGAAGCCAGTGCTGCCCGCACCGACGATCGTCGGACCTTGCTCGGCGAGCCGACGCTTCTGCTTCCTGCTCATGACTCGGGGCCCGATGAAGCTCAGCAGCGCGGGAAGCAGCGTGAGCGCGGCGATCATGGTGAATGCGACCCCCAACGAGGCTGCGACGGCGAGCCCGTAGAGGAAGCTCACGCCCAGCGCGAACATCCCAAGAAGTGCGATGCAGACGATGATCCCGGCGAAGAGCACTGCTCGGCCTGATGTGTCGACCGCCATGGCAATGGAGTCTTCGACCTCCCGACCGGCCACGAGTCCCTGGCGGTGCCGGGTGACGATGAAGAGCGCATAGTCAACGCCGACGCCAAGGCCGATGAGGAGGACGAGCTGCACCGCGAAGCTCGGCATGTGGAAGACGTTGCTGATAAGCCCGATCACCCCAATCGCCGTCCCGAGAGATGCCAGCGCAGAGAGGATGGGCAGGGCCATGGCAAAGAGCGAGCCAAACACCAAGAGCAAGACGATCCCAGCGAGGATCACACCGGGCAGGGTGCCTCCGATCGATGGGCGGTTGGCCTGCTCTGCAATCTGTCCCGAGACGGCCACGTGCACTTTGCCGCCGTCGGCGGTCACTGCAGTGGCAACGAAACGCTGCGCCTCCTTGTCGGTCACGTTGAACGCGCTGGTGGTGAAGTTCACCTCAGCGAAGGCGATCCGCCCATCGGGTGAGATTTGCCGCGCACCGGCCGGCGAGTACGGCGAGATGGGCGTGGCGACCCGGGGCAGCTTCGCAACCTTGGCCAGCATCTCCTCGATCCGGGCCTTGACTGCCGGATCCTGCACCGTGCTGCCGGCAGGAACCTCGAAGACGATCCGTTCGGTGTCGCCCGAGGCTTGCGGCGCGGAAGACTTCAGAAGATTCAACGCCTCGGTTGACTCGGTGTGCGGGAGTGAGAACGAACTCGTGTAGTTGGTCCCAACTGCTGCTGAGGCAAAAGTGGCTCCCAGGAAGGCCGCGAGCCAGATGAGGACGACGATGAGGCGGTGCCGGACACACCACGTGGCGAGAGCGCGCATGTTGAGAGGAGGACTCCTGATGTCCGAAGGGAAGCTCGGACGCTGGTAGGGGGCACGACCCGCCAAGGCGGTTCGTGCCCTGGATTCTACAAGGCCGACCCCCACGTCTCGTCGGACCCGCTATCGGTGCACTGACAGGCTTTCAATGCAGGCCGATCCCTCGATCCCTTCTCAACCGGCCGTAGCCTTCGGCGCAACTGCCTGGCGGCGCGAGGGGACCAGGAGGGAGTGCCAGTGGAACGAGGGTTGTACCGGCTAGGGCGCCTGACGGTCCGATACCGATTCTTCGTCGTCGCCCTCTGGATCTTCTTGGCTCTCGGCGCGGGCCATGTGCTCCCCTCCCTGTCAAGCGTCGTGTCCACCCAGAACTCGGCCTTCCTGCCGGCGCCGACCCCCAGCCTGAAAGCCGCCGCGCTGGCGGCACCCTTCGCCTCGACGCGCCACCCGACCGGCCTCCTCGTCGTCGACAACTGGTCAAACGTGCTCAGCACCAATCAGCAACACGTGATCACCGAGCTCGAACATCGGATCTCGCTGCTTCCTCGGGTCCTCAAGGCGCGGGACCTTGCCACCTCCGTGAACGGCAGCGCGCGCCTTGCCTCGGTGACCGTCAACACACCCTTCTCGGGCGATGCGACGAACCAGGTCGTCGCATCCATCCGCTCCGAGATCAATCGCAGGCCGCTCCCCGGGGGAGCGCGCACTTCACTGACCGGAACCATCGCGATCAGTGCTGACACCGCTGCTGCCGACGCTAGATCAGCGCAGCTAACCCAGTTGGCCAGCTACCTCGTGATCCTGCTCATCCTGGGCATTGTCTATCGGTCCTTCCTCGCTCCCCTCCTCAACCTCATCCCGGCCGGGATCGCCCTTGCCGTGGCTGGGCCCCTTGTCGGGCGCCTCGCGCAGTGGGGCCTGCCGGTCTCCGCAGTGACCGAGGTCATGCTCACCGTGCTCATCCTGGGCGCAGGCACCGATTACGGCCTCTTTGTCATCATGCGGTTTCGAGAAGAGCTGGAGTCGGGCACCGAAGCTGGGGAAGCGGTCGCCCGCGCCGTTGCCAAGGTCGGAGAGGCGGTCGTCTTCGCGGCTCTGACCGTGGCAGCTGCCCTCAGCTGCCTGATCGTCGGGAGCTTCGGAATCTATCGGGGGCTCGGGCCGTCGCTTGCGGTGGCCATCTTGGTGATGCTCCTCGCCGCCATGACGCTGCTTCCTGCATTGCTCGCTATCGCCGGTCGATGGACCTTCTTCCCTTCGAAGCAGCGGGTACGGGGAGAAGGAGGCTGGGCACGGGTCGCAGAGCGCTGTGCGCTTCGACCCGGGCTGACGCTCCTCGTCGGCGTCGTCTTCCTCGGAGGGCTCGCGATCGCTTGCATCGGCATGTCGACGTCGGGCTTCTCCGCTGGATCGACGGCGCCGCCACGCAGCCAGTCAGCCCGGGGACTTGCGGCGATCGACGCGAACTTCCCCGCGTCAGTGACCGGCCCCACCGGCATCGTCATGCGCTTCAGCAAGTCGATCTGGTCGGATCCGGTCACGCTCGAACGGCTCAGGCTTGCGGAGCTCGTCACGGATCGAAATCATCTCTTTGCCAGTGTCTCGGGTCCCTTCTCTCCCGCTCCAGGCATCTCGCTCTCGACCGCGTTGCTGGCGAAGGGGTACGCGATCGCGGGAGAGCCCGCTCTCCTCCCACCGGTACCACCCTCCATGATCTCAAGCCAGCTCCAGCTGGCATATCGGGTCTTCCGAGCCGCTGGGCAGTACATCGCTCCCGATGGAAGGACCGTTCAGCTCAGCACAACCTTGCGCGCCGGCCCGGCGTCCTCCGATGCTGCTGCCTCGGCAGTGCCAGCGCTACGTCAAGCTGCGGACTCGATCGCAAAGGTTGCTGGCGCCCGTGCCTCAGGCGTCACCGGGATCGCAACGATCTCCTTTGACGTCAAGCAGATCGCGAACCAGGACCTCTTGGAGGTCTTCCCGATCGTCGCCTTCGTGATCGGCTTCCTCCTCGCCCTGCTGCTTCGGAGCCTCGTCGCACCGGCTTTCCTCTTGGCGACCGTCGCCCTCAGCTACTTCGCCACCCTCGGCATCACGGTGCTCATCTTCGACAAGCTCGGCAGGGAGGGGGGAATCAACTTCGTCCTCCCCTTCCTCCTGTTCGTCTTCCTTGTTGCCTTGGGCGAGGACTACAACATCCTCGTGATGTCACGGATCAAGGAAGAGTGGCCCCTGGGATCCACCAGAGCGCAGCAGATGCATGCGGTCGTGGCCGCCGTTGGGGCCACCGGAACCACAGTGACCTCCGCCGGCATCATCCTCGCCTCGACCTTCAGCGTCATTGGGATCACCGGTGCCTCGATCCAGGTCAAGGAGATCGGCGTCGCCTTGGCCATCGGGATCCTGCTCGACACCTTCATCGTCCGAACACTCCTGGTGCCCTCGATCGTCCAGCTCTTGGGTGGGGCGACCTGGTGGCCATCATCGCTCTCACGAGGTGAGCGGTCCGTCGATGATCAGCCCCTCATCGGCTCCGTCTCGGGCCGCTGAGGTCAGCCTCGGCGACTTCCGGCGTTGCGACATCGAGGCCTCCTGCCTCACCAGCTGGGCTGAGGGCCGCGAAGATCTGACGTCGGAAGATCGCCATCATGCCGAGGACTCCGGCAAGGATCAGCCCGGCGAGCAGGGTCATCTCCTGCACGCCGATGGTCTGGCCGATCGCCCCTTCGACAATGAGACCCAGGGGATAGATCGTGCCGAGCGCCATCATGTAGAGGCTCAACACTCGACCTCGGGCCTCCTCGGGCGCTCGCATCTGCACCACCGTGTTCAGCCCCGAGAGGACGCCGATGTAGGTAGCCCCTACGAGCATGATGGCGAGCGCGGCGGTGAGCAGCGACGGAGCCAGGCCATAGAGAGCAAGCGCCATGGCGAAGCTGAAGATCGAGAACGTCACCACGCGGCGCTGACCGTGGCTCGCTGCCAGTGGTGCCAACGCGAGGGCACCGATGACCGCGCCGATCCCCTGGGCGGTGGTCAGAACGGCTGGGCCACCAGCTCGTCGGTGCAGGCCTTCGATCGCAACAGCCGAGATGAGACCAATGAATGGCGAGCCGATCAGCGCGACGATCGAGATGAGGATGATCGCGCTCCGACAGCCTGGCTCACCCCATGCCACTCGCGCGCCTGCGGCGAGCCGAGCGACGATGCTCTCGCCGTCCGGGCTGCGATGACGATCTGGGAGCTTCACAAAGCAAAGCGCGATGACCACCGCTCCGAAGGAGACAGCGTTGACTCCGAATGCAGCCGCCGGCGACCACACGACGAGCACGAGGCCCGCAAGCGCCGGCCCGATGACTCGACCCATGTTCCACTGTGCCGAGGACAGAGAGACCGCGGCGAGAAGATCATCGCCTGCCACCAGATCCGGCAGCATCGACTGATAGGAGGGGAAGCCGATCGCGCCCGATGCGCCTCCAAAGAAGGCCAGCACCACCAGGGCCCAGGGAGGGTCGTGGCTGCTCCAGACGAGCAGTGCCAGTCCCGAGGCGAAAGCCGCCTCTGCAATCGTTGTGACGATCAGCCAGCGTCGTCGGTCGAGGCGGTCCGCCAGAACCCCACCGATCGGTGCCAGGAGCCCCATCGGGATGAAGGCGGCGGCCATCACCAGCGCCGTCCAGAGCGCGTTGTGGGTCTTGATCGTGATCAGCGTCCCCAAAGCAACCGTTTGCATCCACGACCCGACATTCGAGACCAGAGCCGACGACCAGACGAGGGCGAAGTTCCTTGATCGGAGGGGTCGGAGGGAGCGGAGGGCCACGTCGTGCAGGCTAGCGACGCCGCCTGGGCTGACCGCCGACGATCTTCGTTGGCGACGGCGATGCCTCAGTGCCCACGCAGCGAAGAGGCGTCCTGGATGATCCCCCTCATCATGCCGGGGAAGACGAATCGGTGGAATGGTGCGATGGAATACCAGTAGGCCCGTCCAGCGAGCCCGCGTGGTCGGAAGAGCGCCGTCTGGGTGACGAGGGTGCGCTCACCGTCATCCTCGATCTCCCAGGTCAGCCAGGCCTCGCCGGGGAGCCGCATCTCTGCGTGCAGGCGGACTCGCCGATCAGGGATGAGATCTTCGACACGCCAGAAGTCGAGCGCGTCCCCGATGGCCAAGCTCGCCTTGCGGCCACGCCGCATGCCCGGTCCCCCGACGAGCTGATCGAGCAGTCCACGGATCCGCCAGAGCAGCTCGCCCGAATACCAGCCGCGGGCACCACCGATCGCGCAGATCGTCTCGTACACCTCGCTCGGCGACGCATCCGTCGTCGCTGCTCGGACGTCATCGAGCACAGTGCCCCCCGCCCACTTCGGATCGGTGGCGGTCGGCGCAAAGTGGACCAGATCGGCGTCGACGAAGCGCGTGGGGATCTCGCCGTCCATCGTCGCAGCAAGTGCTCGAGAGATCGCCTCCCGTAGCGGCATTGCCTGCACAGAGAACGCCACGGTCGCCGAGCGTGCCGTCACGGTCACCTCGTTCACCAACGACTCAACCAGCTCTCGTGCCAGCGGCACGGGGACCGGGGT
>Ga0075017_100001898_pt1 | contig 12945 bp, 10 predicted proteins | sample AleBraG_ABR_2012_FD_71475 | JGI IMG/M metagenome (GOLD analysis project Ga0075017, IMG submission 71475) | Freshwater sediment microbial communities in response to fracking from Pennsylvania, USA - Alex Branch Run_MetaG_ABR_2012 | ecosystem: Environmental > Aquatic > Freshwater > Creek >...
AATTTCCCCAGGAGCTAAAAACAATAACTAGATGAGCTTTACTGTATTCCTCGGAAATCTCCCTGCGTGGGTAACCAAAGACGACATCAAGTCTTGGCTCAACGCAGAAAACCTTGTCTTCGATGATGTGAAGGTAATCCGCAACCCGGAAACCCAAGAATCCAAGGGCTTCGCATTCATTGACACTCCGAACTCGGAAGAGATGAGTTCCATCATCCGCCGGTTTGATCGCGCACCCCTAGAAGACCGCATGCTTCGAGCCAACCAGGCCCAACCGCCTCGCTCGAAAACCCCAGCCCCTGCCATCAGCACAGGTATGGTACGGCCGGCAGTATCAGGCCACGCAGGAGGTTACTCCGGAGCACCTGCCAACGGACCCGTTGCAAACGGTCCGGCTGGCGCTACGTTGGATCGTGGACCACGTCGCGAACGCGGCGGCAAGAAACATAAACGCTCCCAGAATCCCCAGGGCCCGCAAAGCGCCTTCGCCGAAGAATTGGCCAAGGCCCTCTAAATCTGTCCACCGGCCTCTAGCGCCGGATGTTAGCTTCCGCACTCTCTCTCCCGCACTCGCGAGCAATTCGGGCACCGCTCGCATTCCAGTGATATACTCTAGAGTCACCAATGGTAGCCGAATCGACCCCAAATTGAGGGCCGGACATCTGCTGGGCGACCGCATTTCGGGCCGCCCGCTTAGAGGTGGTTCAAGTGGATAGCGTCCTGATAATCCGCGCAATTTTTGTCCTGATACTTGGCTCGGCCGCCTGGTATCTTCAACCTTTTCAACTTGCAAGTCCATTCGCCGCCGGCCTCGGCGTGGCGGTTGGCGTGTGCATCGTCGCATTTGAGGTCCAGGTTCGCAAGGTCACCTTGAAGCGGCTGATCGGCGCGGCCGTCGGGTCTCTGCTGGGAATTGTCGGCGCCTATGTCATTTCGCTGGTGCTGGGACACGCCATTCCCAACGCGTCCACGACCCTATCGTTTATCGAATTGACAATCCTGCTCTGGATGGCCTACATCGGCCTGTTGGTGGGCTCCAGTAAAGGCGAAATGCTCAACCTGGGCGCGCTGGGGGGCCTTTTTGGCGGCGAGACCGCCATTGGCCAGACCTTCAAAATTCTCGATACCAGCGTCATCATCGACGGACGTATCGCCGATCTGGTCGAGACCGGCTTCCTGGACGGCACGCTCGTCATCCCGCAGTTTGTTTTGCGGGAACTCCAACTGGTCGCCGATTCAGCCGACTCCTTGAAGCGCAACCGCGGGCGCCGCGGCTTGGACGTCCTGCAGCGCGTTCAAAAAATGTCCCAGCTCAACGTCCAGATCCTCGAAGACGACTTCCCCCACGTCAACGAAGTGGACATGAAGCTGATCGAGCTGGCCAAAGTCTACGGCTGCAAAATCGTCACCAACGATTTCAATCTGAACAAAGTGGCCCAACTGCATGGCGTGCAGGTGCTGAATATCAACGAACTGGCCAATGCCTTGAAGCCCGTGGTGCTGCCCGGCGAGACCATGCGCGTGTTCATTCTGAAAGAAGGCAAAGAGTACAACCAGGGCGTCGCTTATCTCGATGATGGCACCATGGTGGTAGTGGATAACGCCAAGAAAGTGATCTCGCGCACCATCGACATCACGGTCACCAGCGTGCTCCAGACCACCGCCGGAAAGATGATATTCGGCCGGTTCGACGATCGCATGCACACCGTGCATGATAAGGGTCACGGCCCTGTGCGCGAGCCGGCGGGTTCCCCGCACGCGGCCGAAGCGCGCACCACCGGAGCAGCCGGTTAAGGAACAACGGAAATGAAGGTAACGGTGATTATCCCAGCGGCAGGTCTGGGAACGCGGATGACGCGCTCTTCTCCGGAAAAAGCGGGCACCAGCCGCAAGCAGTTTATGTTGCTGGACGGGTCGCCCATTCTGCTCCACACCATCAGAAAATTCGCCGCCTCATCCAGCGTGGCGGAAATCGTCGTGGCGCTGCGGCGCGACGATATGGAATGGGCGCGGGAGTTGCTCAGTAAGGAGCGGCCAGCCAAGCCCGTGCGGCTGGTGGAGGGCGGCGAGACCCGCCAGGAGTCGGTGGAGAACGCGCTCGCTAGCCTTGACCCACAAACCACTGAATTGGTCGCGGTGCATGACGCCGTCAGACCTTTCATCGAACTCGACATCCTCGACAAAGTCTTTGCCGAAGCAGCCGAGGCCGGTGCGGCCATTGTGGGCATCGTGCCGGTCGACACCGTCAAGCAGGTGCATCGCAATAAAGTGCGCTCCACCATTCCGCGCGAACGTCTGATTCTGACCCAGACGCCACAGGTGTTCCGCTACGAGCTCCTCAGGCAAGCCTTTGCCAAGGCGCGCGAAGATCAGTTTATCGGCACCGATGAATCGAGCCTGGTGGAGCGCCTGGAAGAAGTGGAAGTGAGCGTGGTTCCCGGCAGCGACCGCAATATCAAAATCACCCGCCAGTCCGACATGGATTTGGCGCGCTTGTTCTTGGCCGAAGAGGTCGCGGGCCGAGTAGCGCCCGCATGAGTCCCATTCGCATGGGACTGGGCTGGGATGTTCACCGCACTGCAACCGGCCGCCCGCTGATTCTTGGTGGCGTCACGGTGCCGGCCGAATTCGGCCTCGAAGGACATTCCGACGCCGACGTGCTCGCTCACGCCATCACCGATGCCTTGCTGGGAGCCGTGGCTCTAGGCGACATCGGAATGCATTTTCCCGATTCCGATCCGCAATGGAAAGGCTGCGACAGCCTGGTGTTTCTCCGCCACGCCCACGATCTGGTTCGCGCCAAAGGCTACCAGATCGCCAACATCGATTCCACCGTGATTCTGGAGCGGCCCAAGCTCAAGGAGTATCGCCAGCCGATCCGCGAGAAACTAGCCGAAGCGCTAGGTCTGGACGTGGACCAGGTTTCTTTAAAATTCAAGACCGCCGAGAAAGTGGGCCCAGTGGGTGAGGGCCGCTCGGCGGAAGCGCAAGCTTTGGTGACAATATGCCGACAGTCTTAATCACGGGTGCGTCCGCCGGAATCGGCCTGGAACTGGCCCGCGTCTTCGCCCGAAACGGTTATTCGCTAGTGCTGGTGGCGCGCACCGCGTCCCGCTTGGAAGATCTGGCCAAAGAGTTGAAGCCCACGCCGGTCCAGGTGATCGCGCTCGATTTGACTCTACCGGACGCTCCGGAGCAGGTGCTGCGCGCCGCACCCAAGGTCGATGTGCTGGTCAACAACGCCGGCTTTGGCGCGCTCGGGAAGTTTGCCGAACTGCCCCTGGCCGATCAACTCAACATCATGCAGTTGAACATGACGGCATTAGTATCCCTGTGCCGGTTGTATTTACCGGGGATGCTGGCGGCGCACCAGGGCCGCATTCTCAATGTCGCGTCCACCGCCGCCTTCCAACCAGGTCCTCTGATGGCGATTTATTACGCCACCAAGGCGTTCGTTTTGTCGTTTAGCGAAGCCATCGCCAATGAGTTGGAAGGCACCGGCGTCACCGTCACCGCGCTTTGCCCCGGTCCCACCGAAAGCGAATTCCAAGCCCGCGCCAAGATGGAGAACTCCGGTTTGGTGAAAGGCCGAAAAATCATGGACGCGCGCACTGTGGCCGAAGCCGGATACCGCGCCACCCTGGCTGGAAAGACGCTGGAGATCCCCGGTGTCCTGAACAAGCTGATGGCGCAATCCGTGCGCGTGAGCCCCCGCAAAATGGTCGTCAAGCTGGTCCGCGCCATCCAGGAAGAGCGGTAGAGCCGAAAAAGGGGGACTGGCTTCGAATTTCCGGCTCCGCAATCCCCTCTCAACGGCACTCCTTCGCCCGGAAATTTGCTTCAACCCTGTCCGGCCGCCAGAACCGCGCTCAACCCTATTGACAAGATTCCCTTTGTACCTTACGATACAAAGTACTTTTAGAATCGCAGCCGCGGAGGTGCTGATGAACGTCCTACCGATGAAACAACCGAGCGCCATCCTTCCAATCGCAATGTCCGCAACCGCCCTGGCTTTGGTGCTGGGTCACGTTGCGATATTCGGCGTCGTGCATGAAGCCGACGAAGGAACTGCGGCTCATCTCTGGCAACTTCTCATGGCTGGACAGGTACCAATAATCGCTTACTTCGCGCTGAAATGGCTCCCGCGGGCTCCGGGAAGGACGTTGCGCCTGCTCGCGCTGCAAGCCGTCGCGGCCCTCGCCGCCTGCGCCCCCGTCTACTGGTTCAAGCTGTAGTTCATCGGGTTCATCGGGGTCTGACGCCTCTGCCTCCGATTAGCAACCAGCCGACAACCCGCCCGATCACCGTCTCACGACCCACACGCCGATAGCGCGAACCCCTCATACCCCTTCGCAGCCACTTCTTCGCATTTCTGCCGGTAGACTCCCACCCCGCCGATGTACGGCAGAAAGACGCGCGGCTTACCGGGAACGTTCGCCCCCATATACCAGGAATTGGCCATGGGAAACAACGTGGCATTGGCAACCTCGTTGACATGAGCCACCCAGGCGTCTTCCGCGTCCACCGTGGCCTCGATGGTCGCGAGCCCGTGTTCTCTCAAATATTCCAGGCAGCCCGCAATCCAGTCCACGTGTTGTTCGATGGACACGATCATGTTCGACATGACCGATGGGCTGCCGGGTCCGGTAATGATAAAAAGGTTCGGAAACCCCGCAACCATGACTCCGAGGTAACTGCGCGGCCCCTCGGACCACTTCTGCTTCAGCGTCACCCCCGCCCTGCCGCGGATGTCCATGTTACACAGCGTACCCGTCATCGCGTCGAAGCCGGTCGCGAACACGATGCTGTCCAGCTCGTACTCGGCATCGGAAGTTCGAAGCCCCTTGGCAGTAACCTCTTCGATCGGCGTGGACCGCGTATCGACGAGCGTGACGTTGTCGCGATTGAACGTCGCATAGTAGCCCGTGTCCACGCACAGACGCTTGGTCGCCAGCGGATAGTCCCGCGGCACCAGTGTCTCGGCCACAGCGGGATCGCGGACAATCCCCCGGATTTTGGAGCGCACGAACTCGGCGGCCGTGTCGTTGGCCTCTTTATTGAAGAGCAGGTCGCCGAACGCTCCCATCATGCCTAAGCCGCCGTAGCCCCATCGTTCCTCGTATTGGCGCTGCCGCTCCTCGCGCGATACCTCCAGCGCCGATTTGTCATTTTGCTCAAACAGCAAGCCAAACGGCGCGGTCCGGGCCCGCTGGCGGTACTCCGCCCGGTGCGCTTTCCAATTCTTGTCCACATCGGAGGCGAGCGGCGCATTGTGCGCCGGCACGCTGAAGTTCGGTGTCCTTTGGAATACGAAAAGATGCGCCGCCTGGTTGGCGACGTTCGGGATGGTTTGAATAGCGGACGAGCCTGTGCCGATAACGCCCACTCGCTGACCGGTGAAGTCGACGCCTTCGTGGGGCCAATGGCCCGTATGATATGTCTTGCCCTGGAAGGAATCGATGCCCGGGTACTCGGGAACCTTCGAGGTAGACAAGCAACCGGTTGCCATCACGCAGAACTTCGCCGACGCGCGCCCGCCACTATCGGTCACGATATTCCACCGGTTCGAGCTTTCATCAAAGATCGCGGAGGTGACCCGCGTATCGAATTGAATGTCCCGTTTGAGATCGAACCGATCCGCCACGTGATTCAGATACCGCAAAATCTCGGGCTGGGTGGCGTAGCGCTCGGTCCACTGCCATTCCCGCTCCAGTTCCTCCGAGAACGAGTACGAGTATTCCAGGCTCTCGACATCGCAGCGCGCGCCCGGATACCGGTTCCAAAACCAGGTGCCCCCGACGCCACTGCCTGCCTCGTACACGCGCGCCGAGAACCCGAGCCCGCGCAGCCGGTGGAGCATATACAGCCCCGCGAATCCCGCGCCGACAATCACCCCGTCGAACGTACTATCTGACATGATTGCGATCATATCGCAAACAAACGTGGGGCGGTCCCCCTGGACCGCGGCGGACGCCCGCGTCCGCCTGCCGCCAGGGAAACCCGGGAAACTCGGGACACTCAAATACCAATTCCCGGCCACGGGCACCGAATCAACCACTCACTCCGATACCACGGAAGCGCGGCCCGCAACCGATACCAGCCCTCCAAACGCAAGCGTCGTGCTCAATTCAAGATACCGGCATAGCACGTTCGCCAACTCCATCTGTCTCGGCGTCCGGCAATCCGGCGAGAACAGGCGGGCGCTCCCCACCACAATGCACGCACATTGCGCGCGCGACGTAGCAACGTTGAAGCGATTCATACCGCAGAGAAACTCCATTCCTCGGGGCGCATCTTCCGGCGTCGAACTCGTCAGGGAGTAAATGACAACCGCCGCTTCTTGTCCTTGAAACTTATCAACGGTTCCGATGTTGCACTCCGGCAAGCGCTCCTTGATTCGGTTGACCTGATCGTTGTACGGCGCAACGACCAGAACATCGCCCCGGCTCAATGCGCGGGTCCCACCATCACCATCCACCCACGTCGTTCCCGCCTGCGTCAGGTACTCAACAATCCCGCAAACCCGCTCCACTTCTTCCACCGAATGACTCTGATTACCTTCATGATTCACCGGAACGAACCAGAGCCCTGCACCCGAGAAAGCGTCCGCCGTCTGAATCCGCTGCCGTTCCAAGCCCGGGCGCGAAACCAGCCGGCCTTCATAAAACAACTCCGACGTGAACTTACTGATCGTCGGGTGCAGTCTCCAAGTCGTTCCCAGAAAAAGCCCCCGATCCGGGCCGATCGTCTTCCCACCGTCCAGCAGATGCGCAAGCGCCGCAACATCCGACCCTTCCGGATGGCTTCCTTTTTGCGGTTGTTCCAACTGTTGCGGATCTCCCAACAAAACCAGACTCGACCCAGCCGGCGCGCAAGCCAGCACACTTGCCAGCGACATCTGCCCAGCCTCATCCACAAAAAGAACGTCGACCGAATCCCGGAACTCCTCCCGTGCCCACAGAAAAGAAGTTCCTCCCAGCACATTCACTTCCCCGGACTGCAACAATGCCAAAGCATCCTCGTTCCCTCGGATGGCCCGGATTTCACCACCGTCAATGCCCTCGTTATCCCTGTGGCCACAGGCCAAGGCGCCTGAATTCATCTTGTTCGCGGCATCAAACACCTCTTTCAGCAGATGCTGAATCACCTTGTGGCTTAGAGCGGTAATCCCGACCTTTCTGCCTTGCCGCACCAGTTCGCAAATCATGCGCGCGCCCGTAAACGTTTTACCGGACCCCGGCGGCCCCTGCACCGGAAGCACGCCGTTATCTAAAGAAACAACAATCCGGCAGGCTGTCTGCACGATACCCTCCTCCGCCAGCGGACGGATCCCGGTGCCCGAGAGGCGCGGGACATTTCGCAGCAGCAAGTCGCGAGCAGCCCGATAGTCCCCATCGCTGTCCATGCCGTGCGCCACAACCCAGTCGGCCACGCGCAGAATCGAATTGCGTTGTTCGTCAATGTCGTAGCTCGCATGGACGAAAACGGCGGAAGGATGCACCTCAGCCGCGTCCATCCGCTTCTTGACGTCGACCGTGCGGGCAACTGGATCCGTGGCCATCACCCCTCCGAATCCCCGTTCGTCCAAGGTGTACAGTTTATCGTCCACTTTGACCGAGCATTCCTGCGCCGGATATTCGTACCGGTCGATCGGCGTCCGTTCCTTTGGCTTCCTCTTTGGCAGGCGCTGCCGAAACACCAAACCCGCCAGGGCCGTTTTGTCGTCGTAAAGTTCCTCTTCCGAGAGGTCCTTCATTTTGAAAAACTCCCACCATTTCACCTTTTCCTCGCGGCCGTGCCAGTCCAAAGCATGCGCCAGCAACCAGCGAGCCGCCTGCTCCGGCGTACGCTCCTTCGCCTCGGCGGGTACGTCGCGAGTCAACTCTTCAAACAGAGCCGCGATCCGTTGTTGCCGCGCGGAGACCCGCTCGCTCGCCGCCGCATCCGTCGCTTCCGGCCGAAGGATCGGCTCTCCTCCCGCCACCACGGAGGCGCGCAAGTCCTCCAGCCACTGGCGCAGCCGCTCCGTCGCCAGGCAATCGTCGTGGTTGTAGTCTTCCACCAGCGCGCACACGTCCGCAGTTAGGCCCTTGGCTTCGTTCATCTCAAGCTGATGCTCGACAAAATGGCGAGCCTGGCTCGCATCGGACAACTGCACTTTGCGTTCAAAACCGCAGAACTTCTCCAAATCCTTCAGCGAATACTGTTCCACGCTGGCCCGCACGCCTTGTTTCGCAATCAGGTGAAGATCCACGAACACCTTTCCGCGCAGTAATCGATCCACCTCCTCTTCCTTCCTGGCGTAACGGAGCATCATACGTTTGACAGCCGCCGGTTCATACGAGTCAAAGTGATAGATGTGCAACTCCGGATACCGGGTCATTCGTTCCAAGGCAAAGTCCACCAGCCATTCGAAGGCCGCCCGTTCCTCATCGCGATTCAACGCCCAGCGGCTCACATACCGGAGTGTTCCGCCGTCCTCCCTAACCACGAATCCGAACAAGTACTCCAACCCTCCGCCGTCCACAAAAGGGTCGCCCTCGAAATCCAGAAAAATATCTCCATCCGATGGAGCCGGTAGCCGGAAGAATCCATTCCCCTCTGCCCGAGAAAGCAACTCATGTTTCAGCCGCCCTTCCGTCCGAGCCTCGTTCTGCACCCGCGCCTGTTCTCGAATCTGCGTATAGCCCTTCAGCGCGCCCTTCGCGGGACGAAAGGGAATCGGCAGAGGCACCGACGCCAATTCTGCCAGCGTGGTCACACCCTGGATGCCCAATTCCTTCCTCTGGAGCTTCGACGCGCCGGCCACAAACGACAAATGATCGTCCGCCCGCCGCCGCTGGTCGCATCTCTTCCACCACCGGCAAACATCGCAATGGCTCACCGGTTCGGGATAGACTTCCTCACCTCCAGCCTGCACGGCATCGCGCAGCGAGCGCTTCACGAGTCGATAGTAAGCGGCGAATGAAGCGAACCGGTACGAATCCCGCTCAAAGCCGACATTCGGCCGGATCACATGGAAGCGCTCCGGCTCCAGCCCTTGCAGTTCGCCAAGCAGTTCGCTGTAAAGGCACAACTGAAGAACGGTCTCCGCTTTTGTGTCGCTCGCCAGCTTGCAGTCCACCACTTCATACGAAAACGCGCCCCACCGGCTGGTCCGATCTGGATGCGCAACCTTCAGGAGAACGTCAGGCCGTCCTCCCCAGTCTCCGCTTGCCAGGCTCCCCTGATAAATGACATCGGCCCCAACTTCCATGCCCGCTCGAGTCGCTTCGCCCACCTCCGGCCCCGCGGACAGATCGACCACCGAGAGCCCCCGGTTGCGAAGACTCTCGACATAGGCCTTTTCGTGTTCAATTCCGCGCTGCTGCAACACCACCGCATGCGGGTTGTCCCAAGCAGGCTCTGTGATCTCCCCGCGCGCGAGTCGCAGATTCAGGTCGGTGAGATGGCCGCACGAAAGATGGTTGGCCACATCGGTAGCGGAAAGAACGATCCTGTTGCTCAGAATTCTCATTTCAAAAGCGGGACAGTACACTCAAATACCGATTCCTGACTGGGTGCCGCTTGGTGCACCTAGATGGAAGCTTCGTCACCACGCAGGCGACTCCTGGCGACTTCGTCGCCCGTTGAGACATCCCGAATGTAGTAGAAGACCCTCACCCGCGTCTGCTCGGATCTCTCCCAGGGTCGGGCAGCGCAGAAGGCCCTGTTCTTCGTTCTTCCACGTGGCCTTTGAATTGGCGAAGCACCATCATGCCGGCCTTCGAAGTGGCGGCGTCACGGCGTACTCGACGGACATGGGATTTGCCATCCGCTTCGAAGCATTGAGAATCTCGAAACTGACCATGTTTCCTCCGGCGTCGTAGTCCAGGATGACGCCGGGCTTTTCCTCATCGCTTTCCGCGACCGGCGCGTCGCTGAACAGGACGCTGAGGATGTCAACTTCGGGGTCGTATACTACTTTCATTCTGCGCTCCAGTACTTCTCAATCTTGCTGGTCCGGTAAGCGGTAACAATCACTGGCGGTTCCTCATTCTCGTCCACCACGACTCGCAACAGATATATTTTCCCATCTTCGAACCGTAACCGCGACTGATGAATCCAGCGGTCCGGGCGGGACTCATCGACCTGACGTTGTTCAGGATGGTCTATCACGACCTGCACCAGCGCCAGCGGGATGCCGCGGCGGGTCATTTCCCATTCGGCATGGCGGGAAAGGCGGAAGCGCATGGTCGGCCTACGGCTCTCCCCGGGTGGCGCGCGCCAAGTACTCCATCTCCTTGTCCAACAACTGTGGGTTCCTGCAAACGTGGAAGGCCCACCTCCCCAACTCGCCCCAGTTATTCACCGCCTCGACCCAACGATTGGCGGCGTTGTGCTTGGCTTTGGTCTGATCGTCTTCGAACCCCTTGATCTCCAGCACCACAGTCACACCATTCCTCAGTCGCACCAGAAAATCCGGCTCGTAGGCGTGGTCGATCCCCATGTACTCATACGGTATTGTCAGCCCCATGTGGTCGTTGCGCGCATAGAACTGCACCGCATCGCTCGATTCCAGCCGGAAACCCGCGCTAGATTCCCACGTCAGATTGTCCAGCACCACTTGGTCTATGTGGCTCTTCATCGTCGCGTGGCAGGCGCGCGTAGTCTTGAAATCGACTTCAGCCGTGGTGCCGGTCGGCTTATAGCGATTCGTGATCGGCATCAGCGGAGCCTCGCCCTCAGATTCGTCCGGCATGATGGCATCGCGCAACCGCTCCACAATCCGCTGGACATACTTCTCCAGCCCCAACTCACACCTGTGGCAGTTCTGGAAGTTCACCTTCCGGCGAACATATTCGTTCACATACCGGAACACCTGCGGGAAAAGCTGGTGGCGCGATTGAAGGGCCAGCACACGTCGCCTGCGGTCCTTCCCGTCGGCGCCAGCCACCGTTAACTGGTCCACGATGAGCCGCGCGATATGGAACTTGATTGTTTCCAGGTGCGTTTCCCGATAGTATTCCTCTCGATCCTGCTCCACGAATTGGAACGGGCTGCCGTGCGTCGATGGGCTGCCCTCCTGGTACCCAACAGTCATCCGGACAAACGTGGCGGTTGGTTCCCTGTTTGGTTCGATGTCCAACGCGGGCATTCCATCTACGTCGCAACGGATCAGGTTCTTCCGCAGCGCGAACGCGTACCCCTCCACTACCGGAAACCGCATCTCCATCGCCTTACGTTCCGGCAGGGCACGCACATGATTCTTGGGCCGGTCGTCCGGCGCGGGCGCTTTCAAGGGCCGCCCCTTGAATGGGATCACCGAAAACGGGATACCGTAGACGTCAACGTATTCCTCGGTAAGCAGTCCAGTCTTCGGGTCGGGCACGTAGTCCATCCGCCGCAGCCCGCGCCCCACTACCTGCTCGCAGAGCAATTGGCTGCCGAAGGCCCGAATCCCCAGAATGTGAGTGACATTGTTCGCATCCCAACCTTCCGTAAGCATCGAGACGGATACAACGCAGCGCACGTGCTCGCCCGGAAGCCCGGGCTTACCCACTGTTGCCACCACCTGGCGCAGTTCCTCGGCGGCGGCCTGCCTCTTCTTCTTCGGATCCTCGCTCTCGGCTTCCGCCAGCAACTTGGTATCGATCCGGATCGTGCGATTCACTTGGGCTGTGTTTGAGAAAAGCTCGGGGAAAATCGCGCCCCTGCCATATACTGTGGTCGTTTTTCGCTTTCCGGATTTCACATTCTTCGGCGTGCTCGCGCCGTTCCCGTTTTCGTCATCGTCCTCGCCGAGCACTTCCGCAATATCCGCCTCCGTTATGGTTTCCACCTCCGTTTCGCCGCTGATCTTCCGGTAGAAGACCTCAGCAATGTCGGTGTTGTCGCAAACCAGAATAAGCACCGGCGGTACGTTTTCCTGCCCTGGCGTCGCCGCCTGCATCTGTTCGAATCGCTCCTTCCACTGCGAGGCGATCTGTTGCAACGCGCCTTCTGCTTCGCGGTATACCACCTCCGCCTTGGGCCGCTTCGACTTGCCGGGCAATCGCTCGCCGGGTTCCAGGTTCTCGTTGATCGCTTTCCAAAGTTTGAAATACCTCGGATCGGGTCTGCCCGTTGTATCCATTACCGGCAGCCGCGGGATCTTCACTATGCCGCTCTCGATGGCATCTACCAGTCCGAAGTCGCTCACGATCCACGGGAACGGCCTGCCCTCAGGGTAGCCGCTGCCCTTCAGGTAGAAGGGCGTCGCGGAAAGGTCCAGACAGATCGAGATACCTGGCCTGGCCGCGGGGTTGGCGGTGGAATTGTTAATCCGGTCCAGCCCATCAAGCCAGACGCGGGCCTCTTCGATTTCATCCTTGTCCACCGTGGCCAAGTCTTCTTCGGTCGCCGCCGGACGCCAGCAGTGGTGCCCCTCATCGTTCATCACCATGATGGGCAGCCGGTCATAGAGGTCTTCGAGCACCCGGCGAGCAAACGTATCCGGCGTCTCCGGCCCCTTATTCACCACCGCATAGCTCTTGCCGCCGTCCACGTGCTCCGATTCCGGCGCGAACCGGTGCCAGTTGGTCACAAGCACCTTTCCGGACTGCATGAGCGGACGGTACTTGAGCGGGACAATGTCGAACGCCTCGTAGTAGTTGTCCGCGCGCTCCGGGCGCAGCACCTGCAGTCGCTCCTTCACCGTCAGGTTCGGGCAACAGATGAGAACCCCGTTCGGGAATAGGGTGGTCGCGGGGTTCTGGCCGCGATTGCAAAATGCCCACGCGACCACCATGGACATGACCACGGTCTTGCCGCTGCCCGTCGCCATCTTGCAGGCGATCCGCCGCAGCGGCGCCAGCGAAGCATCTTGCGCCGCATCGATCAGGCGGGGAAAGAAGTCCTGGCCTGGATTGCTAAACGACGGGCGCTCTCCCGCCAGCAGCCGGCTCAGGTCCTCCTTCCCAAGTT
>Ga0075017_100001899_pt1 | contig 12943 bp, 11 predicted proteins | sample AleBraG_ABR_2012_FD_71475 | JGI IMG/M metagenome (GOLD analysis project Ga0075017, IMG submission 71475) | Freshwater sediment microbial communities in response to fracking from Pennsylvania, USA - Alex Branch Run_MetaG_ABR_2012 | ecosystem: Environmental > Aquatic > Freshwater > Creek >...
GTGCCATCACGATGTAGTCGTCGGATACCTGATACGCCGCGCCGCCGCGTCCGCTGCCGAGCACGCCGTCGCCGGCTGCGAAGCGGTAGAGGTGCAGCGGCTCGGCGCGGTAGCCGCCCGGCGTCGGGAGCCCGATCGGCAGCGCGAGCGAGAAGCGCTTGCCGGTCTTCACGAGCGCGGCGGCCGCCGCGATGCGTTCCGGCGTCAGGTGATTCGCGGTGCCGAGCTGATCCAGCTCGCCGAACCGACCCCAGTTGTGATGTGCCCCGGGTCGGGCACCCACCACTTTGCCGTTGGTGTCGACGCGGTAGTCCGGCGGTTCCCAACCGGCGAACGGGGCGTCAGGAATCTCGCGCACGGTCGGACATTAGAGTGATGTTCCGGAGGGATGCACGATGACGACGAACGTTCCCGAAACGAATGAAGTCTCGACGCCGCGCTGGCGCGGGATCAACCACCTGGCCCTTGTGACCAACGACATGGACGCGACCGTGCGCTTCTATCACGGCACGTTGGGCGCGAGGCTCGTTGCGACGATCGGCACTCCCGATTTCCGGCACTACTTCTTCGAGTTCGGCCCGCAGAACACCGTCGCGTTCTTCGAGTACGCCGCCTCGCCGTCGGAGCCGTTCGGGAAGCCGGCGGGCATTCCCGATGCGCGCGCGCCGCAGTTCGACCATCTCTCGTTCAATCTTCCCGACGAGCAGGCGCTCCTCGACCTGCGCCTGCGCCTGAAGAGCGCCGGCTGCGAAGTCACCGACGTCGTCGACCACGACTTCATCCAGTCGATCTATTTCACCGACCCCAATGGCATCGCCCTCGAGGCGTCGTACTGGGTGCTCGACGCGACGGGCCGCCCCGCCGACTTCGGTGACGGTCACTTGTTTGCCGATCCGGATCCCGTGGCGGCGGTACGCGAGTTGCAGGCGAGCGGTGCGCTGGCGTCGGTGCCCGAGACGCGCCTCGTCTAATTCCGGTTCAGGAACTTGTCGCAGATCTCCACGAGGCGGCCGCGGCCGAAGCTCGCTTCGTGACCTCCGTGCACCACGCTCACCGGCAGCTCGCGTAGCCGCCGCATCGTCGCGTCGTAGGCCTCGGGCCCGCCGTCGTAGAAGCCTTGGAGCAACGGCCCGTCATAGACCGCGTCGCCGGAGAAGAGTGTGCCGGTCGCCGGGTCGAACAGGCCGATCGAATCGGGCGAGTGCCCGGGCAGGTGCAGCACTTCGTAAGCGATGTCGCCGAGGTCGACGATGTCGCCTTCGTCGAGGTGGTGGTTCGGCGGGCACGGCTCGACCGAATACCCGTCCACGTCGAAGCCGGGTGTGGGCAACGCATCGAGCAGCTCGTCGTCGAGCACGTAGCCGGAGTCGATGAAGTACTGCCAGGCCTCGGGTGCGAACTTCGACCGCCGCAGCGCCCCGCCGATCTCCTCGCGGCTCGCGAGATAGCGGGCCGCCTCCGGGTGCGCGTAGCGCTCCGCGAATTCGTGCAGCGAGCCGACGTGGTCCCAGTGGTGGTGCGTCGCGACCGCGGCCAGCGGCTGATCCAGGAGATCGGCCGCGGCGGCCGACAGGCTCACGACGCCGAGCCCGCTGTCGACGAGCATCGAGCGGTCGCGCCCGCGTACGAGCCATACGTTGCAGCGGGCGAACGGGTGCACGTGCTGCTCCCACAGGTGCCACGTGCGGTCGTCGAGCCGGCGGCGCGCGAACCACGGATCGGAAGCGAGCTCCACGGGCGCGAGCGTAGGCGTCGGCCGTTACGTTCTCAGATCCCGCCTCGGTAGGAACTTGACGGTCGCGCCGGTCGAGACGCGCGCCAGCTCGACGCTGGGCGAGGGACGAGCCGGCTCGGCGGACGGGTCGATGGCGACGCGCCACGCGTAGCGCTCGCCGGCGCGGGTGACGTCGGGCGCGCTCGATGCGCGCGGATTGATCGTCCGGGCGATCGCGTCGAGCGCGGGCGACGGTTCGGCGGCCATCGACGAGAGCCACGAGAGACCGTCGTGCTCGTGGAAGCAGGGCGCGTCGCACAGCGCGAAGCGAACGGTCAGCTCGTCGATCAGGTCGATGGTTGGCGCGACGTAGGTGCGGGGTTGGAACACCGGGTGCATTTGCAACAGCTTGGCGATCGCCTCCGCGCCGTCGCCCGTGATGCCGAGCACGGCCGGCAACCGGCCGGCGGCCACGCCCGCGGTGCCGGTGAACACCTGCGGCGCGTTCGTCAGCGCTTCGGCGACGCCCCAGCGGCTCGCAACGCAGTGCAGGTAGGCGTGGGCGAGGAGGTGCGTCTGCACCGCGACCTCCTGCAACGCGACCACAAGGGCGCGGTGCGACAGATCTTCGAGCGTGAAGTCGGGATCGAAGTCGCCGGAGTAGTCGAACCAGCCGCCCGGCTCGGCGTCGTGGCCGGGATCGTCGATCGCGATCCTGGCGATCTCCGACTCGCCGATCACGCGCATGGTCGGATGGGGCTCGACCGGTGTGCCGTGCTCCGGATCGATCACGACCCGCCAGTGGCAGTGCGGAGCCCGGTCGGCAGGGACGCGGGGCGGGCGATGGATCGGACGCACCTGCGCGTACGGGTTGGTGGCGCCCGCCGTCGCGTCGAAGGTCGGGTCTTCGATGTCGTGGCACATGCCGTGCACGAAGTCTTCGCCCATCGGCTCGACGTCCATCAGCGCGCCACAGTGATCGAGCCAGAACTCACCGTGCTGCGCGTCGTCGACCTTGTAGCGGAAGTCCATGAACTGATGGGGCGCGCCGATGTCGAGCTGGATGTTCTTGAAGATCGTGGGCACGTCGGCGTTGCCGAAGTTGAGCGCGCGCTGCGTGCGCAGCGAGTAGAGCGGGCTCGCGGCCATCCACTCCTCGATCGCGACGTCGAGCATGTCCTGCCGGGTGTGACCGGCGAGCACGAGCGGGATGCCGACACGGTCCTGGAGATGGCCGTGGAGCAGGTATTCGCGGCCGAGGCGCGCGAGCGCGCGGCGGGAGAATTGGGCCAGGTTCACCGTGGGATCGAACGGGCCGGCGTAGTCGTCGCGCAGCTCGGGCATCGGGCTCACGCCGTCGCGTTCTCGGCGAGCTCGCCGAGCGTCATTGCCGGCGCGCCGGCGAAGCGGCCTTTGTCCATCGCTCGGATCGCCACGTCGTGATCGGGCACCTCGGCGCGCAACGCGCCCACTGTGCAGCGCTCGCGGGGGCGATGTGCGAACGGATCGAACCGGTACCAGCGCATCGCATTCTCGTGCGTGATCTGGTCGAGCTCGGCGTCGGTGACGTCGTAGCGGGCAGCGACGCTGGCCAGCTCCTCGGGGGCGTGAGGCCACGACGAGTCGGAGTGCGGGTAGTCCTGTTCCCAGCAGATGTTGTCGATGCCGATGTCGTCGCGGAGCTTGAGCCCGATCGGGTCCGCGATGAAGCACGTCAGGAAATGCTCGCGGAACACGTCGGACGGTGTGCGGTCGCCGAAATCCTGGCCGGTCCAGAGGTGGTGCATGTCGTAGGTGCGGTCGAGACGATCGAGGAAGTAGGGGATCCAGCCGGTTCCGCCCTCCGACAGCGCGACGCGCAACGTCGGATACTCCTTGAACACCCGCGACCACACGAGGTCGGCCGCGGCCTGGCAGATGTTCATCGGCTGCAGCGTGATCATCACGTCGATCGGCGCGTCGGGCGCGGTCACCGCGAGCTGCCCCGACGATCCGAGATGGATGTTGAGCACCGTCCCTTCCTCGACGAGCGCGCGCCACAACGGGTCCCAGTGTGCGTCGTGGAAGCTCGGCAGGCCCAGCGTCGCCGGGTTCTCGGTGAACGTGAGCGAGTGGCAGCCCTTCTTCGCGACGCGGCGCACTTCGGCTGCGCTCAGCTCGGGATCCCAGAGCACGGGCAATGCCATCGGGATGAAGCGGCCCGGGTGCGTGCCGCACCACTCCTCGATGTGCCAGTCGTTGTAGGCCTGTACCACCGCCAGCGCCAGCTGTTTGTCGGGACACGCCATGAACAAGCGGCCGGAGAACGAAGGGAACGAGGGGAAGCACATGCAGGCGAGCACGCCGCCCGCGCTCATGTCCTTCACGCGCTCGTGCACGTCGTAACAGCCGGCGCGCATCTCGTCGAAGGCGGTCGGGTTGACGCCGTACTCTTCCTTGGGCCGGCCCGCGACCGCGTTGAGCCCGATGTTGGGGATCGTCTGGTGGTCGAAGACCCACACGTCGTCGCCGGCCGCGGTGTGCTCGACGCGCGGCGCGCGGTCGGCGAGCCGGGCCGGGAGCCGGCCCTCGAACATGTGCGGCGGCTCCACGAGGTGGTCGTCGACGCTGATGAAGATCATGTCTTCGACCTGCACAGCCGTCCCCTCCGGATCTGCGCCTCACCGCGGGCGCTTTTCTCATCAGACGCGAAATTGTGTCGCCTAGCGTTACATTCCATCATCAAAGCGCCCGGCCGCCTGAACACGAGGGAGCTGCCATATGCCCGGTGCCCTGAACGGGGTGCGCGTGCTGGATCTGTCGTGGGGGATCGCGGGGCCGCTCGGCGTGCTGCTGCTCGCCGAGCAGGGCGCCGACGTGATCAAGGTCGAGCCGCCCGGCGGCGACCCGTTCCGTGACTACAGCGGCTACGCGGTCTGGAACCGGTCGCGCCGCTCGGTGACCGTCGATCTGAAGAACCACGCGGGCGCCGACGCGTTCCGGCGGCTGGCGGCCGATGCCGACGTGCTCGTCGAGACGTTCCGGCCCGGTGTCACCGACCGCCTCGGCATCGGCTACGACGCGTTGCACGAGATCAACCCCCGGCTCGTGTACACCTCTTGCCCCGCGTACCCGGAGGGCCACCGGCTCGCCCAGCGTCCGGGTTACGACGCGCTCGTGCAGGCCAGCAGCGGCCAGCAATGGGAACAGCCGGGCTGGCGGCCGGGCCCGATCTTCCTGCACATGCCGATGCCGAGCATGGGCGCGATGTTCCTCGTGCCGACCGGCATCATCACCGCGCTCATCGCGCGCGAGGCGACCGGGCGCGGCCAGCACGTGCGCACGTCGCTGTTCCAGGGTGCGCTGCTCTACACGACCCAGATCTGGTCGTGGGTTCCCGGCGCGGACAACTCGTACTACGGCACGATGGCCAAGTCGTACCCGCCGGGCGTGCACCAGGAGATGATCTTCGAGGTCGCCGACAACGAGTACGTCCACTCCTCGATCATGAGCGGGTTGGCTCCGGTGAAGACCCAGGACGCGATCCTCGGGCTGCCCGACCCCTCGGACCCCGAGAAGTACATGATGTTGTCTCCGGAGGAGCGCGCCGAGCTCACGCCCAAGCGCCGGGCCGCGTACAAGCAGCGCAAGCGTGACGGCCTGATCGCCGAGTTCCGGGAGAACAACCACGCGATCGAGGCCATCGAGTCGATGGAGTTCGCGCTGGGCGCGACCGGCGCGGCGCATCCACAGCTCGTCGCGAACGACATGATCGTGACGGTCGACGATCCCGTGCTCGGGCACACCACGCAGGTCGGGGTGCCGATCCACCTGGCGTCGACTCCGGGGGCGATCACGGGGCCGCGCCCGATACCGGGTCAGCACAACGATGAGATCTTCGGCGAGCTCGGGTATTCGCCGGCGGAGATCGCGAACCTCAGCGGGGTGGCGTGATGCATGCGCTCGAAGGTGTACGCCTGATCGACTTCGGCCAGTACCTCGCCGGCCCGTTCGGTCCGATGGTGATCGGCGATCTCGGCGCCGACGTGATCAAGGTCGAGCCGGTCACCGGCGACGGCATGCGCATGGCGAACCAGCCGTTCTTCGGCTGCCAGCGCGGCAAGCGGAGCATCGCCCTCGACCTCAAGAATCCGCGGGGGCGCGAGATCGCGCTCGAGCTCGTCGCGCGCGCCGACATCGTGCACCACAACATGACCGCGGGTGTCGCGGTGCGGCTCGGGATCGGCTACGAAGACTGCAAGCAGGTGAAGCCGGAGATCGTCTACTGCAACACCTGGGCTTACGGCCTGGAGGGCCCGCTGGCACGGTTCGGAGGGCTCGACCCGCTGTATCAGGCAACGGCCGGGCTGGAGTACGAGGAAGGCCCGGTGCGTGAGGGCAATCCGCCGAACTATCTCCGTTTCGGCATGACCGACACCGCCAACGCGATGCTCTCGGTCGTGGGGTGCCTCGCCGCGCTGTATCACCAGCGCGTGACCGGTGAGGGCCAGGAGCTCTGGACGTCACTGCTCGACGGCGGCTCGATGTTCGCCTCCGACGCGCTGCTCGTCGACGGCGAGGCAGTTCCGCGGCCCCGGCTCGACAAGTCGCAGTCGGGCATCGACGCGCTCTACCGGCTCTACGAGACGCAGGAAGGTTGGATCCAGATCGCCGCGCTCGAGACCGCCGATTGGGAGGCGCTGTGCGCGGTCCTCGGCGCGCCCGAGCTCGCGGCTGATTCCCGCTTCGCCTCGCGCGCGGCGCGGGCCGAGAACCGGCGCCAGCTCGAGTCGTTGCTCGAACCGCGCTTCGCGACGCGCACCGCAATCCAGTGGACGCACGCACTCGACGCGGCCGGCGTCCCGAACGAGATCGCGATCGACACGAAGGCCGGCGAACGGGTGATGTTCGACGCCGACAACGAGCGCCTCGGGCTCGTCGCCGAGTACGACCATCCGCTGCTCGGCCGGATGCGTCAATACGGCAGCTTCATCGACTTCTCGGAGACGCCCGGCCGGATCAACGGGCCGCCGCCGCTGGTCGGTGAGCACACCGTGGAGATCCTCGCCTGGCTCGGCTACACCCAGGCCGACATGGACGAGCTGAAAGCGGAGCGCATCGTGTACTGGCCCGACGACAACTACGCCTGGACCGTCTGACCGTCTGCTCACGCCAGTTCGGACTTGGCCTTCTCGCGGAGCTCGTACTTCAGGACTTTGCCGCTGGCGTTGAGGGGGAGCGCGTCGACCACCTGCATGTGGCGGGGCACTTTGTAGTTGGCCATGCGCTCCCGTGACCACGCGGTCAATGCGTCGGCGTCGAGCGTGTGTCCCGGGCGCAGGACGATGAACGCGAAACCGACTTCGCCCATTCGTTCGTCGGGCACGCCCACGATCGAGACCTGGCTCACTGCGGGATGGTCGCTGATCATGTTCTCGATCTCGGCCGGATACGCATTGAAGCCGCCGATGATGAACATGTCCTTCTTGCGATCGGTGATGCGCAGATTGCCGCGATCGTCGAGCACGCCGACGTCGCCGGTGTGGAGCCACCCGTCGGCGTCGACCGCTTCGGCGGTGGCTTCGGGGTCGTCGACGAATCCCTTCATCACGTTGTAACCGCGGATCACGACCTCACCCGGCTCGCCCGTCGGCACGGAATCGCCGTTGTCGTCGACGACGTGAACCTCGGTGCCCGGGATGGCGCGGCCGCACGTCTTGGAGATCGTCTCGGGGTCGTCGTCGTGCCGGCACATCGTGGCGATGCCGGTCGCTTCCGTGAGCCCGTAGCCGGTGACCACGTTCTCGAACTTCAGCTCGTCGCGCATGCGCCGGATCATCTCGACCGGAACCGCCGCCGCGCCCGTCACTGCGAGCCGGAGCGACGAGAGGTCGAACTCGCCGAGCCGCGGATGGTCGAGGATCGTCTGGTAGACGGTGGGAGGCCCGGGGAGCATCGACACCTGCTCCTCCACGACGCGGCGCATGACCGCGTCGACGTCGAACACCGCGTGGGGAACGATGGTCGCGCCCTTGATCAGGCTGGCGAGGATGCCGGCCTTGAGGCCGAAGGAGTGGAAGAACGGGTTGACGACGAGGTAGCGGTCACCGGCGCGTAGGCCGACGACCGTGGACCACGCGTCGTAAGCCTGCACGCTCGCACCGTGGGTGAGCATCGCGCCTTTCGGCTTCCCGGTCGTGCCCGACGTGAACAGGATGTCGGAGATGGTGTCGCCGGTGAGCGCCGCGATGCGGGCGGCGACTTCGGGCTCGGGCGTGTCGCCGGCGCGCGCGAGGAACGACGACCAATCGACCGTGCCGGCGGCCGGCGCGCCGCGCAGTACGACGATCTGCTGGAGCGACGGCACCGGCTCGGCCGCGTGCAGGAGGTCGACGTAGTTGGTGTCGAGGAAGTCGGTGACCGTGAAGAGCAGCTTCGCCCGGGCGCGATCGAGGATGTAGGCGGCCTCGGACCCCTTGAACCGCGTGTTGAGGGGCACGATCACGGCACCGGCCGCGTAGACACCCAACGCGGCGTGCACCCATTCCGTCGTGTTCGGCGCCCAGATCGCGACGCGGTCGCCGGGTTCCACGCCCGACGCGACGAGCGCGCGGGCTGATGTGACCGCCGCGCCCGCGAGTTGGGAGAATGTGATGCGTTCCCGTTCGTCGACGAGCGCCTCGAGCGAGCCGAACTCGCGTGCGGCCCGCTCGACGATCGCCGGAATCGTTGCCGGGAGCGCGCCCGGGGTGTCGTGAAGCATGATTCCCTACGATATTCGCGAGAGGGGAGTGTGGGCATGGCCGGGGCGAGCCAGAGCGGTGAGAGTGGTCGCATCACCGACGAGGGCATCGCCCGGTTGCGCGCGAGGATCGGTGTGGCCGAGCCGCATCCGCAGCCTCCGCACTACACCCAGCCGACACTCGACACGTTTCGGAACGTTGCGATCGCGTACGGCGACGACAATCCGCTGTGGTGCGACCCCGACTACGGCGTGAAGACCCGCTGGGAGGGTGCAATCGCGCCGCCGCCGCTCGTGGGCGGCGACACGCTGATCGGCGAGGACGAAGTCGCGGCGGTCGCACCCGAGCAACGCGAGTTGATGAAGGGAGATCCGCTACGCGGTGTGCACGCCTTCTACTCGGCCAGCGCACGTGAGTGGTGGGCGCCCCTCTATGCGCAGCGACGAGTGTTCCGCCGCAACGCGCTGGTTGCCGCTCTCGACAAACCGAGCGAGTTCGCCGGCCGCGCGGTGCACGAGTGGACCGCACAGGTGTTCCGCGACGAACAGGGAACACTCCTGGCCGGGCAGTACCGCCTCATGGTGCGCACCGAACGGGAGAAGGCCAGAGAGAAGAAGAAGTACGACGCCGTGGAGCTCACCCCCTATACCGACGAGCAGATCGACGAGATCGAGGCCCAGTACGAGCGCGAGCACGCGCGCGGCTCCGAGCCGCGCTGGTGGGAAGACGTGAACGAGGGCGACGAAGTGGGCCCGATGGTGAAGGGCCCGCTCACCGTCACCGACATGATCTGCTGGCACGCGGGCATGGGCATGGGGCTCTACGGCGTTCAGCCGCTGCGCCTCGGCTACCAGAACCGGAGGCGCATCCCGCGTTTCTTCCACCGCGATCCCCAGAACGTCCCCGACGTGATGCAGCGAGTGCACTGGGACCCGGAGTTCGCGCGGCGGGCGGGCAACCCGACCACTTACGACTACGGTCGGATGCGCGAGACGTGGCTCATTCACCTCTGCACCGATTGGATGGGCGACGATGCGTGGCTCTGGAAGCTCGACTGCGAGTTCCGGAAGTTCAACTACGTGGGCGACACGCAATGGCTTCGGGGTCGTGTCGTACGGAAACTGCTCACGGCGGGTGATCGGCCGACGGTCGAGCTCGAGCTCGAAGCCGTGAACCAGCGCGGCGAAGCCACCACACCGGGGCATGCCACGATCCTGCTGCCGAGCCGCGAGCACGGCGCGGTGCGGCTCCCCGATCCACCGGGCCGGGCCGCCGACCTCCAGGGCGCGCTGACCGCGATCTCGGCCGAGTTCTCCCGCCGATGAGCGCCCCCACGGAGTACCGCTCGGTCCTCGGCCTCTCCGTCGCGCTCGACGGCGCCGTGCTCCGCGCGACGCTCGACCGGCCCGACAAGCGCAACGCCATCGACGACCTGATGATGCGCGGGCTCATCAACGCGTTGATCGACGCATCCACCGACGACCGCGTGCGCGTGATCTCGATCGAGGGCTCCGGTGACCACTTCTGCGGCGGCGCCGACATCGTGGCGCGCAACCGGACCGGCGACGACGGCTGGGAAGCCGGGGGGCCGCGGCCGCGCGTGGGCGGGATCCAGCGCCGGCTGCCCACGCAGGCGCATCAGCTGATCCCGCTCCTGTGCGAGATCCAGGTGCCCGTGGTGTGCAAGGTGCGCGGCTTCGCAGCCGGCATCGGCCTGTCGATCGCGCTCGGCGCCGATTTCACGATCGCGGCTCACGACGCGACGTTCTGGGAGCCGTTCGCGCGCCGGGGCTTCACCCCCGACAGCGCTGCGACCTGGCTGCTCCCGCGTCGCGTCGGGGAGGTCCGTGCTCGCGAGCTCCTGCTCCTGGGAACGGAGTTCTCGGGGCTCGAAGCCGCGTCGTGGGGAGCGATTCACGGGAGCGTGCCCGCTGCCGATCTCGACCGGACGGTTGCCGATCTGGTCGTGAACCTCGCTTCGGGCCCGACAGTCACGCTCGGGCTCACGAAGTGGTTGTTGCACGCGCAGCGCGACGCGTCGCTCGAACAGCAACTTCGCAACGAAGCGTTCGCCCTCGAGCTGTCGTCGCGTACGTCTGATTTTCGTGAGGGCATGACTGCGTTCCGCGAACATCGGCCACCGGAGTTCGAGGGACGCTGAGTGGCGGCGACCGACCTTCGTGGGGTGATCGGAGCGCAGACGGGCGAAGCCGAAGTGGTCGACGCGGTGCGCGCCTGGATCGAGGAGCACGTGCCGCGGCCCTGGATCGACGCGGGCCGGGCCGGCGGTGCAGCCCGCGTGCGAGGTGTGCGCACGCGCGCGGACTACGAGGCCTGGTATCCCGTGTTCGCCGACTCCGGGCTGGTCGTGCCGACGTGGCCGGTCGCGTACGGTGGCCTCGACGTGTCACCGGCGATCGCGCGTCGAGCTGAGCGCGAGCTCGCGCCGTTCAACCTCGGCCGGCTGAACCCGCTCGGCCTCAACCTCGCGGCGCCCGCCCTGTTCGCGCACGGCACCGAAGACCAGCGTCTGCGGTTCCTGCCGCCGATCGTGCGCAACGTCGAGGTGTGGTGCCAGCTCTTCAGCGAGCCGGCCGCCGGATCCGACCTTGCATCGCTCGCGACGCGCGCGATCCGTGACGGCGACCATTGGGTGGTGACCGGCCAGAAGGTGTGGACCACGTGGGCGCACCGCGCCGACTGGGGAGTGTTGTTGGCGCGGACCGATCCCGACGCGCGCAAGCGTGAGGGCATCACGTACTTCCTGATCGACCTGCATCAGGCGGGAGTAGAGATCCGCCCGCTCCGCCACATGGGCGGCGACGTGGACTTCAACGAGGTGTTCCTCGACGGCGCGCTCGTGCCGGACGCGCAGAGGGTCGGCGCGGTCGGCGACGGCTGGAAGGTGGCCAACGCGACGCTTTCTGGTGAGCGCCAGATGGTCTCGGGCGCAGGCTCGGGGGGTGTCGACCGCATCGGCGGCCTGGGTGTGGAGCACGTGCTCGAGCTCGCGCGCCGCAACGGCCACGACCAGGACGCGCCCGTGCGGCAGGCGTTGATGCGCGTCTTCACCGAAGAGCGCGTTCGCGACTGGACGAATCAGCGGGTGCGAGCGCGGGCGCAGGCCGGCCGGGCACCCGGTCCGGAGAGCTCGATCGGCAAGGTGCACCAAGGCGGCCTGAACCAACGCGTGCAGCTCCTCGCGACCGCTTTGCTCGGGATGGACGCGGTCGCCTGGACGGGCGAGACGATGCCGCCCGAAGTGCGGGGGATGCTTCGCAGCCGCGCCAACACGATCGAGGGTGGCACGACCGAGATCAACAAGAACGTGGTCGGCGAGCGCGTGCTCGGCCTGCCCCGCGAGCCCGATCCGTGGCGATCCGCGTCGTGGAGGGAGACCCCGCACTGATGAGCTACGAAGCGCTCGTGGTCGAACGCCGAGGTGCCGTGGGCTGGCTGGAATTCAACCGGCCGGCGGCCGGTAACGCCATGGACGCGCGCATGATGCACGAGCTCGAGGACGCGTGGCAGGCGCTCGATGCCGATCCCGGCGTGCGGGTGATCGTCAACACCGGCGCCGGCCGCGTGTTCCAAACCGGTGTCGACGTCGCGCAGATGAGCCGGGATCTCGAGGCATTGCGCGAGCAGAGTCGCCGGACGAAGCGCTTCGAGCTGCGGTTCACCGCGTGGCACAACGGCGTTTCGAAGCCGGTTGTCGCCGCGGTCAACGGTGTGTGCGCGGGCGGCGGGTTGCACTTCGTCGCCGACGCCGATGTGGTGATCGCCGCCTCCGACGCCGAGTTCCTCGATCCGCACGTGTCGGTGGGGCAGGCCAGCGTGTACGAGACGATCGCGCTGGCCAAGAAGTCTCCGATGGAGGCCGTGTTGCGCATGGCCTTCACCGGCCGGTACGAACGAATGCCGGCCCGGCGTGCGTACGAGCTCGGGATCGTGAGTGAGGTGGTGGATCCCCCCGACCGGTTGCGAGACGCCGCGCAGGAGCTGGCCGAGAAGATCGCCGAACGTCCGGCCGCCGAGCTGGCTGCAGTGAAGACGGCGCTGTGGGATTCATTGGAGAGGACACCGTGAACTACCCCGAGCTCGAGACATTGAAGCTGGAACGGAAAGGGCCGGTGGGCTGGCTGCTCAACAACCGTCCCGACCAGCTGAACGCAATGAACGCGCTGATGCGCGACGAGTTCGAGACCGCGTGGCGTGCGCTCGACGCCGATCCCGAGGTGCGCGTGATCGTGCACACCGGCAACGGGCGGGCGTTCCAGACGGGTGTCGACGTGAACGAGATCGCGACCGACGGCGAGGGGATGCAGCGCTACCGCGATTCGGTCGAGCGCTTCGACCTGCGTTTCACCGCGTGGCAGAACGAAGTGTGGAAACCGGTGATCACCGCGGTCAACGGCATCTGCGCCGGCGGCGGGTTCCACTGGATCGCCGACTCCGACATCGTGATCGCGGCGTCGGACGCGCAGTTCTTCGACCCGCACGTGTC
>Ga0075017_100001903_pt1 | contig 12939 bp, 15 predicted proteins | sample AleBraG_ABR_2012_FD_71475 | JGI IMG/M metagenome (GOLD analysis project Ga0075017, IMG submission 71475) | Freshwater sediment microbial communities in response to fracking from Pennsylvania, USA - Alex Branch Run_MetaG_ABR_2012 | ecosystem: Environmental > Aquatic > Freshwater > Creek >...
GGCAGACTCTTCACGGCTCTTGTTCCTTTCAAGCCGATACCGAGGTCTACAATGGGCAGTCGCTTTGGGGTAGCCGGGATTTAGCGGAAATAGGTAGCCGGACGCGCTAGGCTCCTATTTGCAAGGATCAAAAAATATGGCGGGAGAGTGGGATTAACAATATGGCAGGAACTCATTTATATGCAATACATTGAGCATATTTCATTTCATAGTTACCACGTTTCTTACCACGATTTCGGCTTCGATACTATTCCGCATGGCCTGAGGAATCTCTCCCCGCGTTGCCACGTACTTAAAAGGGTGTACTCAGTATCGACACCTATCCCTGGGACAGCCAGCCTCTGTCTTCGGCGTCACGATGCGACCCATGCTCTCAGACTGGCGAACCGAGATGACGCAATCGGCGAGATGGACGTACTTGGCATCCAGCCCGCAGACCTCAGCAGGTCGCATTCCGCATTCACCCGCGATCCAGAGTAAAGTCTTGAATGGCTCGCGTGCTGCCCCGAAGATCGCAATCGCTTCTCCAGGTGAATACGCATCGGAGTAGGGTTTGACCAGCGGCGGCAGAATCAACCCCTCGAACGGTTTGTACGTAACATAGTTCCACGACAATGCGATTGACCACATCGCGCTCATCGTGGTGATGGGCTCCCCGATTTCTAATACACATTGAGAGTTAGTTTCCGGCAAAATCTACTACCTGAGGAAGGGGGATTTGCCGTGAAGAGGAAACGCTTTTCTGTGGAGCAAATCGTAGGAGTGCTGAAGCAGGCTGAGGTGGGAGTGCCGGTGGCGGAACTGATTCGGCAAGTGGGGATCACGGAGCAGACGCTGTATCGGTGGAAGAAGCAGTACAAGGGGCTGGAGACGGACCAAGTCCGCCAATTCAAACAACTCCAGGAAGAGAATGGCCGGCTGAAGCGGTTGGTGGCAGAGTTGACGCTGGACAAGGTGATGCTGCAGGACGTGCTGGCAAAAAAACTGTGACGCCCTCGCGGCGCCGCCCGGTGGTGAGTTATTGGCACGACACCTACCGGGTGAGCGAGCGGCGTGCCTGTCGTGTGGCGCGACTGCCGATCTCGACCTTCCGCTATGAGAGCAGGCAGGAGCCGAGGACGGCACTGCGGCTGCGGATTCGGGAGATCGCGCAGACTCGGGTTCGCTACGGCTACCGGAAAATCCGGGTGCTGTTGAACCGCGAAGGCTGGAAAGTCGGAAAGAAGCTGGTATATCGCCTGTATAAGGAAGAAGGCTTAACCCTGCGGCACAAGCCGCGCCGGAAGCGACGTGCCGCAATGCATCGGCGCGAACGTTTTCGACCCACGGCACCCAACCAGGTGTGGGGTTTGGATTTTGTCGCCGACCAGTTAGCCGATGGGCGACGCTTTCGAGCCCTGACCGTGCTGGATGTGTTCACGCGGGAGAGTCTGGCCATCGAAGTGGGACAGAGGTTGCGCGGGGAAGACGTGGTGGGCGCTCTGAATCAGATCCGGCAGAAGCGAGGAACCCCGAAACTGTTGTTCTGTGACAACGGGTCGGAGTTCACCAGTCAGATCATGGATCTCTGGGCGTATCACAGCCAGGTGCAGATCGACTTCTCACGGCCGGGAAAGCCGACTGACAACGCGCACGTGGAATCGTTCAACGGCACGCTGCGAGCGGAGTGTTTGGATGTGCATTGGTTCGCGACCTTGACCGAGGCCAAGCAAGTTATCGAGGATTGGAGGCGGGAATACAATGAGAGTCGTCCTCACCGGTCTCTGGGAGAACGAACGCCGAGTGAGTTCGCTTGTCAGATCGCTCTGAATGGCGATCTGCCAAGCTCACAAACCGTCGGAAACTCACCTTGAAAGTGTTACAGAAAAAGGGGACCGATCAGTAAACGGAGAAGTCACATTTCCGCTGGTCTAATTTACGGGGGGCAGGTCAATCATTATGCTAGCTCACAACCTTGGTCTGAAGGTCGTAGCCGAAGGCGCTGAAACAGCAGAGCAAGTCAGCCTGCTCAAACAGATGAACTGCGAACTCGTGCGAGGGTATTTCTTCGCCCGACCCGCTGACCATGCCGCTATTCAGGCATTCTTGATGAGCACCTATGCACCGGGAAGCCGGATCTTGGCGGCCGGGGGCCAAGCCACATAAATTAGACTTGTTGCAGCCTGAAAAGAACAACCTATCCTCCGGTACCCGTGGCTGCCTTCCTTTGGTCGAGTATGTCGTCCACCTTACGCAGGAGTTCTGAAGGAAGAAACGGTTTTTCCAGAATGTTCGCGCCGTATTCGCGCAGTTCGGGGAACTGATCGCCAAAGCCCGTTATAAACAAAAACGTGCTTTCGGGGCGAGCCACACGCATTCGCTGGGAAAGCTCAAGCCCGTTGACTTTGGGCATGACAATATCACTCACCACAATCTCTATTGTGCCCTCATGTTGCTTGCTCCGGCGGAGCGCCTCCTCACCATCGTCGGCAGGAAGGACAGAAAACCCAACCCCTTCAAGCGTCCGTTGCAGGAGGTTTCGAAGGTTATCGTTGTCTTCGACTATCAAGATAGTGATGGAACGACTGCGGGGCGGTTCGAGGTGAAGCCTCTGGTGCGGTGACTGAGCGTCCGTGGTGCGTCGTGTTTCCAGTTCACCCACAATCCGTCGAGCAAGAATCCGCAAGGCATCGATTTGCTCCTCGGTCATGATGTGCGGCACCCGGTCCATCACGCTGATGGCCCCTATCGCTTGGTGGCTGGAGGTGATTAGCGGCATCCCCGCAAAAAATCTGACCCCGACCTCCGTCACGAGGAGATTGTTCGCGAACGTCTCATCAGCGAGCGGATCAGACACGAAAAGGATGTCGGATCGCATTGCATGGGCGGAAAACGACCGCTCTCGCGGAATCTCATCGAATTCAAAGCCGATTTTCGCTTTGAGCCACACACGTTCCTTATCAACAAATCCGATCTTGCCGATGGGAGTATCGCAGATGAGGGTGGCAAGACGAAGTATGTCATCAAAAACTTGCTCGCAGGAGGTTCCCAGAATCCCAAAGCTATGAAGACTTTCGAGGCGGGAGCCTTCGTTTTCCGGCAGAGGCGCCTTCACTTACTCCTCCTAACAACACTTGAAGAGCAATCCCCGGCCGCTCGACACCCACATTTAGCAACGCCCTCTGCGAGAGAAAGCGACAAGGCAGCCCTGAGCTTCGACACGCTATTGAAGTAACTACTCAACATTCCGGGCGACCTCGGTAATTAGCGACCTCACTCCAAAGGCTCGAAGTGTGGTGATTGAATGCCGAGAGCCGCCAGCAGCTTCGTCAATCGTGTGTATGACATCGAGTGACGGTCGCAAATTCTCTCCCTCGATCTGGAACTTGCGAGCGAGACCGAATCCATAGTCAGTTGGCGCAACGATAAAGCAAGGGCGCATCAATCCGTTCAAGGCTGGTTCCTTGGCGAGCGCCTGTAGAAAACCGTGGGACAAAGCAAACTCGGTAGCAGATGAGAAGTCCACAATACTCGCACGAGCACGGGTCGCGGTTGAATACTTTCGCGCCGCCCAGTGACACTCTGCAACCGATCCCTCCGTGACCCGTCCCTCTAATCGGGCCAACAGGAATCTGTTGGCTGGGTCGAACTCAAATCGAAACGCCATTTGCATCTGCGATTTCAGAGAGCCTTCCGACTTCTAGTGCGTTCAGTCCTTCACCAACCACGCTAGCGCCTCCTCACGGGTCCTGAAAGTAGGAAATTCGCGGCGAGAGAAGCTACGCAAGCTCTCGGAGAACTCCAGAGGAAAGTTCTCCGCTCCCACCCACGCGGTTTTCTTGACATAAGGCTTATCAAAGACGGCAGCTTCCTTCATGACTCTCACGGCTTCCTCGTTGAAGGACGCCCCCGTGAAATCGGAAAATATCAAGACCGAACCACGCGGATGGTCAGCCACAACCTCAGGAAGTTCTCGTAAAATCTTTTCGATCCGGTCAGCCGAACAGTTTGACAGGTCTACAGTGAGAATTTGTTTACCCTGATTGGTGATGAACCCAATGCGCTCGTCCATGCTTTTTACCTTAGTGGTTAAATACAGATTAGCCAAAGAACCGCGATTTATACTTGCTTCAGAACAAATTGCTTGGGAGGGCGGTCGTGCCTTAGTTCATTGGAACTTTCGGAAGAGAACGATACGTCCACGTTTCTCGGTCGGGATGCCCCGTCGTTCGTAGCCGCTCAGCACTCGGTTTACAGTGTAGATTGTCGTTGCCGAAAGATCGCCAATATCTCGTTGGATGGATCGGCCGGTAACAAGGGTGCCATTTCCCTCCGCTGAACCGAAACTGCGGGCCAAGTCCGCTAAAGCCCAACGAATTCGGCGTTCAGCCGACGCTGTCGCCAGAAGACGGTATCGTTCACGTGAGTAGTGCAAATATCGAGTCGTGATGGCAAAAAGGTTCGTTGCGAGACGGGGCACTTCCTCTAGCAATGCCACGAATATCGCGGTTGTCCATGCATAAGTTCGGACGGGGGTGTCGCCGACCGCCGACGCGCCATAGTCCGAGCCTGCAACTGCCGCTCTGTCGCCACACAACTCACCGGGTCGGACGAACCGGATCAGCAACTCGCGACCATCGGCAGTGATCTCGTTAAGTCGGATGCGGCCAGATTCAAGGAAGAAACAATTCTCTCGCGGGTTCTCCTTGACGGAAGAGAAGCGCCCCCTTTAGGTGCTGCTCGTACCGAGGCCCGGCTTACAACCAGCTTCACATCATCTGACGACAATCCTTCAAATATCGCTGCATCCCGGACTATGAATAATGACGTGCTCACTTTTTGACCCACCTCGCTCCGGGCGACTGGTTTGATCCGGTGCTTGAGGAAGATGTGGTGCAGCCGTCCAACGAACGTCAGAGGGCTGCACCACCAGAGGAGTTAGCCGCAAGTCACACCACTCACATCGGGGAGAGGACGGCGGCTCCTTCAAAATATTCTCCTTGTGATTGGCCCACTCTATTCGAGCGAGTGGTTCCGCGTCTGTTCAATACTGCACATGTTGTTGTAAGGAGGGAGAGTGGGCTCAAAGCCAGTACAACATATGACTATAGTGTGGAACTAACATCGGTTGTTGGCATACCATGCAATAAGGGGGAATAAATCATGCCAGCCATCGCACTCCCGCGAGACGAAGAAGAATGGCGGCTTTTTGGGGCTTATGAGGCTTCGAGCGCCAAGGAGCACGCCGCCGCCAGCAAATTACTAAATCCGCATCATAGCTTGTCCGATCTGGCATACATGAAACTGCTCGGGGATTTGCGGGCTATCCGGATGGAATGCAACGCAGACATGCTCGCAATCATAGCCCATTATAAAAATGGGCGAGAATTCCTAACAGTACGTTGAAGAATGAAAGCGTGTGGAGGCGCTCACGTTGGGCAGTTAGACAAATGGGCTGCATACTGGGGAAAAAAGAGGCTCGAATCATGTACAACATCTCACGCAGCAAAACTGGCGGTGTGGTTCTAAGATGCAAAGCGTGCTCTCACAACGAGCGCGTCAACGAGTTCAACGACCGACACGGCAGTCGCCGCACGCAGGCAGCGGAAGCGATGCTGACTCACACCCGCGTCGATCACGGAAGAGAGCCCGTGGGCAGGCCAATGTCCGAGGCCCTAGAGTCGTGGGTCTGACAGGTGACTATGACAACCGTATGGGTAATGCTGGGCAACGCCTTCTACCTTGCACAATGGATGGGTGCGCGTTGACGATTATGTCGATGAGCACGGTTTAGTGGCAATGGTGCCCATGGTGGCTGCACCTAAGAACCGTCCGCTTCTGGACGCCCGGCAGCCGTAGTGACCGCTCGTAAAAGGCGGGCTAGGCTTCTGTGGAGAAGTATGGACCTCAAGCTGGGTGTCCAGTTTCTTACCGCACAGGGACTAGGCAGGGGTTGCGGGCATTTGGTGGCTGTGGTTCTTGTGTTTGCGGATGGCCGAGGGTGACGTTGTTGATTCGGTTGATTGCGACCAGACCATCGCGTCACTCCTCGACTTCCACCGCAGAATCCAAAATTCTGCGTTTGGACTTACCTGTCGTACATCTGATAATGCGTGGAGCACGGCTCTAGCTCCAGCAGGAAATCCTCGAAGTCGTAGCATTTCGCCGCGCTGATGTCGTCTGGAGAGCCGCCATTGCGTCGTCTAGAAGTATAGGAAAATCAAAATCTCGTGTTCGGCGCGAACGAGTCGTTGTGGCGGGTCGAGTGGGTGCTGTGGGTCGGAAGAAGCTATTTGGATCATTCCGTGAGGGCGAAGGACACGGCTGGTTGGGTCCAAGCGAGGACGGCAACGCGCAAATGGTATCTCTCGTCACGGATTGCGGCAGTAAGGTGAGGAATTTGCGGCCTAACTTCTGATTAGCAAGACGCCTGCGGCGCTAGTCGTCGCACCCATTTCATTCTGTTGCCTGTGCGGTCGAGAACGGGATCGTGTCCGAAGTCTCTCTCTATCGACTCCGCCCAAGGGCGGGGCTTGGGGCGGGGCCTTCGCACCTGTCTCAGAATGACAAAGATTGCGGCCTCGGTTTGCCTGAGAGCGCGCGGTGCAAACAGTCCAAAGCTCCGAACAGCGTGCTGGTAGGGCTCCAGAATGTGTTGAGCCCAACGGTCTGTGAACTCTTCCAGTGAGCACTGCACGTAAACCCTGCGACGCAACTTCTTGTCTTTGTACCAAAACCTGAGGGCTCGTTCCCCGATCCAGGTGATTCGACGCTGCGCGATGGGAGGCCGCCTTACGTAGCGGCCGGCGTATTGCAGGAAATGCCCCTTGTCTTCGAACGATTGAATCTTGATGCTCCACCAGCATCTTTCCAGATGAGTGAGCAGGTCTTCCATCTGGTCAGAGGTTAGCTCCGTCCGGAGCTGACCCGCTCGCAGGGCTGCACGGAGAAGCGCGATTACGGCCTTCTGCCAAGACTTCATCAGCAGGTCGCGATCGTAGTAGACGCGAGAAATCCAGGTGTTGGAAGACACGTGCAGACCTCCTCCAGAAACCATTGTGTGCACATGGGAGTTGAACTGCAATTTGCCGTTGAAGGTGTGGAGAATGGCAATGACGCCAACGCGCAAACCATGCCTCACACCCACCTGCGCCTGTATGACCTCGGCGGCTAGGGCTGACAGAGCCTTAGCTAAGGGCGGGTTGTCGCCAAAAAAGGGCCAAAGTAGATCTGGCATCGTGAATGTGATCCCCTTATACATCGCGTTTGGCAGCGCGGCCCACCGTTCGCGCAGCCACTGTACGTTGGCGCGGTAGCCACAACTCGGGCAAGCTCGCGATTTGCAGGTGTGGTAGAGGATGAGTTCCTGATTCTCCGAAGAGTAAACCTCGGCGCCCAACTCTGCACTGCGGCATTGCAGCGCCTTGGCAAAGGCCCGGCGAACCGCGGTGCGCATCTCATCACGGTCCCAATAGGAGCGCATCTTAGACAAGACCCTCTTGAGCGGATCGTGGTATTTCATGTCAGTTCTAACTCCTATTGAGAACGCGGTCCGGCCAACTGATCTTGACCGAGAAGAACAACGGTACGTTTATGCCGACCGACCCGTACCGCAACCGATCCCGGCTGTCGGGCCTCCTGGAGCTGTAAGGCGTCGAGTAACTGCGACAACATCGGGGCTGTTTCTCTGTTCTTTCGGCTGAGAGATTGACCGGCGGATCACCTTGTTCGTTGCGCGTTCCTCGCTGTAACGGATGAATTGCTCCGACTGCGCAGCTCGGGGCAACTTGCAGAATTGAACCGCGCGGTTGATTGTCAGCGTGTCGTCTCTTAAGCCTTCTATGAGTCGCGGGTGCGCGACTTCAAGCATGGTCTTAACGTTGCTAACGTTGCGTGCACTAACACCTGCGGAGCGGGCAATCTCTTGGCGTACATCAATATGCTGAGCTTCGGGCAGACTTGCCGAACCCTTGTACCTGCCCCCAGAGCGCATGTTGTCGCGCGCCCTCTGCTGGAAGTAGGGCTCCAGTTTGAGCGCAAGGCGAATGCGGACGAATGCATTCCAACCACGCAGGGGCTGATGGCGGCTGAGGATGAACTGTAGGGCTTCTTCCTCGCTGAGCGAATACTCGATGCAGTTTATTTCCTGCCTACCGTTGAAAATCGCAGACTGCCAATGCCCAATGCCAGCGAGAATTGTCCCGTTCGTCGTAATAAGAGTCGGCTCAGGAACGGGTTGTTCCTTTAGTCTGGCGGCATCGTTGAACTCGTTGATTGCTCCCGTCCAGCCGAGTTCCTCCAGAGCGCGGTGCAGTCGCAGTTGCCCTGGGGAACGAACAACCGGACGCCCATCCAACCGACTTATCACAGTTGGATTGAAAGACGGAGGTGTCGCCGGTGTGAGCAGATGAAGAACACCGGTCATTAGCGCGTCACCTGGGTCTGGGCGAGGGCATCACCGCTACGGCTCTCCAATATCTTGCGGGCGATCCAACCCTCGATTTCGGACTCAACCCAGCCAACCGCCCGCGCCCCGAGAGATATGGGACGGGGGAAAGAACCATCCGCCACACGGAGGTAGATTGAACTGCGTGAGAGTCCAGTCCGGGCCTTCACAGCTGGAAGCCGTAATATGTTGTGCGCCATCTTCAAACCTCGTTGAGCGATTTAGGAGCGATCAAGACACAACGTAGCTGGGCGATTTGGGCGATAAAAATCCCACCGAATGCAACGCATTGCGAGGCACTGCCTTAAAAATCAAGACGTTGCGAGTTGTGAAGGCAGCCATGTCGGCGTTGGGACAATGCAAGGTTCAGGCGGGCAGGAGCGGAAAACAGCAGGAGAATCACGGGTTAGAGCGGGTACGAGTTGGGCGAAAAAATTCCGCCCAACTATTTTCAACATTTCATGTTCTTTTTAATCGTGTCAGCATTGCGGCCCTTGGCAATGGACTGCTTGGCGATCTGCTGCGAGTACCAAACATCGGACATGTTCGGGCGTGATTGTTTTAGGACACGGTATGCCTTCTTCCAGCATTCATAAATATCTTGCGTATTCAGTTTGCGTGCTTCGCGTCTGGTGTTGGTTGGTGTATAGCGATTGTCTGCCGTGGTCACGGAGTCTACCAGTTGCCGGATCATGGCCTGATTGAGCGAGTATTTGCCATTGTCATAACCGATAAACTCAGAGAGTGGCACCGCGTTGTTCCCGGCAACCAAGGTCAACTCGCCATCGGCTTTGAGGCATAGCATGTGCTTGCGCTTTTCACCGGTAGCGATGCCAATTTCCCATAGTTCGCAATGACGTTCGGCTCTGATTGTCAGTTGATTCCTACGGGGAAGGCCGAGGCTTTGTGCGACAACTCCGCATAGGGCATTCATATCGCATCGCCATTGCGTAAGACGCTCGGCGGCAACAGCCACGCGGTTGATGTCACTCCGCTTGTCGCACACGATGAACGATGCCGCGCTGCGTGGTCCTGCGGGTGGCGTATGTACCGGCATAACGCATTCCTGCTCGCAGCCGGGACACACTGCGCTGGCAGCCGGACGCGTTTTCGCGAGCAACTTCTGCGACTTCATCGCCTTGACGGCTGCCGCAGGCCAGTGGCTCAGTTCCTCTTCGCTGACGAATACCGCAACCCCGCTTGTAGCTCCCATACGTGCCAGCAGTTCAAGAATCGCGTCCAGCGGCGTCATGCCACTGCAGTCTCCGCCGGTCCAGTTACATCCGGTCCCTCATGCGGTTCTTTGGGTTCAATCCCGGAGGCTTCCAGCATGTCGCGCAGCTTCAGGTCTAATTCGTCATACTTGAGCGAACAGGAATTGGGATGAGTAATGCGGATCGTCACAGTCTTCGGCGGTTTGTCGGCGTCCACTATAACCGGTGCCGTAAGCTCTACCTGGGTGACGTTGTACAGGTGCAGCGGCAGGGCTTTGCCGATCTTGTCGAGCAAGTCGTAAACCGCATCGCGATTGTCGGACACATCGGCTTCCAGCATGATGCGGTCGCCTTTCTTTATCTTGGACGACAGCCTCAGCTTCTTTACTGTCACGCTCTGAATACCACTGCCCACGTCGAAGGCAAAATTGAAGCTTTTCTGGCGTAGCGAGTTCAGGTCATAGACACGCCCGTCTTTGGGGTCTGTCGGTAGCTCGGGGAGTTTGAGAATCGCTGTGGCAAACATCTCTTGCAACGGCTCGATGGCCTTGTTTGCGCCGCGAAAATTTAGGTCGAGCGAACCTTCATTCTGTGAGTAGACGTAGATCACCTCAAAGGCAGGGTTGTGCGGGCGGCGTGCAAATTCCCCATCCACCCACTCAACGGTTTGTTGCGAGTAGTCTTCGGGATAGGCAAAGAAGTAGTCCAGTTCGCCGCGGCGGAAAAGTTCAACCACGCAATTCTTGCCCCGTCCCTCGGTGTTATGGAAGTAGTTGCGGATCAAATCAGCCAACTCGCGCCGACTGTCCATGTCCAATGCACTAGGCTTGTGCGGCAGGTTCTTTCGCTTGCGCCAGTAAGGCAACGTGTCGGCGTGATAGAAGAGGGTTGCCCCCTTCCAGAACATAGGATGGTCAAGGAAGGTGCCCATTGCGCGCTCGTAGTGGTTGGCAAGCGCCGCAAGCTTTTCAACAAATTCCGTGTACGCCTGCGGCTCTCCCTTCAAGTGCCATTGCGCCTCGTCGCGGATCGCGCAAAACCCCTTTTCGCAGCTCATTTCAAAGATACTAAGGAGTTCTGCGTCCATCGGCTTACGCTGATCGTCGAGCAATTCCAGCCACGCCGTGAACAACTCGTCTGGATGTGCTTCCTTCATGGCCACAAAATCCAGTTCGTCGAATAGTCCATGCCGTTGGAAGTATCGGGCGAGCAGAGCATTTGGCATCTGCCGGAAAAAGCTTTTAGTGGAGTAATGCCGAGTCATGCGTCCCCTTCTAATGCCGGTGGAATCTACGGACGAATTATGCCGGATATACTGTACATTACAGAACGTTCACAGTCTCGGTCATTTCCAATGTAGGGTTAGCCTGAAAAGTAGGCTTGAGTACGCATCCGACAGATGACTTCGAGTGGGTTGGAAATGCCGCCCGTCCAGAAGGCGTTCCATGCCTGGTCGATCTGACTGCGAAGTTCGCCGGTAAGCGCAAGGCTTTCGTGTGGAAACCATAATGCTATCGTATCCAGGGAGTTGCGCGCACGACTGTTTGCTTAGGAGAAGATGCAAGGTGGCGAGTGGCTTGCGGTCATTCGGCAGCGATCAGATTCTTCCACGGAACTGGATGATTTTCCCGCGAATCGCGTTCTGAGGGTCTGCCTGCGGGTAGCTCTTCGAACTGCTTCGTCGCCTTTCGCTCCGCTGCCACCTTCAGGCGCAGGTTACGCCGCGCCGCCATGCAACGGTATTATCTGCGCCCCTGCCGCGATCTTGTCGAGATAATCCGCCCAATACCGCATCATGCGCTTACGTTCTGGCAGATATTCGGCACGATTGTACGCACCCCGTACTTGGTTCCGTTCGCAGTGGGCAAGCTGTCGCTCGATGACGTCAGGTTGGAAACCGGCTTCGTTGAGGATGGTTGAGGCCACCGCACGGAAGCCGTGTCCAGTCATCTTGCCCTTGTAGCCCAGACGGTAGAGAGCAAACAACAGGGTGTTGTTGCTGATCGGTTTATCGCGGTTCCTGCCAGGAAAAACGTACCGGTTACCATATGATATTTCCTTAAGTTCGGACAGTATGGCAAGACTCTGCCGGGTGAGAGGGACAACGTGCTCGGCCCTCATCTTCATGCGCTCAGCGGGAATAATCCACAGCGTATTATTCAGATCAAACTCCACCCATTCGGCGCCTATCAGTTCTTGCGTACGAACAAATGTTTGGGCAAGTAGTTGCATGGCAAGGCGAGTTTGTTTGCCGCCAATGTCGTCATACTTTGCAATCGCCCGTAGCAAGTCGGGCAGTTCCTCGGAACGGACGGCGGCTTGATGTTGCTTTACATGCGGTGTCAACGCACCGCGCAGATCGACGGACAAGTTGCGAGTGCAGCGCCCGGTGGCAATACCGTAGCGGAATACCTGTCCGCAAACTTGTAACACGCGGTGGGCAAGATCATAGGAACCACGGGTCTCTATTTTACGAATAGCCTGCAACAGCTCCGGTGCTTCTATCTGGTCTAGCGGACGTTTGCCGAGAACGGGAAAGATGTTGGACTCAAGACGACGCTTTACGTCATCGGCATGGTGCGGCACCCAGGTATGCAGTTGTTTGTTGTACCACTCCAGCGCCACAGACTCGAAAGAGTTTTCAGCGGTGAGTTTCTTGCGCAGGTTTGTGGCCTTGCGCTCGGCGGACGGGTCAAGATCGGCTTCCAGTTGCTTGCGCAGCTCTTCACGTTTTCGCCGCGCATCGCTCAGAGTGACTTTGGGATAGACGCCAATGGAGAGGGATTTTTCCTTGCCCGCCTGCCAGTATCGCATCCGCCAATACTTCCGGCCATTGCGGTAAATCCACAGGTAAAGGCCATCACCATCATGGACCTTGCGGACACCCGCCCTATTGCTGGTGGCATTCTTGCATTCGACAGCGGACAGTAAATTTGTGGCCACCGTGGTAACTCCAAACCGGCTAAAATTAGTTACCACGATTTTTACCACGATTCACAGCCGGATGCAAATGGATGTCACTACACAGCCTTGGACTGCCAGACCGGCATAGAATAAGGCACTTTGTATCAACCGTGGATTTTATTGGATGAATTTAAATGTGGAACTGGCGGAGAGAGTGGGATTCGAACCCACGTTACCCTTTCGAGTAAACACGCTTTCCAAGCGTGCGCCTTCAGCCACTCGGCCATCTCTCCGGCGCCGTGCGAAACGATTGTTTTGATTCTAACAGCGCACGGACTGGCCGCGAACTGCGGATTCCCTCCCCTTCACCTTCGCTCAAGGTGGGGATGATAAATA
>Ga0075017_100001904_pt1 | contig 12939 bp, 9 predicted proteins | sample AleBraG_ABR_2012_FD_71475 | JGI IMG/M metagenome (GOLD analysis project Ga0075017, IMG submission 71475) | Freshwater sediment microbial communities in response to fracking from Pennsylvania, USA - Alex Branch Run_MetaG_ABR_2012 | ecosystem: Environmental > Aquatic > Freshwater > Creek >...
GTAATAGGGTAGGGATTGCAAAAGTTGGGCGGGGGGGAGCGGGATGGACTAGTATTTCGGTGGAATGGTTTGAGTGGAGTGGGTATTCTAGTTAGGGTAAGCAGCAGGATGGAATTGGGAACAAGACTTTTGCACAGGCTCTTCGCCCCCGCTTCGCTGGGTTTTGTACTGGCGATGGCGGCAGCATCTCCTGACGCGTCAGGGGCGGATACTTCGCGGGCGGTGAAGAAGCAGGCGGCCTCCGCGCAGTATGACCGGGCGGAGGAGTTGCGCACGGCGCTGAACAGCAAGGCCACCGAAAAGCGGACACTTAGCGAATACAAACAAGCGGTGACGAGTTACCGGCGCGTGGCCTTGATTACACCGCGAGCTCCGGAAGTGCCGGATTCGCTGGTGGCGGTGGGCGAACTTTATACGGAGATGGGCGAGCGGTTTGGGCGAACTTATTTTCAGTCCGCGGTGGATTCCTACCAATTTTTGTTGCGCGAATATCCCACGAATCATTTTTGCCAGGATGTGACACTGCGAATCGCGAAATTGCAACGCGATCAACTTGGGGATTCTCCTCAAGCGAAGAAGACGTATGAGGGTTTTCTGAAGAAGTATCCGCGGTCCGTGAAGAAACGCGAAGTGCAGGAGTCGCTGGCGGAATTGGCATTGCTACAAAACGGTGAAGCGGCTCAAAGTGGACCGAACGCGGCGGCGGTCCAGCCAGCAGAGAATCACCCAGAGGAAGCGGATAACAGCAGTTCGAGTCTGCGAACCGGCGGGGCGGCGCCGAGCAATGCGGATGGTTCGGGAGTCCCGCGTGTAAGGCGGATCCGAGCAGCGGCGGATGGCGATACGACGCGAGTCACGATTGATCTTGAGGACAGCGTGCAATATTCAAGCGGACGGATTCCGAATCCCGAGCGGATCTTTTTTGATTTGCACGCGGCGCGGCTCAGTGTGGAAGCGGCGCGGGGAAACGTTAAAGTGGAGGGCGGGCTGCTGACCGGGGTGCGCGTGGCGCAAAACCAGTCTGGCGTGGTCAGAGTGGTGCTGGACGTAAACGGCGTGAAAGATTACTCGGCGTCACTGACAAATAATCCGACCCAGCTCGTGATTGATCTGTTCGGAAGCGCTGCGAAGCAGCCGGTACAAACAGCCAAGGCGAGCGTTCCTTCACCGCGCAATTCCCTTCCCACTTTGAAGAATGCGAATTCAAAAGCAGCGAAGGGAAACAGCAAACCCGATTTGGTGCAGCCCGCAACCGCGCCGCAACCGACACGCGATGGGCAGTCCACGTTGACGCGGACGCTAGGATTAAAAATTGGAAGAATTGTGATTGACCCAGGACACGGCGGGCACGATACGGGAACGATTGGTCCGACGGGCTTGATGGAAAAGGATTTGTGCCTGGACGTGGCGCTGCGGCTGGGCAAGATGATCGAGCAGAAGTTGCCGGGCGCGGACGTAATGTATACGAGGTCGGATGACACGTTTGTGCCGCTGGAAGAGCGGACGCATATAGCGAATGAGGCGAAGGCTGACTTGTTCCTGTCGATTCACGCGAATTCGAGCAGCGATCATGGCGCCAGGGGGATCGAGACGTATTACCTGAACATGAAGGGTTCGGCAGAGGCGATGGAGGTGGCCGCGCGAGAAAATGCCACGGCGCAGGAAAATGTGCACCAACTGCAGGATCTGGTGAAGAGGATCGCGCAAACGGAAAAGATTGATGAGTCCCGCGAACTGGCTGCGGATGTACAGGAATCTCTGGCGAAAAGGATTCAGAAGGTCAGCAGAGGGGAGAAAAACCGCGGGGTGCGGAAAGCCCCGTTTGTAGTGCTGATTGGGGCGGACATGCCGTCCATCTTGACGGAGATTTCGTTTCTGAGCAATGCTGCGGACGAGCTGCTATTGAAGAAACCGGAGCAGCGGCAAAAAGTGGCGGAAGGTTTATATCAAGGAGTGGCTAGCTACCTCCAGAGCATCAACAGCGTAACGGTGAACCTGCCAGGAAAGGCCGGGACGAAGCCTCGCGCTCCTGCGCCGACCGTGGAACAATCTCGCAACCAAAACTAGGTTTGTGGTGTCTAATGGAAGCCGGGATGAGAAGCAGATTCCTATTCATGGGATTGGTGCTTGCGCTGGGCGCTGGTGAGCGGGTGTGTGCCACGGAGCAATCGCTTCTTCCGGAACAGTTCGGCGCATGGCACAAACAAAGCGGTGAGGTAAAGCGAGCGCAATCGCTCCTGTCGGCAGAAGCGGGTGAGCTGGAATACACCTGCAATCCCTACCACTCTGGTCCAGACACGATTACGATTTGCCTGGGGAAGTATCGCGATCCAAGCAGTGCGTACGAGATCTATACTTCATTCTTAAGTCCGAACATGGAGCCTTCCACTGTGGGAGGGCCATCGGCGATCGACACCGAAGAGTTTGTTGCGCTGATTGGGAACTTTGTTCTTGAGGTGCGCTCGCCAGCAAAGCCGAGCAAGGCAGAGCTTGAGCAGCTAGTTATGATGGTAAGCAAAGGTGCAGATCGGACTCCGCTGCCGCCGATTCGCGCGTATTTGCCGCGGGGATTCACGGATGGAACGCAGAGATACGCGCATGGACAAGCCGGGTTTGAAGCAGCACTTGGAGCTTTACATCGGTCGGATTACCAACGTCTCTCCAAGGAAATTGGATGGACCGGTGATGAAGCGGAAGCAATGCTGGCGGAGTACCGCGGCGGGAAAGACTCGGGTGTTGTGCTGCTGATTGACTATCCGACACAACAATTAGCGATGCAGCATTTGAAGCACCTTGAGTCGATCCTGCCAGATGTGGACAAGCAGGAAAAGACGAAGATTGAGAGACGCGGGTCGTTGCTGTCCATGGTGCTGGGACCGACAAGCGCGAGCTATGCGGATGGGCTGAGGGCGGCGGTGCGTTATCAAACGGAAGTGACGTGGCACGAGCCGACGCATACGATTACGGACCCGCCGTGGACAACGATTCTGGGAAAGATCATCACTTTGACGATGTTGTTCATGGTAGTGACGGTGGTCCTGGGAGTGGCGTTCGGAGGATTCAGGGTCGTGATGAAGAAAATGTTCCCGGGCAAGGTGTTTGACCGGCCAAATGAGATGGATGTGCTGCAGTTGGGGCTTTCCGGAAAGCGCATTGATTCCGAGGATTTTTACTAACCGGACTGAAACCAAGTAAGCGGCCAGGCTTGCAGTTTAGGCGGGCCGGGCAAGCCCGGCCCCTACTATGCTTCGTGCTGAAGAATCCCCGCCAATCGAGAGATTGGCGTTCCCGCGGGGCGCCGATAAAGAGCGTCTTTGGCAGATTCCTTCCCATAGAAAAAATAAGTAACGGAATTTGGGCGGGAGCGTCCAATTTGGTAGCCGAATTGATTGGGCAGTGCATTCGTGTGCTCGAATAGCGTAAACTTTTGAACCACACAAACAGGGACAGGTCCGATGATATCCGTGCGCAGATCAAGAGAAGGATTCAGACAGAGACACAACCTCCGGCGACACGTAGCAATTGTGCTGGGCGTGCTGGCAGGAGGCTGCGAAAAGGGAGCAGCAGGACCAGCGGGCGGCCCGGAAATGGGGGCGATACCAGTTCAAGTGCAGATTGTGCGGAGCGAAAGAATTGCGGAGACGACAGAATATCTGTCCGTCTTGAAGTCGCGGCATTCGGCGACGATCAACCCGCAAGTGGAAGGACAAATCGTAAGGATTTTCGTGAAATCGGGCGACCGAGTGACGGCGGGCACGCAGATTTTGCAAATTGATCCGCGGAAGCAAGAAGCAACCGTGGGCAGCCAAGAAGCTGCACGGGCGGCACAAGAGGCGAATTTGCAGTTTGCAAGAATATCGCTGGAGCGGGCACAAAAGCTGTTCGACGCGGGAGTAATCAGCAAACAGGATCTGGATTCCGCACAGACGAACTATTCCAATGCAACGGCTCAGTTGAAGGCGCTAGATGAACAGGTGAGACAGCAGCGGGTGGAGTTGCATTATTACGGTGTAATGGCCCCGATGGATGGGATTGTGGGCGACATTCCGGTACGGACCGGCGACCGCGTGACAGTGGCAACTTTGCTGACGACGATTGACGAACCGGGGGCTTTAGAGGCGTACATTTATGTTCCCGCGGACCAAGGGAAAAACCTAAAAGTCGGTATACCCGTAAAGTTGCTGGATGAATCTGGAAATAAAGTGAGCGAAAGCCGGATCAATTTTGTCTCGCCTGAGGTTGATCCCGAAACACAAACCGTTCTCGCCAAAGCGCCTGTGGAGAATGCGCAGACGCGGCTCCGGGTAGCCCAGCAGATTCGCGCACAGATTACCTGGGGCAGTCATGAGGGACCGGTGGTTCCGGTTCTCTCGGTGGTGCGAATCAACGGAAAGTTCTTCGGATTTGTGGCGGCCAAAGAGAACAACGGCACGTTTGCGCGGCAAAAATCGCTGGTTCTGGGTAACACAGTCGGGAACGACTTCGCCGTGATTCAGGGTCTGCAGCCGGGCGATCACTTGATTACGTCGGGGACGCAGTTTTTGCAGGACGGAATGCCGGTGAGCGAACAGATTCAGGCTGAGAACAAGAGTTCTCCGGCAAAGTAGGCGCAGCACTGCGAGAGATGCGCGCGCATTGAATTCCAGTAAAGGCGGAACTTTCCATTGTTCGTAGACTTCTTCATTCGGCGACCGGTGTTTGCCACGGTATGCGCGCTGTTCATTATTCTGGCGGGGGCGATCTCCATCCCCACACTGCCCATCGCGGAATTTCCTGATCTGGCGCCACCACAAGTTGTGGTGAGGAGCTTCTACATCGGCGCGAACGCGCAGACGGTAGAAACAGCGGTCACCATTCCCATGGAACAGGCGATCAACGGCGTTGAGGGAATGAAATACATCACCTCGACAAGCGGAAATGACGGGTCCAGCACGATCACGGTGACCTTTGACGTCACGCGAAGCGTGGACCTTGCGTCGGTGGACGTACAGAACCGCGTGAACCAAGCTCTGGGCCGGTTGCCAAACCAGGTGAAGAACACAGGAATTACCATCACGAAGCAGATTGGTGGATTCGTGTTCGGCGCGGGAGTGTACGCCGACGGCGATCAGTATGACAGCCTGTTCTTGAGCAACTACATGGATGTGTACGTGAAAGATTCGCTGAAGAGGGTGAAGGGAGTCGGGGACGCGATCATCTTTGGCGAGCGGAAGTATGCCATGAGGTTGTGGCTGGATCCGGCGAGGATGGCGGAGCGGGGCCTTTCAGCTACGACGGTTCTGAATGCATTGCAGGAGCAGAACGTGCAAGTTGCCGCGGGCCAGATTGGGCAACCGCCATCCTCGGCCTCTCAGGCGTATCAAATCAGCGTAAGAGCCGTGGGGCGGCTGAGTGAAACCACCGAATTTGAAAACATTATTTTGAAGTCTGGAACTGATGGAACTCTGGTTCGGGTAAAAGACGTCGGCCGCGCAGAATTGGGGGCCGAAGACTATAGCTCGATCCTGCGATTCAACGGTCACGAAGCGGTGGGACTGGCGGTGACGCAATTGCCGGGAGCGAACGCGCTCGACGTGGACCGGGCCGCGAAAGAAGAACTGCTGCGCTTATCGAAAAACTTTCCGCCTGGGCTGAAAGCGGGTGTTGCCTTCGATACGACGACAGTGATTGCGGAGTCCATCAAGGACGTACTCTACACACTGCTGGAAGCAATCCTCCTGGTCATTTTGGTGATCTACATTTTCTTGCAGGACTGGCGGAGCACGTTTATTCCGGCGGTGACGATCCCGGTCTCGCTGATTGGGACGTTTGTGTTCGTGAAGCTGCTGGGATTTTCGATCAACACGCTGACGATGTTTGGAATCACGCTGGCGACAGGGCTGGTGGTGGACGACGCGATTGTGGTGATTGAAAACGTGGAACGGCACATCGTGGAAGGAATCACTGAACCGCACAACGCGGCATCGGTGGCGATGAAAGAAGTGACCGGCGCGGTCATCGCGACGTCGCTGGTGCTGGTTGCGGTGTTCGTGCCGGTGGCGCTTTTCCCCGGAACGACGGGAATTCTGTTCAGACAATTTGCGCTGACGATTGCGTTTTCCGTTTCGATTTCGGCGTTTAATGCGTTGACGTTGACACCAGCGCTTTCCGCGATTTTTTTGGGTCGGCACCGCGAGCGCGCGAAGGGCACCTTTTTCAAGTTGTTCAATTCCGTTTTTGAGGCGGGGACGGCGCTCTACCGGAGCAGCGTCCGCGCCGCGATGAACTGGAAGCTGGCAACGCTGGTGATATTTTTCGCGCTCCTTGGGAGCACTTACCTGCTCTATCAGAAAGTCCCGCGAGCATTTTTGCCGGAAGATGATCAGGGCTACTTGATGTTCATTGTTCAAGCGCCGCAGGGGGCTTCCGTGAGTTACACGCGGGACATCTGCGCGAAGACGGCGGCGCTGATCGAGCGCGACCCAGACATCGGAGGAGTATTTTCGGTGATCGGCCAGGGCGCAGCGGGAGCAGCCTCCAACCAGGCAATCCTCTACGCCACCTTGCTTCCTTTTGATGAGCGTAAAGGTGAAGCACACTCTGCGCTTGCGGTGATTACGCGAATGCGGGGAAGCCTGGCGGCAGTTTCCGGTGCAATGGTAGTGCCATTCAATCCGCCGGCGGTGTTCGGGCTAGGACAGTTTGGCGGTTTCCAGTATGAATTGGAAGATCTGGGACGGAATTCACTGCAAACACTTTCAGACACTACGAACAAAATGGTGGCGGCCGGAAATGCGAGTCATGAAGTGGTGGGGCTGTTCACTGCCTTTACGGCGAACGATCCGCAATATCTGGTAAAGATTGACCGGGAGAAAGCCAAGAGTCTTCAGGTGCCGTTCAGCCAGATCACGGACGCGCTTCAGGTGTACATGGGATCGGTCTATGTGAATGATTTCGATTTCAACAGCCGCGCCTACCGGGTCTACGTGCAAGCCTCGAGCCAGTTTCGAGCCGAGTCCAAGGACATCGGACAATATTATGTGCGGTCGGATACAGGGAAAATGATCCCACTTGGGAATCTAATTACCGTGGAGCAAACGGCGAACCCGCAAGTGATTTCTCACTACAACCTATTTCGTTCAGCGGAAATTAATGGGAGCGCGGCACCAGGAAGAAGCTCCGGGGACGGCATCGCAGCGATCGAGGGCTTATCGAAAAAGATTTTGCCGAATGGGATGAACTTTGAATGGAGCGGGCTTTCACGCGAAGAGATCGAGTCTGGCGGAAAAGCGGTGGCGCTGTTTGTGTTGGGACTGGTGGTTGTTTATCTAACGCTCGCGGCGCAGTACGAAAGTTACGTGTTGCCGTTCATTGTGTTGTTGGCAGTGCCAGTGGCGCTGCTCGGTGCCATCGGTGCACAAGGGTTGCGGGGTTTGCAGAATGACGTGTTTTGCCAGATCGGACTGGTGATGCTGATCGGCCTGTCGAGTAAGAACGCGATCCTGATTGTGGAGTTTGCTGAGCAATTGCGAGCACGAGGAATGACCGTTGTTGACGCAGCGGTGGAAGCAGCGCGAATCCGGCTGCGGCCAATATTGATGACCTCACTGGCGTTCATTCTAGGCGTGCTGCCGCTGGTGCTGGCGCACGGGGCAGGGCGTGCGGGAAGGAATTCAGTCGGCACGACGGTTTTTGGCGGAATGATCGCGGCAACAACTCTAAACTTGCTCTTTATCCCGGTTCTGTATGTGATTGTGCGGACATTCGTGCCGGGTAACGTAACGCGGACGGCCCCCGACAGCAAATAGGTTGCGATCGTCACCGCAGAAGAATTGCGCTCAGGGCTCGTGAAAGTCAGTTGTGAAAACCGCAAGAATTGGCGGATAGTAGAGCGTATGGGAGCGCATTCAACACGAACGAAGCGAGCTGAGACGGGCGTCACCCTCCTTGAGTTGATCATTGCCTCTGCCCTATTGCTGATCTTGTCTGCGGCCGCGCTGCCTATTGTGCGATTCACGATCGTAAGGCAGCGCGAAGCGGAACTTCATCGGGCGCTGCGCGAGATGCGCGATGCGATCGACCGGTACAAGGATTATTCGGACCGAAATCTGATTCGCGTGGAAGTTGGCAGCGAAGGATATCCGAAGGATCTGGAGACTTTAGTTAAAGGCGTTACTGTCGGAACAGGCGGCGGGCAGAAATTGCGATTTTTGAGGCGCATTCCGGTAGATCCCATGACGGGTCGCGCGGAGTGGGATGCGCAGTCCGTGCAGGATGATCCCGATTCGCGGTCCGGGAGCGGCGATAATCTTTTCGATGTACATTCGAAATCGCAAGGGATGGCGCAAGATGGAACCCGCTACTCGGATTGGTGAGGAGCTTCAGCGGCTGGATGCTGGGAGTTAGTAGTCAGAATTTAGGCAGAACGAGGAGGTTAGAGGCTAGACGATAAGATTCAAGAATTAGAATGTTGTTCCGGCCCGTCTTCGTTGGTCCCTCGACTCGTAGACATTGAAAAATAGAAACTTTTCGTGAGCACTCGACTGGCTAACTGCGGGCGAGTATTATCCTCAGGCGGAAAAAGCAGCAAAGACACTCCGGCAGAGGTGAGCGAAATGAAAAATTTGAGCACTTCCTTCCTTTCGGATTGCCGGCACATTCTGAAATACACACTTTTGATGATAGCGCTCGCTGTGGCGACAGCGTTTTCGCCCTTGGCTGGCGCCGCGGACGATTACTACAGCCACGTTTTCTTCGACAACAGCCTGACACCGGATACTTACTCTTACAGCGCTGGGCAAGCGATCGCACCAAGTTTTTTGAAAGTGAAAGACTGGAAATTGCCCGTGGAGACGAAGACCTTTCTGACGCCGCCGAATGCACTTCGGGTGGAGTGGCAGTCCGAGGCAGGCGGCGGATGGGAAGCGGAGGTGCGGCTAGTGAATTTTCGCAACCGCTTGCCGCAAATGCGAGGCGAACATTTATACATCTGGGCTTATGCGCCGCAGGCGATTGCGGCAGCTGATCTCCCTATGATTACTTTGTCGAATACTCGCGAGGGCTTGCAGGTGGCGCAGTTTCCGGGGAGTTTTACGGACTCGCTGCCATTGGCCAAATTTACGGGTGATCTTGCCGCAGGACGGTGGGTGCGGGTCCGAATTCCCTTCTCTGCGTTCAAGACTGGTTCCATTTATGCTTTCGATCCGAAATACTTGCAGAACATTATTTTCCATCAAGGGCGCGCGGATGGCGTACGGCACACCCTTATTTTGGACGAGATTCGAGTGGATGACGACGATGAGGTAGGCGGCGATCGAGAATCGGAAGCAAAGCTGAGCTCTCCTGCAAACGTAAGCGCAATCGGGTATGACCGGCACGTTGAAGTTCGTTGGGACGAGGTGAAAACGGCCGAACTAGCGCGGTATGTGGTTTTCAGATCAATGGAAGGAGGAAAGTTTGAGCCGATCGGAATTCAGTTGCCGGGGATCCACCGTTACACTGATTTTTTGGGGAAGTCTGGCGTGAAAGCGGAGTACAAGATAGCGGCTTCGGACAGGGGTGAGCGGTTGTCGCCGCTTTCGAAGGTGGCGAGTGCTTCCACGCGGGAATTCAGCGACGACGAGTTGTTAACCATGTTGCAGGAAGCTTGTTTTCACTATTACTGGGAGGGCGCCGACCCTTACTCGGGGATGACGCGGGAAAATATTCCCGGTGACGACAGAATCGTGGCAACAGGAGCAAGCGGGTTCGGGATCACGGCGCTGGTTGCGGGAACGAATCGCGGGTTCATCGCACGGGAGCAGGGAGTGGAGCGTCTAACCAAGATCGTTGGGTTTCTGGAGCGCGCTGACCGCTATCACGGTGTGTGGTCGCACTACATGGATGGCAGCACGGGGAAGACGATGCCTGTGTTTGGCATGTTTGATGACGGGGGAGACTTGGTGGAGACCTCATTCCTAATGCAGGGGCTCCTTGCGGCGCGGCAGTTTTTTAGCGGTACGAGTCAGGCTGAAACAGCGCTGCGCGTGCGAATAACGAAATTGTGGGAGTCCGTCGAATGGGATTGGTACCGGCAGAACACGCAGAGCGATTTCTTGTACTGGCATTGGTCACCTCGATGGAGCTGGCAGATTCACCACAATCTGATCGGATTCAACGAGGTGATGATTACGTATTTATTAGCAATTGCTTCGCCGACACACGGCGTTCCTGCTGATATGTACTACTCAGGGTGGGCAAACCAGTCGCAGACGGGGCAGAGCTATCGTCAGGGATGGTCTGGTTCCGCGGAAGGAAAATTCTATTCGAATGGGACGACGTACTTCGGGATTAAACTGGATGTCGGAGTCGGAACTGGCGGGCCACTATTTTTCACGCACTATTCCTACATGGGGTTTGACCCGCACAGTTTCCATGACCGGTACACGTCGGCTTCCTATTTTGAGAACAATCGCAATATCGCGCTGATCAGCCATGCATATTCGATTGTGAATCCGAAGCACTACGAAGGTTACGGAGTGAATGCGTGGGGACTGACGGCGAGCGATGGGCCGTACGGATATGTCCCTCATGCGCCGGACAACGCCAACGATTTGGGGACGATCACGCCAACGGGCGCGCTCGCGTCTTTTCCATACACCCCTGAAGCGTCCATGGAAGCCTTCAAGCATTACTATCGGGATTTAGGCGCCACAATGTGGGACATCTATGGGCCGCGCGACGCGTACAATCCTGGCCAGAACTGGGTCTCGCCCATTTATATGGGGCTGAACCAGGCGCCCATCGTAACGATGATTGAAAACTACCGCAGCGGAATCGTCTGGAAGAGTTTTATGGCCAATCCGGAGATTGGTGAGATGTTGCGGAAGCTGGAGATGGCGGCAAAGAAGTAGCCCTTCCATCCGGGGTGCGCCCCTAAATGAGCCGAGTAGAATTCAGACTAATAAGCGACCTTCCTACGATCGGCGCGATGCAGGCTCTGTGCGAAGTTGGTCGGTGGATTCCAGAAGATGGCTCTGTGGTTAGATTCGACGATATTCAAAGTGCCGCATTCCAAAATCCCGGACTCACGACTGCAAAGCAGCCACCGCGAGAGATGGGTATACTCGCAGCCAAGACCTTTCTACAGCGGCTCGCCGCGCCAGCGCGTGCTCCCTATCTGAAAGAAATCGTTGTGGAGCCGGGCCAGAGCCCCAGAGGCAGCACGGCCTCAGTCAAGAGACAAGAATAGATTTCTATCGTCTCATTCACTCACTCATTCACTTCCCTTCGCCCGCTCCGGAGAACCTGATACTCTGTCTCCTTCATGGATTCCGCTAATCGCGCGCTTTTTCTGTTGCTGTTTCTTGGCTGCTTCACCGGATTCATCTCACCTCCTGTTGCGCTCACCATCGGCATATTTTTCGGTCTGATCCTCTCGAACCCATTTCCAAAACAGACTAGATTCGGCTCGCAGTGGCTGCTGCAAGGCTCGCTGATTGGCCTGGGCTTTGGGATGAATATCCACGAAGTTCTGAAAGCGGGAAGCCGGGGATTTCTGTATACGGCCCTCGGTATTTCCACCGCCCTGATCGCTGGCACGGTCATCGGAAAATGGCTGCAAATTCGGGGAAATTCCTCTTACCTGATTTCTGTCGGTACGGCTGTGTGCGGAGGAAGCGCGATTGCAGCTGTTGCTCCTATCCTTCATGCCGACGAAGAGGAAATCGCCGTTTCGCTTGGAACCGTTTTTGTACTCAATTCCGTCGCTCTGATTCTGTTCCCGCCCCTGGGCCATTACCTGAATCTTTCACAGACTCAGTTCGGGCTGTGGGCCGCCATTGCCATCCACGATACAAGTTCGGTGGTTGGAGCTGCCGCTCGTTATGGACAGCAAGCACTGTTGATCGGAACAACTGTCAAGCTAGCGCGAGCTTTGTGGATCGCGCCGCTCTCGCTGGCAATTGCCGCGATGAAACACAGCAAAGCAAAAATTCAGTTCCCATGGTTCATCCTATTTTTCTGCATTGCGGCGCTGGTAAACACCTTTTCGACGGCCTCGGCTCCACTGATGAAAAACCTCTTCCAGCTTGGCCGGCTGGGGCTTACGGCCACGCTTTTCCTGGTCGGCAGCGGTCTATCCCTCGCAACTTTGAAAAAGGTAGGTTGGAGGCCAATGGTCCAGGGCGTCCTGCTCTGGATCGTTGTAGGCCTGAGCTCCCTCTACTTAATCAAGAGCGGATGGATTGGTCTTTGAATGCGCGGAATGTTAGCCTGCTGACAAAATGCATTTGGAAGAGACAGGTTATTACCTAGGTAGCTAACACGTTCTGTAACCCATATTTCCGGGTTGGACCCAAAAAATCTGGAGCCGAGAGTCGGGATTGAACCGACGACCTGCCGATTACGAATCGGCTGCTCTACCACTGAGCTACCTCGGCCCACACTTACGACAATAGCATTCGTCGAAAAAAACTGTCAATTCATCCAGAAAATACCTGATTGTTTATCGGGAAAATGGGTACATCGCCCAGCCAATCCCCACACCCAGCACGATGAAGAGGAACAGCGTCCAAAGGACATATTTCACTCTGTCCGAAGTTCTTCGGCGCCCGAGGGTTCCAAATGCAACTGAAATGACCAGTGCAAAGAGAAGCATCGCCTGCAAATGACTTACTTTTATCGCAAGAGTCTCGGCCATCATCCCTTGCGCCCTCGCGCAACTTCGTAGGCATGCAGGGCCGCGAGGATATTCAACACTCCAGCAGCCGCAAGGAACCGAGTGCCGTAATCTCCGTCTGCGTGCGAGACGTCAGCCCCGTTCTTCTCAAGCGACCTGGCGATTAAGTAGAAACTCCCTGTACCGAGATCGGCCACGAAACCCAAAGCGTCAAACGCGTCGCTGCCCCGCGACGTAAATACATTTCCGCGCATCCCCGCGCCCAGCCCGACCAAAAGCCCTACACTCACAAAACAGATTGC
>Ga0075017_100001905_pt1 | contig 12935 bp, 9 predicted proteins | sample AleBraG_ABR_2012_FD_71475 | JGI IMG/M metagenome (GOLD analysis project Ga0075017, IMG submission 71475) | Freshwater sediment microbial communities in response to fracking from Pennsylvania, USA - Alex Branch Run_MetaG_ABR_2012 | ecosystem: Environmental > Aquatic > Freshwater > Creek >...
GACTCTGCCGTCATCAGACAAGTTCGGGGACCAACGTTGGATCGGAATCCGTTGGATCGCATTCCTGCATCTGGTCTATACGGCCATAACCTTTTATTGGCTCTGGTCCTCGCAGTCGGCGAGCGGAGACTTTGTCGATTACACCTACACTCTCTGCCTCGTCTTCACAGCCAGCGTCGCGTGGCTGGCAGTCAGCTGTTACCTGGCATGCCGCAGTGTGTACCATCCGTACTTTCTTTTCCTTTTGTCGGCTGTGCTCTTCAACGGCGGGCAACTGTTCTCCAGGGCATTTCGACTGACCGAATTGGAAATTGCCCTGGGCCGATTCTCGCAACCGACGCTTCAGGCCACCATCATTCTGACCCTGGAATGCCTGCTATCTCTGCATTTGGGCATCCTCTTCTATCTGCTCGTTCGCAGAACTTCCTCCAGCCGGCGATCCTACGATGATCTTCGCGTTTCGCAAGCGGTGGCGCAAACGGGCTACGGATTAATGCTTTGTACCGCGGTTCCATACGCGCTTCTAGTCATTCACCAACTGCGGGCATCGGCGGGCGGATATGAAGGGTTGTATACCAGGGACACAAGCTTCTTGTCATCGATAGAGGGCGTGGGTGGCAATCTATACCTGTCGGGGCTGATATTCGCATTGGCGGGAAGTACCTGGAGGCGTTTGCCTTCAAAAACATTGCTGGTTCTGACTGCACTCGACATTGGAGTTTCGCTGTTTGTCGGGAACAGGGCAAGGGCCATGATGCTGCTATGCGGTTTCTTATTTGTTTGGACTCGGCGGGTCGGCCGGATCCCGAGATTTGTAACCGTCGGGCTGCTTGTTGGCGCGACAGTGACACTCTCAGTTGTCGCAGTTGCGCGAAACTTTCCCGCTGGGGAGCGAATAGCTGCCATTCGGTCAATTAGCAGAATGCCTGAAAAATCCAATGCGGCCTTTGCTGTGCTTCAAGATATGGGCACAACCTTTTCGGCTACCGCCTACACTGTGGAGTTGGTCCCACAGGATAGAAAGTTTGAATGGGGAATGACTTATGCAAGGTCCGTTCTCTTTCTTACGCCGGGACTAGGACGCATCTTGAACTCCAGTGAGAAGCCGGTCCAACTGGCGGCGTGGCTTATTGGCGAGGTTGACCCCGTGGGCGCCGCCAACAATGGCGGCATCGGGTTTTCCTACATCGCGGAGGCGTATCTCAATTTTGGGATGTTTGGTGCTCCAATCGCATGCAGTGTCATTGGCTTCTTGATCGCTTTGTTGTTCTTCAGAGGGGACGATGCATTCTCGGTAGCCGTTTCGGGGTGTGCACTTTTGTGCATGCCATTCTTTCCACGAGACGAATCCGTTGTGATTCTGCGGGCTGTTGTCTGGCAGTGCATTCTCCCGGCAATCGCGGCGAAAATGGCGGTTCAGACAATGCGCGCCAAGCCTCGCGCAACGGCCGACTCGAGCCCATTCGGACTGACTCAGCAAGGGTGATGGAGCACTTTCATTCAATGCGCATCTTGATGTCCCCACCGCCTTCCAAAAGAAACAGCATCGGGATTCTACTCACCCGAGTCGCGCACGAGATGCGAAGGCGGGGCTATAAGATCACTGGCGGCCTGTTTCATTATCTAGGATTCGACCTTTCGGCCTGGCAAGGAGTCTTCGTATTCGGAACCCCACGCTGGCTTCCGAAACTCATCCGCGACCACAGGGCGGTCACGATTACGATTGGCAGGCCTGAAATCAGGGAAGAAGACGAGGCGCTGGGCTTTCCCTATCTCGTTGAGCATGAAGTCCAGGAAGCGAAGATGGCTGAAGCCATTCTAGGCGCCTCAAAAGTGGCCTTTATCTCCCATTATGTGAAGAATGTTTGGCAGGAGATATTCGCCAAGCGTGGACTGCCTTTTCCTGAAGAGAAAACGGCTATTGTGCATCACGGCGTCGATCTAACTCGTTTCACTCCAGACCCTTCACAGCGAACGGAACCGTTCGTCATCGGAATGGCCGGCCAATTCAGAAGAACACAGGGCCTTCAGGCCATCTTCGAAATCTCCAGGCGGCTGCAGTTTCCACATAGTCTCGTGCTCGTGGGCTCGATGACGCCCGAGTATCGGCGAGTCTTTGACGCGGGTATGATAAATCCCGATCTTTCGGCTCGCACGACCCATATTCCATGGGTTCCGGCGGAGGAGCTACCCAATTACTACCGCCAGATGAGCTGCTTCTATCATCCGAATATTGGGGAACCTTTCGGGATCGTCGTGGCTGAGGCATTGGCGTGTGGCGTTCCGGTCGTCTGTCCGAGATACGGAGGGCCAGCCGAGTTCGTTCTCCCCTACGGGGGCGTCGCAGTAGACACAACCAACTGGGACTACGGCGAAATGTTCATCAGCGGGATGGAGCAGGCAATATTGCAAATCCACGCGCGCCTGGAAGCGTATTCAGCAGGAGCCCGGCAACAGGCGGAGAGGCTGCTCTCTATTGAATCGTGTGTTGACGCTTACCTCGATCTGATGGGGTTGCCCCGCGCAGCAACCTCGATTGACGGCATTCGAGAAACGTCCTGTGAATTGAGATAGAACGAGAAGAAGAAGGGCGCGTCGCTTGGATGCCGATCTTGAAATCTACTAGTTCCAATCAAGGAGTCGGGGCACAAATCCCGAATATCCGGACCACCTATCTATCCACTTCCGTAACCCTGATCCTCGGACTTGGCTGCAATCTGATCTCCGGCGTACTAAGCGCCCGAATGCTCGCGCCGGCAGGACGGGGAGCGCTGGCAGTCATCACCTACTATCCGTCGCTGATCTCTTCGATCCTCCCTCTGGGTATTCCGCTCGCGACTTCTCTTCATATGTGTTCCGGACGGCGATCGGCGGATCAGGCTGCATCGACCGGATTCTGGCTCACTGCGATCCTCGGCGTCATTGGCTCGGCTGCTGCGGTGCTGTTTGTGCCGTTCCTGCTTCCGGCGGACAAGCTGCAGCTGAGGTTCGCTGTCCAGCTTGTATGCGGACTGTCCATTGCAATGGTTCTCAGTCCCGTGCTCTATGCAATCGAGCGATCGCGGCACATGTTTCATTGGGTAAACGGCCTGCAGTTGCTGACCACCGTATCCTACATCGCGGCGCTGGGGATTATGTGGTGGACGCACAGCGCCTCGGCTCTGGTCATCGGCATCATCTTGCAAGTGATCCAGTGGGGCCTGGTCGTTCTGCATGTCTGGCGACTCGGAAAGAATAGTTTCCTGACCCGGATCGATTTAAGCTATTGCCGGGTACTCTTCGTCCATGGGCTCAGATTCTTTGGCCCCGCGGGAGCGGCGCTCATCTATATCCTGGCCGACCGGGCGATCCTGATTCGAAATGCCGGCTTTGTGGAGAACGGATTGTATGCCGTGGCCTTCTCCGCCGCCTATCCCCTGTCCCTTCTTGCCGAGGCATTTGCTCAACTCGGGTTCATCGAAGTTGCCGCATCCCGGGATCCAGCGGACCTGATCGTCCATCGGATGTGCGCGTTGAAGATCGTGATTATTGTTGCGGCTCTTGGCGCAATCTGCGTGGTCTCTCCATTGATCCGGTTTGCGTTTGGAAATGCCTTCGCCGGAGCCATCGTACCTACTTACATCCTTCTCGGGGTAATGGCCATGCGCGCTCATTCGCGCGCGCTTGAATCGATGCTGCGCGGCGCCGATCGCGCATGGCCGGGAATTGTATCCAATACCGTGTCCTTCGGAATCGTAGTGATCGGCGCCTCAGGCGGATTCATCACCGGAGCACAAAGCCTGGCTCTTAATCTGGTCGTTGCCGAGGCATTCGCTTTCGCGATTCTCGTCGCCGCGTCCAGTTCGATTCTGCGGATCTCTCCGATTCGTCTGCTCGGCATGCCGATGAGTTTTATTTCCGATCTTCCTCGACAGTTGAGCGTGAGTTGGTCGGAATTGACCAGCCAATTGGCCCACGCTAAGTAGCTCGGACGCCCTAACCATTCATTGATGGGGATATTGTCGCTCCGCGTCTCGATTCAGGCAATCGATTCGCATGGTTTGCCGGCTGCCCTGTCCGCAAATAAGTGAAGAAAGAGTACCAAAGCGAAACCAGGAAGAGAGACATCGCCCTATGATTTCCACTTTTTCCAAGAGAGTCATCAATTTTGTACGTCCGAAGCCGCATCAGATACCAATCAACGTGAGCGAGATCCTGCGCAACCAGTCCGCGGCAGATCTGGTCGCCAGGTTCAACGACCTTTACTACATGCTGGGCATCGCCGACAGGATGGAATGGCGAGGAGTGAGAATCACCAAGAACCCTTGCGACCTGTGGACAGTAGCCAGCCTGATCTCTCGAATCAAGCCTGCGGTCATCGTTGAGACGGGCACTGCTTTTGGAGGGTCGGCGCTCTTTTATGCGGACATCGCGCGGCTGCATGGAATCCCCACCCGAGTGATTACGGTGGATGTGAATCCGAAGATGCCGTCGATTTGCGAGATTCCTAAAATTGTGTCACTCACCGGATATTCCACGGACCAGTCAATCGTGGGCGAGATCAAGTCGCTCGTTGGAAACCAGTCTCCCGTGATGGTGATCCTGGATTCCGATCACTCGCGCGAGAATGTTGCAAGAGAACTGGAACTCTACTCGCCGATGGTCACCGTCGGATCCTATCTGATCGTCGAGGATACGAATGTCAACGGGCATCCAAGCTTTAATGGGCACGGCCCCGGCCCCTTCGAAGCGGCCGAGGCGTTCTGTGCCAGCAACCCGAATTATGCGTGCGACAAGGAATGCGAGCAACATCTGCTTACATTCAACCCCAGCGGATTTCTGAGGAGGATTGCGTGAACTTCCGCCACCGCGGCCTGATCAAAAGGAAGTCGATTGGGGTTCTCGCCTACGATCTCTCGGAGGTGACAGCCGACTTTCTCCAAAGCCTCGCCGCCCGGTGCGCGCACTCGATCAAGTGTTATCCGGTGTTTTACCACCAGCACCAGGAACACTCGGGCGTGGCGCATCTTCCCTCCGCGATTCGGGGCCGATACCTCTCGATCTCAGGTCAGAACGGGGTGCCTGAGGGAACGGTTCGAAACTGGAATCTGCAAGCGGCGACTCGCTGCGCAATCGAGTCCGATGTTGTGGTGTTGATGGGCCTGCAGGCGGTTAGCGCGCTGATCTGCGCGTCGATTGCCCGCTTGCTCGGCAAGCCTCTGATCTCGGTGAATCAAACACTTCCGTACGAGGTCGAGCGCAATCGCCAGTGGCCGATCAGAGTGGCGAAGCGATTCCTTCTGGCCCTAAGCACAGTGGCGATCTACCAGACTGAGATCAGCAGGGAGACTCTGTTGCGGCTTTACGGGGTCCGGGAAGACCGGCTCTGCAAGGCGATCTTCAGCAGCGGTTACGAAGAGTTTGAAAAGCGATGGGATGGCCGGAATGCGCGGCCGAATCCGCTTCCGCGGGCAAGGTTGGCCGCCGGCCATCCTTACATTGTTGCTTTCGTCGGCAATCTCCACCCTTTCAAAGGCGTACGCGACCTGATCGCCGCTGTCCCCGAGATCGCGAAGCAGGCCGACGTGCGCGTAGTGTTTGCCGGACCCGAAGAGTTGCGGAATGGAGCGGGTGGGACGGTGAGCGACTATCTTGCTCTAGCGGAAAGCCTCGGAGTTCGTGATCGTGTCGAATTTCTGGGCCAGTTGGACCGCGACGATCTGGTCTGGCTCTATGATGCCGCGGACATCGTTGCCCTGCCGAGTTATCGCGACACGTTCGGCAAGGTATTCGTGGAAGGGGCATTGGCCGGGTGCGCCCTGATTTCGACTGATGCCTGCGGAGCCTCCGGAACAATAGTTCGCGATGGAGAGAATGGCTTCGTGATTCGCAGAGGCGACGTGCAGGGTCTTGCCGAAGCCATCGTCCGAATCCTCGAACCCGCAACCCTGGCTCGAATGCAGAAACGGTCGCGGGAACTAGTTCGCAGCGAATGCGATCCCCTGAGCGAGATTGAAGGGTACTGCGTAGCGATCGATGCAGCCCTGGGAAGGGCATAAAGTTTATATGGCTCCGTTGATTTCAATTTGCATTCCGTCTTACAACCGGCCCGTAGAGCTTGGCGAGTTGCTTGCAAGTATTGCGCTCGAACCGCGTGGCGGGTGGGAGATCGTCATCTCGGAAGACCACGCGCCCAGGCGGAGCGAAGTACTGTCTTCCGTTGAAAGCTTTCGCGCCGGGCATCCTGACATTCCGGTCGCGTACTTCTCCAATGAGCGCAACCTCGGGTTCGACGCCAACCTGCGCATCCTGTTCGAACGGGCCTCGGGCGCTTACTGCCTGTTCATGGGAGATGACGACGTGCTGTGCAGCGGAGCGCTATCCGAGGTCCGTGCCGCGGTCGCGCATCCGAATATTGGCGTTGTGCTCCGCTCCTGGCAATCCGTCGACAAGGCCACCGGCCAATCGATCGAGTTGCATCGCTACTACCCGGACGATTGTCTTTTTGTAGCCGGCCGGTCGACGATTCTCTCCTTCTTTCGAAAGTCCGTCTTCCTTTCCGGCCTTGTGATCCATCGGGAGAGCGCTCTGCGCTTCGCGACGGAAAGATTCGACGGAACCCTGCTGTATCAATTGTGGCTCGTGGGCAAGATCCTCGCCGAGAAGAACGGGTATTACATAGCGGACATCCTGTCTTTGAGACGCGCGGGTGGGGAACATTTCTTTGGCTCGGCTGAGGCGGAAAAAGGTCGATTCGAGCCGAAGAAGACAACGCCTCGGCACTCACTCACTTTTGTCGAAGGACTGCTTGGCATTGCCGACGCTCTTGATGAGGAAGGTGGGAGAGTGGCGCAGGAGATTCGTCGGGAGTTGGCGGCCTATTCGTTTCCGCTTTTGTCAATGCACGCCGAGCATCTGTCGCACCGGGAATTCCGGGCCTATGCAAACGACCTGGCCCGTCTCGGTCTCGGCAAGTCCCGGTTGTTCTGGAGTTACTACTGTTTGCTAAGCATTATGGGTACGGGCATGTCCGAACGCGCGATACGTCTGGCGAAGCGGCTGCTTGGTTCAACGCCGATCCTGGTTCGTACCTGAGAGCCGACGAGTCGATCCCGCGTCATTCACATGACGTGAATCCATCCTCTTTGCAGTTCATCGGGTGGCGCAAGATCGGGGCCACGCTTGATTAATTCGATAGGTAACCGAGGAAAAGAATTGCGCGTTCTTATCGTTCAAGGCGCGTTTGAAGATATGTACGAGCCAGCCTGGCTCCGCGGACTCCAGGAACTTGGCGTAGAGACAGAACTGTTTCATTCACATGCCTTCACTCTCCCAGGGGTGCTTGGAAGAATCGAGCAGAGAGTTCTCGCCGGACCCGGCGTGAGTCGCCTGAGAACGGCGTTGCTTGATCGCGTGCGCGCCTGGAAGCCGGATGTGACGCTCCTTTATCAGGGACACTATTTTGACTCCGCAACAGTGCGACGCCTGCGGCAACACACATTCGTTACCGGTTATCACAACGACGACCCCTTTGGAGTGAAGAAGAACATCCTGCGCTACCGTCACCTGCACAAGGCGCTTCGCGATTACGACGGCTTTCATGCGTACCGCAAGCCAAACGTCGATGAACTCGCTTCAGCCGGTGTTCCGCATGTCAAATTGCTTCTTCCATATTTCCGGCCCTGGGTGGATTACCCAAGGAGCCTCAGCGCGGAGGAATCCCAAAAGTGGTCTTGCGACCTATGCTTCGCAGGGCACCTTGAGCCGGATGAACGGATACAGTACATCTCCGCGATTGCACGCCGCGACATCAGGTTCCGCCTTTACACCCAATCCGAACACGCCCGGCGTCATCTTCCGTCGGACGTGTGGAGCCGGATTGGTCCCACCCAGGTGGCCCGCGACGACGACTATCGAAAGGCTCTCTGCGGGAGCCGCATTGCCCTCTCCTTTTATAGCCGCTGGAATCGCGATCAATACACGCGCCGATCGTTTGAGATTCCAGCTTGCCGGGTCTTCCTTCTCTCCGAACGGACCGAGGCCATGACCTCACTGTTTACGGAAGGAACTGAGGCCGAGTATTTCTCTTCTGTCGAAGAGCTCCTGGATAAAGCGCGGTTTTACCTGGAACATGACTCCCGGAGACTTGCGGTTGCACAGAACGGCTACGAAAGAGTCGTGCGCTCAGGCCACGATATCCGTGGCCGCATGAAGCAGTGGCTCGAGGATGTAACTGCATGGAAGCACTGACCACAACTCCCGATCGTCTTCAAGAGAATCGATTCGAATGCCGCAACGGATGGTACCGATTGGCCATTCATTGTGAGTCGAGAAGGCTTCCTGAGCTCTCCGATCTGGACTGGGATGGTTATCGCATTGTTCGATTCCAGACGGCCCCCAGCCGCTTGCACTTTGCGATCTTTCGGGGCGCCAGCTTTTCTGAAGAGGTCGGAGAGTCCCCCACGGAAGAGGCTCTTGAACGCGGTGTTTACTGGAACGACTGTCTGCTGATTTCCTATGACCGTACGAATGGGAACTGCCAGATCCTGTCCAATCGAGCGGCGTCGATACCGGTGTTTTGGACATCGGATGAGGGCCAGACGCTGGTGAGCAACAACATGGCGTGGTTGGGCGGCAGGGGCGGACCCGTTGATCGGGTTGCCTTCGCGGAGACGCTTTTGTGGGATGTTCCGCTTGGAGAGAGAACCTTTCGAAAGAATATCCGCCAATTGCCCGCCGGCTACAGACTTCTGATCTCGTCTTCGGGAGTGCGCACTCAAAAGGCTTTCGCACTGAACATCCGCCCGTCCAGTGCAGGCAATTCAGCGGTGGCCCCGGAAGAATTCGCGCGACAGGGCGCCGCGCTCAATTCCCGCGCAGTCCAACGTGCGGTCTCCAGGAACAGCTCTCTAATACTTCCCATCTCCGGCGGCCTCGATTCCCGCTGCATTCTCGGATCGCTGACTCCGGCAATGCGGAACTGTTGCCGCACGGTCTCGTTCGGCCAACCCGGAGCTTTGGAGATTCAGTATGGACGATCGGTCGCGGAACGATGTGGTGTTCCCTGGAGGAGCTATGCTCTGAATGCCGATCACTACACCGGCGCCGATCTGCAGGAAACGATTCGAGCCGGATGCGGCATGACGCCCTTGCAGCATCTCCATCTGTCGAGTGCACTACGGCAACTCCCGAGGGGGCCGTCGCAAGTACCGATCGGATTTATGGGCGACCCGATCGCGGGGGCGGATTCGCTTGAAAAGAGCGATACGGTTAATGCCGATGGCGCCGTCGCCATCATGTTCAGGAAGGCCGGGCTAACGGCCAAGGCGGCGGCCGGCTTATTCGGCCGGGAAACAGCAGACGAAATCGCAAACGACATTGCGCGGATCTATCGCGATGCAACCGCGGCCAACCCGATTGAGGCGTTTCTGGAGTACTACTTTATTGTTGAGCGCCAGAGCAAGCTTGTCACCCATATCTTCAATCACCTGCAATGGAGCGGGCACGGGCTTGGGTTCCCGTTCATGGACGGTGAATGGGCCCGGTTCTTTCTTTCCTTGCCGCCGGAGTTGAGAGCCGGACGAACTCTTTTCAAGAGAAGCCTCGCACTGCAACGACCCGACCTCGCGGGAATTCCAAGCACCGCCGACTTTGCCACGCTGGACGCGGCTCCACTTTTCCAGCACGGCGCCCGGTTTGCTGCCAGGAACTGGAACCGGATTTGCACATTGAGCCAGCGCATGAGCGGATACCGGTACAGTCTTCCAAATCCTTTCGCAACCGAACTTCAGGGCGTTGTGCTGCGCGGACCATTGAAGGATCAGCTGGCCCGCTCAATTGGGCAGCTGTGTGAGTCGGGTCTGATCTCCGACGCTCTCGCTGTTTATCTTAAAGCCGAAAGAACATACCAACACCCATGGACTGGCATGCGCGCGATTTCAGCCGCACTTTGTCTGGAGGAGGAAGCACTATGACGCGAGCTGCCTTCGTCAAGTTGAAGCAGGATGAGGCCGTGTACCCGCTCACACCGCCGTATGAACCGGATCGCGCTTATCCTGAGTTTGCAGACGCGGGATGGCCGATCGGAGTTGACCCGAGCAACACGGTCTACTCTGGAGTTCGCCAACTTCTTATCGATCTTGGTTTGGACAGCGCCAGACGCGGAACAGCTTACTGGAATCCTCTCAGTGACTATGTCTGTGCTGGGGAAACTGTAGTCATCAAGCCGAACCTGGTTATTCACAAGCATTTTTCGGGTGCCGAAGGACTGAGGTGGACCATCACTCATCCTTCGGTGGTGCGAGCACTCATCGACTACTCCCTGCTAGCCGTCGGCCCGTCAGGGCGGGTCGTGATCGCCGACACTCCTCTTGAGGATTGCGACTTCCAGGAGCTGTTGCGATCCAGTGGCTATGGGGAGATGACCCGGGCTTTGCAGGGGAGGGGGCTCAATATTGAAATCCGGGATCTGAGAAGCTATCAATCCTTGAATCTTATGGACGGCAAGAGCGAGAGACTCCCCCTTCCCGGCGATCCTCAGGGCTACACTGATTGCGATTTAGCGGAAGCTAGCGCGTTTTCCGAATTGGAGAGATCGGCGACTCCGCGAAATTATTACACCATGGGCGATCACTCCGTCGATCATCTCGACATATCTACCCGAAAACCCGGCAAGCCGACGGAGAATCACCTTCCTGGCCGCCATATCTACAGAGTATCGAACTCGATTCTGAATGCTGCTTTTTGCATCAACGTGGCGAAGATGAAGACCCACAAGTTTTCCGGGGTTACGCTGTGTCTCAAGAATGCAATCGGCATTTGCAACGGCAAAGAGTTTATGCCGCATCGTCGTCCCGGCCCTCCGTGCGAGGGTGGCGATTCATACGCATCCCCGCCCTCCTGGAGCTATCGATGGAGAGTGCGAAGAGCGCGCGCACTCTCTTCGTTTGTGGGCCTCCGTGCCGCTTCGTTCTTGATCGAAGCAATCAGGCGAGTGTTCCCGCGGCCATTGCCGCACCAGGCGCCTTGGGAGCCGGTGTTTGGTGACTGGTCGGGCAACGACACGATTTGGAGGACGACGGTCGATCTCAATCGAATCTGGCTCGGAAACAGTTGGAAAAACCGACAGAGCCCGAGCGGCGTCAGGAAGATGCTTTGTGTAATTGATGGCGTAATCGGCATGGATCACGAAGGACCGATGGCGGGCATGCCCGTGGGCAGCAGTGTCCTTGTAATGGCAAAGGATCCCGTCGCTGCCGACACACTTGGGGCGATGCTGATGGGTTTCGATCCTGAAAAGATCCCCACCATTAAGAACGCTGAACGATTGCACGAGATCAATCTCGGGTTGCCTCTTCCGCATGATTCCATTCGCGGCAACACATCCCTCAAAGAAGCACAAACACGGTTTACTCCAAATCGCGGCTGGATCGAAGCTCTCGGGCGAGACAGCGAGAAGAGCGCGCCGTACTCCAGAGAAGAGGAAGTTTGCCCATGCGAGTCGGCATAAATGCCCTCGGCCAGATTCGAGGTGGGACGCTGGAACACCTTCGTCAGTTGCTTGATCGATGGGCCCATTCGATCGATTTTAACGTGGATGGACTGACTCTCTTCGCGAGCAATGGCACGATCCAGCGGCTCGGTCCCCTTCCCAATTCTGTGCGGATCGTGCGCGTTGCGCCTGGCGATTGGGGAGTCATCTTTCGCATCTTTGCCGAGCAACTTCTGTTGCCCTGGCTCATCTTGCGTGAGTCAATCGGCGTGCTGTTTTCTCCGGCGAGCACGATGCCCGCATTTGCTGGCGCGCCCAGTGTCGTAATGCTGCAAAATGCTGCGCCATTTCTTCCCGCCCACGAACTGCGGAAATTCGATTTCCTTGTCCGCATTAGAATGATTGTGCTGCGATGGTTTATCGAGATTTCGATAAAACGCGCGGCGGCAATCGTCTTTCTCAGCGAATCCTTCCAGCGTCATATCACACCGACGATCCGAAATGCACGACCGCATGATATCGTGCTCTATCATGCTCGTCCGCACCTTAACAATGCGAGCGAGGAGGAAGCGCAGAGTCTTACCCGCTCGCTTGGTATCTCGCATCCATACATCCTTTGCGTGTCGCATATCTATCCTTACAAGAATCTGACCGAGTTAATCGAGGCCTTCGGTCTGCTCAATATGGATACGGTGCAACTGGTCCTAGTCGGCCAGGCGATTGCACAGGACAGATACCGGGACCAAATGAAGGACGCAGCAGCTAAAGCGTCAAAGTTCCCTGGTCATGTCTTGATGACCGGTGGACTTCCGCACGAGCAGGTGCAGATGCTGTTAAAGAAGTGTTTGGCGTTTGTCTTTCCATCGACCTGCGAGAACTGTCCCGTCGGCCTGATTGAAGCGCTTTCGTATCACGTTCCGATCGCATGTTCCGATGTTGGCGTGATGCCCGAGATCGCGGGCAAGGCTGCGCTGCTGTTTGATCCCTATGTTCCCGCAGATATCGCACGCGCCTTGCGGACGCTGATCATGGATTCAGAAGTTCGCTCAGACCTCGTGTCGCAATCCGAGCAAGAACTATTGCGCTTCGGATCGCCCGCCGCTGTCGCCGACGCCACATGGCAGGTATTTTCCCGAGTGGCCAATGCCACGGAGCAACTACCATAGATGAATCAGCCGGAATCGATCCACGCATTTGAATCACTTGGCCGGGACCCGCGCAACAAGCGCCTATGGTTCATGAGCGAGCTGTATTGGCCGGAAGACAGGTCGACCGGCTTTTATATTACCGCGATCGCAGAATCCTGCGCCTCGAAGTTGCCAGTTGGAGTGATTTGTTCTCAACCAACGTACGATGCAAATGGAACTCAACGGCCGCCAATGGAAATCAAATCCGGCGTGGCAATCTATCGGACATTGAACTCGCGGTTCAACAAGAATAACCTCGCGTTGCGCCTTATTAACGT
>Ga0075017_100001906_pt1 | contig 12929 bp, 11 predicted proteins | sample AleBraG_ABR_2012_FD_71475 | JGI IMG/M metagenome (GOLD analysis project Ga0075017, IMG submission 71475) | Freshwater sediment microbial communities in response to fracking from Pennsylvania, USA - Alex Branch Run_MetaG_ABR_2012 | ecosystem: Environmental > Aquatic > Freshwater > Creek >...
CCGACCTCGAGGGCGGCGATCCCGGCGGTCACTCGTCGCCCCGGACGACGAGGGTGGAGATCGTGGTGACGACGTGCTCGCCCGCACCGTCGACCATGACCGACTCGGCGGTGACCATGGAGTGACCGCCGAGCGACTTGACGCTCGACACCGTCAGGGTGGCGGTCAGTTCGTCGCCGGCGACGATGGGGCGGGAATAGGTGAAGCGCTGGTCGCCGTGGACGACGCGAGCGAAGTCGATGCCGGAGTCGGGCGCAGCGAGCAGCTGCTGGAGCGTGGCCTCCTGGACGACGATCGCGAAGGTCGGCGGGGCGACGACGTCGCGGTACCCGGCCTTCTGCGCCGCCTCGGGATCGAGCGACAGGGCGCTCGACGACGAGGTCGCCCGCGCGAACTCGCGAACCTTCTCTCGGCCGACGAGGTAGGGACTCACGGACGGAAAAGACCGCCCTTGAAGTTCGGGGTTCACTGGCACGCGAGAAGTCTACGGCGCGAGCCCTAGGCTGTGGGGATGCTGAACAGGGTCCGGAATCTCGCGCTCTCGTCGCACCCGGGCCCGACCCTGGCGGTCACCGCGCTGTCGGCTCTGCTCGCGGCCTCCCTCGGATACCCGGTCGCGCGCGTCCTGGTCATCGCCCTCGCCATCCTGCTCGGGCAGCTCTCGATCGGGTTCTCCAACGACTGGATCGACGCCGCCCGCGACCGTGCCACCGGCCGGACCGACAAACCCGTCGCGCAGGGTCTCGTCTCGATCTCGCTCGTGCGCCGAGCCGCGATCTCGACCCTCGTGGTCGGGTTGGCGGTCTCGATCGCGCTCGGGCCTCAAGCCGCTCTCTGCCACGCCGTCCTCATCGTGAGCGGGTGGGCCTACAACGCTGCGCTGAAGCGCACCCCCGCCTCCGTCGTTCCGTTCGTCATCAGTTTCGGGATCCTTCCTGCCGTGATCACCTTCGCCGGGCAGGAGGGCGTCGCACCGGCCGCCTGGGCAGTCGTCGTCGGCGCGGTCTTCGGGGTGTCCATCCACTTCACGAACGTCCTCCCGGATCTCGCCGACGACGAAGCCACCGACGTTCGGGGCCTCCCCCACCTCCTCGGCGCGCGGATCTCCGGTCTCATCGCATTCGCAGCACTCGTCGTGAGCGCCGTCGTCGTCCTCGTCGGACCAGTGGTCGAGCGCCCCGGCACAGGCGTCACCCCGTCTTCGGTCGTCGGCCTCCTGGTCTCGCTCGGGATCGCCGCCTGGGGGGTCAGGCTCGTCCTCACACGGCAGCCCGACCGCCTGCTGTTCCGGCTCGTCATCGTGTCGTCGCTCGTGATCGCGGCGGAGCTCGTCCTCAGCGGAACCAGGCTCACCGCCTGACGACGCCTTCCGGGCGCAGGATCAGCCCCAGGTCATCGAATACGAGCGCGCCAGCAGGCGCTTGGCGGGTGTCGCCAGCACGAGCCCGAAGCCGGCGTCACGAGTGACCCGTCGAAATGTGCCGATCGGGCGCCCCATGGCCATGTTCGCCTCGGCGCGACGAGCGGCCCGACGCGCGACGCGCATCCTGCGGATCTCGAAGTCGTCGAAGGCGACGGCGTCGACCCGGTCGCGGGCGATGCACCGGGCCACGAGCGGTGCGACGTCGGCCGCGTCGAGCCAGCCGAGGTTCATGCCCTGGCCGCCGATGGGGCTGATCTCGTGGGCGGCGTCGCCGATCAGGACGACGCGCCCCACCACCATCCGCTCGGCCAGACGGCGACGCGTCTGGAATGCGCTGATCATCGAGTTCGTCGCCGGGTCGACGTCTCTGCCGATCCGTTCGCCGACGAGGCTCGCGACGACTTCGGCGGTGGGGCGGACGAGCGGCACACCGGTGTGCGCGACGAAGCGGCGCATCCCGCCGGGCAGCGGAAACGACTCGACGACCCCCGATGCTTCGAGGTGGACGACGGCGTCGTCTCCGTGCCCGGTATCGTCGCGGAAGTCGCCCATGACGAACGGGTCGTCGTAGACGGTGAGTGGGGCGGCGACGCGGAGGAGCGCACGGACGGCGCTCCGTGCTCCGTCTGCCCCGATGACGAATCGGGCCATCTCGAAGACGTCTTGCCCGTCCGACCTGCCGTGCAGTCGAACGTGACCCGGGTCGACGTCGTCGAGTGCGCGCAGTTCGACTCCGCGGTGCAACGCGCCCGGGCGAAGAGCCTCGAGACGCGCTTCGATGACGGCCTCTGTGCGATGCTGCGGCAGCGACGCGATGAACGGGAAGTCGTCGGAGACGCCCGCGAACGAGACCGTGCCGAGCGTCCGGGCGCCGCTCTTGGCTATGCCTCGCCGGATTCTGACGGCCTGGTCGGCGACCTCGGAGGCCACGCCGACCCGCGAGAAGGCCTCGAGCGCCGGCGGGTGGATTCCGATGGCGCGCGACAACGCCGACGGTCTCGAGCGCTTCTCCCAGACGGCCACGTCGAGCCCGAGGTCGGCGAGCAGGGTGGCGGCGAACATCCCGACCGGGCCGCCTCCCACGACCACGACGTCACGCACGACGGGCCTCGACGTCTCGGATCAACAGGAGCCGTGACGGCCACTGCGACGATACGGTCCACCCCGTCGGCACGACGGCCGCGAGTTCGGCAGCCCGGTAGCTTCGCCGGATCGACATGAGCCCGTCGTGGTGGATGAAGGAGTGACGGAACGTGCCCGTCGTCAGAGCGGCGTAAGCGCCGAACGCCACTCGCCCGCGCGCGATGTCGTTGTGCACGACGAGCGTCTCGGCCAGCCGTTCGCTGTCATGGAGCAGCGAATCGAGCGCATCGCGATCGAGGTGGTGGAGCAGGTGGTTCGAGACGACGACGTCGAAGGTGCGACCGGCCTCGACGAGGTCGCGGCTCGAGGCGCGCTCGAAGGCGACTCCCGGGACGTCGGGCAGGGACGACGCGTAGTCGAAGGCACGGGCGTCGGGATCGATCGCCGTCACGACGAGCGGGTGGCCGTCGCTCCGCGACCAGGCGGCGAGTGCCCGCGCGATGTCGCCTCCGCCCGAACCGACGTCGACGACTCGGAGGGGTGTCGTGCGGGATCTCGCGAGGGGCGCGATCCTGCGCTCGTAGACCCAGCGCCAGCCGGACACCAGGCGGTTGACGAGCGCGAAGTGGGCATACGTGGCCCGGAGCGCCGCAGGGTCGCAGTCGGGGTCGTCCATGAGTTCGAGCGCGTCGGTCTCGCGGTGAGCGAGACCTCCCGGGCGACGGGCTCCCCGGGAGGATCGCGTTCGGTCGACGGCGGTCATGAGGCGTTGTGCACGAGCGGATGACGGCGTGACACGGGATGCCGGGGCGACGACTCGGTCTGCTCGATCGCCGGCGAGACGGGGTGGGAGATCGGTGCGGGCTGTCGCTGCACGGTCATCAGCGCTGACTCGACGGTGAGACCGGGCCCGAAGGCGAGGGCGGCCACGCGCTCCGGTCGCTCTGCGCCGGCGTGCAGAATTCGGCGCAGAACGAAGAGGACGGTCGCACTCGACATGTTGCCGAACTCCCGCAGCACCGCGCGCGACGCCACCAGTTGCTCGTCGGACAGCCCGAGCGCCGACTGCACCCGATCGAGGATGCTCCGGCCGCCGGGGTGGATCGCCCAGCGCTCGATGCTCGCCGCCTCGCGACCGTCGAAGGCGGGATCGCGGGCCAAGAGCGGCGAGAGGGCGCCCTGGACGTTCTGCTCGACGATTCTCGGCACGTAGCTGGAGAGCACCATGTCGAAGCCCTGGTCGCCGATCGACCAGGCCATGTCGCCTTCACCCTCCGTGACCACGGTGGTCTCGAACGCGTCGAGTTCGAGCGTCGACACCCCGACGGGCGCAGGACGCGCGGTGACGATGGCCGCCGCGGCCCCGTCGGCGAACACCGAGTTGGCGACGATCGTGTCGGGGTCGTCGCGCACGTGGAGGTGCAACGAGCAGAGCTCGACGCACACGACCAGCACGACCGCGGCCGGATCGGCCACGCAGAACTGCTGGGCTGCGCGGAGCGCGGGGAATGCCGCGTAGCAGCCGAGGAACCCGAGATGGTAGCGCTGCGTCGACGGCGAGAGGCCGAGTGCGCGCACGAGGGCGAGGTCGACGCCGGGCGCCGAGAACCCGGTGCACGACGCGGTGACGACGTGGGTGATGTCGCGGGGCTGGATATCGTGCGCCCCCTCGCTCGCGAGTGCGTCTCGCGCGGCCCGGATCGCCAGCGGGCCGGCGTGCTCGACGTAGGCGGTGTTTCGCGCGCCGGTTCCCGGAGAGGCTGCGCCCGGTTCGAGGAACGCAGGATGCCCGTGCCCGCCCTCGCCCGCCAACTCCTCGAGCACGGTGTGGCGGGTGTCGATTGCCGAGGCGTCGAAGGCGGCGGTCACGAGGCGCTGACCCAGGCGACCGAAGGCCGGTTGCGCGCGGAACAGATCGCGGAGTGCCTCTTGGCGGACGACGGGCGCGGGAACCGCGGTCTCGATGCAGCGGATGGCGACCATGCGCCATGCTATCGCCGGGCCCGGAGAGCGGCACAGGTTCGCCTGCGGCGTGGCCCGGCCGTCCACACTCATCCGTTACCGCGTGATCGGCGACCCGTCGACCATCACTGCGCCGTGACGGATCTGGACCTCCAGCGGCGCGGCACCGAGAGGGCTCCGGATGGTCGCGTCGCCCTCGTACAGGGCGGTGGAGGTGAGGCAGGTCGTCGTCGCGCGAGTCGAGTCGAACGCGGCGTAGACGCACAGCTCGCGAGCGTCGACTCCGACGCCGATCCACACGCGCCAACGCGACGTCGACGATGCGGCGTTGGGTCGCGCATCGAAGAGCAGTCGGTAGCTGTCGCCCGGGTACGGGAAGGTCGCACCCGACTCGTAGCCGAGCGGGAGGTCGCCTACGCGACGCGGTGCGGCGAGCAGCCGTCCGATCGGCGACTCGTCGTCGACCCGCGCTCGCTGCTCGGCCTGTCGCTTCGACCGGTCGGAGGTCTGGAGCGTCTGGTTCTGACCGCCGGCGACGAAAGCGAGAGCCGCCACGAGAGCCACCCCGACTCCCAGACCGACCAGCCGAAGCGGCTTCATGGCAGGAGGAGCCACACGAAACTCAGGGGCTCGAGCGTGAGCGACTCGCGGAGGTCCACGAAGTTGCCGGTCAGGGCGTCTTCCGCGACTCCGGGAAGCCCCGAGAGAGTGACCGCGTCGAGAGTGGCCGGATCGTCGCCGAAGTTGGCGAGCACGAGGATCGAGGCAGTTCCCCGGGCGGCTCTCTGATACCCGAGGACTCCGCGGAGGTGCGTCTCGAAGGGGATGAGGCGCCCTCCGGCGAGCGCCGACAGTGACCGCCTGGTCTGCACGAGGTTCCGCATCTGCGCGAAGAGGTGCCCCGACGGCGTGGAACCGTCGAGACGGTCGGCGTAGCGACTCGCCGGATACGGGGGCCTTCCCGCCCAGCGGCTGTCGTCCGCCTTGCCGGGATCGGCGAGGTAGCCGCGATCGTTGAGCTGTCCGACCTCGTCGCCTAGGTAGAGCAGCGGGATGCCGCCGGTGCTGAACGCGATCGACTCGGCCAGGAGGATGCGCTGGATGGCCCGCGGGTCACCGGCTTCGAGGCCGGCGAGCGACGCCGTCGTGCCGGAGACTCGGCTGTCGCCCGTCTTCGGGTTGGTCTGGAAGGGGATCCCCCGGGAGAAGCTCCCGTCGAAGCGTCCCGAGAAGAAGCGGTTCAAGAAGAGCCTGTGGTCGGCGGCGTCGATTCCGAGTTCGGCGGCGTCCTCGTCGGCGAACGTCCACCCGATGTCGTCGTGGCTGCGGATGTAGTTGACCCACGCCGTCCTTTCGGGGAGGGCGTAGCGGCGGCGGAGCGCCTGATCGAGGAGACCCACGTCGCGGGTGGCCAGAGTGCTCCAGATCAGGGCCATGAGCAGCGGGTTGTAGCTCAGCTGGCATTCGTCCGGCGAGATGTAGGTGGCGACGTCGTCCGGATGGACGATGGCCTCGGAGAGGAACAGCACGGCGGGCGCGGCCATCCGCAGCACGGCGTTGAACGCCTGGAGGAGCAGGTGCGCCTGGGGCAGGTTCTCCGACGAGGTCCCGAGCTGCTTCCAGATGAAGGCGACGGCGTCCATTCGCAGGATCTCGACGCCCTGATTGGCGAGAAAGAGCATCTCCTGGGCCATGGCGCGGAACACGTGCGGATTGGAGTAGTCGAGATCGAGCTGGAAGGAGTGGAAGGTCGCCCAGATCCAGCGCCCGTCGCCCGTCGGGACGAACGAGCCGGGGTGGTCGTCGGGGAAGATCTCGCGGGTGGTCCGCTCGTAGGCGTCCGGCATCTCGCGGTCTTCGTAGATGAAGTAGAAGTCCCGGAAGAACGGATCGCCGGCGAGAGCCTTGGTCGCCCACTCGTGTTCGTCGGAGGTGTGGTTGAAGACGAAGTCGAGGGTGAGCGAGATCCCGGAGGCGCGCAGCGTGGTGGCGAGTCGGCGGAGTCCCTCCATGGTTCCGAGGGAAGGTTTCGTTCGGCGGTACGACGACACGGCGTATCCGCCGTCCGAGTTCGGTTCCGGGCTCTCGAACACGGGCATGAGGTGGAGCACCGTGAGCCCGAGTTCTCGGAAGTACGGAATCCTGTCGACGAGAGCGTCGAACGTGCCCGCGTAGAGATCGACGTAGCAGACCCCCGCGAGCATTCGATTCGACAGGAACCAGTCGGGATCGTTCTCGCGAGTCCGGTCGAGGTCCAGGAGGTCTCTCGGCCGTTCTTCCCACGACGAACGGATGTCGTCGTGGAGCGCGGTCGCCATGCCCGGCAGTCGCGGGTCGTCCGCGTACAGGCGTCCGAGCAGGTCTGCGAGTCGGGGGGATTCCTCTCGGACACGCTCGTCGAAACGGGTCCGCTGCTGGTCGATTTCGCTTCGGGTCGGCATCAGGAGGCTGCGACTTCCGTGAGGAGGATGACCTGGGCCTGTTCGGGAAGCAGGGTAGGAGGTTGCAGCCCGACGAGTCGAAGAGCGCTTCCGGTCACGGTGACGGGATCCTCCGACCAGGCGAGGGGCGACTGCCCGACGTCCTCGCCGGCGGGCGGCTGCCGGAGACGGGAGACCTCGTACAGCCTGTGATCGTCGAGACCCGGCAGGAAGACCCGGTCGGGTGGATACGACGACGACGTGCTGGTCTGCGAGAACACGAAGAGGGCCGACTCACCGTCTTCGGCCACCACTCCTCGGAGATCCATCGACGGATCAGGGAGGTCGGCGTGGACGCTCGCTCCGGAGTGGAGCATCGATCGCCACGTCTTGTACAGGGCCACCCACTCGCTGACCTCGGCGATCTCGACCTCGCCGGCGGTCGTGAGGTCCCACTCGATGCCGAAGTGGCCGAGGAGCGCGACGGCGGCGCGGAAGGAGAGGGCCTGCTCTCGTCCGGTGGTGTGGGCGCGCGGTCCGCCGATGTGCGCACCGATCAGCTCACCCGGGACGACGAGGCCCGTGTACTTCTGGATCGTGAGGCGCTCGAGGGCGTCGTTGGTGTCGCTCGCCCAGATTCGATCGGTGTGGTCGAGGATCCCGAGGTCGACACGAGCTCCACCCGACGCGCAGCTCTCGATCTCGAGACCGGGATGGCGCGCCTTCAACTCGTCGAGCAGGCGGTACAGGGCCTCGACGTTGGCGTGGACGGCGCCTCGACCGGTGCGGACGCTTCCCGCTTCGAGCAGATCGCGGTTGTGATCCCACTTGAGATAGCGGATCGGGTACTCCGTCAGGAGGTCGTCGAGGGCGGTGAGGACGTAGTCGTAGGCATCCGAATGGGACAGGTCGAGCACCTGTTGCTGTCGTCCCTCGAGCGGCCACGTGCCACGGGTGCCGAGGATCCAGTCGGGGTGGGCTCGAGCGAGATCGGAGTCGGGGCTGACCATCTCGGGCTCGACCCACAGACCGCACTCGAGGCCGCGCGCCACGAGGTGGTCGAAGAGGGGTGAGAGCCCGTCCCGCCAGACGTCCCGGTCGACGGTCCAGTCTCCGAGGCTCGTCGTGTCGTCGCGTCGCCCGCGGAACCATCCGTCGTCCAGCACGAACCGCTCGACGCCGACGTCGGCGGCGACGTCGGCGAGACGCGTGAGGTGGTCGAGATCCTGGTCGAAGTAGACCGCCTCCCAGGTGTTCAGCGTCACCTTCCGAGGTGAGCGGGGGTGGTGGGGGCGACTCCGGAGGTCCTCGTGGAACCGTGCCGACAGGGCGTTCAGACCGTCGCCCCACGAGGCGACGGCCACCGGGGTCGTGTAGCTCTCGCCCCTGTCGAGGATGATCTCTCCCGGAGCCAGGAGTTCGGCGGCACGCACGAAACTCGGAGCGCTCGGAGATCGCTCGGCGCTCAACCGATGGTTTCCGCTCCACGCCAGATGAAGAGCGTGCGCGGTTCCTCGCTCGAACGAGAAGGTCGGCGTGCCGGCGACGAGCAGGAGTGTGGCGTCGGCGCCGGGCCGCCCCTTCCGCGATTCACGCACGTGACTTCCGAACGTGAACGCGTGCCGCTGCGGGTTTCGTTCCCGGAGGTGTCGGCCGGTGGTGTCCAGGATCTCGCGGGCCGAGTCCGGAAGAGGAAGGGTCGCGGCGAGCTCGCCGACCTCGTAGCCGTCGTCCCCGTCGTTCGTGAGCGTCGAGTGCGTCGTCACGAGACCGGCCCGGGTCACGGCGAGGTCGAGTCGCAGTCTCAGCCTGCCGGCTACGTCCTCGGCGAACAGCACGATGTCGGTGTCGGTGTAGTCGAGCCCCGTGAGGGCGAGTGCGGTGGAGAAATCCCGTCCGCGTCTGCTCCCCGAGAGTCCGGGTGTTCCGAGCCAGCCGAAAGCCTCCTGGGGCAGGAGCGTGAGGCGCGCGCTGGCGTCGAGGCCCCCGCTCACCCTCTGGGGCACGACGCTCCGCGCGATGTCGACCAGGACGTCGTGCGGGAGATAGCCGAGGTCGGCTCCCCAGTGCACGACCGAGGGCAGACCGGGCGTCGTCGTGTCGAGGAGGACGCTGGTACCGCCGTTGCGGAGGTGGATGGCAGGGGGAATCGTCACGGGGTGTCTCCAGGGGCGAGATGTCGTCACCGCACGCCGTGGAGGGCGTGCGGTGACGTGAGGGTCGGATGCGGCGTTACTTCACGGAGCCTGCGGTGAGGCCCCGGACGAAGAACCGCTGCAGAGACAAGAACACCACGAGAGGCACCACGAGGACGATGAACGACCCCGCCGCCACCAGGTTCCAACCCTGGCCGTACTGACCGAGCAGACCGAGCAGACCCTGCTGGAGGACGGGACTTCCGTTGCCGAGGAAGATGTACGCCACCAGGAAGTCGTTCCAGACCCACAAGAACTGGAAGATCGCGAACGACGCCAGCGCCGGGATCGACATGGGCATGACGAGCCGCCAGAAGATCTGGAAGTGGGAGGCGCCGTCGACGCGGGCCGCTTCGATCAGAGCGTTGGGCAGCGTGGACATGTAGTTGCGCAGGATGAAGATGCACAGCGGCAGCGCGAACGCCGAGTGGACGATCCATGCCGCGGGATACGTTCCCGTGATCTGGATGCCCGTCGCCTGCGTGATCGCCTTGTAGGTCTGGAGCACGGGGATCAGCGCGATCTGCACCGGGACCACGAGGAGCCCGACGATCACGGCGAAGAACACCTCTTTGCCCCGGAACTCCAGGAACGTGAAGGCGTAGGCGGCGAACGCGGCGAACATGATCGGCAGGACAGTGGCGGGGATCGCCACGGCGAGACTGTTCAAGAACTCGCTCGAGAGGCTCTGGCCCGTTCCCGAGCCCGCACCGGTGAACGCGTTCGAGTAGTTCGAGAGCGTCCAGGCGGCCGTGAACGGATGCGTCAGGGTCGTCCACCAACCGGTCGACTGGGCGTCGGTCGTCGATCGGAAACTCGTGATGAAGAGCCCGATCGCCGGCACCATCCAGAGGATGGCGACGAGGCCGAGGATGATCGTCAGAGTCGGGCGCTTCTTCGGTGCGCTCGTCATCGAGACCCGAGATGCCTTGGTGGATGCCTTCGCCTTGTTCGTGACGATGGTGGGGACGATTTCAGTCATCGGAGGACCTCCTGCTGACGGTAGGTGCGGACCTGGTAGATGATCACCGGGATGACCGCGAGGATGAGGATGACGACGACTGCGGACGCCTTCCCCGGGTTGTTGAAGGAGAAGAATTCGTTGTAGAACTCCATGCCGAGCACGTTCGTGTTGAACTGCCCGCTCGTCATCGCGAACACGATGTCGAACAGCTTCATCACGGTGATCAGGACCGTGATGAACACCGCGACGATGGTGGCGCGGATCTGGGGGGCGATGATCCTGAAGAAGGCCTGACGCTCGCTCGCGCCGTCGATCCTGGCGGCCTCGATGGTCTCTTCAGGCACGCCCTTGATGGCCGCCGAGAGAAGCACCATCGCGTACCCGGCGTTCAGCCACACGACGACGACCATGAGCAGGAGGCTGTTCATGTGGGCCGTGTCGTTCTGGAGCCAGGCCACCGGATCGGCATGCGTGATCCCGGTCCAGATGCCGTTCAGGAGGCCGACCTGCGGTTGTCCCGGCGCGGTGTAGTAGTACACGAACTGCCAGATGGACGCCGCCGCGATCGCGCTGATGGCCATCGGCAGGAAGATGATCGACTTGAACGTCTTCTCGCGTGTGGGGCCGAGGCGGTCCGCCAGCGTCGCGACCCCGAGGCCGATGATGACCGTCACGGCCGGGACCACGATGATCCACAGCAGGTTGTTCAGCAGGGTCTGGAGGAACGACGGCGTCGAGAAGAGCGAGACGTAGTTCGTCAGGCCGCCGAAACTCTGGAGTCCGTACTGGTCGGTCTTCTGAAGACTCTGGAAGACGGTGAGACCGGTGGGGATGAGGAGGAAGACCAGGATCAGGAGCAGAACCGGTCCGAGGAAGACGTAGGGCAGAAGTCGGGCGTTCCACCTCGTGTTCGTCTTGGCGACGACGAAGTTGAGCCCGAGATAGATGAGGAACGAGACGGCGAGACCGCCGACGACGGAGATGAGAACGCTGAGGATCTGCACGGATGACCACCTGACGACATTGTGAGGGTGTGGGGGGTAGAGGCGGCCGCCGATGAGGTGGAGTGCACCTGACCGGCGGCCGCCGATCGTTGATCAGTTAGTGGCGGGCCACGATGCGTCGATGGCCTTGAGGGCGTCGTCGAGCGACTCCTGCCCGGCCGTCCACTGCGTCAGGTTGGTCCACTCGGTACCGGCACCCACTGCGCCCGGCATCTGGTCGGAGGCGTCGAAGCCGAAGACCTTCGAGCTGGACACGGCCTTCTGCGCGATCGTCTGGAAGGGGCTGTCGTACTGCGTGGTCGGGAACGAGTTGTGGGCCGACAGGTAGGCCGTCCACTGCTTCGCGTAACCGTGCGTTCCGAACTCCTTGCCGACGAGGTAGCTCGCGACCTTCTTGATGGCGGGGCTGTTCTTGAAGGCAGCGACCAGGTCGCCACCGCCGAGGGTGCCCGAGGTGGTGGCGTTGTCAGGCGTCGGGAGCGGGAATGCGTTCACGTTGGACGTGTCACCCTTGGCGATCTGCGCCTGGATGTCTTTCGGGAAGAAGCCCGTGATGAACGTGCCCTGCCTCATCATGAAGCACTGGCCCTTGGCCTTGCCACCGCTGACGAAGAGGTTGTTGCCCGCTGCGCCGAAGTCGGTGGAGGCCATGGCCTTGCCGCCGCCGTTGACCGCGCCGTTTGCGAAGATCATCGACTGCACCTTGGCGGCAGCCTGCTTGATCAGGGGCGAGTCGAACTTGAGCTTGTGGGTGATCCAGTCGTTGTACTGGGTCAGCCCGCCGTAGCGAAGCACGTACTCTTCGAACCAGTCGGTCATCGGCCAGCCGTTGGAGCCCTGCGAGGCGATTCCGACACACCACGGGTAGCCGGCGCCGCTCGAGATGATCTTGCTCTGCAGTGCGATGAGCTCGGCGTCGGTCGTCGGGACTTGGTAGCCCGCAGCCTTGAAGGCGGCCGGGTTGTACCAGACGAGCGACTTCACGTTGATCGAGTAGGGCAGGCCGTACGTCTTGCCGTTCACGCTGGCGATGTCGGGAAGACCCTGAGCCTCGTCGGCCGTGACCGTCTTGACGTTCATCAGATCGTCGAGGGGGATCATGCCGTTGCTGATCAGAGACTTCAGCACGCCGGGCTGCGGGAAGATCGCCAGGTCGGGTGCCTGGCCTCCCTTGACCTGGGTGACGATGCCGGTCTGGAAGCTGTTGCTTCCGTTGTACTTGACCGTGAGGCCCTGGGTCTTGCCCCAGGCGTCGAGGTCGGCCTGGAACGCCGTCGCCTGCGCTCCGGTGAAGGCACCGGAGACGGTCACCGTCGTGCTGCCGGACGAATTGCCTCCTCCGGCAGAACAACCGCTGAGCGAGAGTGCCGCCACGGCGGTGAACGCCGCAGCCGCCATGATCTTTCGTTGAAGCTTCAAGGCTTCGTCCTTTCGTCGTTGAAAGTTCGTCAAAACCAAAACGATTTTGCTAGCCGTGACGCTACGCCTCCGGAGGGCATTTCACTACACCCGAAAATCACGAATGCATAACAGTAGGAGGCGCGCCGACCGACCCCCGCTCGACCAGCCACCCCGGAAGGCGCTCGACCTGGTCGGCGGTCGATTTGCGGTTGAACTGCTCCTCGGCGAGCTCGACGGCGCGTCGCCCCATGGCGGCGTGCGGCAGGGCGACGGTCGTCAGACCGGGACTCAGCGCGGCCGCGATCAACCGGAGATCGTCGACCCCGACGACAGAGACGTCGCGCGGGATGACGAGGCCCGGAGTCTTCGTGACCTCCTGATAGACGCCCATGGCCATCTGGTCGTTGAAGGCGAAGACGCCTGTCGCCCTCTCAGGACCACGATGGGCGGGCGCGGCGGCAGGGCCATGGACGACGA
>Ga0075017_100001908_pt1 | contig 12926 bp, 14 predicted proteins | sample AleBraG_ABR_2012_FD_71475 | JGI IMG/M metagenome (GOLD analysis project Ga0075017, IMG submission 71475) | Freshwater sediment microbial communities in response to fracking from Pennsylvania, USA - Alex Branch Run_MetaG_ABR_2012 | ecosystem: Environmental > Aquatic > Freshwater > Creek >...
GCTTTAGGCCCGGCGTTGCGTTGCCCGGGGTCCGCGTCGGCTGGAGGCAACGGGTGGCTTTAGGCCCGGCGTCCCATCGGCGCCCTGAGGTACTGCGCCGGCGCGTAGGGGACCTCGACCCCGAGCGCGGCAGCGGCGCGCAACGGGAAGTTGGGGTCACGCAACATCTCCCTCCCCATCATGACCACATCCGCCAGCCCTGTCGCCACAATCTGTTCCGCCTGTTGCGGTTCCACAATGAGCCCGACGGCGATGCTCGGCACGCCCGCCTGTGTGCGGATTGCGGTGGCAAAGGGCACCTGGTAGCCCGCTCCCACGGGAATGTCCGCCGCCGGGACGTTGCCGCCGGAGGACACATCTGCCATGTCCGCCCCGTGCTCTGCTGCCCATCGGGCCACAATGACAGTGTCCGCGAGTGTCCAGCCGCCTTCCACCCAGTCGGTGGCGGAGAACCGCACCAACACGGGGACATCGGGCCCCACCTCGGCCCTGACGGCGTCGACGGTCTCCAGCAGTGCCCGGGCCCGGTTGGCCAACGAGCCGCCATAGCCGTCCGTGCGGGTGTTGCTCAGGGGTGACAGGAACTGGTGCAAAAGGTAGCCATGCGCCGCATGGATCTCGATGAGGTCAAATCCGGCCTCCACTGCTCGCCGCGCGGCTGCGGCAAACGCCGCCGCAACCTCCTTGATCCCCTCGAGGTGCAGGGCTGCGGGAGGCTCGTAGCCCGGGAAGGCGATGGCGCTCGGAGCGGCGGAGGCCCAGCCGCCGTCGTCCCTGGGGACGGTGCCATGGCGCACATCCCAGGGCCGGTAGGTGGAGGCCTTCCGCCCGGCGTGGGCCAGCTGGATGCCTGCGGCGGCGCCCTGGCCGTGGATGAAGTCCACGATGCGGGCGAACGCGCCGCGCTGGGCATCGTTCCACAGACCCAGGTCCTGAGGGGAGATCCGGCCTTCCGGCAGCACGGCAGTGGCCTCGGCGAACACGGCCCCGGCGCCACCGCGGGCCAGCGAACCGAGGTGGACCAGGTGCCAGTCGGTGGGCATGCCGTCCTGGTTTTCTGCCGAGTATTGGCACATGGGTGTGACCCACAAGCGGTTGCGTACGTTGGTGCCGCGGACGGTGATGGGTGCGAAGAGCACGGTGGCCATCAGTTTCCCTTCAGGTGGATACGTCTATGGAAACACGGCGGGGCGGCGCCAGATTCCCGGGCCGGTGGCGTGCGGGCTTGCCCATGCGGTGGGGATCACCGAACGGACCGGGCACTCGATCGTCGGGGGATGCCGCGCCGTACAACTAGGAAATGTTCTCCTCGACATCCGCAGGCCCGGCCAGGTTCATTTCCAGCAATGGAACAACCCGTGATTTAGAGACGAAGCGGTGCACCAGCCACAGCCCAAGGAAGATCGGGATGCCGATGTAAGAGGAGAAGACTTCAATGCCGCGGCCGGCCAGGACGCCCTGATAGTTCTGCCCGGCAATCACCAGGATAAGCACTGCGAATGCCAGGATGGGTCCAATGGGGAAGAACGACGCACGGTAGGGCAAGTCGCTGACCTTGTTGCCTTGGGCGAGGAAACCCCTCCTGAAACGGTAGTGCGAGACAGCGATGCCTGCCCACACAATGAACCCGCTCAGGCCTGAGACGTTGAGTAGCCACGAGTATGCGGCTCCCTGCCCGACGATGGCACTCAAGAACCCGAAGAGCCCCACCGCCGCCGTGGCCAGCAGGGCGGCCATGGGAACGCCGCGTGAGTTGGTGCGGCCAAAGATCTTCGGAGCCTTGCCGTCATGCGCCATGGCGTAGAGCATGCGTGTTGAGGCGTACAGCCCCGAGTTGCCGGCCGAGAGGATGGCGGTGAGGATGACGGCGTTCATCAGGGCGGCCGCAAACGCAATGCCGGCACGTTCAAAGACCAGGGTGAACGGTGACGCTGCGATGTCGGCCTCGCCGGACGCCAGCAGGCTCGGGTCGGTGAAGGGAATCAGGCAGCCGATGACAAAGATGGCGCCGATGTAGAAGATCATGATGCGCCAAAAGACCGAGCGGATGGCGCGTGGAACCTCGCGCCGCGGGTTCTTGGCCTCACCTGCTGCCACACCCACCAGCTCGGTGCCCTGGAAGGAGAATCCGGCGATCATGAAGACGGAAATGATGGAAACCCAGCCACCGTGAAAAACGTCCTCACGGTTTTGCCAATTGCTCAGTCCCTGAGGGCCGTCGCCGAGGATGCCGAAGATCATCAGCACCCCTGCCACGAGGAACAAGATCACGGCCACGACCTTGATCAGCGAAAGCCAGAATTCGCTTTCCCCGAAGGCCTTGGCCGAGAGCGCATTGACGCCCGTCAGCAGCACCAGGAACGCCCCGGCCCACACCCAGCCGGGGACTCCGGGGAACCAGAAATCCATGATGATTCCGGCGGCAACCAGCTCGGCGGCCACGGTGATGGCCCAGTTGAACCAGTAGTTCCAGCCGATGGCAAAGCCAAACGAGGGTGAAACAAACCGTGTCGCGTAGGTTTGGAATGATCCGGCCACGGGGATTTTCGCGGACATCTCCCCCAGGGATTGCATCAGCAAGAAGACCATCAGGCCCACCAAGGCGTAGGCAAGCAATGCCCCGCCCGGACCGGCCTGCGCGATGGTGCCACCGGAGGCCACGAAGAGGCCCGTGCCGATGGCGCCGCCGATCGCGATCATCTGGAGGTGGCGGCTGCTCAGGCCGCGCTTGAGTTCATTGTCGGGCTTGCCAGGACCGGCCACTTGGCTGTTCGTCTCGGAGGCGCCGTGAATCCCGGCGTCGGGGCCCGGCTGCGCCGACGGCTCGGCAAGGGTTTCCAGGGAAGGATTGCTCATGGGTTGTTTGCGTCTCCGGCCTCGGCCGGGGATCGCCGTGGATCCCGGGTGACTGAAACGTTCGACGGCGTGAGCGATCGAGTCCTGGCGCACACCAAGGAACAGTATTTCTGATGCATTTGTGACTTCCCGGCTGGTGGTCCCGACAGTTGATGACCACGCCACATTCGTGGATCCGGACCCAATGGCCCCGATCGTCTGGCGGAGATTCGTTGTCTACAACCCCTGTTCGAGGCGATGACAATCCATTATGACGGCGATATGCCATAAAGCAGGAATCAGTGGCGTGCATCACTGAATTTCACCAAATTACTGGATGACAGCTGTTCGCTCACACATCTGCCCATAAGCATCACTGATGCTCAAAGGGATGGGGGCCTTAAAAACCAGCGGCTGGCCGGCCTCTCGAAATTCGAGGGACCGGCCAGCCGCTGGCTGGGTTGCCTAGCTACGGGATGCGGTTACTTGGCAGCCTTTGCCTGTGCTGCATATTCATCCTGCGTCGGCTCGAGGGCCACGTTGACGTAGGAAACATCCGTCATGGTCCCGGCGGCAGGATCCGTCGAGGCAACCTTGACGTCTGCCCAGGGGTTTCCCGTGGTCCACTTGGCGCCAGCCTTATCCACGGGCTGGGCAAAGAAGTCTTCCTTGACCAAGGTCTCGTAGGCTTCCTTGTAAGTCATGCCCACCACATTGGGGACCGCACGCTGTGCGGCTGCAGGCGAGCTTGCGGAGCTGGGGGTCTCACTCGGGGTTGCCCCCGGCGTGGTGGTGCCGCATGCGGCGAGTCCTGCAACGAGCATTGCAGCGACGGAAAACTGGATAAGTTTCTTCATGGGCCTAACTTCATATTCAATGTTGCGGGGGTGGAAGTCATCCTCCACCCGGATGCTTTGCAACCATCAATTCTAATGCCTCAATTGACGACCGGGTTCCGTCGCCAGCCCAGGGCCGCGATCCCCCACACCAGCAGGAACAGGCCCACCAGGAGCAGGCCCGCGTGGCCCAGGTCCAGGCCGGCCAGCCAGGTGGTGGCCGGGTCGGTGAGGCCCAGCGTGTCGTGGGCGATGGTGGCGATGGTCAGCGCGGCAATGAACAGGGCCGAGGTGGCGGAGAGTCCGGTGACCACCATGTTAAAGCCGATACGCCGGGCGGGGTTCATGAGGGCGGAACGGTACATTTTCATCATGGCCATGCCGTTGGCGGTGTCGCACAGTGTCATGGCAGCTGTAAAGGCCAGCGGCAGTGCCAGCAGCGCGGCCGGGGAGATGCCGGCCAGTGCGGCCGACGCCGTCAGCAGCAGGAAGGCAATGGTGGAGGCGGTGTCAAAGCCCAGGCCAAAGAGGAAGCCCAGCACATAGATGTCCCGCGGCCGTTTGACCCTGGACAGCGGCTTGTCCAGCAGGCGGGCCACCACGCCCGTGGGCGCCAGGTCCCCGTCGCCGACCGTGCCGCCGCTGCGCACCCGGCGGAAGAGCACATTGGCCTTCAGGAACGCCGCCCCGTTGAACAGCCCAATGGTGAGCAGGAACAGCGCCGAAACGCCCGCCCCGATAACGGACAGGGCCAGGTTGGCCGAGGATCCGTCGTCGAGCAGGACACCCATGAGGCTGGCACCGCTGACTACCAGGAGGCCGGCCAGCATGACCACCGAGCTGTGGCCCATGCTGAACGCGAAACCGACACTGACCGGCGCCCTGCCGGCGGCGGCAAACTTGCGGCTGGAGTTGTCGATGGCGGCAATGTGGTCCCAGTCGTAGCTGTGCTTGACCCCGGCCAGGTAGGCCGTGAGGACCAGGCCCAAGGCCAGCGGGTGTGCGTCGGCGGAGAGGGAGTAAATCAGCAGCCCGGCCACCAGCAGGTGCAAGAACGCCACGGCACCGAAGGTGGCACCGATGCGGTGCGCAGCGGGCAATTGTTCGCGTTCGAGGTATCCGAGGCGGGCAATGGCACTCATCAGTATTTCCTTAGGTTCAGTGGTTTCTGGCCGGTCCACCGCTCGCGCAATAGGTTGACGGCGGCAGCCAGGATCTTGTTCAGGGGTTCGGTGGCGTGCGACAGTGCCCGCAGGGCAAGTCCGGGGCCGTCCAGCAAGGTGATGCCGAGCTGCCCGTGCGGGTCGACGGGCGCCACCGCCCGGTGCATGTCCTCAAGCAGGGCCGCGTCGACCCTGGCGTCCACCACCAGCAGCGAGCCCAGATGGGTGTGGGGGCCCATAAAGCAGCTGCTGTCCACCGGGGAGCCTTCCCCGGGGCGGATCAGCAGGTTGTCCAGCACCGTCAGGCGCCCGCCAAGGGAGATCTCGTTGCGCATGCGGATCTCGTCGTAGCGGAACAGGCTCCCGTCCGGTGACCATCCCGGGGTCACCACCTCCCCCATGACCAGCGACGCCGTGGGGTCCATGTCCACAACCGTCACCTGCCCGTAGCTGGCCTCCCGATAGGCAATCAAGGGGTCTGGCAGCAGCTCCAGCCGTGCCCCGGCCCCCAAGCGCACGCGCGTAAGCTGCTCGGCCCGGCTATTGGGTGTGCGGTAGATTTTCGTGGCCGACTGCGTTGTCAACAGCAGATCGGCCCCCTCGGCGACGTCCACCTCGATCAGGTACTTGTCCCCGCCCAGGTAGGCACCCCCGGGGTTGATGACCACATAGCAAACCTGGCCGGACTCATCGAGATAGTGGGGGCGCAGTATCCGCAAGGCGCCGTCGTGGAACTGCCGCACGGCAATTGAACGCCCCCCGCGCCGGCCAATATCCAGCGACAACGTGCCCGCCCACTCGAGAGGCGCACCCAGCCGCCCCACGGTGGTGACCGGGGTGGTGGGCCCCGAACGGTCGACGCCACGATCCGCCACCGGCCCGCCGCCACGATCCGCCACCGCGGCGGGCTGGGTCACCGGGATTCCAGGTCGAGCATGAGGACGTCGCGCTTGAGCCAGCTGATGACGTGCTCCAGGCCGTCGTCGGTCTTCAGGTTCGTGAAGCAGTAGGGCTTGTGGCCACGGAATTCGAGCGTGTCGGACTCCATGACGGACAGGTCGGCGCCCACGTAAGGGGCCAGGTCGGTCTTGTTGATGATGAAGAGGTCGGCCTTGATCATGCCCTGCCCGGCCTTGCGCGGGATCTTCTCGCCCTGTGCCACATCGATAATGTAGATGGAGAAGTCCACCAATTCCGGGCTGAACGTGGCTGAGAGGTTATCACCGCCGGACTCGATGAAAATGACCTGCAGGTCCGGGTGGCGGGCCTCAAGTTCGGCCACGGCCGCGGAGTTCATGGAGGTGTCCTCGCGGATGGCGGTGTGCGGGCAGCCGCCGGTTTCGATGCCGATGATCCGATCCAGTGGCAGCACGCCGTTGGCGGCCAGGATCTTGGCGTCCTCGATGGTGTAGATGTCGTTGGTGATGGCGGCGGTGGACACTTCCCCATCCAGGGCGCGTGTCAGGCGTTCCACGAGCTGGGTCTTGCCGGCGCCGACGGGTCCGCCGATGCCAATCTTGATGGGTTTCATAGTTTTCTCCTTCATGAAATCTTTGGGGCGCTAGGACATGAACATGCGGGCGCGCTGGCGTTCGTGTTGCATTTGGGCGATCTCCAGCCCGGGGGCCGTGACACCGAAGTCTGCCCGGTCCAGTGTTTGGGCCAGCACGACAGCGCAGCGCACCTCCTGGTGTGCTGCGCGCAGGACCCGCTGGCCGGCGGTTTGGCCCAGGGGGATGCCGCGGATCGCGTTCTGGGTCAGGGCGGTGACGGAGGAGAACAGGTAGCTGCTGAGCAGTTCCGGCAGCGGCACGCCCAGGGCCTTGCCGGCGATGGCGAAGGCGATGGCCGGGTGCCCGGCGCAGTCCCCGCTTGCAACGGCCGCGGCGTACTGTTCCAGTTCTTGGCAGGGGATGACAGCGCCGGCGATGTCGAGCATGCGCGCGCCCATCTTCACCCCCGCTTCCCTGACTTCCCGTGGCAGGGCCGCAGCGTGCAGTTCCCGGTCAACGCGGAAAAGTTCGTCCGGGGTTGCCGCCTCTGAGGCGAAGCGGATGGCCAGCCCGTCGCTGTGTACCAGCTGGATGCGAATGAACTGTGTGAGCCAGTTGGCGAAGCTGTCCTCGTCATGGATGAGCCCCCGGTGAAGGTGGCTTTCCATGCCCAGCGAGTGGCTGAAGGCGCCCGTGGGCAGGGCCGAATCGCTGAGCTGCAGCAGCGGCAACAGGTATTCCGGGGCGGGGCGCATCTCAGTGCGTGTGTTCGGCGTGGCGGAACGGCACGGGCATGACGTGTTCCGCCCGCGTGTAGGGCACGCCCACATGCTTGAGGTAGTCCTCCACCGTGTGGTCGTAGGCGAGCACCATGACCTGGGCCCCGTATTCGCTGTCCTCGCCAAAGAACTGGGCCTGCATGTGCCTGTTGCCCAGGTTGTGTGCCACCACCCCCATCTCCTTGATGGAGTCGGGGGCGATCACCAGGACCTCCGTATGCTCGACGGCGATCACGATGGCGTCCTTGCCGTCAACGAACAGGACGTCGCCATCGCGCAGGTCCGCCACCGCATCCCCGGCCAGCCTGATGCCCAGTTCCCTGCCGTGGTCGGTGGTGACACGCTGGATGCGCTTGACCAGCAGCGCCGAGGGCAGGAGCACCCTTTCCTCATGCAGCCCGGCCAGGACGGCCGGGTCAAAGGTGGCGGTGGCCGGGTCAAACTTATTGCCAAGAATGGCTTCGATAATCAATGGTTCTCCCTTAAAAGAGGAAATAGCGTTGCGCCATGGGCAGGACGGCGGACGGCTCAGCCGTGACCACCTCACCGTCCACGCGCACCTCGTACGTCTCAGGGTCCACCTGGATGTCCGGCGTTTCGCCGTTGTGTTTCATGTCCGCCTTGGTGAGGTTGCGGATGCCGTGGCAGGCCCGCACCTCGTGCGCCAGGCCAAGCTGGGCGGGGACGCCGGCGTCGATGGCCGCTTGCGACATGAAGGTGATGGAGGAGGAATGCACGGCCCGGCCCAGGGAGGCGAAGTTGTGCCGGAAGGTGCGCGGTTGCGGCGTGGGGATGGAGCCGTTGGGGTCGCCCATGATGGACATGACCATCTGCCCGCCCTTGATCACCATCTCCGGCTTGACACCAAAGAACGCCGGTTCCCAGAGCACCAGGTCGGCAAATTTGCCTTCTTCGACGCTGCCCACATAGTCGGAGATGCCGTGGGCGATGGCCGGGTTGATGGTGTATTTTGCCACAAAGCGCTTCAGCCGCGCATTGTCGCCCACCTCGGGGTCGTCGTCGTACTTCCCGCGCTGGCGCTTCATGGCGTCGGCCACCTGCCAGGTGCGCAGCACCACCTCGCCCACCCGGCCCATGGCTTGTGAGTCTGAGGAGGTGATGGAGAAGATGCCCATGTCGTGCAGCACGTCCTCGGCGGCGATGGTTTCCTTGCGGATGCGGGAGTCGGCGAACGCCACGTCCTCGGGGATGTCCGGGGAGAGGTGGTGGCAGACCATGAGCATGTCCAGGTGCTCGTCGATCGTATTGACCGTGTAGGGAAGGGTGGGGTTGGTCGATGCCGGCAGCACGTTGGGCAGCCCGGCGATCTTGATAATGTCCGGGGCGTGCCCGCCGCCGGCGCCTTCGGTGTGGAAGGTGTGGATGACCCGGCCGGCGATGGCCTTGATGGTGTCCTCGACAAAGCCGAACTCGTTGAGGGTGTCGGAGTGGATGGCCACCTGGACATCAAACTCGTCGGCAACCTTCAGTGACATGTCGATCGAGGAGTGGGTGGCGCCCCAGTCCTCGTGGACCTTAAGGCCGATGGCGCCGGCACGGATTTGCTCGGCCAGCGGTTCGCGGGCGCTGGCGTGGCCCTTGCCGAGCAGGCCAATGTTGATGGGCATGTTGTCCACGGCCTGCAGCATTTTGGAGATGTGCCAGGGGCCGGAGGTGACGGTGGTGGCCTTGCTGGCCTCGGACGGGCCCGTGCCGCCGCCGATCAGCGTGGTGACACCGCTGGCCAGGGCGACGGGAATCTGGTCCGGGCTGACGAAGTGCACATGCGTGTCGATGCCGCCAGCGGTGAGGATCTTGCCTTCGCCGGCGATGATGTCGGTGGCGACGCCGATCGTGATGTCCACGCCGTCGGAAATGTCCGGGTTGCCGGCCTTGCCGATCTTGAAGATGTGGCCGTCGCGCAGGGCGACGTCGGCCTTGTAGATGCCGGTGTAGTCAAGGACGATCACGTTGGTGATGACGGTGTCCGGAATGTCCTGCTCGCGGGTGTGCTGCCCGTTTTGGCCCATGCCGTCACGGATGACCTTGCCGCCGCCGTAGACCACTTCCTCACCGTACCGGGTGTGGTCGTGCTCAATTTCGGCGAACAGCTCGGTGTCGGCGAGGCGGACGGCATCCCCGGTGGTGGGTCCGTATAGGTCCGAGTACTGCTTGCGGCTCAGCTCAAAGCTCATTTGGTGCCGTCCTTTGCATCTTTGGTGCCCTGACCCTGCGGGGCGCCCAGGGGGCCGTTGACCATGTCGCGGAAGCCGTGGACCTGGCGGGTTCCGGCGAGCTCGATCAGGTGCACCGTCTTGGCGTCGCCCGGTTCAAAACGGACGGCGGTGCCTGCCGGGATGTCCAGCCGGCGCCCGTAGGCTGCCGTGCGGTCAAACTCCATGGCGTCGTTGACCTCGGCAAAGTGGTAGTGCGAGCCGACCTGGATGGGCCGGTCGCCGCGGTTGGTGACCTTGAGGGCAAGTGCCTCCATGCCCTCATTGCACGTCACCACTTCCGAACGCAAAATGTATTCCCCAGGTTTCATGGGAGGTGCTCCTTTGGCGCGTAGGGCTGGATCAGCGGATGGGGTTGTGCACGGTGACGAGCTTGGTGCCATCAGGGAAGGTTGCCTCGACCTGGACGTCCTTGATCATCTCCGCCACCCCTTCCATGACGTCGGAGCGGGAGAGAATGGTGCTCCCCCATCCCATCAGCTCGGCGACCGTGCGGCCGTCGCGGGCGCCTTCAATCAGCTCATAGCTCAAGATGGCGACAGCTTCGGGGTGGTTGAGTTTCAGGTTGCGGGCCTGCCTGCGCCGGGCAAGGTCTGCGGCGACAACAATCATGAGTTTTTCCTGCTCACGGGGCGTCAAATGCATCTATTCCTCCTCAAGGAACTAACGGATCTAAGTGTCCACCCGTTATCTGCGACCAGCAAGAGACTATGCCGGGAGGTCCGTGGAATAAGGCAACAGTATCAGAGTGGAATTGCTTGGGGGCCGCTGCCCCCTTGGCATGGGGGACGACGGCGGACCCCGCTAGAATGTGGGCACCATGCCTACCCCCACCGTGCCGACGATGATCGTCCTTTCAATCCTTCATGACGGCCGTGTGCTCATTGAGCTGCTGGCCGACCACTACAAGAGCTTCGCCGCTGCCCAAGTCCACGTTGCCGGCCCCGACGGCACGGCCGCGCTCCTGCTGGAATGGGCGGCACAAGCACGGAACCGGGCGCTGCCCACGCCCCGTGGACGGTCTGCGGTGCGTGCAGAAATTCCGGTCGAGTTCAGCGACGGCTATGTTGTCTACATCTCTGCCCAGGCCGGTGCCGGCCTGGGCAGGTTCAGCGATGCACCAGGGGCCCTGGCAAGCAGGTTCAGGGACACTTTCCAGGATCCGGAAATCGCCGGGGAGAGCCGGGTCGCCCAATCCTTCGCCCAGCAACTTGGCCAGGACATCGGCAGGTTCTACCGTGCCGCCCAGCGCCGCTCCCTGGACCGCCTGGCTGGCGGGGAGTACTTGCGCATCCTGGCGCATTACCTGGCTCAATTGCGGTCAAAGGTCAGCGCCGACGATCAAAACTTCTATCAGGCGTGGAGAAACAGCACCGGCAAAATCATCGACGATGAAGCGTACCTTCTGCTCTGTGAGGACAGCGGGGCGCGGTCACTGTACCTGGCCATCCGGGCCGAGGAGGGTCAGCTGTACCAGTGGTACATGAACCTGGCGAAGGGCGGCTGCTCGGGACCGCGCTAGACGGCGTGGCAATCCGGCACCGCCCCGGGACCCTTCACCAATCACGATGTTGACACCCCGGCGCCGCGGGACAAGACTGTTTTGGGAAGGAGCCTTGCGTTCCGCCAGGCGCCTCGAGGCAAGGGGTGGATTGTGCAGATTCCGGCTCCATTTGACTATGAACGCGCCACCGACGTGGCCCACGCGATCCAGCTGCTTCAGCGACACGGACCCGAGTCCCGGGTCGTGGCGGGAGGTCACAGCCTGCTGCCGATGATGAAGCTCCGGCTGGCCCGGCCCGAATGGTTGATCGACATCAACGACCTCGCCGAACTGGATTTCATCCGCCGCGACGGCGACACCCTGCGGGTTGGTGCACTGGTCCGGCACACCACCTTGCTTGAGTCAGAGACGGTCGCGGAGCTGTTTCCGATCATCCGGGACGCCGAACAGGTCATTGCCGATCCGGTGGTGCGCAACCGCGGCACCATCGGCGGCTCGCTGTGCCAGGCCGACCCGGCCGAGGACCTTTCCACCGTGTGCGACGTGCTCGCCGCGCTCGCGGTCATCAGGGGGCCAGGCGGTGAACGGATCCTGCCCATGGAGCAGTTCCACCGGGGCCCGTACGAGACCGCCGTGGCACCGCAGGAGCTCCTGTGCGAAGTCCGTTTCCCCATCCGGCCCCGTTCCTCCAGCGCCTATGAGAAGGTGGAGCGCCGTACCGGCGACTGGGCCGTCGCGGCGGCTGGCGCCGCGGTCACCCTGGCCCCCGACGGCACCATTGCCGAAGCCTCGATCGGGCTGACCGCCGTCGGCCTGAACGGCACCGTCGCGGACGCCGCCGCCGTGCTGCTCGGCCAACCCCCGGGTGAGGAACTGTTCATGGAGGCCGGGCGCCTTGCGGCCGAGGCCGCCCGCCCCACCGAGGACCAGCGCGGACCGGTCGACTACAAACGCCATCTGGCAGATGAACTCACCCGCAGGGTCCTGAGGCGCGCCTGCGCCCGCGCGGCACAAGCACAGGAAGGCTGAATCCCATGCAGATCAGCATGAAAATGAACGGCCAGAGCGTCACCCGGGACATTGAACCCCGGGTCCTGCTGGTGCATTTCATCCGGGAGGAACTGGGGTTGACCGGCACGCACTGGGGTTGCGACACGTCCAATTGCGGCACCTGCGTGGTCCTGATGGACGGCCAGCCGGTGAAGTCCTGCACGGTGCTGGCGGCCATGGCCGACGGCCACGAGATCCGCACCGTGGAGGGGCTGGCCAACGGCGCCACGCTTGATCCGGTGCAGCAGGGCTTCATGGAGGAGCACGGCCTGCAATGCGGCTTCTGCACCCCGGGCATGATGCTCACAGCCCGGGCCCTGTTGGACCGCAACCCGGACCCGCAGGACACCGAAATCCGGCAGGCAATCTCCGGGCAGATCTGCCGCTGCACCGGCTACGCCACTATAGTCCGCTCCGTAAAGTGGGCCGCCAAACACCCGCAAGGCAAGGACGCCGCCGCCGGGGAATCGCCCGCCACCGAGGATGTGAAGGCATGACCACCATTGCAGGCCACGCAGAACACGCACCGAACCCGGCAGCCGGGGATCCGGACCGGCCCATCGGCTACGGCCGGATCCAACGCAAGGAGGACCCCCGGTTCGTCCGGGGCAAGGGCACCTACATTGACGACATCGTGCTGCCCGGCATGCTGCACGGGGCCATCCTGCGGGCGCCGGTGGCCCATGCCCGGCTGGTGTCCATTGACACCTCCGAGGCGCTGGCCCACCCCAAGGTGCTGGCCGTCATCACCGGGAAGGATCTGCAAGCCCTCAACCTGGCCTGGGCGCCAACCCTGTCCGCGGATGTGCAGGCGGTGCTGGTCACCGACAAGGTCCGCTTCCAGGGCCAGGAGGTCGCGTTCGTGGTGGCCGAGGACCGCTACGCCGCCCGCGACGCATTGGAGCTGATCGACGTCGACTACGAGATCCTGCCGCCCGTCATTGACGCGCGCAAGGCCCTTGATCCGGACGCCCCGGTCATCCGCGACGAGCTGCCAGGGCGCACCGACAACCACATCTTTGACTGGGAGGC
>Ga0075017_100001910_pt1 | contig 12915 bp, 9 predicted proteins | sample AleBraG_ABR_2012_FD_71475 | JGI IMG/M metagenome (GOLD analysis project Ga0075017, IMG submission 71475) | Freshwater sediment microbial communities in response to fracking from Pennsylvania, USA - Alex Branch Run_MetaG_ABR_2012 | ecosystem: Environmental > Aquatic > Freshwater > Creek >...
GCCCTGTTTCCTCAGGCCACACCGGGCGATTTTTTCACCGATCCGCTCCCGGCGGCCGACCTTTATGCTCTCGGCCGCATTCTGCACGATTGGTCCGACGAAAAATGCAAACATCTGTTGGACAAGATCTACGCGGCTCTGCCTGCCGGCGGCGGTTTGCTGGTGGCGGAAAAACTGCTCAGCGACACTAATCTCTCGGCCCAGATGCAGAACCTCAACATGCTGGTGGTCACCGAGGGGCGTGAGCGCACGGCAGAGGAGTACGCGGGCCTGTTGCAAGCCGCCGGCTTCCAACATGTAGAACATCGCATTACGGGCGCTCCTCTGGATGCTACGCTGGGAATCAAGGACGCGCGCTGATGCGCTTTCCCAGCCAGCAGCCTTGCGCTATCCGCTAGAATTGATCCATTAACGAAAAAATGGACCACATCGGGTCCTATGAAGTCCTGGCCACGCTCGGACAGGGCAGCATGGGCGTTGTCTACAAAGCGCGGGACCCCCGCCTGAACCGGCTGGTGGCGATTAAGACTCTCCTGCCGGCGACCGCCGCCGAGCCTGAGGTCAATCTCCGGTTTCTCCGCGAAGCCCGCGCCGCATCCGCCCTCAACCACCCGAATATCGTCACCGTCCACGAGATATCGGAAGACTCCGGAACGCAGTTCATTGTGATGGAGTTTGTTGCCGGCCGGACCTTGCGCGAACTGCTGCACCGCCGCCTGCGTACCAAACAGATCCTCGAAATTGCCTCGCAGGTAGCCGGCGCGCTCGCGGCGGCGCATGCGGCCGGCATCGTTCATCGCGATCTAAAACCCGAGAACATTATGGTGACCGATTCCGGCGCGGTCAAGGTTCTCGACTTTGGTCTGGCGAAATTGACCGAGCGCGATATTCAAAACACCTCGGAGACTCTGACGCTGGAAAACGTCACAGAGCGGGGCGCCATCGCCGGTACGCCCGCCTATATGTCGCCGGAGCAGGCCGAGGGAAAGCAGCCGGACGTCCGGTCCGACGTGTTCAGCTTCGGGTCGATGGTGTACGAGATGGTGGCGGGACGGGCTGCCTTCACAGGCGGCTCCACGCTGTCTATCCTCGCAGCAGTGCTGCACCAAGAACCGCAACCTCTAGATACGCTCGCGCCCGAAACTCCACGCGAACTGCAACGGCTGATCGCGCGCTGTATGCGCAAAGAACCGGCCCGGCGCTGGCAATCGATGGCGGACGTAAGGCTCGCGCTGGATGATATCGAGGCAGACTATGAATCCGGAATCCTGCCCGCTCCCTGGTCTACGCAGCCGGAAAGAGCCGTTTCTTCCAGGCGCCGGGCCGTGGCACTTTGCGCGACGGCGATCGCAGCCGCTGGCGTTGCGTGGTTCGCCGCGAGAGCGGGGAGTGGTGCGGCGCGCGAACCACTACAAGGCCTCCCCATTACCAGCGCGCCCGGCCTCGAACTGGAACCCAGTCTATCGCCGGACGGCAATCAAGTCGCGTATTCCTGGAACGGCGAGGCGCGCGATAACTTCGATATCTATGTCAAGCTTCTGGGCCCGGGTACGCCTCTCCGCCTCACCACCAATCCCGGCGCGGACACAAGTCCGGCGTGGTCGCGCGACGGGCGCTATATCGCCTTTCTGCGGCAGACGGACGAAGAAAAGAGCTCGGTCATCGTGATCCCTTCCCTCGGCGGGCCAGAGCGCCGGGCCGGGGAGGTAGCGGCCTGGCCATATCCGTGGCGCGCTTACCCCGGTCCGCACTTGACCTGGACGCGGGACGGCAAGGGCCTCATTGTGAGCGACCGCAAGAGTAGCCGCGAGCCGTTTTCGCTGTACTTCCTTTCGCTTGAAAGCGGAGAATCGCGCAAAATCACCAGTCCTCCCGAGTATTCCTACGGCGACACCGGACCCGCGCTCTCTCCGGACGGAATTACGGTCGTATTCCGGCGCTGTCTGGACTACGGCGCAGGTCAGTTATACCGGCTCAGCGTGAACGAGCGCTTGGAGGCGCAAGGCGAGCCGGACCTGTTGACTCCGGAAGGAATCTCCGCCGCGAGTCCGGCGTGGACCAGCGACGGACGATCCATTGTATACACCGACGGCTACTATTTCGAACCGGGCCTGAAGCGGCTTACTTTGCCACGATTGGGCAAGGCGGCCACGTCGGAGTGGCTCGGATTTTGGGGCGGCGCGTTTCCGGCGACGTCCCTGCGCGCTGCAGGGCTCGTCTATACCCAAGCATCGCAAGACGCCAATATCTGGGAGATGCAACTCGCTGACGGCGCCGGAACGCGAAGCCTCATCGCATCCACGCAACTCGATTCGGGCGGGCAATATTCTCCGGATGGTAAACACATCGCTTTTCTCTCCAGGCGCTCCGGCGGGGCGGAAATCTGGATGTGCGACCGTGAAGGGAACAATGCCACCCAACTGACTTCGTTTGGCGACGCGGCCGGACCGCGATGGTCGCCGGACAATGCCTGGATTGCCTTTCTCGCCCGCTATCAAGGGCTCGAGAAGATCTACGTGGTGCGAGCCTCGGGTGGCCAACCGCGCCGGGTGACCAGTGGCCCCGGGCGCGATCAGGTGCCAAGCTGGTCGCGGGATGGAAAATTTCTCTATTTCAGTTCCAGCCGTAGCGGCGACAAGCAATGTTGGAAGGTCGCGCTGGAGGGCGGCGATCCTGTGCGCGTTACCCAGTCCGGAGGCGAGCTGGTTCAGGAAGCGGCCGACGGAACGCTGTACTACAGCAAACTCTCCGGCTACAAGTACGGCCTTTGGAAGAAGACCGCCGGCGGCCAAGAGGCGCAGGTGGGTCCGTCGCTGTATTTCCACACCAATTTCGCCGTTGGCGCGAACGGCGTATATTTCACGCCTCATCCCAAGGCGGACGGCAGCACATCGATCGAGCGGCTGCGATACTCAGACGGCCAGGTGGAGACCATCGCAAAATTACCGAAGCCCCTCTGGTTTGGGTTGAGCGTGTCGCCGGATGAACGGTCGATCCTATACTCGCAAGTAGATCTCGAAACCGGCAATTTGAGAATTGTCGAGCGCTTTCGGTGAGCGATGTCAGGTGCTATAAAGACTAAACCTCTTTGCGTCGATCTCTTCGATAGAGGATAGACCAACGATTCATGAAGTGTTTTACGGTTGCGGTTATCGTGTTCGGAAGCATCGCGTCGGTGGGAGCGGAGTCGCTGCCCAAAGGCATGCCCTCCTGGCTCACACCCTACCCAGGGGCGGAAACCAAAGCGGAGAAGGCCGCCGAGATAACTTATAGCGTGCCCGCCAAGCCGGAGGAAGTGATCGCGCACTACGGGAAGTTGCTGCGAGCGGCATCGCTGCCGTTTTTGCCGAACTTTGACGGCATCGGCACTTCGATCCGGGCGGCCGCCCCGGAATGTGACCTCTTGATCAAGATTCGGGAGTCGGACAACGGCACACTAACGCGTATTCAATGTGCCGTCCGAGCCGCCGGGACCGCAAGTCTTTTATATGGTTCCGAAGTGGGGATTGCCGATCCTACGCCGCCAGCAGCCGAGAAGGCAGAGAAGACCGAGACTCCCGCTCCCGAACCGCAAAAGGCCGCGCCCGAGACTGAGCCGGAGCAAAAAAAGCGGACCGAGCCCCCGCCGCAACGCCCGCGTACTTGAGTTCTGGTGCCCGGGGCGGGAATTGAACCCGCACTCCCGTTGCCGGAAAACGGATTTTAAGTCCGTTGCGTCTGCCGATTTCGCCACCCGGGCGTTCCGCTATCGAATGTAGCACGAGGGGGGCGACCGTCCGGACACCCTCAGGCGACGGAGAGTGCCATCCCAGCGGCGGCAGCACGGACGTTCAGACGCGCTCCGGATTCGTCGGCGGACACATAGAACCCGAACAACGGATCCGAGGCTCCCTTGTACCATCGAGACATCTTCCAGGCTGCCCGAAGGTAGCAAATGTCCGGATGTTTCGCCAAGTTGAGCAACTGCGAGTACAGGCCACAGTAGGACTTGGGAGGGAAGGCGATCAGGGGACGAGAGCCCCAGTCCGTTCCGTTGGCTGAGCCGAAGATGGAAACGTGCAACGCCTCTTGTTGGAGGACACGGTCGATTCCGAGCGTGAGCACCAGTAGTTTTCCGGCGTCCGGCCCGAGATTGAGCGGTGATCCGGCACCGTCTGTTCTTGCAAGGTGTTCTGGCAAAAGAAACGTAGGCATTCCCATGGGTCTCCGAGCGATTCCGGCCCTTTGTTCAATCTATCAAGGATTCGGCTCGAACGGAGCTAGATAAAGTACCAGGGTGGATTTGAATAAAACAACACCTTCAAATAACTCAAATAACCCTTATACAACTGCTACAATCTGGGCGAACCGAACCAATTCGCGATCGGCCTGCCGTGGATGCGGGATTTGCTCGTCGCGGACGATCCTGCCATCCCGAAAATAAATATTGCGATTTGCGTATGCCGCGATGTCCGCCTCGTGGGTGACGATGATCGTGGTAATGCCCTGCTGGTGATTGAGCCGCTGAAAGATGCCGATAATTTCGATGCTGGTGCGCGTATCGAGCGCGCCTGTCGGCTCGTCTGCCAGTATGATTTGCGGGTTGTTCACCAGTGCGCGGGCGATAGCCACGCGTTGCTGTTGGCCACCGGATAGCTGATTGGGGTGGTGATCTGCCCGGTCGGCAAGGCCTACCGAGGCCAGCGCTTGCATGGCCCGGGCGCGCGGATCGGGGACGGGCTCGGTGGTATACAGAAGCGGGAGTTCTATGTTCTCGATCGCACTGGTGCGCGCAAGCAAATTGAACTGTTGAAACACAAAGCCGATCTGGCGGTTGCGGATTTCCGCCAGTTGATCGCGGTCCAGCTCTTCGACGCGGATTCCGTCCAGCCGATAGCTACCCGCGGTCGGTTTGTCGAGACAGCCCAGGATGTTCATCAGGGTCGATTTTCCGGATCCGGACGGGCCCATGACCGCCACGAAATCGCCCCGTCCGATTTCCAGCGACACATCCCGCAGCGCGGGAACGGTCAATTCCCCGACCTGAAACGTGCGGCACAAGTGCTCCACTTCAATGATGTTTCGGCTACTATTCATAGTGCAGCGCCTCGATCGGGTCCATGTAGGCGGCTTGGCGCGCCGGGTAGAATCCGAAGAACACGCCCACCAGCGCGGAGAAAAGAAACGCAACCACAATCGACCCGGGACTTAACACAGTGGACCACTGTGCGAAGTAGGAAATCATCAGGCTCGCGCTAAGCCCGAGCGCAATCCCAATCGCACCGCCTACGATGGACAGAGTTACTGCCTCTACCAGGAATTGGCTCAGGATGTCGCGGGTCTTGGCGCCCACGGCCAGACGCAACCCGATTTCCTTGGTCCGCTCGCTCACCGAAACGAGCATGATGTTCATGATCCCGATACCGCCGACAATCAGCGACACCGACGCGATTGCCGCCAGCAGGATCGACATCACTCTGGCCGAGTTTTCTTGCGCTTTGAAAACCTCCTCCATGTTGCGAATGGTGAAGTCGTCGTCTTCGTTGGCTTGCAGGTGATGGCGCTGACGAAGCAGTTCCTTGATCTGCTGCTGAACGTCCGCACTCCGGCCCTCGCGCGCCTGCACGAAGATTGAGCCAACGGCGGTGGACTTGGCCTGGCTGCTTCCGATCACTTTCTTCATCGCCGTGCTGATCGGCATCAGAATCACGTCGTCCTGATCCTGCCCAGTGGGAGACTGCCCTTTGGGCACGAGAGTTCCAATCACCGTAAAGGGGACTTTCTTGATGCGAATCGTCTGTCCCACCGGATTCTCGCCGTTGAACAGATTGTCGATCACCGTCTTGCCAAGTAGCGCGACCTTGGAAGCGGCTTCCACGTCGCTGATCGTGAACGGCTGGCCTTTATCGATCCCGAGGTCCCGGATCGGGAGGTAGTCGGGAGTGGTTCCGAGCACTTGCGTGCCCCAGTTGTTGTTGCCGTGCACGGTCTGTGCGCCGCCCCGGGCGGTGGGCGCCGCCAAGGCAGCGGCATCGCATTCGCGCACGATCGCCCGTGCGTCGTCTTCGGTGAGGGTTTGCGCGTTGCCCGTGCCCATGCGGATTCCGGAGCTGGTCATACTGCCGGAAAGGACGACGATCAGATTGCTGCCAATGGAGGCAATCTGTTGCCGGATGCGCTCCTCGGCGCCCGAGCCGACGGCCACCATCGCGATCACCGCAGCCACGCCAATGACGATGCCGAGCATGGTGAGCGCCGACCGCATTTTGTTGACGCGTAGCGCCCGCAAAGCGATTCTCATGCTGGCCACGATTTTTCGGACGTTCATCGCGGGCTCCTAAAGGCCGATTCGCCTGCTGCCGCCGGCGCCCTGAGACGGCGAGTTGGGGACGCCTGGCTTGGCTGCCATCCCCGTGATCACCTGCTGGCCTTCCACCAGATTGCCGCCGGCTGCCTCCACTCGGTTGGCGTCGCTCACTCCTGTTCGCACCTGCACCGCTTCGGGCTGGCCGCGCCCGTTCAGCACGTAAACCGTCTGTCCAAGGCCTTTTTGCACGAGGGGTTGTTTGGAAGCCGAACTCTGCTTTGAGTCCGGACTCGGATGGAAGCGTAGCGCCGCTTTGGGAATTCGCAGCACGTTGGATACGTGACCGGTGAGAATTGTCACGTTCGCGGTCATTCCCGGGAACAGTTTGAGATCGGGGTTGGAAACTTCAATCACCACGTCGTACGTGATCACGTTTTGCACGTTAATCGGCGCCAGCCGGATCTGCTTCACTTTGCCCCGGAAAATTTCACCGGGATAAGCGTCCACCATAAAACTAGCCGGCTGGTCGAGCCGGATTGGCCCTACGTCGGATTCGTCCACATTCGTGTCCACCTGCATTTTGGTCAGATCCTGGGCGATCAGGAAGATGACCGGCGCCTGGAACGAAGCGGCTACCGTCTGGCCGACGTCCATGTTGCGAGATTCCACCGTGCCGTCGACCGGGGCCACGATGCGGGTATGGTCGAGATTTAACTGGGCCTGCGACAGGATCGCTTGGTCCTGCGCCACGACGGCCACGGCCTGATCCTGCTGATCGCGCGCCACTTCAACCGCTTTCCGCGCCGATTCGGCGGAAGCCTCGGCGGCATGGATGGCAGCCTGCGCGGCGTCGAGGCTCGCGATGGCTTGTTCGTAGTTGGCTTGCGCCGTATCGGCATCTTCTTGCGAAGTGCTGCCGGTCTTCACCAAGTCTTTTCTGCGGTCGTTGGCCACGCGTGTGAACTGAACCGTGCTTTGGGCTTTTACCAGGTTCGCTTTCTGGCTGGCGACGTTCGCTTCCGCACTGGCAAGATCGGAACGCGACTTGGCTAGACTCGCCCCTGCACTGACTACGGCGGCCTTGGCGGCATTCAACGTAGCGTTCGCCTGTTCAACCGCTGCTTTGAACGGAGCGGGATCGATCTCCGCCACCAACTGGCCCTTCTTTACCTTGGTGTTGAAATCGGCGTGAAGCGCGATGATATTGCCGGAAACCTGACTCCCCACCTGTACCGTAATCACCGCATTCAGATTGCCCGTGGTTGTGACGGTGGAGTCGATATCCCCGCGGTCGACGCGCGCGGTGACATATGCTGGCACGGTTTTATTGCGAGAATAGAGGACCGCGACAATAGCAATCAACCCTGCCAGCGCTAATCCAACGATCGGCCATCTCCAACCAAAACTCTTTCGCCTTGGGGACACTGGCGGAATCGTGGCGCCGGCCGGTCCAGCCGTCTCGGCGATCTCCGAAGCTGGAAAGCTAGCCACGCTTTCACACAGAGCACTTTGCGTGCCGTCCACTAGCAAAAAATAGCTTGTGCTCACAATGAGCGCCGTTTTTGCCAAGAGCGCGCCTTTTTCCCAAACGGGTTTCTAGGCGCAAGTTGCGCCTTTGCCAGCACTCGCCTTCTCTAGTCTTATATAAGAACTTCCTGCTCCAACGCAATCGGGGCAATCTTGGGCTTCACCAACCGCCGGAAGTCGTTAAAACTCATGCGGACGACGTCGCGGTGCGTGCCGATGGTGAAAGCGATGAAGTCACCCGCAATTCCGGTGTCCACGGTTACCGGCATCTCGCAGGCGTCTCCGAATGGCGGCATAGCGCCGAGTTCGCAATCGGGAAACAGCTCCGCGAGTTCCGCTTCATTGGCAAGCCGGATGTATAACACTCCCAACAAGGAACGGAGTTTTACCAGGTCGACGAATTGATCGGCGGGCACGACGGCAATCCCAAAGCCCTTGTCGCCGCAGTACACGACTGTTTTTGCGAACTCATGCGCGGGCACCTTTTCCGCAGCGGCGGTTTCGCGCGCGGTCGCTGCCGCGGGGTGAGTGGAATGGGAATAACGGATGTTCTCCGCGTCGAGATATCTGAGCCACAGGTTAATTCCTAGCATGGAACGCCTCCTTCAAATTGGTCAGCACGGAAAGTGCCATCAGCCCGACCATGATCTTCCCGATTCATTGCCGCCTGCGAACACACCTTGGTTGGGGGCGCTTTGTTCCTGTTTGCTGATAGACCTGCGCGAGCCGATCATGGATTCCAGCCAGTTAAGATGGGGCCTCGCGCCACAAGTTGTAGCCAACGGAGGAATGAAGGACCGTGCCCGTGGGACCAACGGCCAATCCTCGCACCCCCCGGCCGCTCAAGGAAAGGAACCGGGCCGGGCGGGTTTGAAGAGGCAGGATTTGAACGGTCAAGGTGGGGACAAAGGTGGGACACTCACGAGGTGCGGCCTGGGTTCCTTGAGTTAAGTTAAGCGTAAATTTCAGGCTCCAGCCGCGAGCTGTTTGGCTGTGGCCTTGGGCGCGGTTACCTGGAGAATGCCGTTGTCCAGCGATGCCGTTACCCTGTCCGGATCGATCGTCTCGGGCAGGTCGAGCCGACGGAACAGTTTTTTCTCCGAAAATTCACAGAAGCAAACGTTTCCGTTCGTGCTTTCGTGAGTATGGGTAGTGTCTCCCTCTATGATCAGCGCATTCGGCAGGGCAGCGACGTGAATATCCTTCGCGTCGAATCCGGGCGCGGCTACGCGGGCGAAAAATTCCTTTTCGCCATTCACTAACTCGGATGCTGGGGACCAAACTACGTCCCGCTCGGCTTGTAACCAGTCATCCAAATCTGAAGTTTTCCCGCCGTTATGGCTTTGGAATATGGCGAGAGCCCGCTGCCGGATGGAGTCTGTCAGTGCTTCGATCCGTTGCATGAGCGTCTGGGTAGTTTCGGTTTGAACGGCGACTCGGGACATGGGATGTCTCCTTTTTAGCAAGATGGGTATCCGCTTGACTCAGGTTCGCCTCGGAAAACCGCGATCCCTTGGGCAAACAACGGGTACCGCGCACAGGATGTTGCGGCCACCTGAGTGAAGGGGACTCCCGTCTTTAGCAATTCAAACTTATCAGGGATTGAACTAAAGCGAAGCTGGAAAAAGTACTAGGATGTCACCTGGGGCAGGCGCCAGGTTAGACCATTCCTTGCTCGATCGCGTGCTTGGTCAACTCGGCGGTGGTGCGGAGGCCAAGCTTGCGCTTGATGTTTTCGCGGTGAAAAGCGACGGTCCTGACGGAGATATTCAAGTGAAAGGCAATTTCCTTGGCGGCCCGCCCTTCGGCGATCAATTGGAGTATCTCCCGCTCGCGCAGGCTCAGGTGAAGGGCGGCGGCGGCACGCGACGGCGTTTCGAAACGCTCCAGATGTTCGTTGGAGAGACTGGGGGTTACGTAGATGCCGCCCTTCATCACGGTCTGCACGGCATCGAGCAGTTCTTCGCGGGCGGCGGACTTCAGCACGTATCCAGCCCCTCCGGCGCTCAATGCGGCTTCCAGGTAAGCGGGGTTGACGTGCATCGTGATGAAGAGCAGCTTCACTGTAGGCAGGCTTTTCCTGATCTGGATGGCCGCGTCAATGCCGTTTAACAGCGGCATGGTGATGTCCAGGATAATCAGGTCCGGTTTCAAGCGAAGCGCAGCTTCCACCAGGGCCCGCCCGTCGGTTACGGCGCCAACCAACTCATGATGGTGTTCCAGAACGCTCCGAATCCCGTCGAGCGTCATCGGATGATCGTCAGCCAGTAGGATCCGAGCCGGCTTCATATTCTTCCTCCCGGAGCGGAACTTCCAGTGCAATTCGGGTGCCATGTCCGGGCTGCGCCGCAATGGTTAGTTTCCCGTTGACCAGCCGCGCACGCTCCTTCATCCCGACCAGCCCGAGCCCGCCTCGCCCGCTAACTACCGCTGGGTCGAAACCGATGCCGTCGTCCGCAATCGCCAGCATCACCGTTCCCTCCCCGGCCGTGAGTGCCATCGTGGTGTGCTTGGCCTTGGAGTGCTTGGCGATATTTGCCAGACTCTCCTGCGCAACGCGATACAGACAGGAAGCAATTTCCCGGGGGACCGCCCCGGGCAGGGTTTCGTAGGTAAATTCGGCCTTGGGTCCCTTGCGCCCGGAAAACTCCGCACACAAACTTCGTAACGAAGCCACCAGGCCCAGATCGTCGAGGACCGATGGGTGCAACTGGTAGGCGATGTGCCGGGCCATTTCGGAGGCTTTTACGACGCGGGCCTGCAGCGCCTTGATGCGGCTTTGTGCTTTGGTGGGAGGTGGGGGCTTGGCGGCCAGCTCACCCATGTCGATGGCCAGAGACGCGAGGTCCTGGCAGGTTTGATCGTGCAACTCGCGGGACACGCGGCGCCGTTCCTCTTCCTGAGCGGTCAAAAGACTGGCCGCGAGAGCACGGATTTCGCCGCGGGTGGTTTCGGCAACCTTCTCCAGCCGCTTTTGTTCGGTAACGTCGCGGCCGATAATCAGCAGCGATGCCACGGAGCCGTCCGGAGCGAATTCGGGAATAAACCGCTCCTCCCATTCGGTTGTTCCTCCGGGGGAAGGGTACGAGAATTCCAGGTTGCCGGGCTGTCCCGTCTCAAACGTCCGGAGGCCCTCGTTCCTCCATAGAGCTACCAGTTCCGGCGGCAAACCCACTTCTGCCGGTGTCTTTCCCAGGAACGAGTCTCGCGGAATTCCCGCTATGCTGGCCGTCTTCGCATTCACGTAGGAGTAGCGCAACTGCGGATCCAGACGCATGATCACGTCCGGACTGCTATCGAGAACCGTGCTGATTTCCTGCTCGTGCTGGCGTAGCGATTCCTCCATCCGCTTCCGCTCCGTGAGATCCTGCGTCACTCCGAGAACGCGTGTGGGCCGGCCCTGGCCGTCAAAGAACACCTTGCCCCAGGTTCCAATCCACCGTTGCATACCATCATCGATTCCGAGAGTGCGGAACTCCATGGCAAACCGGCCGCTGCTTTCCGGACGCAAGGCTTCCTCGACAATTCGCCGCGCGCGATCCCAGTCGCCGGAAGAGATCGCTTTCCGAGCGGTCCGGGCGTCAACTTCCGCCCCAGGTTTCAGACCCAAATGGGCCTTCAAGGCGTCAGACCCGATCCCTCTTCCCGTGAGGGGGTCGACGTCGAACGTCCCCAGCCCGGTGCTACCAATGGCTAACCGGACTCGCTCTTCGCTCTCCCGGATTGCCTCCTCTGCCTGTTTACGCGAAGTGATGTCGCTGACGAAGGCGACGGCGAGCTTGCCTGTGGCCGTGGTCTCAATGGCGCTGAGTCCAATTTCGGCCGGAAAAATGGACCCGTCTTTGCGGCGGCCCTCCAACTCGAGACCGATCCCCATGGGCCGGCTTTGCATGTTGGCGAAGTAACCTTGGTGAAGCTCGGCGTGACGGCGCCGGCCACCTTCCGGAACCAGAATTTCGAGCGGTTGCCCGATTAGTTCCTCTTTCGGATAGCCGAACATGGCTTGCGTACTGCCGTTGGCCAGCACGATTTTTTCGCTCGAGTCGACGGCGATGATGGACTGAGTGGTCGACTCCAGCAAGGCGCGGATGGTGGATTCACTCAAGAGCACGGCCATCTCAGCGAGCTTGCGATCGGTGATGTTCACGTGAGTGACCACGGCGCCGCCCTGCGTTCCTTTCAGCGGCGCCGCGTTCATCAGGAACCAGCGCTGCTCGAAGGGAGAGTGACAGGGATATTCAAGCTGAAAGGCGCCGCGATGGCCTTGTAAGACCTGCTGGATGCCGTCGATCACCGCAACTTCCCCGGATCGCCGGCAAACTTCCAAATAGTTGGCGCCCGGGCCGCAGGCTGCCAACTGTCCTTGATTCTCCAGCGCAAAACGGTTCCAGGCATCGTTGGTGGCCAGGATGGTTCCGTCGGGACCGACGACGGCCAGTTGGGAGGCGAGAGAATCCATGATGGACTGGGCGCGGAGTTGCGCCTCAGTCGCCAAATTGCCGGCTATCAGCGCTTGCTCGAGCGAATTCTTCAATACATCGATGTCGAACAGCACCACCAGCACGCCGCCGATTTCGTTCCGGTCGGTCTTGTAGGGCCGCACCCGCAATGAGTAGCGATGGCCGTTGCGGTCGCAGACGTCCCGTTGGATGGATCGGCCTTCACCGGTAACTTCCGCAAACAGGGCCTTCCAATCGGTAACGTCCAGGTTGGAGGCGATGTTGCTGAATGGACGGCCCACGTCTCCCGGAATGAGGTTCAGCAATGTACCGGCGACGGGAGTGAACCGCCGGACGCGCAGGTCCGCGTCCAGCACCAGCACGGGGATATCGACACCGACCAGCAGGTTTGTCAAGTCCTGCGTAAGAACGCTCAATTCCGCGTTGCGATGCTGCAACTCATCATTGAGCGTGATGAGTTCTTCATTGGAGGACTGTAGTTCTTCCTTGGCGGTTTCCAGTTCCTCATTGCTGCTCTGCAACTCTTCGTTGCTGGAGAGGACCTCTTCGTTGGCCGCCTTCATTTCCTCCTGCGCGGTTTCGTGTTCCGCAATGAGGACCCGAAGCTGCTCCCGTGCGGATCGCAGTTCCCGTTCGAACCTC
>Ga0075017_100001911_pt1 | contig 12909 bp, 9 predicted proteins | sample AleBraG_ABR_2012_FD_71475 | JGI IMG/M metagenome (GOLD analysis project Ga0075017, IMG submission 71475) | Freshwater sediment microbial communities in response to fracking from Pennsylvania, USA - Alex Branch Run_MetaG_ABR_2012 | ecosystem: Environmental > Aquatic > Freshwater > Creek >...
GCACTGAGGGGACTGCGCGTGCACGTTGCGGGCGCGGCGCGCCGGCCCGCGCCCCGCACCGCCACCGGACGGCCACCCGCCCGGCCACCCGCTCGCTCGCTAGCCCAGTGGCGACACGCCGATCAGCGCAACGTGCAGCACCTTCACGAACAGCACGTACAGCGCGAGCCCGACGACCACGGCAATCCAGTCGTTCCAGGCCCCGGCCGGCGCCGCGCGGATCGCGCGCGGCGCCCGCCGCTTGAGCGAGATGCGGTCGGCGACCGCCCAGGCGAGCACGCTGCCGAACAGGATGACCGCCGCCAGCGTGCCGTTGGCGAGCAGGTGGGCGAGCGCCCAGGCCTTGGTCCCCGCCAGCATCGGGTGCTTGAGCGTCGAGCGGATGCGGCCGGGCAGGTAGGCCGCCAGCAGCAGCGGAAAGACCGGCAGCATCAGCAGCAGCGCGACATGACGTGCCCAGGCGGGCGGCACGTACAGCACGACCGGCGCCTGACGCGCCAGCGCGTAGCCGTGCACGATGAGCGCGAAGCCGGCCAGCGCGATGAGCGCGTACAGCATCTGCCACGGCCCGGCCCCGAGCCGCGCGGCAAAGCGGTCACGGGCGGCCGGTGCGACGATCGCGAGCGAGTGCACGCCGAGGAACAGCACGAGTCCTGCGATCAGCCACTGCATGGGGGCCTCCTGCCGCGATATGTCGCATGCATCATAGGCGAGGCTTGCCTCAGCGGGGCCGCAAGGCGCTATCGTGGCAAACGATGCGCAGGCGTTCCCGGATCGACCCGACCTGGCAGGACTGGGCGGTCGCGATCGCACTCGGTGCGATCGTCGCCCTGCTCGGCGCGCTCAGCCTCGCGGCCTGGGGCGGCTGGAGCCGCCAGCGTGACGTCGCGCGCGCCATGGAGCCACCGCCGCGCGAGCAGCCGGCCACGCCGGCGCCGCACTGAGCGCCCGGCGCGCTATTTCGACAGGCTCTTCTCGAGCTCGGGCAGGAGCTGGAACAGGTCGCCGACCAGCCCGAAATCCGCGATCTCGAAGATCGGCGCCTCGGCATCCTTGTTGATCGCGACGATCGTGCGGGCGTCCTTGATGCCGGTCAGGTGCTGGATCGCGCCCGAGATGCCGATCGCGACGTACAGCTCCGGCGCGATGATCTTGCCGGTCTGCCCGACCTGCAGCTCGTTCGGCGCGTAGCCCGCATCGACCGCGGCGCGCGAGGCGCCGACCGCGGCCCCGAGCCGGGCGGCGAGGTTGAAGATCAGCTGGAAGTTCTCCTTGCTGCCGAGCGCGCGTCCGCCGGAGACCACCCGGGCCGCGGTCTGCAGGTCGGGGCGATCGGAGCTCGCCGCGGTCACGGCCAGGAAACGCGTGTGCGTCGGCAGGGCGACCTCGAGGCTCACGGCCGTGATCGCGGCCGCGCCGCCGGCCGGCGCTGCCTCGAAGGAGGCGGTGCGCACGGTCGCCACGAGCTTGCGGTCGGGCGGCGCCTCGACCGTGACGATGGCGTTGCCGGCGTAGGTCGGGCGCTTGAAGCGGTAGGGGCCCTCGACGGCCATCGCGTCGGAGATCTGCGGCACGCCGAGCAGGGCGGCGACGCGCGGCATGAGGTCCTTGCCGAAGGTCGTGGACGGGCCGAGCACGTGGCTGTAGTCGGCGGCGAGCCGGACCACCTGCGGCGCGAGCACGGCGGCGAGCGCGTGGGCATTGGCCGGATGCGCGACGGTCACGACTTTCGCGACGCCGGCGAGCGCCGCCGCCTGCGCGGCGACCGCGGCCGGGTCGGCCGCGAAGACCGCGACCGTGACCTCCGCGCCGGCCACCTGCCGCGCACAGGTCACGCAGCGCGCGGTGGCGGGGCTGAGCTTGCGGCCGTCGTGCTCGGCGATGAGGAGGATCCTGCTCATGACACGAGCCCCTTGCTCTTGAGCGCAGCGACGAGTTCCGCCACGTCCTTGACGATGACGCCCTTGGAGCGCGGCTTCGGCGCCTCGGTGTGTAGCGTCCGGAGCCCCCGCTCGGCGGACACCCCGAGCGTCGCGAAGTCGGTGACCTCGAGCGGCTTCTTCTTGGCCTTCATGATGTCCGGGAGCTTCACGTAGCGCGGCTCGTTCAGGCGCAGGTCCGCCGTGATCACGGCCGGCAGGTCCACCTCGAGCGTCTCGAGGCCCGCATCGACCTCGCGCGTGACCTTGAGCGTGCCGCCGGCCACCTCGACCTTGCTCGCGAACGTCGCCTGCGGGCGCTCCCACAGGGCAGCCAGCATCTGGCCGGTCTGCGCGCAGTCATCGTCGATCGCCTGCTTGCCGAGGATGACGATCTCGACACCCTCACGCTTGACGAGCGCGAGCAGCGCGCGGGCCGCGGCGAGCGGCTCGACGAGCTCGGTGGTCTTGACGAGGATCGCGCGGTCCGCGCCCATCGCGAGCGCCGTGCGCAGCTGCTGCTGCGCGTCGTCCGGGCCGATGCCGACCGCGATGACCTCGCCGGCCTCGCCCCGTTCCTTGAGCCGCAGCGCTTCCTCGAGCGCGATCTCGTCGAACGGATTGACGCTCATCTTGACGCCGTCCGTGATGACGCCCGAGCCATCCGGCTTGACGCGGATGCGCACGTTGTAGTCCACGACGCGTTTCACGCCGACCATGATCTTGCGCATTCTCTTCTGGCTCCTGCGGGGCGGACGCGGCGGCCGGGCAGGGGCGCTGCCGCGCGCATTTTTTTGCGACGCGGCACGCTAAGCAAAAGCCCAACCCGTGTCAAACCCGGCCCGTGCCGGGCGCGTGCGGCCGGCCGGCACGTGCGCCGGCCGGCACTGCCGAGGCTAGCCAGGGCGGCGTCGCAACCGGACCCGGCCGGCGGCTGCCACGCGTGGCGCCGGACCGCTTGTCAACGGCAACAGCTGGTGCTACGGTCCGCGCCGGAATCGAATCGCTCCGCGCGTCAAGCAGAATCAGAAAGCGGAGTGCGAGGGGAACGCTGGTTGGACGTGCGGTCTTGCGACCGCTGGCCGGCCGGCGCATCGCAAAAGCGGCCTGCTACGCAGCCGCTTTTTTTTTGCCTGGGTCCCGCCCGCGGCGGGTCGGTCAAGGCGCAACCGCCGCCAGCCGTTCGCGCAGGTCGGCGATGAGCAGGCGCTCGTAGTAGTCGCCCTCGGCTGCGACTGCCGCGGCCTCGAGGTACGCCTCGACCGTGGCGCGTGAGGGCACCGTGGCGCAGGCGCGGTACCGGCCACGCACGAAGGCGCCCGCGAGGCTCACGCGCGCCGCCGCGTGGCCCCGATCAGCCGCGTCCCGCCAAAGCGGCAGCGCCGCACAGGCGTCGGCCGCGAGCTCGCCCGGGATCCCGTCGCTGTAAAGCAGCCCGAGCGCGAACTGCGCCTGGCGGTGGTGCTGCTCGGCCGCAGTGCGCAGCTCGCGCTGCGCCTCGGTGTGTCGCTCCGGCTTGGCGAGGAGCGCACGGCCGAGGTTGTAGTGCAACCGCCCGCCGCCGGGCTCGGCCTGCACGGCGCGCAGGCAGGCGAGGATCGCGCTGTCGTTCCAGGCGCGCAGCTGTGCCGGCGCGACGCCAGGGCCGGCCTTGTCCGGGTCGGACGGGTCGCCGGCCAGCAGGTCGCACTCGGTCGGCACGACGGCCGCCGCGGGCGCGGCGGCTGCGGCGCCGGCCGCGGCGGGCTGCGCGGCGCCGGGCTGCGCGGCGAGCAGCAGCGCGGCCGCGAGCGCCCAACGCATGATTGCCATGGTTCGATCCTCCTCAGGGCCGGGGTCGCAGCGCGCCCCGTGCACGCGCGCCCGCGGACCGCAGCGTAGCGCAAGTCGGCCCGCGCATTTACAACGCGCAGCACCTCACCTAGCCTCGCCTGCGCCGGATCGATTCCCCCGGTGCGAGGTGAGCTTGGGACCGCTGCAGGGCATCAAGGTACTCGACCTGAGCCGCGTGCTCGCGGGCCCGTGGGCCACGCAGGCGCTCGCGGACTTCGGCGCGGTCGTCTACAAGGTCGAGAAGCCCGGCGCCGGCGACGACACGCGCGGCTGGGGGCCGCCGTGGCTCGCGGCCCGCGACGGCACCGCGACCGGCGAGTCGGCGTACTTCCTCTCGACCAACCGCGGCAAGCATTCGCTGGCGATCGACCTCGCGAGCAGCGACGGCCAGCGGCTGGTCCGCGAGCTCGCGGCGCGCTGCGACGTGCTCGTGGAGAACTTCAAGGTCGGCGGGCTCGCCCGCTACGGGCTCGACTTTGGCGCGCTCGCCCCCTCGCACCCGCGGCTCGTGTACTGCTCGATCTCCGCCTTCGGCCAGGACGGACCCGAGGCGCAGGGTGCCGGCTACGACGCGATGATCCAGGGCATGGGCGGCCTGATGAGCGTCACGGGGCTGCCGGACGGCGAGCCCGGCGCCGGCCCGCAGAAAGTGGGCGTCGCGGTCGCCGACCTCATGACGGGCATGTACGCAGTCGCGGCCATCGCCGCGGCGCTGTACGAGCGGGCGCAATCGGGCCGCGGCCAGTACATCGACCTCGCGCTGCTCGACACCCAGGTCGCCTGGCTCGCCAACCAGGCGATGAACTATCTCGTGTCGGGCAAGGCGCCACGGCGCCAGGGCACGGCGCACCCGAACATCGTGCCCTACCAGGCTTTCGCGACGGCCGACGGCTATCTCATGCTCGCGGTCGGCAACGACCGGCAATTCGCCGCGTTCTGCGCGATCGCCGGCCGGCCGGAGCTCGCGGCCGATGCGCGCTACGCGAGCAACGCGGCGCGGGTCGCGAACTGCTCGGTGCTCGTGCCCGAGCTTGCCGCGCTGTTGCGGGCGCGCACGACCCGCGCCTGGCTCGACAGCCTCGCACCAGCGAGCGTGCCCTGCGGCCCGATCAACGACATCGCACAGGCCTTCGCCGAGCCGCAGGTCCGGCACCGTGGCATGCGCCTGGAGCTCGGGCATCCGCTCGCCGGGCGCGTGCCGCAGGTGCGCAGCCCCGTGCGCTACTCGCGCAGCACGCTCGAGTACGATCGCGCGCCGCCGCTGCTCGGCGAGCACACCGACGAGGTGCTCGCGGCCGAGCTCGGGCTCGGTGCCGCCGAGCTCGCCGCGCTGCGCAGCCGCGGCGTGATCGGCTGACCCGTTCGGGCGCGCGCGGCGCGCGCCTGCGGCGCACCGTGCCGCGCCCGGCCCGCCCGGTGCGCTATCCTGCGCCGGACACGCCGGCCTGGCCGGCACCCGCGTGCAGCCGGAAGCCCCCATGAGCAAGCCCACACTGCGGGCGAGCAGCGTGCTCGCCAACGTCCGCTACGAGATCCGCGGCCAGCTGGCCCGTCGCGCCCACGAAATGGAGCGCATGGGTCACGACATCGTCTCGCTCAACATCGGCAACCCGGGCGCGTTCGGCTTGCGCACGCCCGAGACGATGCGCCTGGCGATGATCGAGAACCTGCGCTCGGCCGAGGGCTACGTGCACCAGAAGGGCATCTTTCCCGCGCGCGAGGCGGTCGTCATGCAGCAGCAGGAACGCGGCCTGCGCAACGTCACGGTCGAGGACGTGTACATCGGCAACGGTGTCTCCGAGCTCATCGACCTCGTGCTGCGTGCGCTGCTCGAGGACGGCGACGAGGTGCTGGTGCCGAGCCCGGACTATCCGCTGTGGAGTGCCGCCACGATCCTGAACCGCGGCCGGGCGGTCCACTATCCGTGCCACGCGGCGCGGGGCTGGACGCCGGACCCGGAGGAGATCGAGCGGCTCGTGACGCGGCGCACGCGCGCCATCGTCGTCATCAACCCCAACAACCCGACCGGCGCGGTCTATCCGCGCGAGCTGCTCGGCGCGATCGCGCGCCTCGCCGAGAAGCACCGGCTGCTCGTGCTCGCCGACGAGATCTACGACCAGATGACCTACGACGGCGCGCAGTTCGTGCCGATGGCCACGCTCGTGCACGGTACGCTCTGCGCAACGCTGTCCGGGCTCTCGAAGGTCTATCGCGCCTGCGGCTACCGCGTCGGCTGGGCGGTGTTCAGCGGCGAGCGCGAGGGCGCGACCGACTACCTGCACGGGCTCGAGCTGCTCGCCTCGCTGCGGCTGTGCAGCAACGTGCCGGGACAGTGGGCCGTGCAGACCGCGCTCGGCGGCTACCAGAGCGTGCGCGACCTCGTGCGGCCCGGCGGCCGGCTGTACCAGTCGCGCCAGGCGATCCTCGACGCCGTGGCCGCGAGCCGCTACCTCGAGCTCGTGCCGCCGCAGGGCGCGATGTACGGCTTCGTCGGCGTGCGGCCCGACCGCCTGCCGGGATTCGACGACCAGGCCTTCGCCATGGACCTGCTCGAGCACAAGCACGTGCTCGTGGCGCCGGGCGTGAGCTTCAACGCGACCGGCAACCGCTACTTCCGCGTCACGAACCTGCCCGAGCCCGAGATCCTGCGCGACGTGTTCGGCCGCATCGAGGAGCAGCTGGACGTGTACGCGGCGGCATCGGCCGGCGAGGCGCAGGCCACGCCGCTTAAGGTCGTCACGCGCGGCTGACACGTGCCGCCGCGGCCGGAAGTCTACGCCGCACACCTCGAGCTCATCGCTGCGGGCGGCGAGCTCGTCACGGCGAACCGCGAGCAGGCGCGCGAGCTCGCCCGCGTCCACGCGCACGCCGAGCGCGCGGCCGGCCGGCCGGCCTTTCACACGCCGCGGATCCTGCCGTGGCGCGCCTGGCTCGAGCGCGAGTTCCGGGCACTGCCCGAGCGCCCCGCGCTGCTCGATGAGCTGGTCGCCGCCGGCGCCTGGCAGCGCATCGTCGCGGACAGCCGGGCCGGGCAGGAGCTGCTGTCGATCCGCGGCATCGCCGGGGCCGCGGCGCGCAGCTGGGCGCTCGCGCACGAGTGGCGCGTCGACCTCGCGCGGCTCGAGCCGGCGAGCGCCGAGCAGGCGGCATTCGCCGGCTGGGCGCGCGAGTTCGCGGCCCTCGGCCGCCGCGACGGGTGGCTCGACAGCGCCGCGCTCGCCGCGCTGCTCGCCGAGGCCCGCGCACGGCAGCCCGCGCGCCTGATCGGCTTCCACGGCTTCGATCTGTGCACTCCGGCACGCGCGCGGCTCGCCGCCGCGCTGGCCGCGGACGGCTGCTCCGTACGCGAGCTCGACCTCGGGCAAGCCGCGGCCCCGGGCGGGCTGTCGCGGCACGCCGCGGCGAGCCCGGAGGCGGAGCTCGATGCGATCGCGGCGTGGCTCGTGGCGCGCCTCGCGCGCGACCCGCAGGCGCGGCTCGCCGTGGTCATCCCGGACCTCGCGCGCCGCTGGCGCAGCGTGCAGCGCCTGCTCGACGACCGCCTGCAGCCGGCCGTGCTCGGGCCGGATGCCGCCGAGGAACGCCCCTACACGCTCGCGACGGGGCCGCGGCTCGCCGACGTCGACGTCGTCGACGCCGCGCTCCTGATGCTCGCCCTGGGCAGCGAGTCGCTCGACCTTGCGCTCGCCGGTCGGATCCTGCGCTCACCGTACCTCGGCGGTGCGGAGCTCGAGCGGCGCGCGCGACTGGACGCGCGGTTGCGCGAGGCCGGCGGCACGCAGCTCGCGCCGGACGTGCTGCGCGCGCTCGCGGCCAGCGAGGCGGGCGGCTGCCCCGAGTTCGCGCGCACGGTCGGCGCGGTGCGCCACGAGCTCGCCGGACCCTCGCGCCGCAGCTTCGCCGAGTGGAGCGCGGCGATGCAGCGGGCGCTGCGCGCCGGCGGCTGGCCGCGAGATCGGGAGCTCACGCGCAGCGAGTACCAGGCCGCGCACCGGTTCCGGGAGCTGCTGACCGCGAGCAGCGGCCTTGCCCGCGTGCGGACCGCCGCGGGCTTCGCGGCCGCTCACGCCGAGCTCGCCTCGCTCGTCGCCGCGACCCCGTTTGAGGCCGAGCTCGGCGACGCGCCGATCCGCGTACTCGATCGCTACGAGCCGCCCGGCATCGCCTTCGACGGCCTGTGGGTCGCGGGGCTTGCCGACGACGCGTTCCCGGCCACGGCTGCTCCCGACCCGTTCCTGCCGCTCGCGCTGCAGCGCGCGCACGAGATGCCGCACGCGAGCGCCGGCGCGACGCTCGCCGCCGCGCGGCGCGCGCTCGCCGGCTGGCTGCGCTGTACGCCCGAGCTCGTGCTGAGCCACGCGCGGCGCGTCGAGGAGGTCGAGCGGGAGCCGAGCCGGCTGCTGCCGGCCGCCGCCGCGTACCGGCCGGCCGAGCCGCTGCGCCCGTGGGCGCTCGAGCTGCTCGCGGGCGCCCGGCTCAGCGCCTACGAGGACCACTCGCTGCCGCCACTGCCGCGCGGCGCGCCGCTTCAGGGTGGCGCGCGGCTGCTCGAGCTTCAGTCGCAGTGCCCGTTTCGCGCCGCCGCCACCCTGCGCCTCGGCGCCCAATCGCTCGCGAGCCCCGCGCTCGGCGTCGCGCCGCGCTGGCGCGGCGAACGGCTGCACGCCGCGCTTGCCGCCTTCTGGCGCGCCATCGGCAGCCACGCCGCACTCGTCGCGCTCGGCACGGCCGGCCGGGTGCGCGCTGCCGACGACGCGGTGCGCGAGGCCATCGGGCGGCGCGACGCGAGCCCACTGCCGCCACGGCTGCTCGAGCTCGAGGCGCAGTGGATGCAGCGCGCGCTGCTCGCGCTCGCCGAGCACGAGCTCGGGCGCGAGCCGTTCGCGGTCAGCGCACTCGAGTCGCCCCTCGACGCCGACTTCGATGGCCACGCGCTCGCGCTGCGCATCGACCGTCTCGACCGCCTCGAGCACGGCGGCATCGTCGTGATCGACTACAAGAGCGGCCGGCGCACGCCGCGGCGCTGGTTCGGGCCGCGACCGGACCAGCCGCAGCTCCCGCTGTACGCCTCGCAGCTGCCGGATCCGCCGGCAGCTGTCGTGCTCGCGCTGCTGCCGCTGGTCGCCACGGGCTTCAAGGGCTACGCCGCGCGTACCGGAATCCTCCCCGGCGTCGGCCCGCCGCCGGCCTCGGCCATGATGGCCGCGCCGGTCGCTCCGGGCGCAGTGGCGGCGGCCCCGGCGGCAGCGCCCGCGGCGCCTGCCGCCACGCTCGGCCCGCTCGTGGCCGGCTGGCGCGCGGTCATGCGAGCACTCGTTGCGCAGTTCGTCGCTGGCGCGGCGCAGGTGGACCCGACGCCGGAGGCCTGCGAGTACTGCGCGCTCGCCGTGCTGTGCCGCATCGACGCGCGGCCGGAGCCGGCCGAGGACGCTGCGGCGCCCGACGAGGGGCCGCGCGCCGCTGCGGCGGCGCCATGACGGACGCGAGCGCCCGCGAGCGCGCCCTCGACACGCGCCGCTCGTTCATCGTCCAGGCGCCGGCCGGCTCGGGCAAGACGATGCTGCTGACGCAGCGCTTCCTCGCGCTGCTCGCGAGCTCGGCGCAGCCCGAGGAGGTGCTCGCCATCACCTTCACGCGCAAGGCAGCCGGCGAGATGCGCCAGCGGATCGTCGAGGCGCTGCTGCGAGCGCAGGCCGGCGAGCCGGGCCGGAACCCGGGCGATGCGCGCGCGCTCGAGCTCGCCCAGCAGGTGCTCGCGCACGCGGCCGGGCGCGGCTGGTCGCTGCTCGAGCAGCCGGCCCGGCTGCGCATCCAGACGATCGATTCGCTGAACCAGTGGCTGGCGGCGCGCCTGCCGGTGCTGTCGCGCGCCGGCAGCGGCCTTGAGCCCGACGAACGCCCGCAGGCGCTGTATGCAGCGGCGGCCGCGCGCGCGATCGCGCGCATCGGCGAGGGCGGCGCGGAGGCGGACGCCATCGCCGCGGTGCTGCGCCACCTCGACAACGACTACGAGGGCCTCGCCGACCTGCTCGCGCGCATGCTGCCCGCGCGCGACCACTGGCTGCGGCTGCTCGGTGCGCACGGCGCAGACGTGCCCGCCGCGCAGACACGCGCGCTGCTCGAGCAGTCCCTTGTCCAGCTGCTGCGCGAGCCGCTCGCGGCCGTGCACGCGCTCGTGCCGGACGCACTGGGCCGGCGCTGGGTCGCGGCGGCGCGCGCGCCCGCTCTGCGCCGCGCCGCGGCGGAGCCCGACTTCGCCGCGCTCGCCGCGCAGCCAGGGCCGCCCCCGCCGGAGCCGCACGCGCTCCCCGCGTGGCAGTGCCTGGCCCGTCTCGCGCTGACACAGAAGGGCGAGTGGCGCGCGCAGCTGACCCGAAACGACGGCTTCCCGCCGTCAGCCCGTGCCGACAAGCAGGCGTTCCTCGAACTGCTCGCGCAGCTCGGGCGCATACCCGGGTTGCAGGCGGCGCTGGCCCGGACGCTCGAGTTGCCGCCACCGCGCTACAGCGACCAGCAGTGGGCGGCGCTCGAGGCGCTGATCGTGCTGCTGCGCAACACGGCGGCCGAGCTCGGGCTCGTGTTCGCCGAGCGCGGCGTCAGCGATTTCGTCGCGCTGGCGCGCGCCGCGCTCGACGCACTGGGCGCGGAGGGCGCCCCCTCGGACCTCGCGCTCGCGCTCGACTACCGGCTGCAGCACATCCTCGTCGACGAGTTCCAGGACACCTCGGCGCTGCAGGTGCAGCTGCTCGAGCGCCTGACGGCGGGCTGGCAGGCGGGCGACGGCCGCACGCTGTTCTGCGTCGGCGACCCGATGCAGTCGATCTACCGCTTCCGGCAGGCCGACGTCGCGCAATTCCTCAAGGTGCGCGATGCCGGCATCGGCGACATCGCGCTCGAGCCGCTGCAGCTGACGGCCAACTTCCGCGCGCGTCCCGGCCTCGTCGAGTGGGTCAACACGACCTTTGCCGCCGTGCTGCCCGCGCGGGACGACTTCGCGCGCGGCGCCGTGAGCCACGTGCCCTGCGTCGCGACGCGCCCGGCGGCGGCGGACCCCGCGGCGGTCACGATCCATGCGTTGACCGACGCCGACGCCGAGGACGAGGCGGCCCGCGTGGTCGCGCTCGTGCGCGCGGAGCGGCGCCGCGACCCGCAGTCGCGCATCGCCGTGCTCGGCCGCAGCCGCACGCAGCTCACAGCCATCGCGCGCGCACTCGCCGCTGCGGCCATCCGTTTCCAGGGCGTGGAGCTCGTGCCACTCGCCGAGCGCGCGGCCGTGCGCGACCTGCTCGCGCTGACGCGCGCGCTGTGCCATCGCGCCGATCGCGTCGCCTGGCTCGCCTGCCTGCGCGCGCCGTGGTGCGGCCTCACGCTGCCCGAGCTGCTCATACTCACGGAGGGGGGCGGCGAGGCGACCGTCCCGGAGCTGCTCGCGGACGAGGCACGCCTCGCGCGGCTGCCGCGTGCCGCGGCTGCGCGCCTCGCGCGCACCCGCGCCTGCCTCGCGACCGCGCTCGCGCAGCGCGGCCGCCGCCCGCTTGCCGCGCTCGTCGAGGCGACCTGGACTGCGCTCGGCGGCCCGGCGACGCTCGGCGGGCCAGGCGCACTCGCCGACGTGCAGGCCTATCTCGGCCGGCTCGATGAGCTCGCACGCGGCGGCGATCTGGAGGACCCCGTCGCGCTCGAGGGCACGCTCGCGGACCTCTATGCCGGGCCGGACGCCGAGGCCGACGGCTCGCTCGTGCTCATGACCGTGCACAAGGCCAAGGGCCTCGAATGGGGCGTCGTGATCCTGAGCGGGCTTGGCCGCACGGCGCGCGGCGGCGATGCCAAGCTCCTGAGCGCGGTCGAGTTCGCGCGGCAAGGCGCGCCCGACGGTCTCGTGCTCGCGCCGATCCGCAGCCGCGCGCAGCCGGGTGACCCGCTCGAGAGCTGGCTGCGCCGCCTCGACCGCGAGCGCGACGAGCTCGAGCTCGGCCGGCTCGTGTACGTGGCGAGCACGCGGGCCCAGGAGCGGCTGCACCTCGTCACGCACGTCCAGTCCAATGCCGGCACGCCGGGCAGCCTGAGGCAGCCGCGCCGCGGCACGCTGCTGCGCGTCCTGTGGCCGGCGGTCGAGGCGGCGGTGCGCCGCGATGCCGCGCCCGTCCCGGCCGCGGCGGCGGCGGGCCCGACGCCCGCGCCGCGGCTCGCGCGACTGGCGGACGACTGGCAGGCGCCGGCGCCGCCGCTGCGCGTCGCAGCCCCGGCGCGGGCCGCGGCCCCGTCACGGCCATCCGAATTCGAGTTCGAGTGGGTCACGGCGGTCGCGCGCCACGTCGGCACGGTCGTGCACGAGGAGCTCGAGCGGGCCGGCGCGCGCGGACTTGAATGGCTGGCCCGCGCACCGCAGGTGCGCCCGGCCGCGTGGCGCCAGCGGCTCGTCGAGCTCGGCGTTCCGGCCGGCCAGCTCGACGCTGCGCTCGGCCGCATCCGCCAGGCGCTCGTGCAGGTCCGCGCCGATCCGCGCGGCGCGTGGCTGTTCGATCCCGCGCACACGGCCGCGGCCAGCGAGCTCGCACTGACCGCGTGGCGCGGCGGGGCGATCGCGAACGCGCGCATCGACCGCACCTTCGTCGACGCGGCCGGCGTGCGCTGGATCATCGACTTCAAGACGAGCCTGCACGAAGGGCAGCAGCTCGAGCAGTTCCTCGACCGCGAGCAGGAGCGCTACGCGCCGCAGCTCGCCTCGTACGCGGCGCTCATGCGCCTCACCGAGCCCGGGCGGCCGATCCGCCTCGGGCTCTATTTCCCGCTGCACGCCGGCTGGCGCGAGTGGAGCGCGGCGCCGGACGCCGCGTAGCCGGGCCGCGCCGCGGGCGGTCCCTAAAACGTGCCGGTGATCGTGAAGGAGCGCCGGCCGGCGGCATCGGGCGCGCCGAGGAAGGCGATCGCGTTGACGACCTCGGGCGGCGCCTGTGGCCGCGGCGTGACCTCGCCTTCGAGGACGTAGCTGCGGTCGCTGCTGATCGCGAGCTGCGCGCGCACCACGAGCGGCGCCTCGTGGTCGCGCACGAGGCCGACGAGCCGCGCGGCCGTGCCGCTGCCGGGGCTGAACTCGAGCGTGTAGCTGCCGACCTCGAGCGTGCTGCCGGGCGGCCGCAGCTGCGCCACCTCGAAC
>Ga0075017_100001912_pt1 | contig 12907 bp, 9 predicted proteins | sample AleBraG_ABR_2012_FD_71475 | JGI IMG/M metagenome (GOLD analysis project Ga0075017, IMG submission 71475) | Freshwater sediment microbial communities in response to fracking from Pennsylvania, USA - Alex Branch Run_MetaG_ABR_2012 | ecosystem: Environmental > Aquatic > Freshwater > Creek >...
ATCGAACACCGCACGATCCGCCCCCGCCGACCCCAGACGAACGGGAAGGTGGAACAGTTCAATCGCACGCTGCTCGACGAGTGGGCCTACGTCCGCCTCTACCGGTCAAACGGCGAACGAACCAAAGCCCTTGACCGATTCCTCCACACCTACAACCATCATCGGGGTCACACGGCACTTGGAGGCAGGCCGCCGATCAGTGCGACCAACCAACCTGGACAACACAGCTAGCTGGGACCCGTCCAGGGGCCGAACAGGACGGCGTCCCCGCCGTCATCCCCTTCGACGATGTCCTACCGCAGCGGAGGACATCCTCCACCGACGACGGGGGGCCACTGACCGCTGCGAATCGAGCAGACCCGCCCCCGCTGTCGGACTCAGTCGGCGGAACCCACCCCGAGGTGACCGCCGAGGACGCACCGGGTGATCTGGTGCGCCCAGTCGGACGGGAAGGGGATCCCGGCGATCGCCCGGGCGTAGTAGGCGCCCGAGATCAGGTCGCCGAAGAGGGTCACCGTGGCGGCGTCCCACTCCGGATGGGCCCGCTCGAACGCCGCGGCGATCGCCGTGCGCCGTGGGGCGATGACGTAGCGGTGGAACGCGTCCAGCAGCCCCGGGGTGGCATGTGCCTCGGTCAAGAAGGAGGCCACGATGACCAGGCCGTTGGCCGCCGTCATCGTCCAGTGCATGCGCTCGAGCAGTGCGACGAGATCGCCCTCGAGGTCACCCGTGGGGACGACGTCGCCCACCCCTTCCTGGGCCCAGGCGATCGAGGCGACCGCCAGATCCTCCTTGGTCGCCCAGCGCCGGTGGATGGTGGGACGGGTGACGCCGGCCCGCTGGGCGACCGCCTGGACCGACAGGTGCCCGTAGCCGCCTTCCCTCAGCATCAGGATCGTCTCTGCCAGGATCCGGTTGGTGGCCTCGTCGTCGAGTGGACGGCCCCGGTGACGCCGCCCGTCGTCGGGATCGTTCATCCGAGGTAGCGCTGCCGGACCACGACGATGACCGCCACCACCGCCAGGGCCAGGAGGGACTTGACGGTCAGGCCCCGCTCGTAGGCCACCTCGTCGGACACGTCGGTCTGGTCGACCACGTCGAACTCCTTCATGCCGGCATCGCCACCTTCCCGGACTTCTCCGTCTTGTCCCAGGTCATCGCCGCGCCCCGCAGCTCCTTCACGTACGAGTTGAAGGTCACCCCGCACAGCAGGGGTCCGTAGCCCACGATGTAGACGATGGCCGGACTGAGGTAGCGGCCGGCCCGCTTGGGCTCGAGGAGTCGCGCCGTCCACGCCACCGGCATCGACGCGGCCAGCCAGACGTAGGCGAACAGAATGGCCAGGTGGATCTGGCCGTGGGTGAGGTGGAACCCCATCAGTTCGGTGGCGTTGTGGATGCACCACCGTGCCGGTCGGGGGAAGCAGGCGTAGGTGATGATCGTGATGGAGATCAGTCCGGGGAAGAGCACCCCTTCCTTCCAGGTGTGCCGGCTGGTGTCGGTGTCGATCAGCAGGGCGAAGAGCGTGGTGAAGACGTAACACAGCCCGGCCATGATCCACAGCAGGTGGAAGGTCTCCCACGACAGGGGGAAGTCGATGAAGTAGAGCGCGACCAGGCTGGCGGAGATCAGGATCATGATCACCGGGAGCAGGAACAGGCAGAACCAGAACACGCCGAAGGTGAAGCTGCCCAACCGGTGGCCGGGCTGGGGTCGGAACCAGAGGTGCTTGAACTGCTTCGTCACCTGCACGTTGCCCCGGGCCCACCGGAGGCGCTGCTTCCACAGCGAGTCGATGCTGCCCGGTTCCTCGGCCCACACCACGGCGTGCGGTTCGAAGACGACCCGGCGTCCGGCTAGCTGGGTCTTGAACGTGGTGAAGGTGTCCTCGGCCAGCGACGAGGTGTCGATCCGGCCGCCGATGGCCTCGATGTTGACCCGGCTGTGGAGCTGGGCCCCGCCGGCCAGACAGGCCAGCACACCGAGCACGTTCTGGCTCCGACGCGCCGCGGCCTGGGCGGTGATGTACTCGTAGCCGATGAACCGGGTCATGTAGTTGCCCGGGCGGCTCCCCTCCTTGATGTAGGCGGTCACCGCACCGACCTCGGGATCAGCCAGGTGCCGTGTCATCTTCTTGAGTGACGGGGGCTCGTAGATGACGTCGGCGTCCATCACCAGGAGCGCCTCCATCCAGTCGTCCTCCAGCAGGATGGCCAGGCCGTGGTTGAGGGTGTGGGCCTTGCCCTGACCGCCGTTCTCCCGGCGCATGTGGACCACGTTGCCGGGGTACTCGAGCATCTTCGCCTGCACCACCTTCGGGGTGTCGTCGGTGCTGGCGTCGTCGACGACGCAGATCCGCAGCCGCTCGCGCGGGTAGTCCAACAGCATCAGGCGGTCGATCGAGGCACCGATCACGGCCTCCTCGTTCCACGCGGGGATCAAGATGGCGGTGCGGGGCAGGTGGTCACCCACCTTGCCGTAGTGGTTGCGACCCGAATGGAGGGCGACCAGGAGGAACTGGTAGGAGGCCGCCAGGAGCGGGATGATCCCCACCATGACGCACAGCACGAGCAGCCACTTCCCGCCCAGGGAGAACTCGTGGAGGAGGGTCATGGTGTCCGGGCCGGCTCCCGGTTTCGGGGCACCCCGTCCGCTGCGTCGAGGGTCGTCGTCACCCGGGGGTAGCTCCCGACCGAGTCGCAGTGGTGGCTGTCGCTGCCGGCAACCAGATGGACGCCGGACCGCGCCAGTGCGGCGACCAGGCGTGGCCCCGGGCAGTCCCATTTCTCGTTGACCTCCACCAGGGCACCGGTCGCCCGGGCCCCCATGGCCAGGTGGTAGAGCAGCGTGTCGCTGACATGGGACTCGTCGAGGCCGAGCTTGGGCAGCAGGCTGAACGGATGGGCGATGACCGGCCGCTCGACGCGCTGCATGGCCGCCACGGTCGCCTCCACCAGGCGGACCACGACGTCACCCGGGCGGAGTTCGCGGTTGTGGAGCATCGTCGCCACGGTCGACGGGGACAGGGGGCCCGACTCGGACGGGAACTGGTGGTCGGCGATGAGCACCAGGTCGGCCGCATGGGCGTCGGCCGGCAGGTCCAGATGGCCGTCGGCGTCGAGGATCTTGGCCTCGACCCCGGACAGCACGGTCAGCGGTGCCCGCCGGGCGAGCTCACGTACGGTGGCAACCTGGCGGGGCACCCAGGCGGTGTCGGCGCGGACATGGTCCACCAGGCACACGGTGGCGAGCCCGGCCCGCACCGCAGCGGCGACGTTCTCCTCCGGGGAGCTGACGGCGTCGTCGGAGAACGTCGAGTGGACGTGGTAGTCCTCGTCGAACCGGAACCCACGCATCAGGCACCCACCTCGACCGGGGCAGCCGGCGCGTGTTCGGTCGCGGTGTCGAGCTCGGGCACGAGGTCGTCGAGCTCGACGACATGGTCGGCCAGGTAGCGGACCATGGCGATCCGACGGTGGGCGATCGACGGAGGCAGCTCCCGGCCCCGGAGGGCGTCGACGGCGAGGCGCACCATGTCCACCCCGGCGGCCACCGTCAGGGCGAGCGAGCCGGGCACCCGGGGGTTGATCTCCAGCAGCGCCGGCCGCCCGGCCCGGTCCCGGCGGATCTGCACGTTCGAGACGAACGGCAGCCCGAGGGCCTCCACCACCGTGACCGCGAAGTGCTCGAGCTCGGGGTCGACCAGGGTGTAGCCGGCCACCGACACGCCTGAGTCGACGCGCTGGCGGACGCGCGGGACGGCGGCCGACACCGTGCCGACAGCGTCGGCCAGGACGTCGACCGAGTACTCCTCTCCGGGGAGGAGCTCCTGGACGAGCATGTCGTCACCGAGGCCCCGGGCCACGAGCTCCGCGGCCGTCGCCACCAGGGCGACCCCGCGTGAGCCGGAGCCGCGCCGGGGCTTGACGATCACCGGGAACTCCCAGCTGTCCGGGTCGGTGACCGCGGCGGACTCGGTGCGGGGCACCCGGACCACGTCGGCGCACGCCGTGGCCAGGGCCAGCTTGTCCAGGGTCACCTCGAGCACCGGCGCCGGCGGAAGGAGCAGACGCACCCCTGCCGCCGCGAACCGGTCGGCTTCGCGGGCGATGGGTTCGAGCTCGCAGTCGACGGTCGGCACCAGCAGGTCGATGCGGTGGAACAGGCAGAGGTCGAGCAGGGTGTCGACGAACTCCGGAGCGGTGCCCGCCGGGACGACGACCCGCCTGGAGGCCGGCACCAGGTACAGCCCTGCGGCCCATGGGTCCATGTCGGCCGCCACGAGGGCGACCCCGGGATCACGTTCGAGGGACCGGGACACGGCGATGGCAGCGGGGCCGCCGGCCCCGGTGACCAGCACGCGGACAGGCATGAGGGAATCAGCTGGCGACATCGATGTCCTCCCGGATCAGGGCGGTGTCCGCCCGGTTGTGCGCAGGGTGCAGCACATAGCCCCCCTCGGACAGCGCCGTGCTGTCCCGCACCACCTCCAGCGCCTCCGCATGGGTGGCGTGCGCGAAGCGGCCCCAGTACCGGGCCGTGGAGCTGACCACCTCCGGATGGAGGTAGGCGCGCCCGGCCTGGGACGCGAACGCGTCGATGGCCAGCTGCTTGCGGTCGAGGTACTCGGCGATGGGCACGAACCGGTTGGGCCGGAAGTCGACCGTGGCGGAGGGTGCCTGGTAGCAGGAGATACGCGGGACGCTGCGGGCGGCCACCATGGTCGCCTCGTGCACGGCGCGGTGGTCCTGGTGGGTGTCATGCAGCGAGTGGGTGTAGATGAGGGTGGGGCGCACCAGGTCGATGACCCGCTCGATCAGCCCGACGGTCGGGTGACCGGACTGGATGCGGGTGTCCTCGAGGTCCTCCATGAACAGCCGAGCACCGAGCAGCGTCGCCGCCGCCTGCGACTCGGCGACCCGCTGGTCGCTACGGCCACCCCGGGCACCGCGGCTGAGGGTCAGGATGTTGACGGCGTGGCCCGAGTCGCCGTGGGCCAGCAGTGCCCCGGCGACACCGATCTCCACGTCGTCGGGGTGCGCACCGATGGCGAGCACCGTCTCCGCCGGCACCTCGCGCCGGCGTGCGGCACCGTCGATCAGACGGTGCACCCGGACCAGCAGGCCGACGTCGTCGGCCGACCGCCGCAGGGTGGGCACCGTCTGCCCGCAGTCGATGCGGGCCGTCGGTCCGTCGTCGTCGGCCAGGGCGGCCACCGCCGTGCCCGGAGCCACGTTGCGGGCCTGACGGAGCAGGTCGCACGCCCGACCCCCCGACGCCGACGGGTCGACCAGGACGAGGTCGCACCGGTGGGTGAGGAGCCAGGACAGGGCCTCTCCCGGGTCCGACTGACGCACCACGTCGAAGCCGCCGGGCCCGGACAGCAGCGCGGCCAGCCGGCCGGCGTCGCCATGGGAGTCGAACAGCAGGATGCTGCCCTCGGGCCCGGGACCGGCGGCGGCACGGCCCTGGTCCTGGAACGGAGTGTCTGCAGATCGGCGGTCCATCACTCGACCGTCACCGTCTTGGCCAGGTTCCGCGGCTGGTCGACGTTGAGTCCGAGCGACGTCGCCGCGTGCAGCGCCAGCTGTTGGAGGGGGATGACGGACAGCATCGGCTCCAGCATCGGGTCGGTCGCCGGGATCCAGATGACCTCGTCGGCCGCCTCCTCGATCCGTCGGTTGCCCTCGGTTGCGATGGCGATCACCCGGGCGCCCCGGGCGCGGACCTCGTGCAGGTTGGAGATGGTCCGTTCGGGCTCCATGGAGTCGGTCACCACGGCGACCACCGGCGTGCCCGACTCCATCAGGGCGATGGATCCGTGCTTCAGCTCACCGGCCGGATGCACCTCGGCGGGCAGGTAGGCGATCTCCCGGAGTTTGAGTGCGCCCTCGAGGGCCACGGGCACACCGGCCTGGCGTCCGAGGAACACCACGAACGGGGCGCCGGCGACCGACTCGGCCATCTCGGCCACGGCGCTCGGGCGTCGGAGCAGTTCGGCCATCTTCTCGGGGATGAGCTCGAGCTCGACCAGGGCCTGCTCGGCCTCGGCTCCGCCCAGCGTGTCACGCAGCCTCCCGAGTTCGAAGGCCAGGAGGGCCAGGAGGGCGACCTGGGTGGTGAAGGTCTTGGTGGCGGCCACGCTCATCTCGAGCCCGGCCCGGGTGAGCAGTGACCGGTCGACCTCCCGGGTGAGCTGCGAGTCCGCCATGTTGGTGATGCCGATGGTGGCGGCTCCCAGGGAGCGGGCCAGACGGATGGCCGCCAAGGTGTCGGCGGTCTCGCCCGACTGGGAGATGGCGACCACCAGGGTGGATGCGTCCACGATGGGGCTCGCGTAGCGCCACTCGCTGGCCACGGCCACCTCGGTGCGCAGGGAGGTCCAGCGCTCGAACATCGGGCGGGCCACCTGCCCGGCGTGGAGCGCGGTGCCGCACCCCACGATGACCAGGTGCTCGATTCCGGGAAGCCGACCGGTGAAGGACCGGTCGGCGGTCTCGCCGGGCCGGTCGTCGAGCTCGGCCAGATGCACGTCGGTCCCGCTGATCCGGCCCAGCAACGTGTCCGACACCGAGCCCGGCTGCTCGGCGATCTCCTTGGCCAGGAACGACCCGTGGCCCTCGTGGTCGGCGCGGGTGGTGGCCCGTCCGACGGTGATCTCCTCGCGGTCCACGGCGCGTCCGTCGGCGTCGAACGCCGACCACGCCGTGCCGTCGAGCACGATCACGTCGCCGTCCTCCAGCAGCACGAAGCGGCGGGTCTGCCCGAGCACGGCGTCGACCGTGGACGCCAGGAACTGCTCGCCCTCGCCGATTCCGGCCACCAGCGGCACCTGGTGGCGGGTGCCGAAGACGACGCCGGGCCGACGGCTGTCGAGGGCGACCACGGCGTAGTGGCCGTCGAGGCGGGCGGTCACCCGCGACAGTGCGTCGTGGGCCTCGAGGTCGGCGTGCTCCTCCAGCAGGTGGACGACCACCTCGGCGTCGGTCGCGGACTCGAACTGGTGCCCCCGGTCGGTCAGCTCGGCCCGGAGCTCGGTGAAGTTCTCGATGATGCCGTTGAGGGCGACGGCGTAGGTACCGGTGTCGCAGCCCAGGAACGGATGGGTGTTGGGGACCGAGACCTCGCCGTGGGTGGCCCAGCGGGTGTGCCCGATGCCGGACAGGCCCGGCACGTCGTCCCGCTCGTCGATCAGCGTGCGCAGGGCGGCCAGGTTGTCATCGGCGCGTACCCGGTCGAACCCGTCCGGCCCGGCGAGGCAGATGCCCGTCGAGTCGTAGCCGCGGTACTCCAGCTGGGCCAGGCCCTCGAGGAGGACGCCGACGGCCTGGCGCTCTCCGGTGTATCCGACAATCCCGCACATCGTTCTGGCCTTTCGTCTCACTTGTGTTCTGCACTTCGTGAACCGAGTATGCGGCACGGCAATTGCGATACAGGTGTGTATCCGATAGCAGTTCGGTTGCAGAGGGACGAATCCTCCGGAACCGGCGCCGGATGCACCACCCGGGGCCCGTCGCCGACGATCCGTGGACCGCCGCCCGTGCCCCCGGCCTGCATCGCCGGTCAGTTGCGCGGCGGACCCTGCTACAGATCAGCCGTGGACGCGCCGAAGTCAACACCGTGAACATGTCAGGTGCGCTGCCCCGCCCAGCCCCGGCAGCTCGGGCCCACCGGGACCACCCGCTGGTCGTCGCCGCCTACGCGGTGGCGGGCGTGTTCGTCGTCGCCTTTGCGGCATCGCTCCTCTTCCGGCCGGTGGGCCGATCGTGGTCGTTCCTCGACAGCTGGGGCGTGGACGGGGTGGAGCTGGTCCTGGCCGCACTCTGCCTCGCCCGGGCCCGGGTGCACCGCCCGGGGCGCGCCGTGGCCCTGACCCTGGGTCTGGGCCTCTCGGCCTGGGCCCTCGGCGACGTGGTGTGGACCGTCGAGTCCCTCGGCGGCGCGACTCCCCCCGCCCCCTCGGCAGCCGACGCCCTCTACCTGCTCCTCTACCCGTTCGCCTACCTGGGCGTCATGCTGCTGATCAAGGGCGAGGTCCGCACCTTCCGGGCGAGCACGTGGCTGGACGGCCTGGTGGCCGGCCTGGGCGCCGCCGCGCTGTGCGCCGCCTTCGTGATCGACCCGATCCTGGCCTCGGCCAAGGGGTCGGCCGCGGCGGTCGCCGTCGACCTGGCCTATCCGATCGGCGACCTCCTCCTCCTCGCACTCGCCGTCGGCGCCCTGGTGGTGGTGCCCGGACGGCCACGGCGGCTCGTGCTGCTCGTGGTCGGCTGTCTGGTCATGGCCGTCGGCGACACCGTCTACCTGTTCCAGTCGGCCGCCGGCACCTACGTCGTCGGTACCCTGCTCGACGCCACCTGGATCGTGGCCCTGCTCCTCCTGTCGGCCACCGTCTGGCAGCCGGTCGCCAGCGCCCGGCCCGACGAGCGGGACGGTCAGCCCAGCCTCCTCCTCCCCGGGGTGGCCGCGGCGGCGGCCGTCGGCATCCTGGTCGCCGGCAACTGGGTCCACGTCACCAGGCTCGCCGTCGTCCTGACCGTGGCCACGCTGACGGTGGTGGCCGTCCGCACCCTCCTGGCGAGGCGGGAGGTCGCCACCCTGACCCGCACGGTCCGCGCCCAGGCAACCACCGACGACCTGACCGGCCTCGGCAACCGGCGCCGGTTGATGGGCGAGCTCGAGCGGCGGTTCGCCGACGGGGCCGGCGACGAGGGCACCGACCACGGCATCGCCCTCCTGATGATCGATCTGGACCACTTCAAGGAGATCAACGACTCGTTCGGCCATCCGACCGGTGACTGGCTCCTGCAGCAGATCGGCCCCCGGCTCGCCGGCGTGACCCGCTCCGAGGATCTCGTGGCCCGGCTCGGCGGCGACGAGTTCGCCGTGCTCCTGACCGGTGCCGACGCGGCATACGCCACCGTCATCGCCCAGAGGATCACCGAGTCCATCGCACCCGCCTTCGTCGTCGAGAACACCAGCCTCCACGTCGGCGCCAGCATCGGGATCGCCCTCGCCCCCGAGCACGCGTCGGACGCCACCGAACTGATGCGCTGCGCCGACGTCGCCATGTACCGGTCCAAGGCCGCCCAGTGCGACTTCGACATCTACGAGCCGGCGCTCGACGACGGCGCCGACCGGCTGCAGTTGATGGAGGACCTGCGGGCCGCCATCGACACCGGGGGCCTGACCCTCTACTACCAGCCCCAGGTCGATCTGCGGACCGGACGGATCGCCACCGTGGAGGCGCTCCTGCGGTGGCCGCACCCGACACTCGGGATGATCCCGCCGGACCACTTCATCCCGGTGGCCGAGGACAGCGGCCTGATGGGACCGCTGACCACCTTCGTGCTCGAGCACGCGGTGGCGCAGTGTGCCGAGTGGCACGCGGCAGGCCACCCGGTGGCCGTCGCCGTCAACCTCTCGACCACGAACCTGCTGGACGACGGGCTTCCCACGCAGATCACGGGGCTCCTGGAGGCGGCCGGGCTCCCGCCCACCGCACTCGTCCTGGAGATCACCGAGAGCACGGTGATGGCCGACCTGGCCCGGTCGAAGGAGGTGATCCAGCAGCTGTCCGACGCCGGGCTGCTGGTGTCGATCGACGACTTCGGCACCGGGTTCTCGTCCCTCGCCTACCTGAGTGACCTCGCCGTCGGCGAACTGAAGATCGACCGGATGTTCACCGGTCGGCTCAGCCTCGACGGGAGGGACGGCCGCGACGAGGCCATCGTCCGGTCGTCCATCGAGCTGGGCCACTCGCTGGGCCTGCGTGTGGTCGCCGAGGGGGTCGAGCGCACGGACCACTTCGGGTTCCTGGCCGCCGCCGGGTGCGATGTGGCCCAGGGCTACGTGATCAGCTTCCCGCAGCCGCCCGGGGCGCTGGACCTCGACGCCATCGACCGGGCCTCGGTGCCGGTCCCGTCCGACCACGGTCCGCTCGAGTCCCGGCCACCGCGGGTCACCGGGGACCTGGCGGTCCACCGGCGGTGAGCACCGGCCGGTCGGCCGGTCCCGGGTCCCGGTGCAGCCCGCCGAGGCCCTAACCTGGTCCGGTGAGCCCCCGGAACGAATTCACCCGCTCGACCATCTGGAGCGTCGCCCACGTCGAAGCGCCCGAGGTCGTGACCTCGACCTGGATCGACGAGCAGCTGGGCGAGACGTTCGAGCGCTGCGGCATCCGTCCCGGGCTGCTCGAGTCGGTCGCCGGGATCCTCGAGCGGCGGTGGTGGCCCGAGGAGGTCACCTTCGACGAGGCCGCCGCCATGGCCGGTCGTCGGGCCCTCGAACTGGCCGGTACCGACCCCGGTGACGTCGACCTGCTGATCTCGACCTCGGTCTCCAAGCACCACCTCGAGCCGAGCGTCGCCTGCTCGGTCCACCACCGGCTCGACCTGGGACCCGAGTGCGTCAACTTCGACCTGGGCAATGCCTGCCTGGGCTTCGTCAACGCCATGCAGGTCGGGGCCATGGCCATCGAGACGGGCCAGGCCCGCGTCGTCCTCATCGTCGACGGCGAGGGCAGCCGCCAGACCCAGCTCGCCACCATCGACAACCTGCGCGAACCGACGGTGACGGCACTCGACGTCTACGAGCAGTTCGCCTCCCTCACCATCGGGTCCGGCGCCGCCGCCATGGTGATGGGCGAACCACGCGAGGGAAGCCATCGGTTCCTCGGCGGCATCTCGCGGGCCGCCACGGCATACCACGACCTCTGCGTGGGCGACATCGACCGCGGGCGGACCGACACCTCCGCACTCCTCGAGCACGGGCTGGCACTGGCCCGTGAGGCGTTCGACGCCGCACTCGAGGCAGGGTGGGAGTGGGAGACCTGCGACCGCTACGTGATGCACCAGGTGTCCGCCGTCCACACCCGCAAGCTCTGTGAGCTCCTGGGCGTGGACATGGACCTCGTCCCGCTCACCTATCCGAGGTTCGGCAACATCGGTCCGGCCGCGGTGCCCTACACGCTGTCCACGGTGGCCGATCAGATCGCCCCCGGCGAGCGGGTGCTCCTCATGGGGATCGGCTCGGGCCTGAACTGCGCCGGTGCCGAATTGATCTGGTAGCCCCGGTGGCCCCGACCCCGCCGCCCGGTGGCCGGCCCCTGTCCCCCGGTTCCACGCAGCTGGAGTCGTGGGGGCTGGACCCGGACTGGTCCCGCCGGGTCACCATCGCCGGCTCCGACGGTCTGCCGGTCGACTGGCACGTGCTCGACACCGGCCCCGGCCCGGCCGGCACGGTGGTCTGCGTGCACGGGAACCCGTCCTGGGGGTACGTGTGGAGCCAGCTTCTCCACGACCTCTCCCCCGACTGGCGGGTGATCGCCGTCGACCAGACCGGGATGGGCTGGTCCGAACGCGGGCGACCCCGCCGGCTGGCCGACCGGGTGGCCGAGCTCGTCTCGTTCTGCCGTCAGGAGGTGTCCGGCCCGCTCGTGCTGGCCGCCCACGACTGGGGGGGTCCGGTCGCCGTCGGAGCGGCGGCCTCGCTCGACGTGGAGGCGCTGGTGCTGGCCAACACCGCCGTGGCCAGGCCGGACGGCGTCGACGTCCCCCCGCTGATCGCCGCGGCCCGGGGCCTGGTCGACCTGAGCTGCCGGCGCACCCCCGTCTTCGTGGAGGGCACGGCCCGTATGACCGCCCCAGCACACCGCGACGCCCTGCGCGCCCCCTACCGGACCCCCGACCGTCGGGAGGCCGTCCGCGACTTCGTGGCGGACATCCCGGTGGCGCCGGACCACCCCTCGTACCCGGCGTTGGCGGCCGGTGCGGCCGAGTTCGAGCAGCACCCCCGACCGACCCTGCTGCTGTGGGGCGGGCGGGACCCGGTGTTCCACGATCGCGTCCTGTCCGACCTGCGGTCCCGGGCCCCGCAGGCGGACGTCCAACGGTTCCCCTCGGCGGGGCACCTGGTCACGCTCGACGCACCGGTGGGACCGGTCGTGGCCCGGTGGTTGGACCGGTTGCGCACCCCGGTGCCTGCGGGCGGGCCGGTCCACCGCGCCGATCCGTTCGTTCCGGTCTTCGCCTCGCTGGCCGACCGCTCGGGGGACGATTCACCCGTCTACTCGGGTCCGGACGGCGTGCTGTCCTGGTCCGCGCTCGACGCCCGGTCGTCGGTGGCCGCCCATGCGCTCCGGGCCGGCGGCCTCCGACCCGGTCAGCGGGTGTCGGTACTGGTGCCGCCGGGCGCCGAGCTGCTGGTTGCCGCCATGGCCATCTGGAAGGTGGGCGGGGTCCCGGTGGTCGCGGATGCATCTGCCGGGATCCGCCCGCTGCGGCGCCTGGTCCGGGCGGCTGCGCCGGCGTGGATCGTGGGGACGCCGGCCACAGTGGCCGCCGCCACCGCCCTGCGCTTCGCCCCCGGGGCGCGCCATGCGGTGTTCGGCCGACTGCCGGGTGCGGTGGCACTGGCCCCCGGGGGGGCGCCGGCAACCCCGTTCCCGGTCCACCCGTGCGGACCCGACGACGTCGCCGCCCTCGTGCACACGTCGGGGGCCACCGGGCCGGCCAAGGCGGTCCGCTACACCCACGGCGCCCTGGCCGCCCAGCGCGACGTGGTCGGCCCCCTGTTCGGCGTCCTCCCCGGTCAGGCCTTCACCACGTCCTTCGCCCCCTTCCTGCTGGTCGCCCCCGCCCTGCAGATGACCGCCGTCCGTCCCGACGTCGACGTCGACCGGCCCGCCGCACTCGGGTTCGACGAACTGACGGAGGCCCTGGCCCGGGGGGACGTGTCGGTGGCCTGGCTCTCCCCCGCCTCGGCCCGCACCATCGTCGCCACCGCCGCCGGCCGGCCGGCACCGATCGACCTGGTCATGCTGGCCGGGGCCCCGATCCCGTCCGACCTGGTGGCCGATGTCCGCAACGTCACCGGGGGGGACGTACGCGCCCCCTGGGGCATGACC
>Ga0075017_100001913_pt1 | contig 12907 bp, 10 predicted proteins | sample AleBraG_ABR_2012_FD_71475 | JGI IMG/M metagenome (GOLD analysis project Ga0075017, IMG submission 71475) | Freshwater sediment microbial communities in response to fracking from Pennsylvania, USA - Alex Branch Run_MetaG_ABR_2012 | ecosystem: Environmental > Aquatic > Freshwater > Creek >...
GCGATCGCGTTCATCAGGTCTCCTTTCCCCACCATGTCGACCAGGAACGCCTGACGCCCGGGAATGTCGAAGGCATTCACCACGCCCAGCAATGCGGCGAGAACGAAGATGTGCCACACCCGCACCGTATGCGTAAGCGTGAGGGCCGCGAGAATGAAGGCCAGGATCATCGACGCGGTTTGGGTCCCGATGACAACCCGCTGGCGGTTCATGCGGTCCGCGGTAATGCCACCGATCGGCGCCACCAGAAAGACCGGGATCTGGCTGGCAAATCCGACTGAGCCGAGCAGCAGGCCTGAGCCCGTCATCTTGTAGACCAGCCACGATTGCGCCACGGTCTGCATCCAGGTGCCGATCAGCGAGATTAGCTGTCCGCTGAAAAAAAGCTGGAAATTGCGGTGCCGAAGTGCGCGCCCCGCGGCCTGCCAGCGCGACCGGCTTTCTGCCGCAAGTTCAGCGGCGTCAGCTTGCTCTAATAGATTGTCAGACTCAGCCACGGCTTCTCATTTGGATGATGCACTTTAGGCGTGAGCACCAGTATAAAGTCAGCGGAGTAATGATGAGGGGTGAGCGCGTTCCTGTCTCGATCAGGAGACCGGGGAACTCGAAATGCAACAAATTTTCCACAGACGCGACGTTCCAACCAGTTAGTTCTGCAACTTTTCATTCGCCCAAGTGCAAGCGAATGACCATTTTGGGAAGGATTCGCGTGCTGTAACTAACTAATAACTTCTATTGTCTCCCGACCTGAGCTACAGTAGCGCGTACGCTTCCCCGGCGTCGTGGTGCAAGTGCTTCGACTATGACCAGTCCCCCAGTTCGAGTAGAACGCCGCGCCGGACAGCGATTCCCGTATTCGCTGCCGCTTGCCCTCTCGCAGAGCTCGACCTCGCTTGAGGGAGTCGGCTTTACTCAGGATCTCAGCTCCCGCGGAGTCTTCTTCTTCACCGAGGTTCCGCTCGAAGAAGGAAGCGAAATTGAGATCACGCTCAAGATGCCTTCCGAGATCACTTTGGGAGAGAGCATGCGAGTGTGCTGCCGGGGGCGGATCCTGCGCGTATGGAAGCCCCTCGTTTCCGCGCAGGACCTGGCGAACCCGAGCTATCCCGAGGCGAAGATCGGAGTCGCGGTTCGCTTCGAGGGCTATGAATATCTGACGGAGTCCGCGGAGTCGGCGGCAGCCTTCACCCGCCTTTCCGCTCTTCACTCCCGCACGCCGGTTTTAGGACCGGAGCCGTCGCGATAGCGTTTCCCGCTTCCCACTGATCGCAAAAGAGGCGAGAAATGGGGCACCCCTGCCATTGACAGAAACTGCACCAATCCCGCGACACACGGCCTATTTCAGTTTTCAACCGGCCGGTCTTGGATTAAAATCCCGCAAGAGGTAAACTGCCAACAGTTCTTCGTTGTGCACCTCCCCCTTAAGTTGTTGACTCACCGAGTTGGTAGAACTTGGGAGAAGTTTGCGCGGTCAAGTGTCGACGCGGTTGCAGTTGATTACCTGAGTCACTTGGCGGAAAGTACGATCTCTTTCTAACATGCAGACACCTAGAGAAAGCAGCGAGAACCGCGCTATGCATGGGATCGCCGTCGCCCTCCTGACCGAGGACCGGGAACACTTATCTGTTCTGCAAACTCGACTGGAAGCGACGCGCCTGGGACGCGCCGTGTTCACGAATATCGGCTTTCCGCTGGGCCCGACGGACGTAATCCTGCGCCAGTTGCAGGAATCTCGAGCTGAAATCGTCCTCATCGACATTCCCACGCACGATGCGGAACGCGCCATCCGCACCATCGAACTCATTCGCGCCACCACGCAGCAGATTGGAATCTTCGCCAACGGCGAGATGACCCGCCCGGCCAATATTGTGTCCAGCATGCGCGCGGGCGCGGTCGAGTACGTGGACGACTCCGCCGGCTCCGAAGCCCTGCTTGAGGCTCTCACTCGCTTCAGTTCGACGCGCACCCGCAACTCCGGCAGCGCGGGCAAAGCCAGCGTGTTTACCTTCCTCAGCGCCAAGGGCGGCTCGGGCTGCACCACGACTGCCGTCAACACGGCGGTAGCGCTGCAGCAGGCCCACGGCGACGTGGTGCTGGTTGACTTCGCCCCGATCGGCCATGCAGCTCTGCATCTCAATCTGCGGCCGCAGTTCGGCGTGCTCGATGCGTTGCAGAACCTTCACCGGCTGGACGTCTCCCTGCTCGACGGCCTTATGACTCCGACAAAAGACGGATTGCACCTTCTGGCCGGATCGCAGCAGCCGTATCCCAGCGAACCGACGCCGGGCGAACTTGCTCGACTCTTCGATCTGCTGGTGAATCACTATCGCTTTGTGGTCGTCGATGTCTCCAGCCGTCTCGATCCCACTACGCGCCTGCTCTCCGATCTTTCGAATGCCGTGCTGATGGTCGCGCAAACCGACGTGGTCTCGCTGTGGAGCGCCGCCCGTATTCATAATTTTCTGGAAGAAGGCACCGGCCGCGACCGGCTACGCCTGGTGCTGAATCGCTATAAGAAGATTCCCGGCTTCACGGACGAAGATGTCGAGCAGGTCACCAATTGCAAGGTCTTGTGGAAGGTTCCCAACGCTTTCCAATCGATCTCGCCGGCCATCGACCACGGCATGCCGATCGTGCTGCAGGACGCCTCGGAAGTGAGCCGCTCCTACCGCGGCCTGGCGGAGACCCTGGCGGAAGCGGCTTCCAAGTCGGAGGGCAGTCCTGACCTGGTGTTTGGGGAAGCTGCCCGAAAGAAAGCTCCGGGCCGGCTGAATCTCTCACCAATCCGCGCGGGACAGTAATTTCCACCGAAAATGTTGTCTACGTGGGGGCAGCCGCCCCGGCTGTCCGGTCGAGCAAGCTCGACGGCTCTAATCAGCGGACAACTTACTTCTTGCCGTCCGCGCCTGCTTCCTGCGGAAAGCCCTTGAGCTCTACCTCGCGCGCATTCGATGTCACTTTCTTATCCGCGCCGGTCAAATTTTCCGTCAAAGTTCCTTTGAGAACGTAGTACGCCTCATCTCCCGGGTCCTTCCCCGCACCGCGCACCGCCGTTCCCTTGAAGTCGAACGAAACGCCCTGGACGGCCTTCGTGGTGAAAGTCAGTTGGTTGTCCTTCAACGCGCCGCTCTTGAAGAAAAGATCGACGAACGCGCCATTGTCGCCTTCCGCATAATGCGAAATGAAGCCCGTCACTCTTCCATCATCCTCGACGGTTAACTGCACAAACTCGCCGTCTTTCAGGAACGCATACATGCCGGAATACTGGCGGCCATCAGTCTTCTGGGTGAAGGGCTGCGTCGGAGACTCTGCGCCCGGCGAGGCCTTCTCCTGCCCAATCGCGACTCCCTGGAGATACGCAGCGAGAACTACGAACAACACAATTTCCCGTTTTTTCAATCTTGACTCCTGTCGGCTCAGCCGATGCCAGGCTGGATTCGCAAATCAACTTGCGATTGCAAATGGGGAATCCCGGCACCAGTGTGTGCGACTCAGGCTATCGCAAACTGCCGTCCTGCATCTACCATAGGGAGATGCCCGAAGCGCAACTCGATCAAATCCGGCATCCAGCGCCCGTTCCGAGGTTGCTGGTCGAACTGCCCTCGTGGACGGGGACGTTCCTCGCCAATCTGCATGACGCCCTGGCGCCGCGCCGGCTTCCGCCGCTGGATATCCGTTCCGCGCCGGCGGCGTTCTGGCCCGATGTCTTCGTGAAACGCGGCCTGCCCTGGCGTGGCTTCGCGCAATCCAGTCTCACGCATGCTCTGGCGCTCGCCCTTCTCATCGGAGTGTCCCGTTTCATTGCACTTCAGCCGCACGCTGAACCGGTGCCCGTATTTGAGCACGCGCAGGTCGTCTATTACAGCCCCTCCGAATACCTGCCTCCGCTGGATACGCGCGCCTCGCAGGATTCAGCCCCGAAGAAAGCAGATCCGGAATTCTCGCGGCAGCCCATCATCTCAGTCCCGGCCGAGCACAACAGTCGTGCGCAGACGCTGGTGACTCCTCCCAAGGTCAGTCTCAAGCAAGACGTTGCCCTGCCGAACATGGTCGCATGGTCGGACAAAGTACAGAAGCCGCAGCTCGCGATTCCGCCCGCGCCTCTGACTACCGCCGCAGACATCCAGCGGCTGTCGCCGGAGTTGAGCTCGGTGGTCAGCCCGCCGCCGGATGCCTCGAATCTGGCGCACCGCCGCGACCGTCCCGACCTGCAGACGTCGGTGGTAGCTCCGCCGCAAAAAGATGTGGAGCGGACGCTCCTGTCCGCTCGCGATGCGGTGAGAGGCCCGCAGCCCGCGGTGATCGCACCTCCGCCCAGCGCCGAGATCGCGTCCAACCGGCCGATGGGCGAATTGAACATCGGCCGCAGTGCGGTGATTGCACCTGCGCCCTCGCTCCCGATCGGCGAACAACGCGCGATCGGAGGTGGCCGTTCGCTGGCTGGCTCGCAGCAAGTCGTCCCTCCACCGCCATCGGTAGGTTCGGGCGCAGCTGGGGGCTCCTACGGAGTGCCCGGCCGGGTCATCGCCCTGAACCTGCATCCGGTGGTCGGCGCACCGCCTGATCCGCCGGCGGGAAATCGCCGCGGATCGTTCGCCGCTACGCCCGAAGGTCACGCCGGAGCAGGCGGTTCGCCGGGCGCGGCCACAGGCGCGGCCACGGGCGGCAACGGGCATGGCAGCAAGGAGAATGCAAGTGGATCCGGGCGCAGAGGAGGCGGCGATGTTCCGGCCGGACTTTATGTGGGAGCGGCGGGCAACCTCGCGGCGGTGGCGGGCGATCCGAGCGGAACCAAGGCGCCAGCCACGGTGAATCCGAATCTGCTGGCCAGCGTTCGTCCACCGCGCGTAAGTAGCGCCCCTAAGCCGATGCAGCCCGACAGCGCGGCGAAGCTCTCCGAGGCCGAGCGCGCCGTCTTCGGCAACCGCAAGTTCTATTCGGCCACGTTAAACATGCCGAACTTCAACTCGGCGGGCGGGAGTTGGGTCATCCGCTTCGCGGAACTCAATCACGAATCCAGCAGTAGCAACCCGACCGCACCGCCGGCGGATCTCTCTCAGCCGATGGCAACGCGCAAGGTCGATCCCGCCTACCCGCTACAGCTGATGCGCGAAAACGTCGCCGGGACGGTGATCGTCTATGCCGTGATTCACGCGGATGGCACCGTGGGCAGCGTACGCGTCCTCCGCGGAGCAGACGAGCGGTTAGACCGCTTCGCCAGCGAAGCGGTTGCGCAATGGAAATTCGAGCCAGCTACAAAAGCCGGAGTGCCGGTGGATGTAGAGGCGACCTTTCGAATCCCGTTTCGCTCAGCCCTGACCTTTTAAGGAAATCTGGCCGCAGAGACGTAGCTCAGCTGCGTCTCTTTTTGCAGTGAGTGTGAGTCTTCGTGGTGAGAGAGACGTAGCCGAGCAACGTCTCCACGGCAGGTTTCAGGCTTTCGCTGCGCCCTTGCGTTTTTCCAGCGCGTCGTAGATGGCAGCGTCCGTGCAGATTTCATAGTACAAGCGCTCCGTCCAGCCTTTCACGGAGAAGTCTGCGGGATCGATGCGCGGAATGCGGCTTTCGCGCACCACAATCTTTCTAAAGATATCGCGATCCACCGGAACCGTCGCCGTGAACAACCGGTACTCGCCCTTGTCCGACGACGCGAGCGCCGCCGGCAGCCGCACCTTCAGCGGCTCGAGGGTGATTTCTTTCTGCAGCTTGCGAAAGGCGGCGTCGTTCATGCGAATTCCGCCCAGATTGAAGCTCACAATCACGTCTTCCGGATTGCCATCATCATCCAGTTCCTCCGCCTGAAACGCGTAGACGTGAAATGGTCCGGCCTGCGACTCCATTACTCTGCGCGCCCGCTTGTTGCACGACGAGAGCCGGTCGCTCTCATTCAGCGCCTCGGAGATCATGATCTGGTGCTCGCCATCCATCAGGTACAGGGGGGCCGACTCCTGCAGCGTAATGCCCACGCCCAATTCCAGTTGTGGCAGGTCCGAACGCTGCATCAGTTCGTTATACCCGCGCACCAGTTCGATGATTTCCCGCGCCAGCACGCACATGCGGCTTACCGCCAGCCCCGGCTTGCCTTCGCGCTCCAGAATCGCGAGAATGATGGCGTCACCTTCCAGAAAAACTTTTTGCGCGCCGTATTTTTCCAGGAGCTTGTTCACCGGATCGTAAAAATTTAAGCTGAAATACGAGGCCGGGTTCAAACCCTTCTCCATCATCGTCTGGGTCAGCCGCGTCGAATCGCGCACGTCCGCCTTCAAGACCACATGGCGCAGTACGCGTTCGGAATCAGCAGCGCCCTGTTCTTCCGGAAGCAGAAATTCATACAGAGTTCCGTTCACTCTGGACAGTTCCTGCAGGCGCTCGTTGGTGATCAGGTTTACGGAATCGAGCGCGCCGTTCAAAGTCTCCAGCCGCCGCAGATCGCGATGGTAATGGAAGAAATCTCCCATAAACCGCGCCGCGACTTTTGCCCGCTCCGCCCCGCGGCAACTCGCCACCTTAGCCACCGCTGCGTATAGGCTGTTCGGGGAGAGCTTGCCGAATTCCTGGATCATGCGCTCCACACGATCGCACTCTGTGCGGTCGATCAGGGCATTCTTCAACTGCTGCGGATTGATCCGCGGCGCATACTCGCCGAGCAGCGGCACTACGTGATACGACGCAATCACGTTTTCCATCACGCGCTCGTCTTCCAGCAGGCGCACCCAGGCGGCCAACCGGTCTTGTTGCGCCACGCCCTCCGCCGAATCTTCCGGCGTGCCCGAACCCACCAGCAGCCGGGCATTTTCCGGAACGCTCATCCACCCATCGATCGCTTCGGCGGTGACTTCTTCGCCATACAGCGAGCGCAAATACGCCGAGAACACCTCCCGCATGCGGAGATAGCGGTCAGGATCACGGTCCCAATTGCCCAGCATCACATAGTGCTCGGCGCACAGAAAATCGTCGCGGCCGTCTTCGGAGAACAGCATGCGGTTCAGAAATAGCGGATAGGTGAAGTACGTTCCCGCGGAAGTCTCCTCGCCAAACAGCGACCGCCGCGTGCGCGCCAGCGAACTCTTTTCCACTTCGCGCAAGGTTTCGAAAATCTCCTGCCCCGTCTTGCGCAGAATGATCTTCTTCCGCACCTGAAAGGCCGCCAGCCGCTCGCGGTATTCATGCGCCTTCAACTGCCGCATGTTGTCGTAGGTCTTGATGGTGACGCGGCAGCGCTCGAGCACCTGCGCAAATTGCTGCTGCATCTCGGTGCGCAGAAACTTCGTTACCGCCAGCCGAGCCAGCACATCCACCGAAAGCCTGTAGTCCTTCTTCGCCCGATTGAGTGAGGCCACCAGAAGGTCGGTGAGCACCGACTTCCATTCGGCCGGATCGTTGTTCGGACGCGCCTTCTTTCCTGCCTGATTCCGCATCCACGCCGGCCCCTGCGAGCTTTGCGGGGCCTCGGCCGAAAGAACTCCCTCAAGTTCGCCGTGACGCGCAATCAAGCGCGCGATTTGCGCCCGCGCGGCCTCGGCAAACCGGCCGCTCAATACTACGTCATGACGCAGGTTATCGACGCCCAGGCTAAGGCTCTCCAGGGAGATGCAAGGAGTTGCCGAAGCCAGCTCGGGCAGCGCCGTCTTTTCCGGCGCACCACCCAGTCGAAAGATAGGAAGTCTCGGCATTAAGGAGAAGTTAGACGGAAGTGACTGATTCCAAACCTACATAACGAGGCTAGCATGCAGCACGAGCGGTCTAAAGTTACCTCGGTTACGAGTAACCGTAACATCCAGAGGGAAGAGCCGTCTCCGTAGAGCCGTGGCCGGTGAAATCAAGTTGCGCCGAGGGGCTTGTTGCTAAAATGTCGGCAGCCCTTCCGCTGACCGCATAGGAGGCCTCATGCGCCGCCGCGAATTCTTGGTCCGTTCCGCAACTGCTGCCGGAGTCGCCTGGCTGACTCCAAAGTCCATTCTCACCGCGCTGGCTGAGACGACCTTGCCCGCGAAGTTCGCCGCGTCCGACACGGTCACGCTGGGCTCGACCGGCATTCAGACCAGCCGCCTCGCCATGGGCACCGGCACGGTCGGCTCCGGACATCATTCCCACCAGACCGCTCTCGGCGTCAAAGGTCTTTCCGATCTCCTGTTGAACGGATACGATCACGGCCTGCGCTTTTTCGACTCCGCCGATACCTACGGAAGCCATCCTCATGTGGCCGAGGCGCTCAAGCACGTGCCGCGCGATAAAGTTACCGTGCTGACGAAAACCTTCTCACGCGATCCAGCAGGCGCGCGCGCCGATCTGGAGCGGTTCCGGACTGAACTTGGCATCGATCACATTGACATTTGTCTCATGCACTGCGTCACCGAAGGCGACTGGACCGAGCGCTATCGCGGCGTGATGGATGTGCTCTCCGAAGCCAAGCAGAAAGGGATCATCCGCGCCCACGGCTGCTCCTGCCACACGATTGATGCGCTGCGCGCCGCGGCCAAGTCGCCGTGGGTCGAAGTCGATCTGGCGCGCATCAATCCCATCGGCGCTTACATGGACTCCGATCCCGCCACGGTGGTCGGAGTTTTGAAACAAATGAAGGCGGCTGGCAAAGCTGTGGTCGGAATGAAAATTCTGGGACAGGGCGACTTGCGCAACCGTCAGGATGAGGCCATCAAGTACGCTCTGTCGCTGGGGCTGCTCGATGCCTTCACGATTGGGGCCGAGAGCAAAGCGGAACAGGAAGATCTGATCCGGAGGCTTGCAACCGCGTAAGTAGCCCAGAAAAGGTGCCGGTTTCAGCCGGCCAGGTGCTTGAGGTTGCCGCGTTACTGCTGGCTCTTCATCCTTGCCGGCTCGAACTCATCGCCGCGCTGCCATTGAACGAGCCCCGGCAAACTCGCCGCTTCCCATCCCAGCGCAAATCCGAACCGAGCCATGCATGAGTCGCCGACGAAGTCCATCTCTGGACGGTACTCGTCGCTGGGCTGATGATAGTGCTTTTCCACGTACTCGCGCTCCTGGTCGACGCCCCACGACTCGGGATGGCCCTTGTACTTCATGCCTTCGTTGATGGAGAACGAAGGAATGCCGACGCGCGCCATGCTGAAATGATCGGAGCGATAGAAGTGGCCGGCCTCAGGCCGCGCATCTGGACGGATGGCCAGCCGGAAGTCCTTCGCCATGGCCTGCACTTCGGAGTAGAACGTGGTCCGCTCCGCGCCCGAAACTTCCACTTCCTCGGGCGCGCCCAGCGGCTTCACATCGTCATAGTTGAGATCGAGAGAAATTTTCCCCGCAGGCACTGGCGGGTGCTTGCCGAGATATTCCGATCCGAGCAGTCCCTGCTCTTCCGCCGTAACGGCGGCAAACAAAATCGAGCGGCGCGGGCGCTGCGCCGACGAACCGTAGGCGCGCGCCAGCTCGAGAAGAATGCCAGACCCTGTAGCGTTATCGGCAGCGCCATTGAAAATGTTATCTCCCGGCATGTCGGCGCGGATGCCGAAGTGATCGTAGTGCGCGGTATACAACACGGCCTCGCTTGCCAGTTGACGATCGGAGCCCGGCAGCATCGCCAGCACATTATTCGATTCGAAATTGCGCAGCTTGCTCACCATGTGCGCCCTCAATTTCGCGCCCATGCTCACGGGATGAAAGTCGCGCGCCTGCGCGTAGCGCATCATCTCTTCGAGATTCATTCCCGAAGCAGCGGCCAGCCGTTTCGCCGCATCCAGATGAATCCAGGAAGCCACGTGCAGCGCCGGACCTTCGACCTTCAGCGCCGCGCGCTCGCCCGAATTCGAGTTCCGCACCACTTCCCACGGATAGCTTGCCATCTGCGGCTGGTGGACCAGAATCACTCCCACCGCGCCCTTGCGTGCGGCCTCTTCGTACTTGTAGGTCCAGCGGCCGTAATAGGTAAGCGCGTGGCCCTTGAAAAATTTCGGATCGTCCGACGGCGGCTCGTTCACCAGAATCAGCAGCACCTTGCCGCGCACGTCGGCGCCCTTGTAGTCGTCCCAGTTGTACTCTGGGGCTTCGATGCCATAGCCAACGTAAACAATTTCCGCGTCTACGTCCGACAATGGCTGCTGGCTGAGATCGAAGGCCACATACTCATCCAGCGGCTTCAGCGTTATTGCCTCGCCTTGCTTGGGGACGAGCGAAAACTGGGTCTCCGGCAACGTAGTAATTCCGACCAGCGGAACCTTTTGCATAAAGGTACCGTGATCGCCCGCCGGTTTGAGTCCGTATTCGGCAAATTGCGTGGCGATGTATTCGGCCGCTAAATCGCCGCCGCGTTGCCCCGTTCCGCGGCCCTCCAGCAGATCATGCGAGAGATAACGCACATGCCAGCGAATGTGATCCGGAGATATCGTTTCGAGGGCCGCAAACGCGCCGCCCGGCAGACGAACCGAGGGTGTCTTGTCCTTCCCTCGTCCGGCCGCACCTTCAGGCCAGGCGGGCAAGCTCAAGCACACCACCAGACACGCAGAGAAAACTTGTTTCATCATCGCTGGCATAGATAAATTCGTCTCAAGAAAGCAGTCTGGTTCGCAGAAATGTCCTAAGCAGATGTCATAAGAAATTGTAAAGGATGCGCCGACGCCCGCCTTGCGCGAAGAAGGACAGTCCAAGCACGAGAGTGCATCGGCCTCGTGGACTTCCTCTGTGAACCTCTGTGCCCTTTGTGGCTAGGTTTGGATTCAGCCCGCCAGACCGGCGGGACTAGTTCTTGGACCCTCAACCAGCGCGGAAGTCGCGCACATCTTCGCCGGGCTGAAACACCGCGAACGGCGCGGTTTTGCCGGCCTCGGCCATCCTGCGATTGATCTGCTCAAAGTCCGCTTTCACCCATCCCACGCTGGAGACTTCAATCTCGCCATCCTGCGCGATCCAGAATACGGTCGGCACGTTGGTCAGCCCATAAGCATTCGACACGGGATACTTGTGCGTGTCGTCAAGCAGCACGGGGAAGCTCACGCCAAATTCCTTTATGAACGCCGCAGTTTCCCTGGCATCGTTCTGAGAGACGCCAACCAGTTTGCCGCCGCTGTGACCGTAAGCCTTATAGAGCCGATCCAGAAATGGCAACGCGTACTGGCAGGTCGGACACGAAACCTTGAAGAACACCAGTACCACCGGGGCCTGCGCGAGCTCTTCGCTCAGCGAAAACCGCTTCCCATCGAGGGTCTTCAATTTGAACTCGGGCGCCTTCTTCCCCACTTCTAACGCAGCCATCTTCTCCTCCTGCTGAATAGTAGATGATTTCGCTTTCTATTTCGGACCAGGGCCAGCAATGATTTCTGCTTTCCGCAAAATCTTCCGCGTCAGCCCGGTGAGCGCCACTCGTTCCAGGCGCTTGACTGAAATCCATTCTCCCCTGGCGTCCGGTGGCATCGCCTGATTCCAAACAAGAACAGTGTAATCAGTCGTCGTGATCGAATGTTTGAGCGTAAGGCACGCTCTCGGAGTATGAGCTTTGGGGGTGGCGCAGCGCTTCAGCGCTGCGATGGATGCATCCCTTCGAGGACGGGCTTTAGCCACCGAAGGAATCTCCGGCAACTCCCACATCCCCGCCATCAACCGCGCATCGCGCGCCCGCTGCACCAGAAACACAGCGCCATCGCGCGCATCCAGTGCGTAATGAATCTCCCGCTTCTTCTGTCGCGCCACCTTCGCCGCACCCGCCATCTCCCCGCGCGTCGCGCACCAATCCACCACCGGACAAGTGAGGCATGCGGGCGCCCGCGACGTGCACACCGTCGCCCCCAGTTCCATCATCGCCTGGTTGAAGTCTCCGGGCCGCGCCCGATCCAGCATCCGTTCAGCCGCGCTCCAGAGCTCTTCGCCCTCCAGCCGCGTCCCCGAAATCCTCTGCAGCACGCGCTCCACATTTCCATCCACCACTGTGACCGGCTCGCCAAACGCAATGCTGGCCACCGCCGCCGCCGTGTAGCGGCCAATGCCGGGTAGCTCGCGCCATCCTGCAGCGGTCGTAGGAAACTTCCCGCTCAGCTTCCGCGTAATGACCTTCGCGGCCGCGTGCAGCATGCGCGCCCGACGGTAATATCCCAGGCCGCTCCACGCCGCCAGAACAGACGCTTCCCGCGCCGCCGCCAGCTTCTGCACTGTCGGGAACCGCCGCAAAAACTCGCGATAATGCACAATCACGGCCGCCACCCGTGTCTGCTGCAGCATGATCTCCGACAGCCAAACGCGATAGGGATCGCGGCTTTCCCGCCAGGGCAGATCGCGAGCATGCGCGTCATACCAGGCGAGCAATTGTCTGCGGAAGGTAATCTCGCGCTGGTACGCGCTCAATCCATCTGCTTGAGAACTCATGCGGAATCCGCATTCTATCCCAGACACCGGGTGACCTCGGCAGCCATTGACCCAGGCCTCAGGGCACGAAATAATAATTGAGCCTGGCATCCGCAACCACAGCGTGAGACCGTTCACGCCCTTCGATCGAGAGGAGCACCATGAACGACTTCAACCGCAAGGTGGAAGACGCATCGACACGCGTCGGCCAGAAGATCAGCGACGCGGCCGAGCAATTGGAGAAAGAAATTCCGGAGTTCCTCAAGTATCTGAACGACGAGGTGGTTCCTGCTGTGCGCGGCCATTCTTCCAAGGCCCTGCGCACCGCCTCTCAGAAGCTCGCCGAATTCGCCGACTACATGGACCAGAACCGGCCAAAGTAGTGCTTGACCCCAAACAGGAAATCGCCCTGAGGCCGCCACAACGCGCTCGCCGCGCCAGCACCGCCTTGGTCCCGCTGCTGATGGTCATCGTCTTCGCCGCAGCCTGCGGACATCGCAAGCAAGCGCACGTGAACGTCCCGCCACCGCCTCCGCCCGCCGAAACCGCGCCCGCTCCCACAGTTCCGTCGGAAAACCACGCAGCGAAATCCGAAGAAGAAGCC
>Ga0075017_100001914_pt1 | contig 12906 bp, 12 predicted proteins | sample AleBraG_ABR_2012_FD_71475 | JGI IMG/M metagenome (GOLD analysis project Ga0075017, IMG submission 71475) | Freshwater sediment microbial communities in response to fracking from Pennsylvania, USA - Alex Branch Run_MetaG_ABR_2012 | ecosystem: Environmental > Aquatic > Freshwater > Creek >...
TACCAGCATCATGCCGACCGCGGTCATCGCGACCGCGATCCGGCTGAAGTTACGTCGCATCCATGCCCCCACCCGGCTCGCGCCATTTACGGGTCTTCCATGGCCCGTGGTTCGGTCACACTAACGGAACCGCTCAACTGGTGTAAAAAGTGCCCGATTCGTGCCCGCCGCGTACGGTTCCTATATGGCGCGTGAGCAGGTTGCCGGGCTCGACCATGTGTCGCTTCCGATGCAGGACACCGACGCGATGGTCGCGTTCTACCGGGCGCTCGGGTTCGATATCGCCGAGCAGCCCCACGTGGTGTCCGTCTACGTCGGTGAGCAGATGATCAACTTCCACCGCCCGGCCACCTGGACGCGCGCCGGTTTGACGCTGCGGGCGCCGAATGCCCGGCCGCCGTGCGGCGACCTCTGCTTCGTGTGGGAGGGGTCGCCGGATGCGCTCCGCGCCCGTCTCGACGGTGCCGGCGCGACGATCGAAGAGGGGCCGGTGGCGCGCGAGGGTGGCCGCAGACGGGGTGCATCGAGCGTGTACGTGCGTGACCCCGATGGCAACCTTCTCGAGTTCATGATCTATCCGTGAACGCGCGTGTACACGAGCTCTTCGGTCCCGCGGGGACGCCGAGGGTCGCGATTATCGGCGCCGGCTTCGGCGGTATCGCAGCCGCCGTGAAGTTGAAGCGGGCCGGGATCCACACGTTCGTGATCTACGAGTCGTCGCTCGGGATCGGCGGTACCTGGTGGGACAACACCTATCCGGGCGCGGAGGTCGACGTCGGCTCACACCTCTACTGCTTCTCGTTCAAGCCCTACGACTGGTCGCGCACGCACGCTCGGCAGCCCGAGCTGCAGCGCTACCTCGAGGAGACAGTCGACGAACTCGGCCTCCGGCCGCACCTCCAGCTCGGTGTGACCGTGCAGTCGGCCACCTGGGACGACGAACGCCACGTTTGGAAGTTGGGCTTCGCCGACGGCCGGATCGAGGAGTGCAACGTGCTCGTGAGCGCGGTGGGGTTCCTCAATGTTCCCCGCTATCCCGACTGGCCCGGCCTCGCCGACTTCGCCGGCCCGAAGTTCCACACCGCGCGCTGGGAGCACGAGCACGACTTGACGGAGAAGGTCGTCGCGGTGGTCGGTACCGGATCGTCGGCGACGCAGATCGTGCCCGCGATCCAACCGATCGTGAAGCACCTCTACGTGTTCCAGCGGGAGCCGGGGTGGATCATGCCCAAAGGGGAGCGTGACTTCACCGCCGACGACCGCGCAAGTTTCGCCAAACCATGGCACCGCCGGCGCGACCGCTGGCGGCAGCGCTACCTGCTCGAACGCAGCCTGTGGCGCGGGCATCTCTACCGACCCGGGACCAAGGTCAACGAGGCCCGCAAGCAGTTCTGCCTCGACTACATCGAGCGCAAGTTCGCCGACCGGCCCGACCTGCGCGACGCGCTCACGCCCAGCTACCCGTATCCGGGCAAGCGGCCGATCTTCGCGAGCACGTTCTATACGGCACTCAAGAAGGAAAATGTCGAGTTGGTCCCGCGGGCGGTGGCGTCGGTCACGCCGACCGGCGTTGTCGACGCGGCCGGGTCGGAGCGAGCCGTCGACGTCATCGTCATGGCCACCGGGTTCCGGGCGGCCGACTACCTCGGTCGCGTCCGCGTCGTCGGACGCGGCGGCCGGACGCTCGAGGAGCACTGGGCCGGCGAGCCGCGCGCCTATCTCGGCATCACCGTCCCGGGGTTCCCGAACTTCTTCATGATCTACGGCCCCGGTACCAACGGCGGCGAGATCGTCACGATGCTCGAGAGCCAGGCCGACTTCGCAGTTCGCGCGGTCAAGCGCATGATCCGTTCGCGCGTGACCGCGGTGGAGGTCAAGCCGAGGTTCGAGGATCTGTGGTATCGCTGGCTCCAGCGCACGATGGCAGGCACGTCGTGGACCATGAGCAAGAACTACTTCACGTCGGCCTCCGGGAAGGTCGTGACGCAGTGGCCCTACGGCAACCTGCAGTACCGCGTGCTCACCAAGCTCCTGGGCCGGGTGTCGGAGTCGACCCGTCGCCGCGCCGCGACGGAGAACGAGGAGAAGCCATGACCAACCGGTTCAGCTATCGAGACCGCCGGGTCGTCGTCACGGGCGGCTCGAGCGGTGTGGGCGCCGCGCTGCTCGACGTCCTTCGGGAGCTCGACGTCGCGCACGTCACTGTGCTCGACCTCAACCCGCCGGGCGGCCCTCACGACACGTTCGTCGCGACCGACCTGGCCGACGAGCACGCGGTACGCGCCGCGATCACGACGATCGGCGGAACGGGGAGCCCGGTGCACGCGTTGTTCAACAACGCCGGCGTTGCCGACACGCAGCCCCCGAGGACCGTCCTCTCGGTCAATTACCTCGCCCTGCGCACACTGGCCGAGGGCTTGCTCGACCACATGCCCGAGGGGAGCGCGATCGTCAACACCGCCTCGACCGCCGGCCACATGTGGCGCAAGCAGGCCAAGGAGATCAACGAGCTCCTGGACCTCGACATCGTCGACGGGTGGTCCGCCTCGCGGCAATGGTTCGACGAGCACCCGTCGCTGGTCGAGGAGGGTCCGTACAATTTCTCGAAGGCGGTCGTGGAGCTCTACACCTTGCGCTCGTCGCGACCCACGATGCGGCGTGGAGTGCGCACGAACTCGGCCTGCCCCGGCCCGATCGACACGCCGTTGCTGGCCGACTTCCGGGCGACTGCGAGCGACAAGGTCCTCGACTGGAACATCCGCGAGATGGCCGGGCGGGCGGTCTCGCCCGAAGAGGTCGCGTCGCTGCTCGCCTTCCTCGGCTGTCCCGCCGCGTCGTACGTGAACGGCGTCAACGTCGAGATCGACGGCGGCTTCTTCGCCGCGCTCGCAACCGGACAGGTCGACTACAGCGGACGGACCTGAGCCCGCCGGTCAGACACCGGGCGGCGGCGCGTCGGGGAGCGGGTGACGGTAGAGCGCGGCTGCGTTCTCGCAGCAGAGCGAGCGCAGCTCATCGGCCGGAAGGTGTCCCCAGGCCTCGTCGATGACGAGCTGGGTGTCGGGCCACGTGCTGTCGCCGTGTGGGTAATCGACCTCCACCATGATGTTCTCGACTCCGATTCGGTACCGGGTGTCGATCGTCGACCGGTCTTCGAGCGTGCAGAACCAGAAGTTGCGCTTCAGGACCTCGGCCGGTCGTTCGGCCCAGCCCTCTCCGTAGCTGGAATGGTCGACGATGTAGTCGAGCCGGTCGAGGAGCATCGCGACCCAGCCGATACCACCTTCACTCATGGCGATCTTGAGGTTGGGGTGCTTCACCGGGTATTCCGACCACAGCCACTCGGCGCACGACCCCATCGACAGTTGTCCGAACAACGTGGCAGCCAGCTGTTGGCCCGGCGAACCCGGCGGGTACGGATAGACGCCGGAACTGCCGACGTGCAGCGAGATCACCGTGTCGGTCTCGGCGCACGCCTCGATGATGGGATCCCAGTGCTCACGATCCCAGAGCGACGGGAGGCCGACCGCGTGGGGACGCTCGGGAAGGGTCACGGAGGTGAAACCGCGCGCCGCGTTGCGACGGATCTCGTTCGCCGCGATGGTGGGCTCGGCGAGACACGTGATCCCGAGCGGAATGATTCGGTCCGGATATCGCTGGTACCACTCTTCGAAGAGCCAGTCGTTCCATGCGGCCGCGCACGCGGCGCCCAGCTCGATGTCGGGGATGCCGAAGAACACACTTCCGCAGAACCCGGTGATCTGCGACGGAAAGTTCACCGACGCCCACACGCCGTTGATGTCCATGTCACGCACGCGCGCATCGACGTCATAGCAGCCGGGACGCATCTGGTCGAAACGGAACGGCTCGAGCTGCACCGTCTCGGGGCGGCGACCCGCTACCGCGTTCATGCCGACCTGGCTGTAGCGCCGGCCCTCGAACTCCCAGACCTGATGACCCCGGCGCGTCTCGACGATCCTCGGCGCCCGGGACTGGAGCCCGGCCGGGAGGCGCCCCTCGAACGTGTGTGGCGGCTCCACGACGTGGTCGTCGACCGAGATGATCGTGTACTTGCGCGCCCGCGGCTCGGGCTCCGGGAGGAACAGGTCGATCACTGCGCGGCGGGTGTGAACTCGATGTACAGAGATTCCAGCGCGCGCAGGAAGTACGTCGGCATGTAGTCGAAGTGGCGGTGTTCGACCGGGCCGTGGTGCTCGGCCGACAAGGTGATGTCGAGCATGCGGTCGAGCAGGCATGCGATCGCTACCCGGCCCTCTGCGCGCGCGAGCGGCGCACCCGCGCACGTGTGAATGCCGTGCCCGAACGCGAGGTGCCGGCGACCGTTCGGCCGGTCGAGGCGGAACTCGTGCGGGCATTCGAACGCGCGCGGGTCGCGATTGGCGGCCCCCGGGAGCACCATGACGGTGTCACCGGCGCCGATGCCGACACCCGCGACGTCGGTCGTGTGACGCGCCATCCGGAACTGACCCTTCAGTGGGCTCTCCAGCCGCAGCACCTCTTCGACGAACGCCGGGATGAGCCGGCGGTCGTCGCGGAGCTGCTGCTGCAGAACCGGCCTCGTGCCGAGCACCTGCAGCGCGAATCCGAGCATGCGGGCCGTCGTCTCCTGCCCCGCGGTGAAGAGGTTGGCCGCGATGAGCGCGACGTCATGGACGTCAGGCAACGATCCGTCGGGGAACCGGGCCGACGCGATGCTGCCCATCACATCGGCGCGCGGCACGCGGCGGCGTTCCTCGATGTACTGCGTGAACTGCCCGTACAAGAACTCCAGGGGCTTGTGCTCCATCGGTGCGCTGCTGCCGATGCCCATCGAGTGCGAGGCCAGCTGTTCCCGCAGCTGCTCGTGATCCGACTCGGGCACGCCCAGCAGGTCGGCAATGACGAGCAGCGTGAACGGCTGGGCGAACCCGCCGATGAACTCACACGCTCCCTCGGCGACGATCTCGTCGACCTGACGCTCGGCGAGCCGCCACATGAACTCCTCGTTCTCCTTCAGCCGCTTGGGAGTGATCAAGCGCATGAGCAGCCCGCGGTGGGCAGTGTGCAACGGCTGATCGAACGACGGCAGCTGGTCGCTGAACGGCAGCTCATCGCGGTGGGCGTCGATGACGTCGCTGATGTCGTCGCCCTCGATCGGCACGGAGAACTTCACGAACGGTCCACTCACGGCGTTGCACGACGAGAACGTCGCGTGGTCGCTGTACACCCCGACCGCCTCGCCGTAGCCGGTGACCATGAACACGCCTTTCTGCGGCTCGCGGAGCACGGGGCACTGCTCACGCAGATGGTCGAAGAACGGATACGGGTCGACGGTGAGCGTCCGGCTCCGGAAGAAGTTGATGTCGTCGAAGTCGGACACGGTGACGCTCCCCAGATCGGCTCGTGAGCGTATCGAAAGCCTACGAATGGACGCAGCCGCCCAACGACTGCGCGAGCATGCTCGCATGACGGGTCGCGTTGTCTTCAACCATCTCGGGCACTGCGTCACCGACCTCGCACGGTCGCGCCGCTTCTACGAAGAAGTGCTCGGCTTCGAGTTCTGGCGTGAGTTCTCGCCGCCCCAGGAGAAGTCCGCGAAGCTGCTCGCGCTCGATCCGCCACTGGGCAGCACCGTGTGCTTCCTGAGGCGGGGCAGCTTCGTGCTCGAGTTGATCCATTACTCCGAGCCTTCCCATCGACGGGAACCCGAGCGCCGCGACATGGACGAACCCGGCCTGACGCACATTTCGTTGTCGTGCGACGTCGACGACGTGCGCGCCCGGGTCGAGGAGCACGGCGGCGAGGTGCTCGCCGAGACCGACATCGACCTCGCGATACTCATCCGCGATCCCGACGGTCAACTGATCGAGCTGCTCCCGCTCGAATACGCAGACCGACCGGCGAACCAGTAGTTCCCGAGCCGTCTGCCCGCGGCGGCCGCGCCTACGTCGTCCACTCGTCGAGGGTTGTTCCTTCGGCGATCTTCGGGATCGTCTCCGACTTCGTGACCTCGTCGACCATGCCGAGGTCGAGCTCGACCTTGAACGGGAACGTCGGCTCGTCGACGATGGGCGTGAACGTGGGGAGGAGCTCGCGGATTTGAATCGTGGCGACCATCGCGGCCGCGTCCCAGAAGTGCGAGTCCTCGGGCACGCGCTCCTCATGGAGCTGCGTGTCGCTGACGCCGACCGTGAAGTACTGGTACCGGACGCTGTCGCGTTCGACCCACAGCCCGATCGCGACCGAGTCGTCGACCGGCTGCGTGAACCGCGTGCGCGCGAGGAGTATCCGCCATTGGGTCATTGCCGACGGAACGTAGCTCGCTGTGGATCGACCGGCAATCTCAGGGCGTGAGCAGTGCGCGAACCGCATCGATCGTGTCGGCATCGGCCGCCGCCTTGTCGGGTCGGTAGGCGCGCACTCGCGCGAACCGAAGGGCGACTCCACCGGCGTAGCGTTTCGATGCCTGCACGCCGTCGAGCGCGATCTCGACAACGAGCTCCGGGCGCACGTAGACCGTGTAGTCGTCACGGCGCGTGGCGATTGCCTGGAGCTGTTCGGTTTGCCACGTCAGAAGTTGATCGGTGAGGCCCTTGAACGTCTTGCCGACCATCACGAAGTCGCGGGTGCCGGGATCGCGCGCGCCGAGATGCAGATTGGAGAGCCAGCCCCGTCGACGACCGTGTCCCCACTCTGCGGCCAACACCACGAGATCGAGCGTGCGCACCGGCTTGACCTTGCGCCAGGCCGCGCCGCGCCGACCGGCCTCGTACCGAGAGTCGAGGGCCTTGACCATGACGCCTTCGTGGCCGGTGGCAAGCGCATCTGCGAGAAAGGCCTCGGCCGTTTCCGCCCGGTCGGTCTCGACCGCAGGGACACGCCACTCACCGACGAGGTGCGCGAGCATCGCCGCCCGTTCGGAGAGGCTGCGGTCGAGCAGGTCTTCGCCGTCGAGATGGAGCACGTCGAAGAAGAACGGCGCCAGCGTCATGGCGTGGCTCGCCGCGTTGTCGGTGCCGAACCGGCTCATCGTGTCCTGAAAACGGCGGGGGAGCGCGTCCTCGGTCAGGCCGATGGCTTCGCCGTCGAGCACGAAGGTCCGGGCCGGGAACGCCCGGACGACCTCGACGACTTCGGGGACCCGAGCCGTGATGTCGTTGAGGTTCCGGGTGAAGGCGCGTACCACGTCCCCGGAGCGGTGCACCTGGATGCGCGCTCCGTCGAGCTTCCATTCCACCGATGCGCGCCCGGTTGCCGCCAACGCTTCGGCAACGGACGGCGCGCTCGCGGCGAGCATCGGCTGGACCGGTCGGAGCACCTCCAAGCCGATCTCGGCGAGCGCCGATTCGCCGGCTGTCAGCGCGCGGCGCGCAACGTCGGCGAGATCTCCGCTGAGCATCGCGGCCCGCCGAACCGCGGTTCCGGGCACCTGCGCGGCCTGCGCGATCGCGTCGGCCATCAGTCCGGCCAGCGCACCCTGGCGCAGCTCGCCGGTGAGGAGATGGACGACGAAGTCGAGCTCCGCGGGCGTCGAGCGGGAGAACAGGTCGCCGAGCAGTTCCTGGCGGGCGGCCGCCGATCCCGCGCCCGTCGTCGTCGCGATGCGGTCGAGCGCGGCATCGAGGTCGGCCACCGTCACCGCGCCGCCGATCGACGGCGCAACGGCGTCTCTTGCCGCGGCCAACGTCGCCCAGCCGACGCCGATTCGTCCCTGGCGCGGCTCGCCGGTCAAGAGGTCGACAACGGTCGCGATCTCGTCGGGTGCGCACGCCCGGAGCGTTGTTGCGAGGGCTTCGATCTTGGCCTTGCGCGAGCGGGTCGCGGCGACCGCGCGCGACGTGTCGACGACGGCGTTGAGCAGCACGACGAACAGGGTACGGTCGGATCGAACGAACCCGGCACGTTCAGTCCGACCCCAAAGGTGTCAATCGATGCAGCATTCGCAGCTCGGTCCGTTCGACGACGTCAGTCGCTTGACCCTCGGCGGGGGCGGGCTGGGGCTGATATGGGGGGCGTCGACAGAGGAGGAGGCGGTCGCGACCGTGCACGCGGCGCTGGATGCCGGCATCAACACGATCGACACCGCGCCGATGTACGGGGCCTGCGAAGCGGTGATCGGTTCGGCCTTCGGCGGCACCCTGCCGACCGGCCTCCGCATCACCACGAAGTGCCAGCTCGGAACGGTGAGCGTCGGGACGGTGGCGACGAAGCTCGAGGAATCGCTCGACGCGAGCCTCGCCGCGATGCGCCTCGATCATGTCGACATCTACTTCCTGCACACCAACATCTGCGAAGACGACACGGTCTACGCGCACGGCAACGACCAGCGTGCGCGGTTCGCGACGCCGTGGAGCCAGTACGTCGCCGAGGTGATTCCGGCGTTCGCAGATTTGCAGCGGCGCGGCCGCATCGCTGCGTGGGGCATTACGGGAATCGGCCTTCCGGGGACGATCATCAACGCACTCCAACACGACGCGAAGCCGAGCGTCGTTCAGGTCATCGCCAATTTGCTCGACTCGCCCGGTGGTATCCGGCGGTTTGCCGAAGCGTCGCGTCCCCGTGACATCATCGCCGCCGCGAAGGCAAACAGTGTGGGCGTGATGGGCATCCGCGCGGTACAGGCCGGCGCGCTCACCGCGCAGTTCGACCGAGACGTCAAGGCGACGCACCCCGATGCGGTCGACTACCGGAACGCCGAGCCGTTCCGCGAGCTGTGCGGGGAGCTCGGAGTGGATCCGGCACTCCTCGCGCATCGATACGCCCTCGCCATGGAAGGTGTCGATACCGTCGTGCTCGGGGTCAAGAACCGGGCCGAGCTCGCGCAGTGCGTCGAAGCGGAAGCCCTTGGGCCACTGCCGGCCGAACTGCGCGCGCGGATCGACGGATTGGGTCTCACCAGCCTTCGAGCTCGGTGAGCCGCAGGTCGTCGATCAGCTTCATCAGCCGGTCGACCGTGGCGTCGGCCGCGGGGAGCTGGGGCTTGCGGGGATATCCGCCGGGGAGGCCCAAGCGGTTCAACACCGCCTTCGTCGCTCGGATGCCGCCCGCTCCGTACAGCGCCATCGAAAGCCGGGCGAGGCGCCCGAAGGCCAGGAGCAACTCGCTGCCGGTTCCGTCCTCGTACGCCGTGATCACCGAGTTGCACAGCGCGGGCGCGAGGTTCGCTTCCGAGCTCAAGAACCCGTCGGCGCCGAGGGCGAGCGCGGTCAACGCCTGCAGCGGACCGCCTACGTGCACCTCGACCCGATCGCCGACCGCGTCGACGATCTCGGCCAGGTAGGCAAGGTCTCCGTGGCTGCTGTTGACGCCCACGACGTGGTCGAACCGGTCGACGACGTGCACGATCGACTCGACCGACAGGCGGTAGCCGACGGATTGATGGGTCGAGAGCACGGCCGGCAGCGAGGTGGTCGAGAGCACGTCGACCATGTACTCCACGACCTCGTCCGGCGTTGGGAGATGGCCGTGGCCGAGATCGAGTGAGTAGATCTGCGCGGCGTCGACGCCGACCGATCGGGCGACCTCCAAGTACTGGACCATCTCTGAGGCCGACCGCGCCTCGACTCCCATCGAACGAAACGGGACCTTGCCGCTCAGTTCGTCGGCTGCGATCTCGAGGATGCGGCGCCGTTCGGCCGTCGTGAGGACGAAGCCCTCTCCGCTGCCGCCGCCGCCGACGTACACGCCGACTCCGGCCGCGACCATTCGCTGCAGGTGCGCCCGAAACGCCGTCTCGTCGACCCGGCCGGAGGCGTCGAACGGCGTGATGCTGATCGCGAAGACGCGGGCGGAGCGCGGACGGGTGATGACTCGTAAAGTAATCTACCTCTGAACACCAAGCGCGCGTATCAGCTCATCTCCGCCGACAGTCACGTGAACGAACCGCCGGACCTGTGGCGCGATCGGGTCCCCGCCTCACTACGCGACCGGGCGCCCCGCATCGAGCGTTTCGACGAGGGTGACGCCTGGGTCATCGAAGGCGTGCGCGATCCCATCAATTTCGGCATGAACGCGTGCGCCGGCCTGGCGCCCGAGGCCATGTCGGGCTGGGCGCGGTTCGAAGACATTCGCGCGGGCGGCTACGAGCCCGCGGCCCGTCTCGAGGAGATGGACCGGGACGGGGTAGACGCCGAGGTCTTGTACCCGACGCCGCGGCTGTCGGCCGCGATCATCGCTCACGACGACCCGGCGTATCACCTCGCGATGGTGAAGGCCTACAACGATTGGATCTCCGAGTTCGTCTCGCACGCGCCCGATCGCTTCGGCGGCCTGGCGATCCTGCCCAACCGGGGCGGCGTGGGCGAGAGCGTCGCCGAGATCGACCGCGTCCTCGACCGACCCGGTATGCGAGGCATCGTCATGGGCTGTTACCCCAACGGCACGCTCTCGATCGAGCCCGAAGACGATCGGGTGTGGGGGACGCTCGCCGAGCGCGGCGTCCCGCTCGGGATCCACGTGTCGCTGGTGCAGCAAATGCCCGCCGCGCACCGCTCGCCGCTACCGGGCTACGGCCGCTTCTTCGACGCCCCCAACCGCATGATCGAGTTGGTGATGGCGGGTGTGTTCGATCGTTTTCCCGCGCTCGCCGTGGTGTTCGCCGAGGTTGACTTCGGCTGGGTGCCGTACGTGAAGGAACAGATCGACAACAACTACCACCGCCTCGATCCGATCAGCAGATTCGGACTGCGAAAGCTTCCCAGCGAGTACATCGCCGAGCATTTCCACTACGGCTACATGACCGACTCGTTCGGTCTGCGCGTACGCGACGACGTCGGTGTCGAACGGATCTTGTGGTCCAACGACTACCCGCACATCAGCGCCGACTGGCCATATTCCTGGCGCACGATCCAGGCATCCATGTCGGGTGTTTCGTCCCACGACCGGCATCTGATCCTCGCCGGCAACACCGCCCGGCTGTACGGTTTCTGATGCGTGACGCGCGGTTACGACGGTTGCGCGCCCATCGGGTGCCGGCATGGTGGTTGGACGCGAAGCTCGGGATCTTCGTCCACTGGACGCCCGCATCGATCCCGGCGTTCGCGCCGGTCGACGTCGACATCGGCAAGTTGGTGCAGTCGGGGCGGCGCGATGCGCTCGCGTTCTCACCGTACGCCGAGTGGTACGAGAACTCGTTGCGCTTCCCCGACAGCCCGGTCGCGCGCCACCATCGCGAGGTCTACGGCGATCGGCCGTACGTGGAGTTCGCCCACGACTGGGAAGCGGCCCTCGAACAGTGGGACCCGCACGAATGGGCGGCGCGCTTCGCGGCCACGGGCGCCCGGTACGTCGTTTTCGTCACGAAGCACATGGACGGCTACTGCATGTGGCCCACCAACGTTCCGAATCCGCGCCGCAACGGCTGGAACTGCAACCGTGACGTGGTCGGCGAGTTGAGCGAGGCCGTGCGCGGCGCGGGAATGCGCTTCGGGATCTACTACTCCGGCGGCCTCGACTCGACCTTCGACGACCGGCCGATCGGCTCGGTGTCGGAGATGCTCGACGCGATCCCGCGCGGCGACTATCCCGCGTACGCAGAGGCCCAGGTCCGCGAGCTGATCGACCGCTATGAGCCGAGTGTGTTGTGGAACGACATCGCCTGGCCCGCCCCCGGCAAGCAACTTTGGCCACTGTTCGAGCACTACTACGAACGGGTTCCCGACGGCGTGGTCAACGATCGGTGGATGCCGTGGAGCCCGCTGCTGGCGGCGGCCCGCTCGCAACTCGGGCGCCGCGCGATCGACGCTGCGGTCCGACACCAGGCGAAGCGCGATGCCGGAGTCGTGCCTCCGGTCCCGCCCCACTCCGACGTGCGCACGCCCGAATATGTGACGTTCGACGACGTGCAGCGCAAGCCGTGGGAGTGCGTGCGGGGCATGGATCAGAGCTTCGGTCACAACGCCTGCTCACGACCGGAGCACTTCCTCGGTCAGGACGAGCTGTTGTGGATGCTTACCGACATCGTGGCCAAGGGCGGCAACCTCCTCCTCAACGTCGGTCCCCGCGGGATCGACGCGCAGATTCCCGACGAGCAGCTCACCCGGCTCGACTGGCTCGGCCGCTGGTTCGGGCCCAACGTCGACGCAATCGCCGCGACTCGACCGTGGGTGCGCCCCGGAACGACCGCAGCCGACAATGCGGTGCCGGTTCGATACACCGCACGCGACGAGACGGTCTACGCGTTTCTCCGCGACGCACCCCGTTCGGTCACACTTCCCGACGTGGTGGCGACCCCGACGACGTCGGTTACGAGCGTTGACGGGACCGCGCTGTCTTGGAGCTCGTCGCCGGCCGGCCTGCGGATCGACCTGCCCGCGGGAACCGACCCGGAACCGCGCGTCGTCGCGTTGCACCACGTCGTCGCCCACAGCTCGTAGCGCGCTAGATCCCGGTCTCGGCGACGATACGACCGGCCTGCACGGCGTGCACGAGCGCTTCGTAGTCGCGCTCGTTCTGGTCGGCGTACGCGGAAGAGAAGTCGGCGATCGCCTGGTCGAACGAATCGCCCCGGCCCAGGTACGACGCGATCGCGATCCGGTCGCCCCAACGCGCATGGGCGCGCGCGAGGGTCGCTCCGCAGATTCGGGCGTACAACGTTGCTCCGGGCACGAGCAATCGCTCGACGTCGGCGCTGCCTTTCCAGTCGTGGAGTTGACGGAGGTAGTAATCACGGGTCACGCCGTCGAAACCGGTGATGCTCTGCCAGCCCAGGAAGATGTCGGTGGCGCCCTGCATGAGGCGCTGCCCGGCAACGACCCGCTGCCCGTGGTGGGGACGGTCGACCTCGCCGACGAACGGCTCCAGCACCGAGGCCTGTGCTTCCTTCACCTGAAGGATCAACGGATCCTCGTCGTCGCGCCCGATCAGCAAGATGATGTAGCAGCGCGTGCCGACGCTTCCGACTCCGAC
>Ga0075017_100001915_pt1 | contig 12905 bp, 9 predicted proteins | sample AleBraG_ABR_2012_FD_71475 | JGI IMG/M metagenome (GOLD analysis project Ga0075017, IMG submission 71475) | Freshwater sediment microbial communities in response to fracking from Pennsylvania, USA - Alex Branch Run_MetaG_ABR_2012 | ecosystem: Environmental > Aquatic > Freshwater > Creek >...
GACTTACTGAATGTCAAGCGCTCGCAGGCGCTCGCGGGCGCTTGCGCGGCTCGCGATCCGGTCGCGCCGACGTGGCCGCCCATGCCACCATTGCGGCCGCGGCTGCCGTTCAGGGAGGGCAGGTGAGGCGATCGGAACCAGGCGGTGGCCGGCGTGCCCGGCTGCGCTCGTCGGCCCTGTTGCGGGTGTGGGCCCCGTTGCGGGTGTCGGCCCCGTTGCGGGTGTCGGGTGCAGCGCCTCTGGCGCTCGCCCTCATGCTGGCCGCGCGGCCGCTGCACGCCTCCGCCGCCGGCACGCTGGAGAAGTACGCCGAGCTGCCGGTGACCATGTCCGGCACGCGACCGCTGATCGCGGGAACGATCAACGGCGCCGAGGCGCACTTCCTGGCCGACAGCGGCGCGTTCTTCAGCATGCTGACCCGTACCAGCGTCGAGAAATTCAGGCTGCGGACCTTCGAGCTGCCCTTTGCGTTCAGCATTCAGGGCGTCGGCGGCCGGGAAGACGCGCAGGGGACAACGGTGAAGGAATTCGCGCTGACCGGCTTCGGCAACCTGACCGGGTCCGGCAGCAGCGTGATCCACGACGTGCAGTTCATCGTCGGCCGCGACGGGCCCGTCCTTACGGATTACGACGGCATCATCGGCCAGAATGTCGTGGGTCAGGCCGATACGGAATACGATCTCGGCAACGGTCTCATCCGCCTGTTTCACGCCAAAGGCTGCGGCGACCGGCCGCTGGCCTACTGGCACGGCAGCGCAACGGTCGCCACCGTCGACACCGAGGAACGGTCCGCACGGGCGCCGCACCTGATCGGCCGTGCGCGGCTCAACGGCAGGACAATCCGCGTGGTCTTCGACACCGGAGCGGCGTATTCGATCCTGAACCGAGCGCCGGCGGCGCGCGCCGGGTTCGATCCCGGGGCGGCGGATGTGACGGCCGCCGGCCTCACCCATGGCCTGGGACCGCGGACCATCGAGACCTGGATTGCGCGATTCGACGAGCTCGATTTCGCGGGTGAAACGATCCGCAATGTGCGCCTGCGCGTCGGCGACATCGAGTTGCCCGGTGATGGCGACATGCTGCTGGGTGCCGACTTCTTTCTTTCCCACCGCTTGTACGTGGCCGCCAGCCAGCGCCGCATCTACTTCACCTACAACGGCGGCCGCGTCTTTGACCTGCGCGTCGACTCGCCCGCGCCCCAGGCGGCGGCCGGCACGCCCTCGACGGCACCCGAACCCGGGCCTGCGCCGAGCGACACACCCGGCCCCGCATCGGGCGCCGCGGCTGGCAACGGACCGGCCGATGCACCCGGCGACACGCCCGGCGATGCGCCCAGCGATGCGGCCGGCTTCCGGCGGCGCGGCGCCGCGCGCGCCGGCCGTCGCGAATTCGCCGCGGCGATCAGCGATTTCGACCGGGCCATCCTGCTCGAACCCGGGAATGCCGAGAATTTCTATCAGCGCGGTCTTGCCCGCTGGGCAAACGGTGGCGCGGGGCCCGCGATGAACGACTTCGACACGGCGCTCAAGCTCAAGCCGGACCACATTCCGGCGCTGATGGAGCGCGGCGCACTGCGCCTGGCCAACAAGGATGACGCCGGTGCGCAGACGGACTTCGATGCGGCGAGCCGGTTCGCGCCGCAGGATGCCGCACTGAGCCTGCGGATAGCGCAGACCTGCATGCAATGGGGCCGCTTCGACGAGGCCATCAGGCGCTTTGACCCGTGGATCAAGGCCCATCCCGGGGATGAGCGGCTGCCGGTGGCGCTGAACGGCCGCTGCTGGTCGCGGGCGGTCGCGAACCGGGAGCCGGAGCTGGCGCTGGCCGACTGCAACGCTGCACTGAAATCCGGGCCGCGCAATTCCCAGGTACTCGACAGCCGCGCCCTCGTGTGGCTGCGACTCGGCAATCCGGCCAACGCGATCGCCGATTTCCGCGCGTCGCTGAAACTTCAGCCCAAGGGCGCCTGGTCGCTGTACGGACTCGGCCTGGCCGAGTCGCTCAGCGGGATGAAGGCCGATGCGGACCGCGACCTGCAGGCGGCCACGGCGATGGCTCCCTCGGTGGCCGAGCGCTTCAAGCAGATGGGCCTCGTGCCCCGGTAACGGGGCGGGTATTCAACGCCGGCGCGGCGGCCCGCCGCGCCGCGGGCCGCCGGGTCGCGGTCCGCCGCCGCTGCGGCGACGCGGCGCATCCGGATCGCGCGGCACGTACGGGGCCGGCAGGAGCTTGGGCAGGCTGTCGGGATCGTAGCGCTCGACCGGGATCTTGTGACCGATGAAGGTCTCGATGTCCGGCAGGGAGATCGCATATTCCTCGCAGCCGAAGCTGATCGCGTCTCCCGATGCGCCGGCGCGCGCCGTGCGGCCGATGCGGTGAACGTAATCCGGCGCATCCTGCGGCAGGTCGAAATTGAACACGTGGCTGACATCGGGGATGTGCAGGCCGCGCGAGGCCACGTCGGTTGCGATCAGTACCGCCAGCTCACCCTCGTGGAACTGCCTGAGGAAGCGCAGCCGCTTCGGTTGTGGCACGTCGCCCGAGATCGCCTGCGCGTGGAAGCCATTGGCGCGCAGCGCGGCCTCGAGCCGCTCGGCCATGCGCTTGGTGTTCACGAACACCATGGTGCGATGGGCCTCGAACTGGCGCAGCAGGCTGACCAGCAGCGGGATCTTCTCGGACATCGATGGGAAGTAGATGGCCTGGCGCACCCGGTCGATCGTGACCTTGTCCGGCTCGATACGCACCAGCTCGGGGTTGTTCATGTGCTCGTAGGCGAGTTCCAGCACGCGCTGCGAGAGTGTCGCGGAGAACAGCATGGACTGGCGGCGGTCCGGTGGCGGGAGACGGCGCAGGATGTAGCGGATGTCGGCGATGAAGCCGAGATCGAACATGCGATCCGCCTCGTCGAGCACCAGCACCTGGGCATGGCGCAGGTCGTACACGCCCTGCTTCAGGTAGTCGATGACGCGACCGGGCGTACCGATCAGCACATCGACGCCTTCGGCCAGCTGCCGCCGCTGCTTCTCATAGTCGGTGCCGCCGAACACGACCGCCAGCGGCAGTCCCGTGTGACGCCCGATGACCGCGGCATCCTTGTGGATCTGCACGGCGAGTTCGCGCGTCGGCGCCACCACCAGCGCGCGCACCGACGTCGGTGCGCGGCCCGCGGCGGCCGGCTTTTCGAGCAGCGACTGGTACAGCGCCACCAGGAACGCGGCGGTCTTGCCGGTGCCGGTCTGGGCTTGGCCGGCGATGTCACGCCCGGTCAGCGCGGCCGGCAGCGTCTGAGCCTGGATCGGCGTGCACCAGGTAAATCCCGCGTCCACGATGCCCTGCATCAGCGCGGGGTTCAGCGGCAGGGAGGCAAAGGCCAGGTTACTGAGATGCTCGTCGCTCATGGCGTTGGGTGCGGACCTTCAGGGTGTATGCTATGCATTCATGTCTCAAGGGGCGGCCTGGGCCGGGGGCCCTTGCAATGAGGCCCGGAAAAGGCTACAAATAGTCAACGGCGGCTCCTCTGCGCGCCCGCCAAATCAATCCGTCAAGCACAAGTGTAACCGCTGAGCGGCAATCACGCGCCACTGTCTGGCCCGCCGCGCATAAACCACCCATCAAACCATCTTCAACCACAGGCAAACCTTGCAGCACCGGTGACCCGGAGCCAAGTCCTTCAAGCCCTGTTTCCACCCACCTCAACGGAGGCCTCAGCTCGCGTGAGTAACGAAAACATAGTTCATACCTCGGATGCCCGCTTCGACGCGGATGTCCTCAAGGCCGATAAGCCCGTATTGCTGGACTTCTGGGCCGAGTGGTGCGGGCCCTGCAAGATGATCGCGCCGATCCTGGACGAGATTGCCAGCGAGTATCAGGGCAGGCTGCGCATCGCCAAGCTCAATATCGACGAAAACCCGCAGACGCCGCCGAAGTTCGGCATTCGCGGCATCCCGACGCTGATCCTGTTCAAGAACGGCACGGTCGAGGCGCAGAAGGTCGGTGCCCTGTCCAAGTCGCAGCTCGCCGCCTTCCTGGATCAGCACCTGTGAGGGGCTACCTCGGCAACCAGGGACGGAACCGACCCAATAAGGGCCCGCGGCACGGCGGCGGCAACCGCGACGGCAACCGCGACGGCAACCGCGGCAATGTCGGCGGCCGCATGGACGAGCACCTGCCGGATCTCGAGCCGATCGGCGAGGACGACGCCGAGGTCATAAGCGCCGCCGAGCTGGCGGCCTCGCGCAACTCGATGAACCTGACGGCGCTGAAGGCCAAGCCGATTCACGAACTGGTGAAGCAGGCGGAGTCGATGGGACTGGAAAGCCTGGCCCGGTCCCGCAAGCAGGACATCATCTTCTCGATCCTCAAGGCGCACGCGCGCAATGGCGAGGACATTTACGGCGACGGCGTGCTCGAGATCCTGCAGGACGGCTTCGGCTTCCTGCGGTCCGCCGACGGTTCCTACCTGGCCGGCCCCGACGACATCTACATCAGCCCGAGCCAGATTCGCCGCTTCAACCTGCGTACCGGCGACACGGTCTCGGGGCTGATCCGCCCGCCGAAGGAAGGCGAGCGCTATTTCGCCCTGCTCAAGGTCGGCGAGATCAATTTCGACTCCCCCGAGAGCTCGCGCAACAAGGTGCTGTTCGAGAACCTCACGCCGTTCCACCCGACCAAGCGGCTCAAGCTCGAGCGCGGCAACGGCAGCACCGAGGATCTGACGGCGCGCACCATCGATCTGGTGGCGCCGATCGGCAAGGGTCAGCGCGGCCTGATCGTCTCGCCCCCGAAGGCGGGCAAGACGATGCTGCTGCAGAATATCGCGACCTCGATCACCTGGAACCATCCGGAGGTGCACCTGATCGTGCTGCTGATCGACGAGCGGCCCGAGGAAGTCACCGAGATGCAGCGCACGGTCAAGGGCGAGGTGGTTTCCTCGACCTTCGACGAACCGGCCGCCCGCCACGTGCAGGTCGCGGAGATGGTGATCGAAAAAGCCAAGCGGCTGGTCGAGCACAAGAAGGACGTGGTGATCCTGCTCGATTCGATCACCCGCCTGGCGCGCGCCTACAACACCGTGGTGCCGAGCTCGGGCAAGGTCCTGACCGGCGGTGTCGACGCCAACGCCCTGCAGCGCCCGAAGCGCTTCTTCGGCGCCGCGCGCAACATCGAGGAGGGCGGCTCGCTGACGATCCTTGCGACCGCACTGATCGACACCGGCTCGAAGATGGACGATGTGATTTACGAGGAATTCAAGGGCACCGGCAACAGCGAGATCCATCTGGACCGGCGCATCGCGGAAAAGCGCGTGTTCCCGGCCGTCAACATCAATCGTTCCGGCACCCGCAAGGAAGAGCTGATCACGGACCAGGCCGAGCTGGCCAAGATGTGGATCCTGCGCAAGCTCCTGCACCCGATGGACGAACTGGCAGCCATCGAGTTCCTGCTCGACAAGATGAAGGACACGAAGACCAATGCCGAGTTCTTCGAGGCCATGAAGCGCTAGCGGCGCGGCGAGCCGGCCGGCGGGACCCGCAGGCCGGGCGAAAACAGCCCAGCGGTTCACATATTCGGCCGTCGCCGGCCCGCGACTGTGGCGGCCGGGCAGCGGCTATCGGATGATGGGGCACGTGACGCTTTTCCAGGATCCGCCGCATGCGCCAGCCATTGCTCATCATCGCCCTGTCGGCCCTCGCCGCCGCTGCCCGCGCGCAGCAGGCGCCGGCCCCCGAACCGGCCAGCCCGATCACCGACCATTTCGCCTTCCGGGCCGGCGCGTTCTTCGGCAGCGTCAAGAGCTACGGGCGCGTCGACGATCCGAGCAGCGGCGTGATCGGCACGCCGTTTTCCCTGGAAAAGGATTTTCACCTGTGTTCCTGCGCGCGGCAGGCCCGTGCCGAATTCATCTTCCGCCTGCGTGAACGCGGCCGCCTGCGCGTGGACCTGTGGGAGCTGAATCGCAGCGGCGTCGCTGCGCCGACGACCACGATCATCTACAACGGCCACAGCTTCACACCGTCTGAGCTGGTCTACTCCCAGTTCAACTGGCGCCAGGTCGATCTCACCTGGACCTACTCGTTGCTGCGCACCAGCCGGTTCGAACTCGGCGCCGGCCTGGGACTGCACCTGCTCGAAGCCGAGGCCGATGCCAACGCGCCCAACGCGCTGCCCGCACCCGTGCAGGAACAGTTCACGGGCGCCGGCCCGTTCATGACGCCGGCGCTGGATGGCACCTGGCGGATCTCGCGCCGTTTTGCCTTCACGGCGCGCGCCCAGTACCTGAAGCTCACCATCCATTCGGTGAGCGGCTCGCTCGCGGACTATCACGCCGACCTGCAGTTCCGCTGGCGCCCCAACCTGGCTTTCGGGCTGGGCTATGAAAGCACCCAGACCCGCATCGACATCAGCAACAGCAATCCCAACGGTTTCGCGCGCCTCGGCACGCATGGGCCGGAGCTGTTCGCGCGCGCGAGTTTCTGACTAGGCCGGGTGGGCGCGGCCGGCGCGCCCGCGCCGGTACCACAAGGCGATCGCCGACACGCACAGCAGCAGCGCCGCGGCGCTCAGTGCCAGGGAAGCGTGAATCCCCACGAGCGCGCCGCCGAAGCCGACGGTGATGCCGCTGAAGGCGCGCAGTCCCAGGCTCGCCGTGATGAACAGGCCGACGATGCCGCCGCGGTGCGCGGCCGGCGCACGCAGCTGCACGATGGTCTGGGCCATCGCACTGAAGGCCAGTTCGAAGAAGCCGGCCGCGAACAGCAGCGGCAATGTGTACAGGTAGCTGCGCGCCAGGGCGAACCCGCCGATGCTGAGACACCAGCAGGCGGCGAGCAGCAGCGCGCCGCCCGGCAACGCCGGCAGCAGCCCGCCGCCTTCGAGCAGCAGTACGGCGGCGAGGCCGCCCGCCGCATCGGCCGCCAGCAGGGCCGTGTAGGCGGCCCCGGCGTGGTGGAAGCCGAGGTCATCGGCGAATCCGGGCATCTGCGCCTGGTAGGCGGTGCCGACGAACAGCGATGCGCAGCCGACCAGCAGCGTCATGGCGACGATCTCGCGGTTACCCGTCACGCTGTGCCAGGTGGCGGCGATGGCCCGCAGACCCACGGGCGTGACCAGCGGGCGCCTCGAGCTGCCATCGGTCCGCACGTCGTAGCGCGGCCGGCGCAGCCAGATCAGCATCGGCAGGTAGATCAGCGCGTTGGCCAGGATGCCGTGCGCGGGGCCGAGCGTGATCAGCAGCAGGTTGCCCGTCACGGGCCCCACCAGGGTGCCGAGATAACGAGCGCTGGCGCCGAGGCGCACCGCGCTCTGCAGATGCTCGGGGCCGACGATGTCGTAGATCAGCACCTGGGAGGGCGGCGTCCAGAGCACTCCGGCGATGCCGTGCAGGCTGAGCAGCACCCAGGCCTGCCAGATCTGCAGGCCACCGCTGAGGAACAGCCATCCCCAGCCCACCGAGACGGCCATGAACAGCAGCATGCCCGCCTGGATCATGCGCCGCGGATTGATGCGGTCGGCCAGTGCGCCGGAGTAGCCCGACAGCAGCAGGAACGGCACCCAGTGAGAGATCACCGCGAAGGCGCCGAGCGCGGGCGAGTGGAATTTCTGGTGCAGCACCCAGTAACTGATCACGTGTTCGGTGTTGTCGGCCATCATGGCCACGGCATTGCCGAGCACGAAACCGCGATAGCCGCGATGCCGCAGGGCGGCAAAGGCCGGCTGGCGTCCCACTGCGGGATTCACCGGCACCGTCCGTTCAGTGTTCGCGCGCGATCGCCCGGTAGCCGATGTCATGACGGTATTGAGCGCCCGGAAAGGCAAGACATGCCACCAGGTCGTAGGCGGCGCGCTGCGCCTGCCCGACCCGCTCACCGAGGCCCACGGCACAGAGTACGCGCCCGCCGCTGGTGATCACCGCATCGCCACGCCGGGCGGTACCGGCGTGGAACACCTTGCCCGGCCGACGCGCAGCGCGATCCAGCCCGGTGATGGCGCCGCCCAGGGTGACTTCGCCGGGGTAGCCCGGTGCCGCCATGACGACGCCGAGTGCCGCCCGCTCATCCCATTCGATCCGCTGCTGCGCCAAGCGGCCGTCGAGCGCCGCCGTGCACAGGGCCGGCAGGCTGGAGCGCAGCCGCGCCAGCACCGCCTGCGCTTCGGGGTCGCCGAAGCGGCAGTTGTATTCGATGACCCGCGCAGCGCCCTGGCTGTCGATCATCAGGCCGGCGTACAGGAAGCCGGTGTAGGGGTTGCCGTCCGCGGCCAGGCCGCGCAGCGTCGGTCCGATGATTTCACGCATGACGCGCTCATGGACGGCGGCGCTGACCACCGGAGCGGGCGAGTACGCCCCCATGCCGCCGGTATTCGGGCCGGTGTCGGCATCGCCGATACGCTTGTGGTCCTGCGAGCTGGCAAAGGGCAGTGCATGAGCGCCATCGGCCATGACGATGAAGCTGGCCTCCTCGCCTTCCAGGAACTCCTCCACCACGACGGTGTCGCCGGAGCGGCCAAACCGCCCGGCGAACATCGCCTCGATCGTCTCGCGCGCCTGCGCCACCGTCTGGGCAATCACCACCCCCTTGCCGGCCGCGAGCCCGCTGGCCTTGACGACCAGCGGCGTGCGCTGGGCGCGCAGCCAGCCGGCATCGAAGTCCCGCGCGGTGAAGCTGCGATACGCAGCGGTGGGAATCGCATGGCGCTGCAGGAATTCCTTGGTATAGGCCTTGGAGCCCTCGAGCCGCGCCGCGGCGCGCCCGGGACCGAAGCAGCGCAGGCCGGCCGCCTGGAACTCGTCCACGATACCCAGGACCAGCGGCGTTTCGGGTCCGACGATCGTGAGGTCGGCCTGCTCCGCGCGCGCCAGCGCGACCAGGCCTGGAATATCGGTCGCATCGACCGCGACGTTGCGCACCCTGGGTTCGGCGGCGGTCCCGGCATTCCCGGGCGCCACCAGCACTTCAGCGACACCGGGGGCCGAGGCACAGCACCAGGCGAGGGCATGTTCCCGGCCGCCCCCGCCGACGATCAGGACCTTCACGCCGGCGGCGGCACGCTAGTGCCGGAAATGGCGCATGCCGGTGAACACCATGGCCATGCCGTGCGTGTCAGCCGCTTCGATCACTTCGGCATCGCGCTTCGAGCCGCCGGGCTGGATCACCGCCGTGATGCCGTAGGCCGAGGCAATGTCGACGCCATCGCGGAACGGAAAGTAGGCGTCGGAGGCCATCACCGCCCCGCGCACCTCGAGTTTTTCGTCGGCCGCCTTCAGTGCGGCGATACGGCTGGAATAGACGCGGCTCATCTGGCCGGCGCCCACGCCGATGGTCATGCCGTCACGCGCATAGACGATGGCGTTGGATTTCACGAACTTCGCGACGCGCCAGGCGAACAGCAGGTCATCGAGCTCGCGCCCGTCCGGAGGGCGCCGGGTGACCACACGCAGCTGGTCGGCACCGACCATGCCCGAATCGCGGTCCTGAACCAGGACGCCGCCGGTGACGCCGCGGATCTCATACCCGTCGCCGCTGGAGGCGCCCAGATCCCCGGTCACCAGTACACGGACGTTGGGCTTGCCGGCCAGCACGCGGGCGGCCTCGGCATCGACGGCCGGCGCGGCGATCAGCTCGGCAAACTGCCGGTCGACGATGGCCTGGGCGGTGCGCACGTCGAGCGCCCGGTTGAAGGCGATGATGCCGCCGTAGGCGGAAGTCGGGTCGGTGCGGTGCGCCCGGTCGTAGGCGTCGAACAGACTGCGGTGGACGGCGACGCCGCAGGGATTGGCATGCTTGACGATCGTGCAGGCCGGTCCGGCAAACTGGCGCACGCATTCGATGGCCGCATCCGCATCCGCGATGTTGTTGAACGACAGTTCCTTGCCCTGGAGCACCTGCGCGGTGCCCACCGACCCGCCGCGCGCGCCCGGCGAGCGGTAGAAGGCGGCGCGCTGGTGCGGATTCTCGCCGTAGCGCAGCTCCTGGATCCTGTCGAACACCAGGGGCAGACGTTCGGGAAAACGCTCGATGGGCAGCTGCTGCTTGCGCAGCAGGTAGTCGGACACCGTGGTGTCGTAGCCGGCGGTGTGGGCGAAGGCCTTGGCCGCCAGCCGCGAGCGCGTATCGATCGACGTCATGCCGCTGGCCTCGAGCTCGGCCAGTATGGTGGCGTAATCGGCCGGATCGACCACGACGGTGACATCGGCGTGGTTCTTGGCGGCGGCGCGCAGCATGGCCGGGCCGCCGATGTCGATGTTCTCGATGGCCTCGTCGTAGCTGCAATCGGCGCGCGCAATGGTGGCCGCGAACGGATACAGATTGACCACCAGCAGGTCGATGGGTTCGATGCCATGCGCCTGCATCACGGCCTCATCGGTGCCGCGCCGGCCCAGCAGGCCGCCGTGGATGCGCGGGTGCAGCGTCTTGACGCGCCCGTCCATGATTTCCGGAAAGCCGGTGTACTCGGCCACGTCGCGCACGGCGACGCCGGCGTTGCGCAGCATCTGCGCGGTGCCGCCCGTCGACAGGATTTCGATGCCGCGCTGCGCCAGCGAGCGCGCGAAGCCGGCGAGTCCCTGTTTGTCGGAAACCGACAGCAGCGCGCGTTTCACGGCCTCAGTCCGCTAGGCCCATGGTGCGCAGTTTCTTGCGCAGCGTCGTGCGGGTAATCCCGAGGATCGCCGCCGCCCGGCTCTGGTTGCCGTCCGCATAATTGAGGACCGCGCGCAGCAGCGGTTCCTCGACCTCGCGCAGCACCAGATCGTAGAGCCGGGCCGGCCGGTGTCCGTTCAGGTTCGAGAAATAATCGCTGAGCACCCGCTCGGTGTGACTGCGCAGCGGCAATTCCTTGCTGACCGATCGATTCATCATTGTTGTTCGCTTCGCAACCCGTCGCCGCCATCCCTTTACCCAAAGGCACGCTGCGCCAGTGCAAATTGCGACACGGAATCTTCCGCAGCCATCAGTGGCGCGCGCAGCGCGCCGGCTTCAGGATGCAGTTCGCAATATCGGGCCAGGTGTTTACGTGCCATCCGAACCCCGGTGTATTCGCCGTAGAACGCATACAGGGATTCGATGTGTTGAAGGATGATCGCGTTGAGCGACGTGCGCAAGAGTGGCGGCGCAAATTGCGATGTATCGAGGAATGCATTGACATCGCGGAAGATCCATGGTGAGCCCAGCGCTGCGCGTCCGATCATCACCGCATCGGCGCCGGTCGCCGCGAGTACCGCGCTCGCCTCCGCCGGCGAGGTGATGTCGCCATTGGCAATCACGGGAATGCGCACGGCGGACTTCACTTCACGGATGGATGCATATTCGGCAGCGCCGCGGAAGCGGTCGGCGCGCGTGCGCCCGTGCACCGCGATCGCCGCGAGCCCCGCATTCTCGGCCAGCCGCGCGATGCGCGTCGCATTGCGCCGGAGCGGATCAGGGCCGGTGCGGATCTTGACCGTGACCGGCACCGTCACCGCGCGCACCAGCGCGTCGAAGATGCGCTCGACCAGATCCTCATCGCCGAGCAGCGCCGATCCGCACAGACGGTTGCACACTTTCTTGGCCGGACAACCCAGGTTCAGGTCGATGATGTCCGCTCCCTCGTCCGCCTGGCGGCGCGCCGCGGCGGCGAGCTGCTGCGGGTCGGAACCGGCCAGCTGCACGGCGAGCGCGGGGCGCACCGCCGCGGCCCGGCCGGCGGGCAGGCGGGCCTGCGCCGCGCCGCGCCGCCGGGACTTGGGCGTGTGCCAGAGCGACTGATCGGCGCTCAGCATTTCGCCGCAGGTCAGTGCTGCGCCGAAGCGGCTGCACAGTGCGCGGAACGGCGGGTCGGTCACGCCGGCCATGGGCGCCAGCAGCACGCGCCCGGACAGCGCGTGCCGGCCGATGGCAAGGCTCACGGCGGACCCGCGGCGGGCGCCGTGTCGCTGGCGCAGCGGATGCCGCCGTTCGCGGCGGCCACGCAGACATCCAGTTCGAAACTCGAAGCCTGCTGCGAGGGATCGAGCACCGTCAGTTCGGTATCCACGCGTTGTTCCGGCGCCATCAGCCGTGCGCCGCGCAGGCCCGCCGGCAGGTACTGCGCAGGCGTGAGTTCGCCGGCGCTCAGTGCCTTGCCGTACCGGTCGAGCAGCGTGACGCGCAGCAGCGGCATGCCCTGCGGGCGATCGCTGCGATTGGCGAGGCTCAGGCGCACGCGCACCGCGCGATTGTCCCCGCTGTCGGCGGATCCGCCCAGCTGGTGCACGTCGTAGGCGGCCAGATCCCAGTTCGGGTGCAGCGGCTCGCCCAGCAGCGCCGACCAGCGACTCAACGGTCCGTACCACGCGGTCCGCGTCGCCAGATCGCCGCGCCAGTGATTGATCGCCTGCGCCGCCAGCAGCAGGACCAGCAGGGCGGCGCCGCCCAGCGGTATCCATCCGGGTCGCGCACGGGGCGCGTTCTGCAGCCGTTCCACCGCGGTCTGCGGCTCGACCTGCCGCAGCTGCTGGTTGACCTGCTGCATCGCACTGCGCAATTCTGCGCTGACGGCCAGGGCAGGCACCGGCTTCGGTGCGGCATTTGCCGGACGCTGCGCGGGCGCGCTGTCGCCGGCCGTGGCGGCGAGCCCCGCCGCATCCTGTGCCGCGGCAATGCGGCGCGAAACGTCCGCAATCTCGCTGTCGAGCGCTTCCTCCGGGATCAGTTCCTCGGTCTGCAGGAATGTGTCGCCCTCGAGCACGATCGTTTCGAAGGTGCCCGTGCCCTGATACTGCTCGATGTCCCAGTCATCGGCGGCGCGGTTCAATGTCGTCGGTACCGGAACCGGGGGCGATGCGGTGGTGGTCACCGCGCCGGGCGGACGCGGTGGACTCTCCACCAGCCGCAGCGCCGGTGAGGCCTGTGGAGCAGCCGCGGCGGGCGATGTCGGCGCCGGCGCCGCCG
>Ga0075017_100001917_pt1 | contig 12902 bp, 10 predicted proteins | sample AleBraG_ABR_2012_FD_71475 | JGI IMG/M metagenome (GOLD analysis project Ga0075017, IMG submission 71475) | Freshwater sediment microbial communities in response to fracking from Pennsylvania, USA - Alex Branch Run_MetaG_ABR_2012 | ecosystem: Environmental > Aquatic > Freshwater > Creek >...
TGGTCGCGGCACAGGAACTTCAGGTGGTCGTTCTTGATCATCGAGCCGGGCAAAAGGTGCGCCTCGGTGAGGATCTGGAAACCGTTGCAAATGCCCAAAACAGGCAGCTTGGCATCGGAGTTCGCGGCATCAACAATTTTGCCCATCAAGGGTGCAAAGCGGGAGATGGCGCCGGCGCGCAGGTAGTCGCCGTAGGAGAAACCGCCGGGAATGACGACGGCGTCCACGTCACCCAAGGTGGTGTCGGCGTGCCACAGCGAGACGGCGGTGGCACCCGAGGCGCGCACGGCACGGGCCGCATCGCGATCATCGAGGGTGCCGGGGAAGGTGACAACGCCAATGCGGGCACCTGCCAAACGGGAATCAACGGGCGCCGGTGCGGCTCCGCCAATCAAGGGAGTTTCGGTCATGGCTAGTCCGCCACAACTTCAACGTTGACGACATCTTCGATCACCGGGTTGGAGAGCATGGTCTCGGCTGCTTCACGGGCCTGGGCCAGGATTTCCTCGGTCACCTCGCCGTCCACTGTCAGTTCAAAGCGCTTGCCCTGGCGGACGGCGGAGAATGCGGTGAAGCCCAGACGCGGAAGGGCGCCAACAATGGCCTTCCCTTGGGGGTCAAGGATTTCGGGCTTGAGCATGACGTCGACAACGATCCGAGGCATCGAAGGAACTCCTGATGTTAAAAGAGGGTGGCCACGGAAGTGCCGTCTCACGCCGTCTTGGGGGCCAGGCTTTTGGCCTGAAAACCGGTTGAGGAAGCGCTCCGCGAGCTTGCCATCCCATTCTACGCAAGTGTTTGCAAACTCCGGAATTAACGTGGCGGCCTTTCGGGCGGCCTGTGATTCTAGTCATGGATCCACCGCCTGCGCAAAGTCGTTTTGTGATTTCCAGCACTGTAGCGTGATGTGATGTCCCATGTCCGATGAATCACATCTGGGGTGGGGCAGTTCATGTCAGGGCGAAAGCCATGCGGCCAGCGAAGGCCGCTTTGAAAGGACCAAATGAAATCCACCGACATCTCACGCCGATGGAAAATGACCGGAACGGTCGCCGTCGCCGGCGCACTGGCCGCAGGCTTGTTGACCACCATGATGGCCCCGGCCTTTGCCGGGGACCAGGACGCAGTGGCCCAGGCGGCCGCGGCACCCAGCTATGTGGAGCAGGTGCTGGCCAAGAATGGCGATGCTGCCATTGATCCCGTCCTTGGTGCCAACTACCGCATCCCCGCGCTTGCGGATCTGGGCAACGGTGTGGTGCTGGCCTCCTACGACGGGCGCCCCTTCGGAGGGGATTCGCCGGAGCCGAACTCCATTATCCAGCGCCGCAGCACCGACAACGGCAGGACCTGGGGCACCCCCACCTATGTGGCCCGCGGCCAGATGCCGGCCACGGGCGTTGCACGCTACGGGTTCAGCGACCCCAGCTACATTGTTGATGAAATCACCGGCGATGTCTTTAACTTCTTCGTCTACTCCAAGGACGTCAGCTTCCAGGGCAGCGGCTTCGGCAGCGATGACGCCGACCGCAACATCACCAGCTCAGCGGTCGCCGTCTCCAAGGACAAGGGCCTGACGTGGTCCATGGACCCGGCGCACATGCCGGTGCTTCCCCCGGTGGACTACGCAGGGGGGTCCGCTTTTGCAGGCCACGCCGGCCCCTTGATCACCGACGTGGTCAAGCCCGCGGGCATCACCGTGGGTGCACAAAACAACGTTGGCGGGGTTGCCGGAGTCTTTGCCGCATCCGGTGCCGGCATCCAGCTCAAATACGGCGCCCACAAGGGGCGTTTGATCCAGCAATTCACCGGCAAGGTGAAGCAGGCTGACGGCTCCACGCCCTACCAGGCGTACAGTGTCTACTCCGATGACCACGGCAAGACCTGGCAGCGCGGCGCCTTTGTCGGCACCGGCATGGACGAGAACAAGACCGTTGAACTCTCCAATGGTGACGTCATGATGAACTCCCGTGCCAGCAGCGGCGGCAACGGCGGCCGCAAGGTGGCCATCTCCCAGGACGGCGGCCAGAGCTACGGGCCGGTAACCATCGACACGTCGTTGGTGGACCCTGTCAACAACGCCTCCATTGTGCGCATGTTCCCCAACGCAGCCCAGGGCTCCGATGAGGCCAAGATGCTCTTGTTCTCCAACGCAAACAGCTCCTCGGGCCGCTCCAACGGCACCATCCGCTACTCCTGCGACGACGGCGGCACCTGGAGTTCCGGGAAGCAGTTCAAAGCCGGAACCATGAGCTACTCCACCGTGGCGCCGCTCAGCGACGGCAACTTTGGCGTGTTCTATGAGGGTGACAGCAATACCATGACGTTCGGCAAGTTCAACGCCGAATGGTTGGACATCCAGTGCGGGGTGTCCATGACGGCCAAGGCCGTCACCGGTGGCAATGGCGCAACGGTCCAGGCCGAAATGACACTGGTCAATGACGGCAAGAACACCATTGCCGGGGCGGCGGGGTCCTTCACCGCACGTCCGGGCTGGACTTTTGGTTCCACTGCGCTTCCGGAGGTCAAGCCGGGAGCTACCGCCACGGTTTCAGTTCCGGTCACCATCCCGGACTACCTCAAGGCTGGCCCCGCCAGCATCACCGCCACCATCAAGTACGGTCAGAGCAGCCTCTCGGCGGTTGTTCCCGTCACCGTGACAGGTGGCGCAACATCCAACGTTGTTGGCGTGGACATTGTTGGCTCCCGCACGGACAAATCCCGCGATCTGGCCACCAGCCCCTACGCGGTGGGCGAGCAGCTTCCCTACCAGTTTGTGGTGACGAGCATGAGCAACGTCCAAGCTGCCGTTGTTCCACTTACCGGCAACTTTCTGCCGTTTCTGCCGCCTGCCGGCAGCAATTGCCGATTTGGCGCCCTGGCTGTGGGTGCCGGATATACCTGCGGCACACCGAAACACACTGTCACTGCCGACGAGCTGGCCAACGGATTCTTTGTTCCGCTGACCACCTGGGAAGTCACGGGTGCAAGCGCGGCCACGAAGAACTACACCATCACAGGCGAGGAAGTTGACCTGCTGGTGCGCAACCCGTCCCTGGAGGTGGGCGTCAGCGCCGGCGCCATGGCGGATGTGGACAAGAGCGGCACCGACAGTGCGGGGGACGTTCTCAGCCACACGCTCACGGCGACGAACAACGGCAATGTGCCCTTGACGGGCATAACCGGCGTTCCCACCGCCCAGCGTGCGTCGCTGGACCTGGCTGTGGGGGCAAGTGTCACGGGCGTCTTCAGCTACACCTTGAGCGCCCAGGACATTGCCAAGGGGTCCGTCCCGGCGCAGCCCATCACTGTATCGGCTAACAACGGCCTCAAGGTGGCAAGCGCTGACGTTGCCACGAGCGTGCGCGCACTGGCGGTGGCCCCGAAGCCTGAGGTCACTACAACGGCCAAGCCGACGGTTCCCGCAACTGATGCGTCGCCGGCTGGCGGCGCACTGGCCAGCACCGGCTTCAACGCCCTGGCGATCGGGATCGGTGGCGGTTTGCTGCTGGTTCTCGGTGCCGTGGTTGTGTTCCGCACGGCCCGCTACCAGCCGTGAATGAGGGGCGCATCCGCAAGTTGGCGGGTGCGCCCCTTTTTCGTCCATTGGCCACGCGGGAGAAGCAGTCGTGTAACACTTTGAATTTTTGGAAAGCCGTGACCTGGAACACGCTAGTGTGATGTGGGTCATCCTACGTCCGAGGTCCTAGGACGCGCACGGCTGGGTGACTGCCTGTTCGACATTGACGGCCGATGATGGCCACATGAGAGGAATCGATGAAATTCACCGATGGGGTGCGCCGCTTCAAGCGCGGGCACGTGGCTGGTACGGCAGGGGTCCTGGCCGCCGGCTTGCTCGTGACCATGATGGGTCCGGCCTTTGCGCAAGAGGCAGGGGCAACTGCCGAATCGGATGCGCCGGCGGCCAGCTACGCCGAGCAATTCCTGGCAAAGCGGGGAGACAACGCCATTAGCTCGTCCCTTGCGCCCAGCTACCGGATCCCGGCGCTTGTTGATTTGGGCGGCGGCGTTGTGCTGGCCTCCTATGATGGCCGCCCCAATGGCGGAGACTCGCCTGCGCCGAACTCGATCATCCAGCGACGCAGCACCGACGGCGGCAAGACCTGGGGTGCGCCCACCTTCATTGCCCGCGGCCAGATCGGCTCCGGCGCCGTCTTGCAGTACGGCTTCAGCGATCCCAGCTACATTGTGGACAAGGAATCCGGCACCGTCTTCAACTTCCATGTCTACTCTAAGAACCAGGGGTTCTTTGGCAGTGTCCTGGGCACTGACGACAGCAACCGCAACGTCACCGGAACTCAATTGTCGGTTTCCACGGACCGAGGCCTGACTTGGTCCACGGACCCGGACAATATCCCAGACCTCCCCGTTCCGCAGACCTATGAACCGGGATCCAAGTACGCCAACTTTGACGGCCCCCTGGTCACCGACGTGGTCAAGCCCGTCGGCGTAACGGTGGGCAGTGTCAACAACGTAGGTGGCGTGGTGGGTGAGTTCGCCTCCTCCGGTGAAGGTATCCAGCTCAAATACGGCCCCCACAAGGGCCGCCTGATCCAACAATTCGCCGGACGCGTCCTCAACGCTGCCGGCAGCGAGGTCATCCAGGCCTACAGCGTGTACTCCGATGACCACGGCAAAACCTGGAAAAAGGGTGCCGATGTTGGCACCGGCATGGATGAAAACAAGGTAGTTGAGCTCTCCAACGGCGACGTCATGCTGAACTCCCGTGACAACGCAGGCGCCGGCGGGCGCAAGGTGGCCATCTCCAAGGATGGCGGGGAAACCTGGGGGCCGGTTAGCTACAACTCCACCTTGAAGGATCCGCGCAACAACGCTTCGATCGCCCGCATGTACCCGGACGCCCCGCTGGGCTCGGGGCAGGCAAAGATGCTCCTGTTTTCCAATGCCAACAGCAGCTCCCGTGACAACGGCACCATCCGCTACTCCTGCGACGACGGCGCCACCTGGAGTGCCGGCAAGCAGTTCAAGTCCGGATACATGGCGTACTCCACCGTGACCGCCCTCAGTGATGGCACCTTCGGCCTGCTCTACGAAGGCGACGGCGACAACATTGTCTTCGGCAAGTTCAACACAGAGTGGCTCAACCCATTCTGTGGCGCGCAGGTGAGTGCTGGGCCCCTAAGCGGGGCCAACGGCGCAACGATCCAGGCCCAGATTTCCGTCAAGAATATCGGCGACGCCGCCTTGACAGGCAACACGGCTACATTCGCACCGCAGGCTGGCTGGGTGTTTGGTTCAGCTGCAGTCCCCACGGTTGCTTCAGGGCAGACTGTCTCCGTGACGGTCCCCGTGACCATTCCCAGCTATGCCAAGGCAGGCACCTTCAACCTCACCGCAAAAGTCATCCACGGCGACGAGGCCGCACTTGGCAATGCCCCAGTGTCCATCACCGGAGGTGCCACCGGGAACATCGTGGGCCTTGACATTAAGGGTTCGGCAACTGACACGAGCCGCAACCTTGCCACCACCCCCTACGCAGTTGGCGACCAGGTGCCCTACAAGTTTGTGGTGAACAGCCTCAGCAACGTAAGCGTGAAGTCAGTTCCGACCACCGGCAACTTCAACCCCTTGGTGCCCGCCGACATCGGCGGCCCCACCAATACCGGCAACTGCCGCTTCGGTGCCGTGAACGTTTGGGCCGGGTACACTTGCGGCACTCCACGCCACCAGGTCACGGCAGGCGAACTGGCCGATGGCTTCTTTGTTCCCCTGACCACCTGGGAGGCGACTGCTTCTGGGGCAACCACGCAGAACTACACCATCACGGGCGACGAAGTTGACCTGCTGGACCGCAAGCCGTCTCTGGCGTTGAGTGTTGCCGCCAGCAGCTTTGAGGACAAGGATGGCAGCGGATTTGCCAGTATTGGGGATATTGTGAACTTTGCCGTCACGGCCAATAATGACGGCAATGTCGCCCTGACGGGTGTTTCCCTGCCGGGTACTGCCGGTGCAGGAGCGACCCTGGCTGTAGGCGCGAGCACGGTGGGAACCATGAAGTACGTGGTGAAAGCTGGCGACCTGGGCGCAGGAAATGTTGCCGCCCAGTCGGTCTCCGCGGTGGCCAAAAATGGTGCCAAGGACGTTGTCAAGGCGGCCACGGGTGTTCCCTACGTCTTGACGCTCCCCACGACGCCGCCGACGACTGCTCCGCCCACGACGCCGCCGACCACTGCTCCGCCCACGACTGCTCCGGGCGAGGATGAGCCTGCGGGTGCGGTCAGTGCGGGATCGGTGCCTGCCGGTGCGGATCTGACCATCACGGCCAGGAATCTCAAGCCGGGCACCACTGCCACGTTTACGCTGCATTCGGACCCCGTGGTTCTGGGTACGGCTGTGGTGGCCGCTGATGGAACAGCCACCTTGACCGTCAAGGTGCCGGCAAATGTTCCCGCCGGCGCCCATACCGTGGTCATTACCGGCACGGATGTTGACGGCCAGCCTGCTGAGTTGAGGGTTGCGTTGACAGTTGCCCCAGCCGGCAGCACGGTTGCCACGAGCTCAGCGAAGACCACGACGCCGTCGGGGCCGTTGGCAAACACAGGCTCCAACGGGGCGCTGGTAGGCGGGATCGCCGTCGTACTGCTCCTTGCCGGCCTTGCCCTCTTCGGCGTCACCCGCCGCAGGACAGCCAGCCACTAGGTAGCCGAGCTGTTGCAACTGCGAAACGCCGGGTGGGTTTTGGGACAATGGTCTCAGGGCCCACCCGCTGGCGTTTCGCCAACTTTAGCGAATCGAAACAAGCGCCTCAACGGCCACACGCAGACGCTCCCGCAGCACCGCCGATTCCGCGGCAAATCCCCGCTGGAAGCCCACATAGCTGGCCTTGCCGGCCGCCGTCTCAATCCGGATCGGCGGGTAACCCCACTCGGCCAGGTCGTAGGGGGAGGCCTGCATGTCCATGGCCCGGACCCGCCAGGACAGCTCAAAGCAGTCCATGACCAGTTCGCTGGGCAGTGCGGGGGAGAGCTTGTACGCCCACTTGTAAAGGTCCATGTTGGCGTGCAGGCACCCGGGCTGCTCCATGTCGCGTTGATTCTCCCGCGTGGGCCGCAACTCGTTGAGCCCGGACGCCTGCGGCGTATAGAAGCGGTAGGCGTCAAAGTGCGTGCAGCGGATCTTGTTCTCCTCCACCACCGCATCCGTGCCGCCGGACCCCAATCGCAACTGCAGGTACTCGTGCCTGACGTCATTGGCGTCCTGCTGGTACACCATGGCCCATTCATGCAGCCCGAAGCAGCCAAACTGGGCCGGGCGTGCGGCCGTGCGCCCCAAGATTATCTGGGCAAAGTCAACGGCGTCCTTGCGCAGCTCCAGGAACTTGGCAGTATCCAGCACAGCGGCGGCACCCACCTTGGCGCCCCCGCCCGCCTGCCGCTCGGCGGCGCTCGCTGGCCGGTAGAACTTCCAGCCCAGGCGCTCGGCGGCGTCATCGCCGTGCAAGAGGACTCCGGCCCCGGGGTGCCAGCGACGCAGCTGGCCCGGCTTCTGCGTGTAGTACGTGAAAAGGAAGTCCTCCACCGGGTGCTTCTTCCCTGCGGACCTGCGCGCCAAGTACGGAACGGCGTAGCGGTCCACTCGGTCTTGGTGTGCCGCAGCCCGGGCCTGCCAGGTGGCGGGGTCCAGGTGCCGCAGGGGTATGGTGCCGGAGGTCATGGCATCAATTATCCGGCACTGCCGGCCCTTGTGTTTCACCGGGGGTATGGGTGGCGGCGTCGATTAGCGCCATCATGCTCTGGTGCAGGGCCAACGCGGAGTCGCGGTCCAGGCCCAGCCGGGCCATCATGGTTCCGGGGACGCCCAAGGCCCTGGTCCGGAGTGAGGTCCCGGCGGGGGTGAGGTCGATGTCCAGGGCGCGTTCATCGTTGGTGCTGCGGTGGCGGGTCACGTAGCCCAGGGTTTCGAGGCGTTTCAGGAGCGGGGAAAGCGTTGCCGATTCCAGCAACAGGGCGGCGCTGATGTCCTTCACCTTGCGGGGGGCCTGCTCCCACAAGGCCAGCATCACCAGGTACTGGGGATGGGTCAGCTGCAGTTCCGCCAAGACAGGCTTGTAGGCGGCGATGACGCTGCGCGAGGCAACGCTGAGCCCAAAACAGAGCTGGCGTTCCAGCAAGAGGTCGTCATCGAGGGCAGTCACGGAAATACTCCTACACGGTGTGGGCCAAACACCAACTATTAGTTAGTGCACTAACTTAGAGGGTACTATGAATTGACTGCAACCGAGACGATGCAAGGGAAAAATCCGATGTCTGACGAGCGTTTTGTTCACCGCCTGATGCGTTTTACCGGCCACCTGCGCGCCATTTTTGGCCCGGCCAGCAGTAGTCCGCTGGATCATGAAATGACGGCGGAAAACAAGGCGCTCCTGACTGAGCAGCAGGCGGCCACGGAACAATGGACCACGGTGACCCGGGCGGACGGGACTAGCTATCTGGTTCCCAGGGACCCCAACGACCAGTCCCTGCGCTAGCGGCCTGCGCCATGCCTCCGTGGGCCTTTCCGGTCCCGGCGGCGTAAGATGGTGAGATGCACATCACATATTAGTTGGTGTGGAAAGAAGGTGTTGGTGATGACAAGCGATGAGAAATTCGTCGAAAAGTTCATGCACGCAACGGACCATCTTCGCAAGGTTTTTGGCCCGGCCGACCAAGGCGATGTGGACGCGCCCGTAGTGCACCGCCATGACAAGTTTGAAGACGAAAGTGATGACCAGCTCGCCCATATCGAGCAGCACACCGATTCCAGCGGGCACCACTACGCGGTCCAGAAGAGCAACAAGCCAACAGACTGAGCCACAACAAAGCAAGGTGCCTGCCGACAATTGTCGGCAGGCACCTTATTTAATTCTGCTATCCGAATAGTTGGGCCCGCGCTTGAAATGAACCCGTTCTGTTGGGCCCACGCGCCCGAGGGCCCCGCCACGAGCGAAGCCGAATTGTTGGGCCCACGCTTGCCAGGTCCCGCGAAAATCGCGTCAGCGATTTTCGCGGCCGGCAAGTGGGGACTAGCGCCCGGTGCCGCCGTAGACGGTTGCTTCGTCGTCGCCGTCGAGCCCGAAGGCCTGGTGCACGGCGCGAACAGCCGCATCCAGGCGGTCGGCGCGCGTGACCACGGAGATACGGATCTCAGAAGTGGAAATCAGATCAATGTTCACTCCGGCGTCGGAAAGTGCCTGGAAGAATCGGTAGGAAACGCCCGGGTTGGAGCGCATGCCGGCGCCAATGAGGGAGAGCTTGCCGATCTTGTCGTCGTAGATCAGGTCCTCAAAGCCAACTTCGCCCTGCTGGCCGCGCAGGGCGTTCAGGGCGTCCTCGCCTTCCACCATGGGCAGGGTGAAGGAGATGTCGGTCTTGCCCGAGCCCTTCGTGGAGATGTTCTGCACAATCATGTCGATATTTGAATGTGCACCGGCGATGATGCCGAAGATCATGGCGGCCTTGCCGGGAATGTCCGGCACGCCAACAACTGTCACTTTTGCTTCGGACCGGTCGTGGGCCACGCCGGAGATGATTGGCTGCTCCAAGGCAACTCCCTCTGAGATCTTGATTTTGTCGTCCGGACTGGGCAAAACCCAGGTCCCTTCGTTGTCACTAAATGAGGACCGCACATGGATGGGCAGCCCGAAACGGCGGGCGTACTCAACGCAACGCAGGTGCAGGATCTTGGCGCCGGAAGCGGCCATTTCCAACATTTCCTCGCTGGAAATCTTGTGGATCTTCTGGGCGTTGGGGACTACGCGCGGATCCGCGGTGTAGACGCCGTCCACATCGGTGTAGATCTCGCACACATCGGCGTTCAATGCCGCAGCCAGGGCAACGGCTGTGGTGTCTGAACCGCCCCGGCCCATGGTGGTGATCTCATGGGTTGTGCGGCTCATGCCCTGGAAGCCGGCCACGATGGCCACCTTGCCCTTGTCCAGGGCGGTGCGTACGCGGTGGGGGTCCACATCGATGATGCGGGCCTTTCCGTGGATGCCGTCGGTGATCATGCCGGCCTGGCTGCCGGTGAAGGACTGGGCAACACCGCCCTCGGCGCTGATGGCCATGGCCAACAGCGCCATGGAAATTCGCTCACCGGCTGTCATGAGCATGTCCAGCTCGCGGGCCGGAGGGTGTTCGGAAACCTGCGCGGCCAGATCCAGCAGTTCGTCGGTGGTGTCGCCCATGGCGGAAACCACCACAACCACCTCGTGGCCGTCATTTTGCGTTTGGACAACGCGGCGGGCAACACGGAGGATGCCCGCGGCATCTGACACGGAGGATCCGCCATACTTCTGAACGATCAAGCTCATGGGTGCACACTCATCGGCTAACCTAACGCAACATCTGGAGATGACTTTTGAGAATTTTCGCTGCCGTTCGCGCGGACCGCCACGGCGGCCGGCCTGTGCGGCATCGTCAGCGCGGAAGGCAGTTGAGGCAAGTTTAGCCGCGGCCTTGCCCAAGGTGGAATTCGGCCGTCCATATGACGGACACCCCCGCCGACGCACACAGTGTTCTTTGGGGAAGATCCGACCCAAGGATGAGGACGCGGGAGGTCCCCCCACCCTAGGATGAGGAAAAGGGGCCGGGCGCCGGCCCGCCAGGGGGAGGTACTTGAATTGATGGAATCGGAAGTATTCAACGGTTTGGCGGCAGTGGGTGTTTCGCGCAGCTTTGGCGACGTTCACGCCGTGGTCTCCATGGACCTGCAAGCCCCTGCAGGGGAAGTCACCGCCCTCATAGGACCCAACGGAGCAGGCAAAACGACACTTTTGCTGATGCTGGCGTCCCTGCTTGCCCCGGATGCTGGCACAGTGCGCATCATGGGGATCGATCCCTCCCGGAACCCCGCAGCCGCACGGGCCAAAATCGGCTGGATGCCTGACACCCTGGGTGTGTGGGAGGCCTTGACAGCCAGGGAGATTCTGAGCGCAATGGGCAGGTTCTACCAACTGCCCAAGGCGGCGATCCCGGCGAGGGTCATCGAACTGCTTGCCTTGGTGAATCTCAGCGACCTTGCAGACCAGAAGGCCCGCGTCCTTTCCCGCGGCCAGCAACAGCGCTTGAGCCTGGCGCGCGCCTTGATCCATGACCCCCAAGTGCTGCTCCTGGATGAGCCGGCCTCCGGCCTGGACCCGGGCTCCCGCGTCGCCCTGCGCCAAATCCTGCGGGGACTGGCGGCGGCCGGAAAGGCCGTCGTGGTCTCCTCACATGTCTTGGCCGAGCTGGATGAGATCGCGGACAGGGCGGTGTTTGTCAATGCCGGCAGGACGGTTCTGGCCCAGACCGTGCAACAGGCCGCCACACAGGGGCGCCGCTACAGTATTTCCGCCCTTGACGCGCAGGTCCTCGAGGCCGCATTGGCCCGGCTGGGCGTACCGTTCAGAGCAGGAACTGGAAGGCGGGAATCGGTGTCCGTGGAGGTGGGCGGGGAAACTCAGGCCAGCGCCTTGTTGTGCGACTTGATGGTGGAGGGCGTCGAGGTCTGTTCCTTTGCCCCGGCGTCCGGCGCCCTGGAGGAAACCTATATGAGCATGGATGTGGAGCAGCGATGACCATGACGACAAAAGACGGCGCCGGAACACCCGGTGAGCCACAGCCCGACGAACCCCGGGCGGGCCGCCTTGGCGCCTATTGGGCCGGGGTCACGGCCGTGGTGGGCATGGAGATGCGCCAGCGGATGCGTTCACGCGGCTGGTACGTCATGCTCGCCATTTGGTTCGTGATCATCGCGCTGGTGACCTGGCTGACGTGGTGGAGTTGGAGCAGTCAGAGCAGTTTCCAGGCCGGCGGGCCTGACGGAAACCACGCGGGTCCCGGATCGCTCATCTTTGAAATTGTGATGGCGTTTGTGCTGCTCTTCGGCTTGCTGGTGGCGCCGGCGTTCTCCGCCAATGCCGTCAACGGCGACAGGGCGGCCGGCACCTTGGCCATCATGCAAGTGACGCTGCTGCGGCCGGGACAGATCTTGTGGGGCAAGTTCCTGGCGTCCTGGATTGCCGGGCTGGCTTTCCTGGTGGTGAGCACCCCGTTCCTGCTTTTCGGCATCCTGCAAGGCGGTTTGGGTGCTGGGCACATCCTGGTTGCCCTGCTCATGCTTGCCATTGAACTGGGAGTGGTCTGTGCGCTGGGTGTTGGGATCTCGGCGCTTGCGAACCGTCCACTGTTCTCCATTGTGGTCACCTACCTGGTGGTTGCCGCATTGTCAGTTGGCACGCTGATCGCCTTTGGGCTTGGCGCCATGGTCAGCCACGGGACGGTCATGGCCAACCAAACCTTCTACAAGGGCGGCTACTCGGCCATCACGCCAGAGGATCTCGGCCCCGACGGGCAAGCTGCAAGGCCCACACCGCCTGCGGGAATTACGGACCAGAACGCCGACTACGCCTGCTACGGCCCGCTGCGCGAGTACCAGAGTGTGCGAACCGATCGTGTGGCCTGGATCCTGGCCATGAACCCGTTTGTGGTGGTGGCCGATTCCATTCCATACTCCCCGCGCCCCGGAAGCGACTACTCACCCACGGGCGCCTTTGAAACCATCAGCCAAGGTGCGCGCGTGGCCCAGGCCGGGCCTGCGGCCACGTACCCGTGCGCGGATGGCAAGGTGACCCCCGCCTACCTCACACCAAAGACGCCCCTGTGGCCGTTGGGTCTGGGCTTGCAACTCCTTCTCGCCGGGGGAGTCCTGGCCCTGGGCTGGCGGGCTTTGCGCACACCGGCCGGGAAGCTGCCCAAGGGGACCCGGGTGGCCTGAGCCTTCTGTGGTGAGCGCGCTTGGCACCTCGTTGATTGCGCAGATCAGGCGACCTCGGAGCGTTCCGAAGTCGCCTGATCTGCGCACTGGAGTTGACCCCAGGGCCGGCTTGCCTAGGAGATGGACACTTC
>Ga0075017_100001918_pt1 | contig 12891 bp, 10 predicted proteins | sample AleBraG_ABR_2012_FD_71475 | JGI IMG/M metagenome (GOLD analysis project Ga0075017, IMG submission 71475) | Freshwater sediment microbial communities in response to fracking from Pennsylvania, USA - Alex Branch Run_MetaG_ABR_2012 | ecosystem: Environmental > Aquatic > Freshwater > Creek >...
GGCACGACGAGACCGAAGATGCCGTCGGCGGCGACGAGGGCGAAGGCCCGCTGCGCGGATTGCCGCTCCACCGCGTGCGCGAGCAGCCCGAACAGGATCGCACCTGCGCACGGCACCAGCACCGCCAGCCACCGCTTGCGCGGGAAGCACGAACGCAGCGTGTAGACGAGGATCGCGATCAAGCGCGACCTCGGCCGTATCGACGTCACGGGCTGCGACACGCTCACCGGATCAGCTCCCGGAACAGGCTCTCGAGCGAGTCGTCGAGTGCGCGCACCTCGAGCAACCGGATCGACGCGTCGCGCGCGAGCCGGGGCAACGCGGTCGCCAACTCGCGTGCGCGCACGGTCTCGATCACGACGCCGTCGCGCCCCGGGTCGAATGTCACTCCCCCGACGGAGTCGAGCACGACCAGCGCGGACGCCAGGCGCCGGCCGTCGTCGGAGCGGACGAGCACGTGGCGCGGCCGGTCGTCCATCGCGTCGCGGATCGCGTGATGGCCCCCGGCAGCCGCGAGCCGACCGTTGATGAGCACGATCACCCGCGGCGCCAGTCGTTCGACCTCGTTCAGGATGTGCGAGCTGACGATCACCGTGCGACCTTCGGCGCCGAGTTGCTGGAACAGCGCGATGAGTTTCAGCCGCTGGACCGGATCGGCGCCGTTCAGCGGTTCATCGAGCACGAGCACGTGCGGATCACAGACGAGTGCAGCGGCAACCTTCGTCCGCTGCCGCATGCCCTTGCTGAACGCGTCGACGTTCCGGTCGGCGACGTCGAGCATCGCGACGGACTCCAGGGCGTCGTCGGGCGCGTTCCGATCGACGACGCCGTGGAGGTCGGCGACGTACCGCACGAACTGCCGCGCAGTGAGACCGCCCGGCACCGCTTCGTCCTCGGGGACGAGCGCGAGCCGGCGGAACACCTTGCGGTCACGGCGGGGATCGCTGTTCTCGATCCGGACGTGACCCTGGTTGACGTCGATGAGGCCCGTGATCGCGCGCATGAGCGTGGTCTTGCCGGCGCCGTTGGGCCCGAGCAGCCCCGTCACCCCCGGGCCGAACGAACAACTGAGCTCCGACAACGCGACCTTCTGGCGGAACCACACCGACACGTTGCTCACGGTCACGGTCGCGTCCGGCGCGAACGCGGGGTCGTGGACGATCGCCCCATCCGGGTCGAGCGCCGCGCTCATCGCTCCACCCAGCGGTACCGCCGGAGCAGCACTGCAATCCCGGTGAGCAACACCGCGGCGTACGCGATGATCGCGAAGAGTCCACCGTTGTTCACTCCGGAGAGCGGCGACCGGGGACCGATGTGACCGAAGAACACCAGGTCGCGCAAGTACAGCGGCATCGCCAGCACGTTGATCAGCGCGGCTGCGGAACCGCCCTTCTCGTGGAAGTCGCCCACGAAGATCCCGGCCGCGATCGAGGTCACGAGGAACAGCCCGATCACCGACGCACCCGCGACGATCCGGCGTTCCGTGAGTGAGGAGATCGCGACTCCGACGACCGCGTAGTAGATCGAGAGGAGCGCGACGGCGAGCGGGACCTTCCAGACGACGTCGAGATGGCCGGTGAAGTAGTCGAGCGCACTGTCGCTCACGAGCATGTTGCCGACGTACAGCACGACCTGAGGCAGGAAGGAGAACGCGAAGACGATCGTTGCGATCGCGCCGAGCTTGGCGAGCACGTAGTCGACGCCGGTGATCGGGCGGGCAAACATGAGCGGGAGCACGTGCTGGCGCCGATCGGGACACACGACATCGGGGGCCACCAGCGCGACGAACAACAACAACGCCGCCGACACCCCGACGTAGTCGTGGTACGTGATGATCTCGATCCGCTCGGTCAGGAAGCGGTTGCGCGTCACGTAGCCGATCCCGACGTTGACGATCGCCGGGATCGTGACGATCCCGAGCAGCACGAACGGCGCCACCTTCTGCCGCCACGAGCGCCGGATCCCGAGCGCGCGCCGCATCGACGCCTTGTACAGCGCCAGCGTCGCGGCGCCACGCCGGCCGCGTGGACCGTCGTACGGGCGGTAGCCGCGGTCGTAGACGGCACCCTGGCCCGCCTCGACCACGCTCACGAGACGTCCTCGGAGCGATTCAGGAACACTTCGTCGAGCGACGTGACCCGAGTCGAGAGGCGGTAGAGAGGGAGCTCGAGCCGGGCGATGAGGTCGCGCAACAGGTCGAGGCCCTCGTCGCCGTCGACCTCGACCTCGACGTGGCCGTCCGCGGCAACCGCCCGCAGATGCATCGCCCCGAGGGCGGCAACGAGATCGGGACCGCTCGGGCCGACGTCGACGGTCACGGTGCCGGTGCGTTCGAGGAGCGACTCGGTCGCGCCCGCGACGACCAGCCGCCCGCCGTCGATCATCACGACGTAGTCGCACACCTTCTGCACGTCGTCGAGGAGATGGGTGGCCATCAACACGGAGATGCCGAACGTTCCGAGCCGGGCCACGAGTGCGAGCATGTCGTCGCGTCCCGCGGGGTCGAGGCCGCTCGTCGGTTCGTCGAGCAGCACGAGCTCCGGATCGCTGACGATCGCCTGCGCGAGCTTCGTCCGCTGCCGCATTCCCGTCGAGAACTCGCCGATCGACCGAAAGCGCGCCTCGTCGAGCCCGACAAGATCGAGGATGTCGGACGCACGTTGGCGCGCGGCCCGGGCCGGAAGCCCGCTCAGCTCACCGAACGTCGAGACCACGTCGGCCGCGGTCTGGTCGAGCGGCAGGCAATCGTGCTCGGGCATGTAGCCGAGCCGGGCCCGGACACCGATCGGATCGCGCTCGACGTCGAGACCACAGACCTCGATGTGACCCTCCGTCGGGTGCGCGAGCCCGAGGAGCAGCCGGAACGTCGTCGTCTTTCCCGCCCCGTTGGCGCCGACGAGGCCGATCCGCCCGCGCGGCACGTCGATCGTCAGGTCGTCGAGCGCGATCGTGCCGGGATAGCGCTTGGTCAGCCCGTCGAGACGAAGTAGCGATCCAGATTCCACGACGGGCGGGAGTCTAAGGAGACATGCACCCTCGGAAACCGGCGGCCTAGGGAGATCCGAGTCGCGGAATAAGGCATCGTCCCGATGTGGCCGTGTACCTCAGAGGCGCACGATCTCGGTATGAACAACCTGTACCAGGCCCAACAGCGGGTGAGTGACATCCGCCAAGCACGAGAAGCCGAGGCCCGAAACCGCCGTCTGCGCAAGGACGGCCGGGCGACGATGCACCGGGCCGCGCACCCCGCGCACTCGGTGCGCCACCACCACCTGCTCCTCAGCTTCCGCCGTCATTCTCTGGCTCCTCGCTGAACCGCGGCCTTTACTCTGGGGACGTGTCGCTGGGTCGCCCGGGTCTCTCACCGCAGATGGCGGGCCGGGCGGACGAGCTCGAGCGGCTCGCCCGGCTCGTCGATGCCGGCCCGGGTCCGGCGATCGCCCTCGTCGGTGGTGAAGCGGGGGTCGGCAAGACCCGGCTCGTGCGCGAGCTGGCCGACCGGCTCCCCCCGGACATGGTCGTGTTCGCCGGCCAGGCCGATCCGGGATCGTTCGGCCGTCCGTTCGAATTGCTGCTCGACGCGCTCGGCACGGGCCACGCGCGTGAGGACGAGCGCGTCGAACGCCTCGCCGACTCGGAGCGCCCGGCCGACGAACGGGTCCGGCTCGGGCTCGAGATCGTGCGCGACCTGACCCGGTCGGTTCCGAGCATGGTCGTGTTCGACGACCTCCACTGGGCCGATCCCGAGAGCGTCGCCCTCTTCGAACGGCTGGCGGAACCGGGCAGCGGTCCGCGGCTGCTCGTCGGCACCTACCGACCGGACGCGTTGCATCGTCGGCACCCCACCGCGGAGATGCTGCCGCGGCTGGAGCGGCGCCACGCCGTCACGCACCTCCACCTCGACCGCCTGTCCACGCTCGAGGTCGGGGCGTTCCTCACCGCGGTGTACGGGCGCGAACCGTCCTACCGCGTCATCGACGCGCTGCACTCGCGCACCGGCGGCAATCCGTTCTTCCTCGAGGAGTTGCTCGCCGCGGGCCCGCGGGACAATCCCGACGCGCTGTTGAACCAGGAGCTGCCGTGGAGCCTGGCGGAGCTCGTGCACGCGCAACTCGACGACCTGACCGCCGAGCAGCGACGAGTGCTCGAGACCGCGGCGGTGCTCGGAGTCACACGCGTCGACTTCGATCTCCTGTCGGCGGTCTCGGGGAACACCGACAAAGAGCTCATCCCGATCCTGCGTCACCTCGTGGCCCGGGGCTTGTTGGTGGAGGGCGAGGACGACATCTTCTCGTTCCGCCACGCGCTCGTACGCGAGACGATCGAGGCCGACCTCCTCGGACGCGAGCGCCGTCATCTGCACCACGCCGCGCTCGACGCGTTGCGGGAGACGGACAGCCACGACTACGCCGCGATCGCGCACCACGCTCGGGGCGCCGGGCAGTTCGACGACATGGTCGCCGCGGCGCGCAACGGCGCGTCGCGCTCGCTGCTTTCCGGGTCGAGCTATCAGGCGTTGCAACTCGCCGAGCTCGGTCTGAGCGAGATGGCGGACGACGCCGAGTTGCTGGCGATCGCGAGCCAGGCCGCGTGGCTGAACGGGCTCCTGCTCGACGCCCGCAGTCTGGCCGGCCGCAGTATCGAACAAGCCCGCAAGGCCGGAGACCTCGAAGCGGAGTCGGCCGCGCTCCGTCTCATCTGTCGCCTCGACCACGACATCGGCGATGCCGCAGCGACCGCGGAGAGCACGGCGGCGCTCGAGGCCCTCGTCGAGCGCCTCGACGAGGGCCTCGAGCAGGGTATGGCGTTCGCCGTGCTCACCCAGATGTCGATGCTCGTCGACGATCTCGACGGTGCGAACGCGTGGGCCGATCGCGCGGTTGCACTCGCGGAGCGGCTCGATCTGCCCGAAGTGCGGGTACGCGCCGAGATCGAGCGCGCGTCGGCGTTGATCAACCGGGCCGAGCTGGCCGAACCGGCCGCGGCCGTCCTCGAGCTGTTGGTCGACGAGGCCGAGCGGCTCGGCCAGTGGGTCCTCGTCGCGCGCGGCCTGAACAACCTCGTACGCGGCGACTGGTACCGACCCGACGCGGACGAAGCGCGATCGCTCCTGCTGCGGATGCGCGATGCAACGGAACGGGCGGGCTTCGATCTGTTCGCGGGCGGCTACTGGGACGGCCTCGCCGACCTCGCCGAGTGGGAGGGCGACCTCGGCGCGGCACTGACGTACAGCGAAGAAGCCCTGCGCGCCCAACGGCGTTCCGCCGGCAGCACCCCGGTGTTCTGGTACCGGGCGCACTCCGCGGGCCTGGCACTCGAGGCCGGTGAAGTGGACCGGGCCGAGGCGATCTTCGACGGCGTCGATCTGACTGCGGGCGCGCACGCGATGTGGTGGCGCGGGCTCGGGTTGCACATCGCCGCGCTGCGACACGACGCGCAAGGAGTACGACTTCACGGAGGTGCGTTGGTCGAGATCGCCGCGACCCGCGGTGGTGTCGACCCGCAACTCGTGCACGACCTCGTCCGGGCCATGCTCATCGGTGGCCTCCCCGTCGAGGACGTGCGGGAGCTCTTCGACGGCCTGCCGACGATCGGTTTCGGACAGCGCCGCGAGCGCGACGACCCGTACCGGATGCTCGCCCACGCGCAACTGCTCGAAGCCGGCGGCGATTTCGCGGCCGCGGTGGTCGAGTACGAGCGCGCGATCGCGCGCGCCGGCAACCAGGTGCGCCCCGCGGCACGCGGGACCGCGCACGTCGGCGCGGGGCGCAGTCTGGTTGCGCTGCGGCGGCTCGACGAAGCCAAGGAACACGCCGCCAACGCCGAGGCGCTCCTCGCGCGCTGGGGCGGAACGCGGGTGGAGGAGCTCGCCGCGCTCCGCCGGCGACTCGGCGGCGGTGAGACGGTCACCGGCCCGGCCGAGCTGACTCCGCGCGAACGCGAGGTCGCAGCGCTGCTGACCGAGGGTCTCAGCAACGGCGAGATCGCCACGCGCCTGTTCATCTCCCCCAAGACCGCGTCGGTGCACGTGTCGAACATCCTCGCCAAGCTCTCGATGACGAGCCGGGCCGAGATCGCCGCGTACGCGGTGCGCGCCGGCCTCGTGGACGCTTGAGCGGAGTCCGAGTCAGTCCGCGTCAACGTGGGTAGATCGGGGGGAGTGCGCGTCGCAGTCGTCGGAGCCAGCGGATTCGTGGGTCGGGCACTTTCGATCGCGCTGACTTCGGCCGAGCACGACGTGCTCGCGCTGGCCCGCCACCCTCCCGAGATTCCGGGGGTTCGGTCGAGCGCGGTCGACGTGGCGGATGCGGCGGCACTCCGCTCGGCTCTGGCCGGATGCGATATCGCCTACTACCTCGTCCACTCGCTCGGCGCGGGCGACTTCCGCGATCGCGACCGCCGACTGGCCGAGGGTTTCGGACGGGCCGCCGCGCGGGCCGGCGTCGGCCGCATCGTCTACCTCGGCGGACTCGGGAACGACCCCGAGTCGGAGCATCTGGTGAGCCGGCAGGAGGTCGGCGTCGCGCTCGGGTGCGGCGGCGTGCCCGTCGTCGAGCTGCGCGCCGCGGTTGTGCTCGGATCGGGAAGCGTCTCGTTCGAGATGCTCCGCTACCTCACCGAGCGCCTGCCCTTCATGGTGTGTCCGCGCTGGGTGCGCACCGCGCTGCAACCGATCGCGTTGACCGACGTGGTCCGCTATCTCATGCGGGCGGTCGATGTCGCGCCCGGCATCTACGAGATCGGCGGCGCCGACGTCACGACGTATCGCGAGATGATCGCGGCGTACGCGAAGGCGCGCGGTCTTCGGCGGCGGCGCATCATCGACATTCCGTACCTCACTCCCCGCCTGTCGTCGTATTGGTTGGACCTCGTCACGCCGGTCGATCGCCGCGTGAGCCACGCACTCGTCGAGAGTCTCGTGACCGAGGTAATCGTCCGCGACCGGCCGCGCACCGACGCGGCGTTCGGCATCGTGCCGATGGGACTCGTCGACGCGCTCGCCGCGGCCTTGGACGATCAGGCCCGGGCGCTCGACATCGACCTGCTCAGCCGAGACGACGGACTGCGCGACGGCGTCTACACGGTTCGGGTCGAGGAGCCGTGCCCCGCCGGTGCGGCGGAACGCATCGACGCCGATCTCGGCCGCGTCGGCGGCAGCTACGGCTGGTACGGGCTTCCCTGGGCGTGGCGCGCCCGAGCGCTGCTCGGCCGGCTCGCGGGCGAGCACTGGTACCTGCACCGGCCGGCCGAAGTCGTTGTCGGTGCCTCCGTCGACTGGTGGTCGGTACGACGACGTGAGCCCGGAACCCTCGTGTTGCGCAGCATCGACTGGTTTCCGGGCGAGGGCTGGCTCGGGTATCACGTCGAGGGGAACGAACTCGTGCAGGTCGGCGCGCTCCGGCCGACCGGGATCCCGGGCTTCCTCTACTGGAAGGCGCTCCAACCGGTGCACCGTCGGGTGTTCCGCGCGTTGGCGCGCCATCGCGTCGCGCGCGGATCTCCACACGCTGCGACGAGGGAGTGAGGTTCGACGTGCCCGAGACCCGCCTTGTCGGGCACGTCTCCCCTCGTTCCGGCCGCCGGGGGGACGGCGCCGAGACTTTCTTACTCTCGCTCGCTTTCGTTCCGCTTTCCGCCGCGCGTACCGTCCGAGCCGATAGGTCGCAGTCGTCAGCCGGTGGCGGCGCCGCTGTCGATCGGAGCGGGAACGTGCCCGCCGCCCTCGCTGCCGAAGAACGGGCCGCGGGAGAAGTTGAAGACTCCGCCGTCGGCGGCGACCATCAAGTACGACCCGTCGTAGGGAACCATCGCGACGATCGCGCGGTTGAGTGGAACCGCTCCCATCGATCCGTGGAACGGCGCGTTGAAGCTGAAGACGCCGCCGTCGGCCGCGACAAGCCAATAACCGGCGTTGTCTCCGGTCGGCACGATGCCGACGACGGGTTGGTTGAGGTGGGTGCCGCCCATCGAGCCACGGAACCTCGCGTCACCGAACGCGAAGACACCGCCGTCGCCGGCGACCATGTAGTAACCCCTCCCGGTCGGCGTCGCGACGGATCCGATGATGCGCTGGTTGAGTACCGCCGAGTACAGATCGCCGAAGAATTCGGCGTCGCCGAAGGGGACCACGCGGCCGTCGGCGAGAAACAACCAGTAGCCCTTGCCGGTCGGCGTCGCCGACATGCTGGTAACGCCGCCGCCGGACGCAGCGCTGATGGCGTTGGTGCCACCGAGGTATCGCGCGTCACCGAACGCGTAGACCTGCCCCGAGTTGTCCACGACCCAATAACCCCGGCCGGACGGCGTGAGCGTGAGATCGGCCGCGGGCGGGGAAACCGGCGCGTCGCCGAGGTGATCGATTCCCCCGAACGCGTACGTCCTCCCGTTCGCGTCGACCATGGCGTAACCGACGCGGCGGTTCAGGCTGAGCGTTCCCCGCATCAAGAACCACGTGAAGTACTGGTCGAACGCCGGCGTCTCGACCGACATCACCACGTTGGCATGCGCGATGTCGCCGGTACCCGTCAGGTCCGCGCTCACGCATATCGCGACCGTGGGGATCGTTCCGCAGCTGTCGGCGAGCTGCGCCGTACCGGTCAAGGTCATTCCGTCGGACCGTTTGAACCAGGCGGGGTTCCCCGGGAAGGAACTCCCGATCTCGATCGAGAACCGACCGTTGCCGAGCTGACTGTTCGAGCTGTAGTTCCCCGCGAGCGCGGTCTGGCCGGGCAGGAACGGAATGCTTCCGCTCCCCCCGCCCGTGAACGGCTGGGTCGACACCGTTACGGCATCGGCGCGCCCGACGGGAAGCGCCGCCAGGGTCGCCGACGCACAGAGCACAACGATGAACCGCCGCGCGATGACACTCATATTCGTCAAGACGCGAACCCGGCACCCAAAGTTCCACGCAACTGGATCCCCTCCACCGCGCACAGAATTCGGTGCGAGTTGTCATCGTGTTTCGGAAGCCCGCCGAGACATAGAGGCGTAGGTCCCATCGAGACCGCTCCGACCCCGCGATGAGGCCCGGACGCGTGTGTGTACGCTGCTGCAACCTTACGGACGATCGAGGAGAGGGCGTGCGGGGTCAACGGGGCACGAAGGCGCGCTGGGCAGCTCTTGCGGTCGCGTTGATCGGCGCGACTTCGGCATGCGGCACCAGCTCGAACAAGACGAGTTCGCAGAGCGCCGCGACGACGACCACAGCAGCGGCAGCGCCGACCTCGATGCCGGGCGTTGGTTCCTCTGTCGCGGGTTCGGCCGCGGGAAAGCCGTGCGTGGCTCGCACGGGGAGCCTGCCGCCCGGTGCACCCGACGTGCCGGTCCAGATCGGGCCGCCCCCCACGAAGTTGATCATCAAGGACTTGAAGGTCGGGACGGGGCCGGTCGTACCGGCCGGTGCGACGATCACGGCGAACTACGTCGGCGTGTCGTGCAGCACGGGTACGGTCTTCGATTCTTCGTACGCGCACGGCCAACCGATTCAGTTCCCCCTGACGAGCGTCATCCCGGGATGGACGAACGGCATCCCCGGCATGAAGGTCGGTGGGCTCCGCCTGTTGGGTATCCCCGCCGATCAGGCCTACGGTCCAAACCCTCCGGGGCCGGGCATCGCTCCCGATGAGGCGCTCTGGTTCGTCGTGCAGCCCGTCAAGCTCGGCTGAACACCGCAACGCGCCGGAAGAGTTCGACTCGGCGGCGGGGATCGACCACGCAGTTGCTTCGCCGTTCGACGTGTGCGTCTCGCCAGATCCGCTCGGATCGGGCATCATTCCTACGTGGCTCACGCCGCTCGGTAACGCGGCCGATGGCGGAGGTTGAAGTGTCGTGCGAGAGATCGAGACCGACTATCTCGTAGTGGGGGCGGGCGCGACGGGAATGGCCTTCGCGGACGCGCTGGTTGCCGAGTCGGACGCCGATGTCGTGCTCGTCGATCGTCGCCATCGTCCGGGCGGTCACTGGTTGGATGCGTATCCGTTCGTGCGGTTGCACCAGCCGTCGGCCTATTACGGGGTCAACTCGCGCGTGTTGGGGCAGAACCGTGTCGACGATGTCGGGCCGAACGCGGGCTTCTACGAACGCGCGACCGCGGCGGAAATCGTCGACTACTTCAATCGGGTGCTCGAAGACGAGCTGGCTCCGTCGGGTCGGGTGCGATTCTTCGCGATGTGCGACTACCGCGGCGCGAGCGCGGACGGTCACGTGTTCGTGTCGTTGCTGACCGGAGTCGCGACCCGCGTGCGCGTGCGTCGCAGGGTGGTCGACGCGACCTACATCGAGTCGTCGATACCGTCGCGGCACAAGCCGGCGTTCGTGATCGATTCCGACGTGCGGATGCTGCCACCGAACGACCTGGTCGATCTGGCCGAACCCGCGAGCGGGTTCACGATCATCGGCGCGGGCAAGACGGCGATGGACACCTGCAACTGGCTGATCGACACCGGCGTCGACGCAAACCGGATCCGGTGGATACGCCCCCGCGACGGTTGGTTCTTCAACCGCACGTACATGCAGCCCTTGGACCTCGTCGCGTCCTATATGCAGCTTCAAGCGCGTTTCGTCGCCCACGCCGCCGAATGCGATGGTCCCCGGAGCTTCTTCGACGGACTCGAAGCCGATGACATCATGGTCCGGATCGATCCGAGCGTTCGGCCCGAGGTGTTCCGGGGCGCGACGGTGAGCGGGCTCGAACTCGACTCCTTGCGACAGATCGACAACGTGGTCCGGCTCGGCCGCGTCCGCCGAATCGGCACGCAACGGATCGCGTTCGACGATACGGATCTGCCGAGTGACCCACACGAGGTCTACGTCGACTGCACCGCCGCAGGCGTGCAACCCGTTGCGCCGCGTCCGGTCTTCGACGGCGACAGCATCACGATGCAATACGTAACGATCGGCGTCGCGCCCTGGAGCGCGGCAACCATCGCCGCGGTCGAGGCTTCGGACCGAGGCGACGACCGCAAGAACGAGCTCTGCCCGCCCGTCGCGTTCACCGGCGAGGCGTCCGACATCCTTCAACTCGCGTTGGCGGGCATGACCGGGCTCATCGCCCGTGGAGCCGAGCCGGACATCGGGGCGTGGACCGAGAGATGCCGCCTCAATCCCGCACGCGGCGCCGCCGACCACTTCGACGATCCGCAGGTCCAAGACGCCTTCGTGGCGCTCGCCGAGAACATGGGCCCGGCGATACGCAACCTCGAGCAGCTCACGACCTGACGGCGCGCGTTCGCACGCGGCCCGTCGGTCGGGAGCGTCCGGCATCGAGATCTCGAGGTGTCCGTCCGTATCGCGTCGCTCGGTGAGCACAACGGACGCTACCGCCAGCGTGGCCCGCGGCGGTCCAACCACCGAACATCGCGTTCATCGCGGCGATGGGCCGACCGTGATGGTCGGCCCATCGTTCGCTTCTGCGGTCGTTTCGACGCGCGTCTCGCGCTGTCCGGCTACGCGGCCTTCACCGAGATGGGCTGGGGTCCGCCGGTTCCATCGCCGTTCGGGTAGTTCGGGTCGGGGCTCATCACATTGAAGCCGCACTGACCGAACGCGAACCCGCCGACGACGTTGGGTGCTGCACCGGAGTCTCCGAACTGCACTGCCGGACTGTTCGCGAAGCACGCGATGTTGCCGTGCACGGTGTTCTGGAGGACTTCGCCCGCGTCAGGGTCGGCCATCTTGTTACCGATGTCCACCAGGCTGCCGCCCACGGTATTCCGCAGGCTGCCGAGCCAACAGGTCTGCAGACCGATCACCGCAAGGTTCCCGCCGATGGTGTTGTCCTCGTAGTCGCTGTACGCGGGAGACCCGAACGCCGCGAAGACGCCCGAAGGTGTGCAGTTGACACCGCCGCCGCCACCTTGTTCGAACACGGTTCCGCCAATGGTGCTGGCGTGCACGACCACGCCCAACGGGGCGTACGCGAAGAGATCGCCGTGAACCGTGTTCTGGCCGGTGAGGACTCCGCCGTTGGGGTCCGTGTCGTCGCTGCACTCGGAGAACTTCGGTTCGCAACCCATCACCAAGACGCCGCCCCGCTGCACGACGACATCGTGGTTCACCGTCAGACTCGACGTGCCGGTCCCGGTCATGTCGTTCAGCGCGAACGTCGCGTTCAACGCTCCCGTCGGAGCGATGATGAGGTCACCGGCGATCGTCGCCGCGCCCCCGTTCACGAAGCACACACCGGCAACCACGACGTTTGCATATGACCCGGCGAGCACGCCCGGCGACGCCACGGTGCCCGTACACGTCGACGTTCGAGAAATGTGGCCGTGTTCCCAATGGAAGTCACCGTGTTCCGGGTCCGCCCCGGCCGGGACAGCCATTGCAACCCCCAGACCCGCGACCGCAACCATTGCGGTCGCGGCCTTCAGCATCCTTGACAACTTCATGTGTCATCGCCTCCTGGATAGACGTACAAGTCGACCGTCGCGGCTTCATGCATGTGCCTTCGATGGCACTGCCGGTCGGCGCCGGTCGCCAAGGTTCTACTACCGACGGGCCGCCGGACAAGCAGCCGACACCGCTTCAGCCTCGTAGCAATACCACACCCCCGCGAGTGCTCATCGCTACCACTGACGCTCGGCGAGCGGGCTACGAGCGAGAAGAGTTCCCGGCGCATGGCCGCTCTACGCGATCGACCTCGAACGCTGACCTACCCCATCGCAGGCGAGAGTGACAGCCCGTTCGTCACGGGTAGCGCCGCGGCAATCATGGCAAGCGGCTTGGCCTGCTCTTTACTCGGCTCACAGGTGGTCTGTCGGTAAGGCGCGGATCATGGCGGCGTGGGCAACGGAAGGATCGGCGCCGGGCGCCGGCGGCGAGTCGACGTGTGGCTTCGGGACCCCACCCCACGAACTCGGCTGCCGAGCTGGAGTGTCGCCGCGCTGATCG